>WNGI01002594.1_pt1 | contig 19113 bp, 18 predicted proteins | sample 5400621 | NCBI WGS metagenome assembly WNGI01 (sample SAMN13153374, study PRJNA577476) | soil metagenome | isolation source: 20 cm soil or saprolite under Garry oak tree replicate 1 | place: USA:California | collected 2016-06-15
GTTGACGGATGCAAGGTTCGGAATACCCTTTGGCTGAGTAAATAATGTTTATACCCCTCTTGCAGCAGGTTTGAAGAGGTAGTTGAAGAGCCGAGCAAAAACCTCAAACGTGCACGAGAACCTGAGACCGTTGACCCGGACAAAGATAAGTCGAAAATGGAGAAGAAAAGTAAAAAGCAGAAGGGCCAGAATGGCCAAGCTATCGCCGTAACTCCAGGCGTGAAGGAAGGGACGGAAACGACGAAAAAAGGAGAGGATAGTGACAAGGACGGAAAAAAAGTCGAAGAGAAGGATAAGAAAAAGGGAGAGAAGGATAATGAGGATGAAAAGAAAGGAGATGAAAAGAAGAAGAAAGAGAAGAAAGGGAAAAAGGACAAGTCCGGAGAAGAAGCAAAGCCCAAGCGTGACGAAAAAGAGCTCCCAGGAGGTCTCAAATACTGGGATTCCATCGTTGGAAGTGGTCCAGCTGCAAAAAAGGGCAATAAAGTGTCAATGAGATACATTGGCAAGCTACAAAACGGCAAAATCTTCGACAAAAATACCCAAGGAAAGCCGGTAAGTTGGTTGTTGTTCCAATTTCCGCCCTCTATAAAATTGCGTCACAGTTCACATTTCGGCTAGGTCAGGGGGAGGTGATAAAAGGTGACTAACTTCTTTGCTTATGACGACGAGTCTGATGTTTCCTAGGGTGGGATGAGGGTATCGTCGGAATGCATGTTAGTGGTGAAAGAAAGATAACAATTCCGGCGCACATGGCGTATGGAAAGAAAGGCACGGATGGCATTCCTCCCAACTCCACGCTCATCTTTGGTGAGATTTGGCGCAGTGTACAGTTTGGATAATGTTATTGACTAATCGATTTTTGTGAACAGATGTCAAGCTTCTGGAAATCAAATAGGAGTCGTGGGGGATAAAGGATCTCTCAAAATGTATATAGTCCCGGAACGATGTTGACTGTAATCCACTCTTTGCAAGTCAGACAATATGATCGCAACCAGGTAGGACTACTTTGAGAGATACGTCAATCAGCATTATGCTAGCTGCATTCCTTGCCGGCCACGGTCGTAGTCCTATTTATGGATTGATAATGATATGTGCATTTCCCCTGTTCCAATCAAAGTTAATGGCCGTATCCACGTGTTATCTCGCCGAATACCTCAATCCATATAATGCGGATTACACACGATGCCCGTTACTTTGCAACCCGCGGTTTCTTCGTGACCTGTCAATATGCTCCCTCAGATAGCGCTTGGTGCTAGCCTTTTTTTCCTCGGGTGGTGGATGATGCGGGTTTATCGGGCCATAAATTCAGCGAAGTAAGTGCAACGCGCATCACAGAGGGCTGGTGCGTAGCTGAAGGATTACAGGTTTTTACCTGGATATCGGACGTTACTGTCCATAGGTACTTTTGCAGCACACGTCCTACCCCCAATTCCAGGAATCGTCACAGGCAGCAACTTCTTTTTTCGAAACAAGCACAAACGTGATAGTTCCATCTTATCTAACGTGTCAATACAACGTTGAGACCATTAATGCAGCTTTCAAGTTTTTTGGTTGGGACGTTTATTCATTGGTATTCGATCCTTCAACAGCAATGCGGCCATGCTGAATCCTCTGCCGTTGCCATTTCTATAGGTTTCCGCATGGCCTGTTGGCGTCACGCTCTGCCTGGCGGATGCTGCTGCTATAAAGGTTATACTTTGTGGATTGCCTAGGAACGCCGAGCTGACCTGATTCAGGAAATAACAGTTTCGCGCTCGCGGTTTCCCAAGCCCGTGGAGATGTATCGAGCTTTAGCCGTATTTGGTCCTAACGTCCTGGTGACTGGAGGTGAAAATTGGAAGAAACATCGGAGAATATCGGCTCCTGCGTTTTCCGAGGTGACTAAACACTCTGGTAGCCAAGGTGCCCAACTTATGTCTCCTTTGTCTTGCAGCCCAACAATAAACTTGTGTGGAATAAATCTGTCCAAGTGGTGGACGATCTGCTTAGAAGCATATGGGTGAACAAGGTTGAAGTTGATGTCGATAATTGTCTGTCTGAATTGACACTCCCTGTGGGTCACGGATCTCCATCCCTTGTCCATCAATGATCAATAAATTTTAATGGCAGCTTACACTCCTCGTGATTGGGGCAGCAGGTATAATCCATCCCAAAGCAATTTAATACCGACTAATTTTCTGTGAAGGGTTTGGCCGTAATATTTCATGGGTAGATGACGCAATTATACCAGTTGGACACACGATGACATTCAAAGACGCACTGCGCACCGTTTCTGTCGGTACAATCACGAAAGTGGCTCTCCCGAGCTTCTTTATGAGATTGTCCTCGTCACTGAGGAAGATCGACCTTGCATTTGATGAGCTGCGGGTATGATCATTCTAATGCGAGAGGTGTTAAAGGATGATGTATTGAGTTAGGCTTATTTGAAAGAAATGATTCACGAACGCCTAGAGTCCGGGAAAATGGATCGGCACGACTTATTCACCAATCTTCTTGAGGCTAACTTCGACGAAGGGGCGCTCACCAACGATGAATTGATTGGTATACAATATTGCATTGAAGCGATGGGAAGCTTACGTCCTGCCATAGGAAATATATTTGTATTCCTTGTTGCGGGGTACGAAGTGCGTGGTGCTCAAACTAGCGATGACCAGCCTCTCTGATACCGATGCAGACGACTGCGCACACACTATGTTTTACCTTCGCATTATTAGCTCTTTATCCTAAGATACAGGAACAGCTGCTTGAGCACATACACGGCGTCGTCGCTGTGGGAACCCAGCCAGTAAGTCTCGAGTTGCAATCTCACGGACATCGCTTTAATGATTCGAAAGACATACGATCAAATGCCACAACTCGGTTTTGCGATGGCGTAAGCGGATGAATATTATTGAGCCCACTCCATGCTTACGACGTGTAGTGTTGTATACGAAACACTACGGATGTTTCCGCCTGTATGTCAACCACATCCACCTCCAAGTATCCTAGTATATTGAAAATTGTTTTTAGGTGACCGGAATTCCGAAACAGAGTGAAGAGGACACGACATTATTAACGAGTAACATAAAGGGTGACAAGTTTGTTATCCCCGTTCCGAAAGGAACCCAGTTGTTAATCAGCACACCGGGTTTGCACTACAATCGTAAGCCATGCAACAATTCCAAGTCCCATTGTTCAGTCACACGTAACTACAGCACGTTATTGGAAAGATCCTCTTGAATTTAACCCGTCACGCTTCCTTGGAGAATGGGATCGCGATGCTTTTTTGCCATTCAGCGCAGGTATTTATTTGATCAAACACTAAGGTGAACTCCTCACAAAAAGTTATCAAGGGCCCAGAGCGTGCTTAGGTAAAAGGTACGGGAAAAGTGTCCTCAACATTCAAACCATCTGAAATCAGCTTACAGATTTGCGGAAATGGAGATCGTGGCTGTACTTTGCATGATTATCCCGCGCTACAAAATTGAGATCAGAGATGAGCCTCAATTCGTTGGGGAATCATTCGAAGCACGAAAGGAAAGAGTCCTACGAACAAGACAGGGGCTGACCATAACGTGAGGGAAACAATGCTTTTCCACATTTCGTGATCTGAACGTCATAATCCAGACCAGGAAAGATTCCTTTGACATTTAAGCGAAGAATGTAAATACCACATTTTGGAAGGCACGGCGTCATCGGAGTGGTCTTATTCAAACGTGCCATCTAACTGTAAATAGTATCCTTGATTATTAGTTCTTGCTCCTTAGTATACATGCATCACCAGCGATTAGCCTAATGGAGCAGCGAGAAGACAAACGCTCGCCGCGTGCCAGACAGCTTATGCCCATCTACCTGGTACGACGGGAAGCGATGCAGACAAACCGCCATCTACTGCAATATTCTGACCGTTTATGTAGCTAGATTCGTCTGTCCCGCATGATTAGCAACGGTGGGAAATGGCAATGTGTAATTATTACCTGATGCAAGGAAGGCGGCTACGTTGGCAATCTCTGGAACATATGGTTCATGGAAGACGGCCGAGATAATTATCCTTACCTTCAGGAACACCGAATCGACCAAGCGGATTCAATTGCCCAATTTTCCCGGCTGTTCCACGCTTGCGTGCGAATTCAAAAGCTGGCGTGGTCATTCCAGTTTCGATAAGACCAGGACAGATACTGTTCACCCTGATATTCGTTCTTTGCAATTGGTAGACACTGGTCTGTGCCAAGTTGTTAACGCTGCAAACGAATCAGAAGCGTGACATGAAAACAGATTAAAAATGCGTACGCTGATTTGCTTGCGCTGTCTGAGTTGAATGTCTTTATATCCGCTGAAAGACAGGTACAAAAGTACTTACAGTCGATAGGGCCAGCTCCGGAACGTAATCCAGCGGCTGGGGGATGCCATGAGACAGCAGGCAGTGCGACAGAAGCTAGAATACACACTTGAAGCCGTCATGATAATGCTACCTCCACTCTCATTCTTACCACGGGCTGAATCGGTTTCTTGCATAGCCAGAGATGCATATTTGATTGCGAGGAAGCAACTAAGTACTAATGTGGGCGCCTGCTCACAAACGGTATGTAAGAGGACGCACGAGAGTGTGTTGACACGTAAAGAATTCATGAAGGTTTCTGCGGATGTATCATGGAGGTGGTTCGAGGTCGCGATACCAGCCTTGCCATCGAAAGTCAATGCTTAGATTATTCAATATTCAAGTGCGCAACATTAACACGAACATTTGCAAAGAATACATCCAGCTTCCCTTCTTCTTCTCGAGCCTGGGCACAAACACCCGATATGGCTTTCTCGTCAGCCGCGTCTGCTTGAATGGTTGTAACCTGGTAACATTCAGAACCCGACGAAAACTTCTCTTCTACGAATCACCTTGACATCCGGATATCTCTGTTCAATCGTCTCCTTCAAATTAGGCAAATTGGTAGGGTCGTAGTCAAGCAAATACAAATGTTTTGCTCCTACGCAACGTATGAGGTAAAAGTCGCCCGCAATTAGGAGATTTCCGCACCTTCGTGAGCAAATCGAATTGCTGAAGCACGGCTTGAGGGCATTTCAGTATCAGTAATACCCTTTTAGAACATACAAGGCCTTACCCTATTCCTTTCAGGGAACCAACACCTGTTATAATACAAACTTTATCCTTGAGCCTTATTCCCCGTGGGGCATTCGTGAGTTGTGATTGAATCTTCTCAATGCGTGCAATGGTTGCTTTATACGCATTGTCGTCGTTTTTCTGGACTCGTTGAACCTTTGCGTTAACGTAGGGCATGGGTAGAATAGACGATTGTGGCAAGGACCGGATGCTTCACATACTATTCTTACTTACCGTCAACTTCCGACGCTTGCCTTCCTCGTTCGGATGTTTGCACCCGTCTCATCCTGCCTCATCACACAGATCCTGCAAGCACACAAACACGGCTTCTACGACAGGGGAGGTTTTCGAAATGGCATCTTTGGCTGGTCCCTCCAACGAGGCCACGCACGACTACACCGAGGGTGCTTCACCCACCGACATCGATGATGTCCTAGCGAACAACAACCGAAGTCGACGGGATTCTCAGTACAACAGCTTCTACGGCGAGGATGGCCAGGGAACTATGTTTTCTGGCCCAAGTCACTCTGTCAACCCCAGTAGCGTCTCAAGAATGTCGCATATGGAAGGAAGAAGAAGCCGTGATAGTTGGTCACAGCACCGGAGACCAAGTCATGATTCTGGCGCGTCGAGGGGTCGTCTGTCTCGTAGGGACAGCGGAGATGGCCAGTCTTCACATCGAAGGGCAGCTTCAAAAGACATATCTGATGAGGAAGCCGTGTTTCTTACGGACGATGAAGCTGAGGAAGGTCGTGGCAGGCGGCGGAGAAAGTCTGACTCTCCACTTGGGATGTCAAGTGTCCTTGGTAATATTGCACATCTATTCGGCGGGCGTGCCACCTCTCCCAAGCGTTCCAGACGCGGTTCAATTTCGCAGCGCTCTGCAACGTCGATTCCTCAGTCATCACGAACAAGTAGAAGGACACGTTCCCGCGAACGTTCTGAATATGGTGTAGAAACTGACGAAGAAGAGGAACGCTGGGGGTACATGTCTGATGAAGAGGACTCTGAAAATGCTACAGACCTTGCCGATGATACGGTATCTATTCCCGCTAGCATGGAGTACGATTCAGACTCTCCAAACCCGCGGTCTCCTACTCAAGTGCTCCCACTACTTGTTTCTGATCCTATTTTCGGTGGTGAAGCGCGAATAGACATCGATACCCCTCTCGCTTTACTGAAGCCTCCACCTCCCGGTCCTCCCAGCCGGCAGGAGATCCATATTGAGGACGAAGGTACCACTATACATTTCATTGGTTACGAAACAATACTATGGAGAGATCGGTCATGGAAAATCGGACTTATTCTGTCATTTGGTATTCTGGGATTAATTGGTCATTGGTTTCCTCGGATCTGGCTGCGGTGGGTCGCTAGAGAGAAGGCATTTAAGGATCTATGTAATGGCTTTGTGGTGATAGAGGTTAGTACGCTTACGCTAATGTCAGCTCGAATCTCAATGATATGCAAGTCTGACTACAGGGATATAGCTTTGTTCCCCATCTGGGTTGTTCATTATCCTTATCCCATTTCTACAGTCTTCCCTCTATTCGTGGACGAAATGGGGCCAACACCCCCACGGGCGCCTTCTAACACTCGCCAAAATGGTGTCAACAGTGATAAGGACCATTTATTGGACGGTTTACTCGTAGTGGATCACCGGTATTCCCGTTTTGCGGTTGACCCGAGGGACGGCCTTTTCCGCATGATTAGGTTCGTAGCTTGGCGCGTATCCGGAGCCAGCGCTTATTTACGACAGGAATTGGCGGGATCTGTCATGGAGCTCCGTAGGGTCTGTGACTACTGGCCTTCAGCAACCAACCCGGCAACAGCGCGCGACCTTGTTCGGTCCCAACTCGATTGACATAGAGGGTAAGTCGACGCTATCGTTGCTCATCGACGAGGTATGTTTGTTACTTCTCATGCTGATCTTCTTACAATGTTGTTGGCTAGATAATACACCCCTTTTACGTGTTTCAAATTGCAAGCATTATATTATGGTCCCTGGATAATTATTACTACTATGCCTTCTGCATTGCTGTCATTTCGATGGGAAGCATAATAACAGCGCTTCTTGAGACGAAAAAGGTGCAAGTCTCCCCGAGTTGAATGTGACAAAAGAATTAACTTTGTTATGAAGACCATAGCCCGTATGAGAGAGATGTCCCGTTATTCCTGCAAGATGGATGTCTTGATTGATGGAACGTGTAAGTTTACCTGTTGGGTGCCGACAAACCACGATGCTCATAAACCTCAGGGCAAGAGCGCAATTCAACTGATTTGGTCCCCGGAGACCTCGTCAACTTGTCTAACTCCGAGTTAACCGTCGTTCCCGCAGACTTGTTCCTCCTTTCTGGCGATGCCGTCCTGAATGAAAGTATGCTAACGGGCGAAAGCGTACCAGTCAGCAAAACTCCTGCCAAGGATGAAGACATCATCAACTGGAAGAAGAGCAAGCCAGAGAATTCCAGGTGCTTTCTATATGCCGGGACACGGGTGGTCCGTGTCCGGGGTGGTTACTCCGTAGATGGGTTGGTTAGACCAGCTCTGGGCTTGGTGACTCGAACTGGTATGTCTATTAAATGATGGCCCTACCTGTGCTGATCATATTGTCCGTGCAGGTTTTAACACCACTAAAGGCTCATTGATTCGCTCCATGCTTTTCCCGAAGCCTATGGGTTTTAAATTCTATCGGGATTCTATCCGATTCATTGGAGTTTTAGCTGGCATTGCACTGGTTGGGTTCTGTTTCAGTGCTGTCCAGTTTGTGAGAGTTGGCGTTAGTATGTTATTCTCTTATGTCGATGTTGGCTGACGTATATGCAGGTCAAATGGCATACGATAGTAATCAGAGCATTAGACTTGATTACTGTCGTTGTTCCACCTGCGCTACCCGCTACGCTATCAATAGGCACCAGCTTTGCAATCTCGCGGCTACGGAAGTCAGGCATATTTTGCATAGCACCAAGCAGAGTGAACGTCAGTGGTACGATTAACGTCTGCTGTTTCGACAAGACAGGCACGTTAACGGAGGATGGATTGGACATATTGGGCGTCCGAGCCATTGCGCGAAATGTCCAACGTTTCGGAGAACTTATCGAAAATATACACGACCTTCCGACCGGAAAAGACAAGGCGTCATTCTTACATGCTTTGGCAACTTGTCACTCTTTGAAGAGCGTGGGCGGTACGGCTATTGGTGATCCCCTGGACGCGAAGATGTTCGAGTTCACTAAATGGACTTTGGACGAAGGCAGAGTGTCTGGAACCGGTGCCATCAAGTCGAAAGGTGTGGTAGTTGAGCAGACTGCACTCGTTCAGACGGTCGTACGACCCCCTGGCTCCGGGCAGTTTAAAGTGGAAGATGCGATGAAGGGAACAACTAGAGTAAGGCTTTACTCAACCCGGTCAATGATTGGTCATTGACTATGACGTAGCATGCTCACTTTTTAGAGTTGGGGGTGATAAGGACGTTTGAATTTGTAGCAGCCCTCCGACGTATGAGTGTTGTCGTCAAAAGGTTAAAAAGCAACAGCATGGAGGTCTACGTCAAGGGTGCGCCGGAAGTTATGGTGGATATATGCGACCGCGACTCGCGTTAGTTCGCTACCCTAGCTATGTGGGTTATCGCAAACTGACCGGTTTAACTAGTTCCGGAGGATTATGACGATCTGCTATCCTACTACACGAGACGCGGATATCGTGTTATCGCAATGGCTGGAAAGAGTATAGATGGCTTATCTTGGTTGAAGGCTCAGAGGATGAAACGGTTGGTTCCTCTGAGGATTGACCAATACCCAACTAACTGTATACAGAGAACAAGCGGAATCGGGCTTACGATTTTTGGGGCTAGTCATTTTCGAAAATAGGATCAAGCCAGGAACTGCACCTGCTATTCAGGCTCTCCGCTCGGCTCACCTAGCATGCAGAATGATCACTGGAGATAACCCCTTGACCGCCGTAAGCGTAGCAAGGGAATGCAACCTCATTAGTCAAGCGGCGCATGTGTTCTCACCTGCATTTTCGCAAGGTATGCACGAAATGACACAGACAAACATATGATAACCCCGTGATACAGGAAATGCGTCGACAGAGGCATCCGAGATTGAGTGGACATGCATGGACGAGCCTACGTGGCAGCTTGATAGCTACAGCCTGAAACCACATGCTCCACCTCCGCATCATACCGTTGAAGGTGACAATGACAACCCGGACTATTCATTGGTCGTAACAGGCGACGTCTTTCGCTGGATGATCGATTTTGCAGCACCAGAAACCTTGCAGCGCGTAAGTTGTTCAATTTCAAGTATTGACACCTGCTTTACTCGGATTAGTTGTTGGTAAAAACGCAAATTTTCGCCCGGATGTCCCCAGATGCAAAGAACGAGGTTGTGGAACGCCTGCGATCGCTTGGTTACACTGTTCTCATGTGTGGTGATGGCGCCAATGATTGCGCAGCATTGAAGGCAGCCGATGTCGGTATATCGTTGTCAGAGGCAGAGGCGAGCGTTGCCGCGCCTTTCACGAGTAGCGTACCCGATATTAGTTGCGTCCTTGACGTTATCAAGGAGGGTCGAGCGGCTCTTGTAACAAGCTTCAGCTGCTTCAAATACATGTAAGTTTACCGAATTCCAATAGATAGTTGCTAACAACATCCCAGGGCACTGTATTCGCTCATTCAATTTACATCCGTAACATTGCTCTATTCATTCGCTTCTTCTTTGGGCGACTTGCAGGTCAGTTTTTTTGCCTCGTGGCCACACTTTCTCTGACGTGTGGGTGCCAGTTCTTGTATATAGACCTGTTTATTATCATACCCGTAGCAGTTGCCAGTAAGATCAGAAGTATTTTTCATTTCAGTCAACTGACATCTTTCAAGTGGGTAGAACGCTGCCATATCCCAAGATATTCTCGAAACGACCGACGGCAAGCTTGATGTCAAAGAAAGTGCTGTCGAGCATCATTGGCCAGGCTATTATTATGAGCTCGGTGCAGATCTGGGCGTTTTTGTGGGTCCGGAGGCAGTCATGGTACACTCCACCCACCAATTCAAAGCCCAACGGGGACAATCTCGAGGCGACAAACTACGAAAACACGGCATTGTTTTTGGTGTCGAGCTTCCAGTACGTTCTAGTTGCAGCTGTGTTTAGCATTGGACCGCCGTACCGCAAGCCGATGTATATGAATGGTGCGTGGTGTGGAAAAGTCCATGAGGTGTTTGTTGACATTATAGTAGTGTGGTTGATGTTATCAATCGGAGTGTTGTTACTGTTCAACATGATGATTCTGCTTTCACCTCCTGCCCCTGTTTCATCAGCACTTGGGCTTGTGGCTGTGCCAACATCGGGCCGGATGGTGATGGCGATCGCGGTTGTGATCAATGCAGTTTTATCGGTGGTGTACGAGGACTGGGGCGCGCAACAGATCGCGAAGATAGTTGGGATGTGGTATGGATGGCGGCGGCGTGTGCGGGAGGGCAAGGTGTACAAGGCGGTGGAGGGCGGGCTGCGGAGTCGATGACATACACTGCCACTGTCACTGTCGGAGTCTGAATACGATAATTCGTCGCAGTGTGAGCGTCGTCGCTGGTCTTTCTCTGCTTCTTCGCGCGCTGGTCTGCCTCCCGCTGGTTTCGGGCTTTTTCGTGCTTTCGCCATGCTTCGTATTCCACAGCTTGTTATTCTTTTATGCTGTCTAGCGTTTTGCTTCGATCTGGCTGTGTCTGCTCCCGTTCGCGCAAAGAGACAGAATACCCCCAGCCAGGTGACCACAACCAGTGTCGTAGATACGTAGGTGCTCGTCCGGCTGCAGCCTTACGCTATTACTAATCGAGGTTCAGGCCCAATGGTCCTATGACACAAACCTGCACGGTCACTCTTACTCCAACAACGGACAGTTCAGGTGCTCCCGCCTTTCAAGAAGTCAAGAGCTGCAATATGAGCCCTGTGACTCCGAACGGGACATCGTCTGCGACGCTGTCTCCGACGGCTGGTTCGTCCATTTCCCCGGCGCAAAGCGCGAATTCCGCTCCTCCGCCTCCGCCTACCACTACGACGCCTGTGGTAACCGCCTCTTCTGCAGCCAATCCTGGGACTACCAGTGCTGTACGCCTTGTTACTGATCAGAGCATGCATTAGTTTCTAATATACAATTCAATCCAGGCTACCTCCACCGCAAGTACCCCGTCACCAACAACGTCCCCTACCCCCACAACTTCACCCGTACCATCGTCGTCTCCCATCGCAACTCCTGGTTTTGTTTCGCCGACTAATTCATCAGCCAGTTCACTAACGAGTTCGGCAACATCGAAATCGACTGCATCGGCGGCAGCAGATAATCAAGCCCCACCGACTCAGCCCGCAACCCAAAATTTCAAGATTCCGGGAAAGACATTGTCTGTCCTACCGATAGGACTCGGCGTTTTTGCTGGAATACTAGTAATTGCATTGATCGTGGTTGGCTTGGTAACTTATGAGAGGACCAAGTATCGCAAGGCAAGTGTTTTGTTGTATCACATCCCCTTCAAGCTCTTACTCCGAACCAACAGGCATTTAGACAACGACGACTTGCCGAGACAGGGCCAAGTATGGGTCAAGTATGATTCACTGGAGCAAAGACCACCCAGGGAGTGCAGTAGCGAGAAGCACAGCGTATCTTTCCTCAATGCTTTGAAAGCTTTTGTACATTACTTTGCATTTCTGGACTGTACCTGGTGTACAGGAGGCTGTGTGTCTTTGTTAATTTTCGGGGATAACTTAACGTTATGTAAATTAGGTATGTAGTAATTGGTATTACCATCATGGCTCAGCGAAAGTCCACTATTAGAACGGTTGATAAACTCACGATAACCTTTCTAGTTGATAATTCCATAGAATGGATGACCAAATTACCTCCAGGTTTCACGCATGAAGTAACCCTGCATCTCCAGCAAGATGCTAGCTCGCCCGACGAAGTGACGGGTGTACCCGTCCTTAATTTTGACAAATTCTGTTGCGGTACGTATAATATCGCTCAGGATGTTGCTCACCTTGATCGCTTTCAGGCGCGCATGGTTTCTCTGCGCTGCTCGTACGGTATCATTCTCTTTCTCCAATGTTAGCGCCAAACCCAAGCAGCATACCAACAGGAAACTCAAGTAAATGATGAGAGGCAGCACATTACACTATTCGACACCGGACCCGACTCGCTCTCTCTCGTCCGCAACGTCGCAGCTCTCCAGATCCCCGTTGACAAGATCGACCGCATCGTCACTTCTCACTGGCACAGCGACCATACCGGTGGGCTCCTCTCGTTTTTGCGTCTGCGAGGCAAAGCGGGCCAGGAATCGACCGAGTCAGGTTCGAGTCCTCAATGCATCGTGGACGTACACCCCGACCGCCCCATATCGCGTGGGATTGCGCCCGGACCTACGTTCGACAAAGTCATTTGTGCGATACCGCCTGACCCCTCGTTTGCCCAGATCGAAGAGGCGGGTGGTACGGTCGAGAAGCACGCGGAAGGACATGCCGTAGCTGGTGGCACCGTCTGGATCAGCGGCGAAATTCCTAGGGTGACCACGTTTGAGATAGGGATGTTGAGTGGTGTGAGATGGATCGAAGAATCTTTGGAAGGTGGTGATGCCAGGGGAAAGTGGATTCCAGAGCATGTTAGTGACTTTTTTTGGACATTGTGCGGAAGAGGTGATGTTCATGATGTTGATAGCAAATCATGGATGAACGTTATGCTGCAGTGGACGTGGCTGGGAAAGGCCTAGTCCTATTCAGTGCGTGAGTGACCTTGTTCCTCCGATTGTGCATAAACTGTAAACTCGCCGTTCACGATAGGTGTTCGCATGCTGGAATAGTCAATGTAGTGAAAGATGCGATCTCTACCTTTGACAGGCCCGTGTACATGGCAAGTGTTCAGAACTTTCATTTCCGATTTGCTCTTCACTTATTAACAAGTGGCGCTCATGTCCTAGATTATCGGGGGCCTTCATTTGGCCGGGCCTGAATTCGACTCTAGGCTGGCCCCCACAGTAGAATTTTTGTCTCGGCAGCTGAAGCCAGCGCCAACGTACGTGCTCCCCATGCACTGCTCCGGCTTCAGAACAAAGGTGGCATTGGAAGCCGCGCTCGGAGAGGGCTGCGTTCCCGCGGGTGTCGGTCATAGAGTTCATATTGTCGGAAATAGAGATGACGAAGTAAAGCTTTTCCCCCCGACTTACTGAAGCAAGAGAATGTATTGCATGATGCTTACAAGACATAGATACATATCCATACGGAACATAGTGCAAGCGAATCGAATGGTAATATTACGGTCATTATTATTGATGTGATTGAGAGAAAAAGTTTAGGCAAGCGGATAGATAAGATGGATATCCTGGCGATACGTGCGGATAATATACGCAAAAGCAACAGAAGCTGTGTGCATGGTTAATAGTTAGTTCTCTCACAGAAGGTTGGAACTTACCGATACAAAAGTAGAATTTCCAAGAATACAATAATCGTACAACAGTTTTCAGATTGCGTTGGAAACCGGCTCCTGCGTCCGATGTCCGCAACAAGCTTAGTTTGGCATGAAGTTGGTACAACAAGGGGAGCCGCGGGTCCCTCAGGGTTACGGCTTTTTGCGGGCGTGGTGAACTTTCTAATTCGGTCGACGTGGTGGAGATAGGTTCCTCCTTCACAACAATTGCATTGTCCTCCCGAGCATTGTCTTCCTGAGCGTTATCCTCCCGGGTATTATCCTCGACCTTCGTTGTCGTTATTAACTGTTCAGCCACCTCCACGTCCTCCGCCTTCGTAATGGTTATTGGCTGTTCGATCACCTCTACCTTAACCTCTTGCGGAGTGACATGATCATGATGAGAAACGGGTGCCTCGCCGTTCTGTTCATGTGAAACGGTCTCCTTCTCCCCTGTGATCTCCGTAACCACTGCTTTGGGAGTGTCAATTGCCTCGAGTTGTGCCATGATGTTGCCAAAGGGCTGCGTCGAAGCCTCAAAATCTCCACTATTACGGCGTGATGATGGCGTGGAGAGTGTGCCTGTGACTCGATGCGTCCTGCACCAAGTGCGGTGATCTTTCCAGTTCGATGACTGATGTTCCCTGCAGCAATACCACGCGGTGCGACAGTTGTTGCAAGTTCGCTTCGCCGGTTTGCGGCAGACCTCGCAGAACATGCCTTGCTCTCGAAGCGGATATTGATTGATGTATCCACGAAGCTCTTCCGAGATGTTGACGTTCAGTTTATCATTGACAGGGACGGCAAGATCGGGTGGTAATTGACCATTAAGCACGTACTGCTGAAGAAGTGTTCTGGCAAAGTCCGGCATGGGTGCCAATGGCATGGGGCTGGTACCGTCGTACTGGAGGTAGCAAGGGTAGGCAAATTGGAAGCCAAACTGCTGCATCGATATCGCATGTGCTGTAGAGATGATGCGATAGTATTTGTCCTTCGCCTGAAGCTGCAGGAACTGGGTCGCTGTCATTGAATCCGGCAGACCAATATATGGATACTTGTCCATCGTGAAACCAACCGCTGGAGCAGGTATGGTGATTTTTCCTGTTTGCTTATCCACCAAAACGCATCCGTGCTGCAGGCAACGAACGGGACGAGTGATAGTCAGAGGCAATGACAATCTTTTGGCATGGGTCCTCATGTCATGTACGAACCGGTCGGCCCATACTTCGTCCTCGTCAATGCAACGCAGAACATCACCAGAGAGTTCATCCTTTCTAGCGTTAGAGTAGATTCCGCCCCTGAGAACAATTAGTTCAGCATGAACGGATGTGTTGTTCGTGACATAGTCTAGCTGGTCGACAATAACCTAGCATTCCTTGATTACTCGCAGAACATGGTAAACACTAACGGTCGTACCTGCATGTCGACCATAGTGGGGGTATGCATCATTGTTGTTCTACCAGTCGATTTGCAATGGCAAATAAAAACGAGAGAAGAGTCGGCCATGTCTGCACATAGGCCAGACACTGGAGAGGTCTTGTAGAGTTTGGCCCATGTGCGCTCTGGCACACGATGATACCCGACAATTGGGAGCCTCCATAATTCGGAGTGAGGGTAAGTGTTGACGACTACGTCGTCCGGTCCCACCGAGCGTTCATGAATCTGGACCATGGTGGTAGTAGGTAGACAGGAAGGGTAGGATAGAAGAGTTGAGCCCGCGGCTCTAATATTTCAATTTCAGGGTGTGCCTGCGGTGATGTCCTCGAGGCATGTCCTGGACGGAGCACGAGACTACCTCGCAGCAGACATGAGGGCTACATAATTAAGTCGCGTGTGTTTCTACTGCTTGCATTGGGTTAGATAGTAATGGAAGCCCGAGACATCTTGAAATCACACCTGATAAAGCACGAGTTGCACCGCTCCACAGAGAAGTGAACGCAACATCCATCATCTAGGCTGTGTGGAACGTGTCCAGTTCAGGCAACGTACCTTCCTTTTTAGCCGACAGCGATCACATCCGACGAGTTTCAGAAAACGAAGGTCAATGCTTACGCGCTAGCGCAATACTCGGGTTTACACTACGTAATGAATGAAATGGCTGTGAGACTCAGCCGAGATAACTCCAAATAAGATAAAAGCAGAAGAATGTGAATATAGCCCCTCCTATGAAGATATACATGTCCTGCGTACTATAACTTGCATTAATTGCATGCTCGCAGTGATATGCGAAGCAGACTAACCTTCGCTTCTCAATCCATCCAATAACATCCCGGCTCAAGCCCATCGTGTTTGCAGCATCCAACAGCCTTCGCTGTGTCCCTTTAAGCACGTTTCTCTGGTCCATGAGGTTATCAAGAGCTTCTCTGCCTTGGGCAAGGAAGTCATCTATTCGCTGCTCTGCGTTTTGTAAGAAAGTATGTTCATCCAGTGCATGCGCCTCTCTTATCCCAAATGCTGGGCTTGGACCCCGAAAAGGCGACTCCGAGTGCTGCTCAGTTTGAGGACGTAGGCCAGGATGTAAAGTAGAGTGCTGTGAAGGTTGGAATCGTCTTCGCGCATCGCTAGGGGATAGTGGAATTGCGGAAGTTACTAGCTCTACGCGATTCGCAGCCGCTTTCTAACAAAAAAGGTTTTTAAATGTGGAGTACAGGGACATGGAGGCATACCTCGGCGGCACCCTTCTCCTTCAAAACCTCAAATTGACTTCGCAATTCTGCATAATCACTTCTGAACTTCTGAACCCGCCTAGAAATGTTGTCAGATTCGTTGAAACGAAGTCGAGTGATAGTCCTACATTTGTGCTTTTTCCTGCTTTGCCTTTATCATCTCTCTTTTAGCCATAGAGTCATAATCATCTATCGTTCGTTGCATCGCTGCCAAAGACGCAGATATCTGCCCTAACAAAACACGCACATTCCTGAAAGGTCAGCAACACTATATGCATCAGAGCAAAGCGGCGTGGCGAAAACGGACCCAGCAATGATGCAGAATCGTCGCCATTCTTGAGGCGCTCCAAATCCGCCTGAATGGAATTCGTTTGGCGAACTCCAGAAGTGTAGAGTGAATTCATTGCGCGTTGGCGAAGGTAAGTCAAGACACGTTCGTTGTTGCGTTACGTCACGTTACGTTACTACACTACAATGAAATATAATTTCTACCACTTTGAGGCCGAGCCATTCTTTTTTCTAGCTGCTGATCCTGCCTTTTCTATTCTCCTTGTACGTTGCTTAAGTCGCTCCTGTTCCCGTCCTTCTTTTGTTTGGTACCTAATCTTTGGCTTTTGTGAATTGTTTTTGGACCGCTTGACATTGTTGACAATGGTACTAGCCGACGTTGATGAGTCCTCTTTCATCGTTCGAGGTTGTTTCTTCATCTCCATCGGGCCGAAAGAGTCGAGGTCAAAGTCCTCGACAACAGTGACTGTCGCCAACTCCTCTTTACCCTCAAATTCGTGGTCGACTTCATCATGGTCTGACATGCCATCCGATTCCTGAATGCCCGTCCAATCTTCTTCGCCTATTTGTATTGAGATTCTGTTGTTGATTGACATAGTGGATGACATACTTAGAGTGCCTCCATAAACTTTTTCCACCTGTGCGGCATTCTCTCTGGCGCGTTCACGGAGCGCGCGGCGTTGCTGGGGAATGGTTGTTCTTTGTCCAGACTCCATATGTGATAATGCTAGACCCTACCTCATTCCGTGTCTCCCGTCGTTCTTGTTTCTGACGTTCTAAAGTCTTTTTCTTCGCCGTTTCTGTTCTCTTCACTTTACGTTTATGGAAACCGGTCAGAAACTCTCTAAATAGTCAGTAAAGTTGCGCATGATGCCATCAACCAACACACCTCCGCGCCTCTTCGTCAAAAACAACTTCCTTCACTTGGTCTTTCTTGGCCCTCTTCTTGGAGGCAATAGCCCTATGGGACTGGGTCAACAGGGCGACATTATTTTGCGGGAACATTTGCTGGTACTAGTGACGCTATGGTGATTACATCAGCGTGATCGGCAGCACATCCGGGGCTATTGGGCCGTCCGACATGATGTACTCCAAGGAAAAGAGAAACTGGTTGGCCTGAGAGTTCCNNNNGTTCCAGGTTTATCTTATTCTACACGGGTATATCAAGGCGGGGAGGTAAGGGGGTCTTCTCTTGCGCGCGCGATTACTCCCTTGTCTGTCAATCCGCCACCTCATGCCCGCCACACTGACTAACGGAAGTCAAGATTTTACACCTCGTTTGCAACGTACCAGTGACGAACCTTCTTTGATCCACGCTCCCCACGACAATTACCTTCACCATCCACCAATTTATGACCACGATACATGGCACCGAACTCCCTTCCGCGTTATCGCGCCGACTATGTATGTCCCTCCGACGCCCCCTCCTCCTGTCGCACATCAGGTCTGGATTTTGGATTGCAAACCCTGTGGCATGTTTCTGACCAATCGCGGAATGAAAGTAAGGTCCCAATGCCTATAAGTGACATACAGGATTGACAGCCACCTTACTGGCTCCAGGCGGTGCTTTTATTGCATCCCAATATATCGCTGTACTCCTCTGATGCACTGCCGATTAACTGCTCTGCGTATTCATATAACCCCAATGCGTTACGACCTACACACCCTCGCCCTTCTTCAGATGTCCCGAGCCGCACCTGCGAATGCCTGACTCAAACTCTCTGTTGTCATGGCTGCGGCTCTGCGGTCGGGTACATGATTGTTATTCCGGTGGGAGCGGTAATTATTTTTTGAATGCGTAGCTCACTTTAACTCAAGTGTAACCGCTGCACCGGTTCCTTCACATCGACCAACAGGGCGACGAATGGCCATCGGTTTATTTTCTATTCAGGTGAAGTCATTGGAATGGAGCGCCATTACGTGCCAGATGAGCCTGGCGTCATTCCCTATGAATATTTCGTGGAATCGCCTGCGCTAAGTATCTATCAAACTTCCATCAGGCATTCAGTGGATCCCCAGCCTCCAGGAGCTACCATTGCAGCATTACCCGGCAGCGTTGGAAGCGGCAGTTTATTTCGGGTCAGTGATAACGCACGTCTCACTATATCACGGATGTTCAATCAGGCCCTTAGCAGACACACTCTTCGCACAGTCATGCTTCTTCGCTTCCAGAAACCACGTCTTCTGACTCCGCGGAAGTCAAGGAGACACGTCCACCCTGCAAACTCAAAGCCGGTGATATCCTATTCTGGCACCATCTTTCCAGACATGGAGAAATTCCAGGGGTTGCTGATGATCCACGAGCTAGAAGGTATGAAACAAATACGACTACGCCACCAAAGGAAAATGCTTCGTATCGATGATCTTAACCCGAGAATTAACCGCGACGAGTCTACAGGACTCATCTGAGGGGTATATAGAAGCTGACTCCATATTTTTTCAGGCGCTGCCTTGTTTGGATTTTAGTTTGAAAGCCTTTTGGACAGCTGTGGACAATAGTTTCTGATCATGCGAATACAACCTGTAGTTGGAAGGACTAGTGTAATCGTGTGCCCTTCCCATGTACATATTGTAATAACCCTATTGGAGTTAACGTCGCACTGATCACAAGGTTGGCAGGTC
>WNGI01007470.1_pt1 | contig 19110 bp, 15 predicted proteins | sample 5400621 | NCBI WGS metagenome assembly WNGI01 (sample SAMN13153374, study PRJNA577476) | soil metagenome | isolation source: 20 cm soil or saprolite under Garry oak tree replicate 1 | place: USA:California | collected 2016-06-15
AGCTGGAGATCACCGGCCTGGGCGGCAGCTACGGCGTGGCGCGGCTCGCGCTCTACGAGATGCTGCCCGAGATGGGGCCGCCCGCGACCACGATCTGGGAATGGCCCCAGGGCGACCGGTCCTGGTCGCTCGAGGTCGCCGACTTCCTCTCGGCCGCGGCGGGCGGGGAGAGCCAGGGGGCGAGCATCGAAGACTGCATCGCCGCCTTCACCGTCGTCGAGGAGGCGTACGCCCGGTGACATCCTTTTTGCGGGGAGAAGTGAGGAAGAAATCGCGTGTATACACGCGAAATACTCCTCACTTCGCCGCGGCCCCCTTTGCTATGTTTGAGGAAGCCGACGGCCGATGATCATCACGCGCACGCCGATGCGGGTGTCGCTCGGAGGCGGTGGGACCGACCTTCCCTCCCACTACCGGGTGTCCGGGGGATTCCTCGTCGCGGCCGCGATCAGCCGGCACGTCTACATCGCCGTCAACCAGAACTTCGACGATGACATCCTGCTCAAGTACTCGCACATCGAGAAGGTTGCCCGCGTGTCCGACGTCCGGCACCCGCTGCTGCGGGAGGCGCTCCGGCTGGCCGGCGTCGAGCGGCGCGTCGAGATCTCGTCGATGGCGGACATCCCCGCGAACACCGGGCTCGGCTCCTCGGGCAGCTTCACCGTCGGCGTGCTGAAAGCGTTGCACGCCCACCAGCGTCGCCTCGTCTCGAACCGGGAGCTGGCCGAGCAGGCCTGTCACATCGAGATCGACCGCCTCGGCGAGCCGGTCGGCAAGCAGGACCAGTACATCGCCGCACTGGGCGGGGTGACCGCGTTCCGCTTCCACCCGGACGACTCGGTGCAGGTCCTGCCCGTGCCGATGTCTGAGGACACGCGCTACCGGCTCGAGGAGAACCTGCTCCTGTTCTACACGGGGATGCGGCGCTCCGCCTCTGAGGTGCTCGCCGACCAGGACGCCAAGTCGAAAGCCGGCCACACCGAGACCTCCAGCAACCTCGGCAGGGTGACCGAGATCGGCGAGGAGAGCTTCGAGGCCCTGGTCAGCGGCGACCTCCCCGCCTTTGCCAAGCTCATGACCCTCCAGTGGGAGCTGAAGCGCCAGCGCTCCCCGAGTGCCACCAACCTGGAGATCGACGCCTGGATCAACGCCGGCCTCGAGTGCGGGGCATCCGGCGGCAAGCTCGTCGGCGCCGGGGGCGGCGGGTTCCTGCTCTTCTACTCGGAGGCCAAGGCCGACCTGCGGGCGGCGATGAGCCGCCTCGGATTGCCGGAGGTCCGGTTCAGCTTCGACTACGAGGGCTCGACGCTGGTGGTCGCCTGAGCCAATGTACCCCGTGGCCGTACTTGCGGGGGGCCTCGGGACCCGGATGGCCAGGCGCACGGGGCCGCGTCTCCCGAAGGCGCTCCTGGCGGTGGCCGGGAGGCCGTTCATCGACTTCAAACTTGCCCAGCTCGCCGCCGGGGGCGCCACGCGGGTGGTCATGCTCCTCGGCCACGGCGCCGAGGCCATCGCCGATCACGTCGGCGATGGCGCCGCCTATGGGCTGCACCTCGACATCGTCCCGGACGGGGAGGTCCTGCTCGGCACGGGTGGCGCCGTGCGGCGTGCCCTGCCGCAGCTCGGCGATGTCTTCTGGGTGACGTATGGCGACACCTACCTGTCGGTGCCCATGGCCGACGTGGAGCAGGCGTTCCGTCGTGCCGGCCGGCAGGGTCTGATGACAGTGTTCAGGAACCGTGACGCCTGGGATTCGAGCAACGTCGCGCTCCGGGCAGGGTTGGTGGCCGAGTACCGGAAGGGGGCGCCCCCGGGCACCTACGAGTACATCGACTACGGGATGAGCATCCTCACCGCCAGTGCCTTCGCCCCGTTTCCCCCGGGGACCGCCTTCGACCTGGCGGAGGCCCTGCAGTCGTTGATCGCTCCCGGCGAGCTGGCCGCCTTCGAGGTCGAGGAGCGCTTTTACGAGATCGGCAGCGAAGCGGGCTACCTGGCGACGGACGCCTACCTGCGGGCGGCCCTGACAAGGGCCCGGACAGGGGAGCGCGACGATGGCCAGAGCTGAGGGCAGGCGCCGGGAGATCGTCGGGATCCTTGCGGTCCTGGCCATCGTCCTGATCGCCTACCGCGAGGTCGCCTTTGCCGGGAAGACGTTTGACACGTCGTCCCTGACGGCCGGGGTCAACGGGTACGATGCCGCCACGGCCCCCAAGGTCAACGCGTTCCGCGTCGACCCGGGTGCGTCGGCCTGGCAGATGATCCCCCAGGCCCAGGTCACGCACCGGCAGATCTCGCAGCGCAAGGTTCCCCTGTGGAACCCCTACGAGGGGGCCGGGGCGCCGCTGGCGGCCAACACGATCTCCGCCGTCTTCGACCCCCTGTCGCTCGCCATCAACCTCCACCCGACCACGCTGATCTGGGACCTTTCGCTTCTCCTCGCCTTCCTGCTCGGGGGAGTGGCGACCTATCTCTTCCTCCGTAACCTCCATCTCTCCCCGCTCGCCTCGCTTGCCGGGGCCACGGCCTTCGGCCTGAGCGGCTACTTCGCCAACGACAGCAACCTGTCGTTTGTCCGGCTCTATTTCTACCTGCCCGCTCTTCTCCTGGTGGTGGACAAGGTGACCGCCTCGAGCAAGCTCCGCTGGGTGGTCGCGTTCGGTGCCCTGGTGGCAGGCTGCATCCTCGGCGGGATGCTGGAGGTCTCGCTCTTCGTCTTCACCGTCACGGGTATCTACGCCCTGTACCGCTTGACGAGGGCCGAGCGGCGGTGGCCGGTCACGCTCCGGCTGGGGGCCGGCACGGTCCTGGGCCTCCTTTTCGCCGCCCCGCTCCTCGTGCTCTTCGTCGGCTACCTCCCGGTCTCGCTCAATCAACACAATGTCGGGGCTGGCCTTGGCCACACGGGAATGGCGACGTTGCTCAACTGGCTCGTTCCCTTCGTCAATGGCTATCCGGCTGCGTTGAGGGTGGTGCGCTTCGGACCCGACCGTTCGTGGCTCGGCGCGGCAGGGGTCGTGCTGCTGGTCGCCGCGGTGGCCTCGCCCGCTGCGATGCGCCGCCATGCCGGATGGCTGTTCCTCGCCGTGGGGGGGGTCCTCCTCCTGAAGGTCCACGGCTTCCCCGGGCTCGCCTGGATGGGGCACCTGCCGCTCTTCTCGCAGGTCAATTTCGTCGCGTGGGCGCCCGGGGTGATCAGCTTTTGCTTCGCCGCCGTCGTCGCCATCGGCGTGGCCGCCCTCGAACAGGGCTCCCTCGAACAGGGCTCCCTCGTGCGCCGGCGTCTCGTCGCGGGGGTCCTCGCGCTGGGCGTGGCGACCTCGCTGCTCCTGCTGGCCAACCGGCCGGTGCTCGCAACCCCGCCGCACCAGTCGCCCTGGCGTCAGTACCTCGTCTACGCAGTCGCCCTCGCGGCAGGGGGCGGGGTTCTGCTCGCCTGCATCGCGAGCGCCTGGGTGCCGCACCTCCGGCGGCTGGCTGCCCCGGTTGCCGTCGGGGTCATGGCCCTCGAGCTCCTGGTGTTGTTCGCCCCGGGTGCGTATGCGCCACGGACGGACCCTTACCGCGCTCCGCCCTGGTTGCGCACGCTCATCAGCGGGCTCGCCACCAGCCCCCACGACACGAGGGTGTTCGGGTTCGACCAGAAGCTCTACCCGGATACTGCCGCAGCCTTCGGCATCCAGGATGCCCGCGTCCTGGACGGCCTCGACGTCAAGCGGTACGCGACCTTCATCAACACCTTCGTGACCACGTTCGACGACCGGCTGACCGGCGACAAGGCCAATCCGTCCGAGATCGAGGGCAACGTCATGTTCGACCTCCTCGGCGTTCGCTACGTGCTCACGGGGAACGTCACGCGGTTGAATCAGGCGAGCGGCCAGTTCTCGTCGGTCGTGCAGGGCGACGTCTCCGTCTATCAGAACAACCATGTGCTCCCGAGGGCATTCGTGGCGAGCGACGTCCACGCGGTGGACAGCACCGCCGCTGCGCTCTCCTACCTGAAGGGCCTTGGACACCAGTTGCCGGATGGCAGGACCCGGTTGGACCGGTTCGATCCCACGGCGCAGGCCGTGGTCGAGTCGCCGGGCGGATCTGCCGCCACGCCCGGCGCCGGCACGGGGCCGGCGAGAACGGTCACCATCTCGTCCTACAAGCCTGACCGGGTCGTCGTCGACGTTGGGGCGGGAGCGCCGGGGCTGCTCGTCCTCACCGATACCTACATGCCGGGCTGGCAGGCCACGGTTGGTGGGCGACCGGCTCGGGTGCTCCCGACCGACGTGGCGTTCCGGGGTGTCCCGGTCGGCGTGGCCGCGACCCGTGTGGTGTTCCGGTACCGGCCGCCGGGGGCAACGCTCATGTGGCTCCTGCCGCTCGCCGGCCTCCTGGGGATGGTGGCGTGGTGGCTCGTGGGTCGCCGGCGTACGGCGGCTACGGCGTAGCCCGCAGGCTCTCGGGCGTGGGATCCTCCCCCGCTGGATTGCCGTTGCCGTCGCCATTGCTGTTGGTCTCCGGATTGGCCGCCAGTGCTCGTAACGTAATTACCGGTTCCGCCTGACCGTTGCCGGCGGGCTGGGCCGTGACTCGTCGGCCCTTCCGAGAGGCCCGGAGCGGCGAGAACCGGAACCGAGCGAGGGCCACCATCCACGTCAAGGGGTCCCGGAAGAATCGCACCTTCTTGCCGTTGTCGAAGCCTCGCGCCTCGTACGTGACCGAGACCTCCACCGGGATGTGGCCGAGGCGGACAAGCTTGGCGACGAGTTCCCAGTCGAAGTCGAAGCGGTTGGACTGGAAGGCAACGCCGTCGATGCAGGAGCGACGGAACACCTTGTACATGGTGAACGGGTCGCGCAGGTGGGTACGGTACACCGCGTTGAACATCGCCGTGAAGACGATGTGCGCCGCATTCATCACCACGCTCTTCACGCGCGCCTCCGGGAAGACGCGCATCGCCTTGCCGGCGGCCCAGCGGCACCCGAGGACGAAGTCGGCGTCACCCGCGAGCAGCGGGGCAAGGACGATCGGGTATTCGTCGACGCGGTACTCGAGGTCGCCGTCCTGGATCAGCACGATGTCGCCCGTAGCGTGCTCGAAGCCCTCACGCACCGCGGCGCCCTTGCCCCGGGGCGCGTCCTGCAGGATCAGCTTCACACCCGGCCGCCCGGCGTACCGCTGCACGATGTCCCGGCTCCCGTCGGTGGAGTTGCTCTCGACGATGATCAACTCGACGTCGATGTCCGGGCGATCGAGCGCGGTTACCTGGTCAAGGATGGCGGCAACCGTGGCGGCCTCGTTGTAGACAGGAAGAACTACGCTGATGGTGGTCAAGGTGGTCCTTCGGCAGGTTGAGGGACAGGGAGGACATCTCTCACGTATCTGCCGGCATTCTACTGGGCGGGAGACCCAGGCGTCGACAGAGGGAGCGGTTGACCCGAAAGCCTCGAAGGCGACCAAGGCGATTGGGATATCATAGGTCCCCGATTCCGGAGGCGCCGGTCCGAAGGTTGAACTGCCCTCCGTCCCGGGCGCGCCCGAGTAGCCTCTTCGCAGCGGTCGGGAGTCCCGGAATCCTTACTCGGGAAGGCACGACGTGGGCTGATCGAAGGAGCGCGCGATGTTCGAGGGCGAGGCTGTCGTAATCACGGGTGGCAGCAGCGGTATCGGAAAGAGTCTCGCCCGGTCTTTTCTCGGCGCTGGAGCCAACGTGACCATCGTCGGCCAGCAGGCCCAGCTCCTGCAGGACGCGTATGAGGAGCTCAAGGGCGTCTCGGGCGGCGTGAGCGCACTGCAGTGTGACGTCTCGGATCTGAGCCAGGTGCGCGAGATGGTCGCGCGCCAACTGGAGACAGGCCCGCCGGACATCCTGATCAACAACGCTGGATACGCAACCTACACGCCGGTGGAGCAGGCTTCCTCAGAGGAGATCGGGCACCTGATCGGTGTCAATCTTCTCGGGGCAATGTACTGCACCAGGGAGTTTCTTCCCGGGATGATTGCCCGAGGTGGAGGACGCATCGTCAACATCTCCTCGGTGGCTGGCAAGCTCGTCATCACGCCCAATGCGACCTACTGCGCGGCGAAGCACGGCATCGTCGCCTGGTCGGAGGCGCTGAGCGCGGAGCTGCACCGGTTCGGCATCGGCGTCAACGTCGTCTGCCCTGGGCGGGTCGAGACCCCGTTTTTCGACCATCCCACCTTCAAGGCCCGGCCGCCGTCCCGGCTGACAAACTTCCATGTGCCACTGGACAAGGTCACGCAGGCCACGATGAAGGCCGTGGAGGACAACCGGTTCCTCACCTACGTCCCACGGTCCATGGGTCTTGCCGCGTGGGCGGTCGGGATAGCTCCCGGAGCCTCCCGCAGGCTCGTCGCCCGGGTGAACCGGTCCCGCATCGCCGCGCTCTATGACAGGGTGGCGCCATGACGCGGTACGCCGGGATGCCGGCATGCCGGATCTGCGAGAGCCGGGCGGTGAGCCTCTTCTGCGTCAAGGGACCTGCGTCGTACTACCTCTGCCGGGGCTGCGACACCCTGTTTCAACACCCCCTTCCGACTCCCGAGGAAATGGTCAACTACGCCGACAGCCAGTACCGCGAAGGGGTGTACCGGGACTACGTCGCGGCGCGGGACCTGAAGCACGAGCATTTCCGGCATCGCCTGCTCGAGTTTGGCGGCCGCTTTCCCCCCCCGGGCAGGCTGCTCGACCTCGGGTGCTCGTGCGGCTACTTCCTCGATGTCGCCCTGGACAGCGGCTATGACGCCTACGGCGTCGAGTTCTCGGAAGAGGCCATTGCCGCGGCCCAGCCAGCGACCAGGCAACGGATCCGGCGGGCCAACGTCAACGACGCCGGCGGCGATCACCCGCGCGAGTACGACGTCGTGACTGCCTTCGACATCCTCGAGCATGTGGAGGATCCGGTGACCTTCCTCGGCGAGATCGAAGGGACGCTGGCCCCCGGTGGCGGGGTCGTCGTGAGCACCCCGGACACCGGCCACATCCTCCGCTACCTGATGGGAGCGCGATGGCCCATGCTGCAGCCGATGCAACACACCACGCTCATGTCCCGGCTCGGCTTGCGCATCGCTCTCGAGCGGGCGGGGTTTCAGGAGGTCGTGGTCACCGCGGCCCGAAAGACGTTGACGCTCGAGTACCTGTTCGAGCAGGTGCGGGACCACAACCCCACGCTGCACGCGGCCTACGCAGTGACGAGGCGGGTGCTGCCCGGAGCTGTTCGGTCGCACCCCGTGAGGATCAACATCGGGGAGCTGCTGGCGGTGGCGGTCAAGCCGAGCTGGTGAGCTCGTCCTCCAGGGACTCCCACTTCGGCGTGGCCGCCAGGAGGGCGGGGTGCATCACCATCAGGTGCCAGAGCAGGGCCTGCATGGATTCGGTCTGGGCGGTGACATTGCTCGGCACGACCGTGGGCACGAGGATGCAGGCGTCGGCCAGGCGCCGCAACGCCCCGCCGTCGCGGCCAACGACACCGGTCACGAAGGCACCGACCTCGCGGGCTTTCCGGATGGCGTTGACGAGGTTGGTGCTGACGCCCCGCTCCTCGTCGCCGCCACCAACGGAGAACACCACGAGGCAGTCGTTGCCGTTGATCCGTGAGCCCTCCAGCCATCTGGCATAGGAGCTGTCCCAGCCGTCGTCGTTGACCCGCGCGGTCAGCTCCGACACATTGTCGGAGACGCAGTACGCCTCGAAGCCCGCAAGCTTGCGAAAGTCGCACGTGGCATGCGAGGCATGCCCGGCACCTCCGCCGGATCCGCAGAAGAAGAGCCGCCCGCCCCGCCGCTTGGTCTCGACGAGGAGGGCGACGGCGGCATCGACCTCTTCGACCGAGAGGGTCTGGAGGATCTCGACGGACTCGGCGATGAAGGCCGACGTGAACGAGGCCTCCGGGGTCACGGGTGTTGTCACGGGCGAGATCCTTCCGGGTCGATCGGGATGTGGCTGGTCATACCTCGTCGTCCACGCGGACGCGGAAGGGCCGCCGCAGATCGAGGTTGGGGTTGTAGTAAGGATCGATGATCTCGCCCGGGCATCCCCACCGCTCGCGGAAGAACGCCTCGTCCGCGGGGGGGTGCAGCGATCCACGGCTGGCGCTCTCGTAGTGGAACAGCTCGGCGTAGGGCGTGTAGACGACCCGGTAGCCGGCGCGCCCGACCCGCAGGCAGTAGTCAACGTCGTTGAACGCCACCGCGAGTTGCTTTTCGAATCCGCCGAGTTCGGAGAAGACTTTCGACCGCGTCATCATGCAGGCGGCCGTGACCGCCGAAGCGTTGAGGACCGACTGCCCCAGGGAGAAGTAGCCGCCATGGTCGACGTTGCCGGCGGTGCCGAGCCCCAGGCCCATGATGATGCCCTCGTGCTGGGGGTGACCCTGTGGGTACAGGAGCCGGGCGCCCACCGCGCCGATCTGAGGCTGCTGCGCGTACTCGAGCATCGCTTCGATCCAGTTCGGCGTGATCACCTCGGTGTCGTTGTTCAGGAACAGGAGCATGTCGGTCCGGGCCTCCGCCGCCGCGACGTTCATCATGTTGGCAAAGTCGAATGGCCCGGGATACTCCAGGACCCTGCCCTTGAGTCTGGACAGGAACTCGATCGTCTCCGCATCCGTGCTGTCGTTGTCGACGACGATGATCTCGTAATGCTGGTAGGTGGAGCGTTCCTCAATGCTCTGGATGCAGCGCTGGAGAAGGTCCAGCCGATCGCGAGTCGGGATGATGATGCCCACGGTCGGGTTGCCGGCGATGCGGTAGCGGACCCGGTGGCTTCCCTTCCAGAGGCCGGGCACCACGTCGCCTTCGAACCCTCGCCGGTGCAGGCTGTCCTGCAGCGCCTTTGCGCCCGCCCGGTAGGCCCACGGCTTCGCCTCCGGCGAGCCCGCGGCTGAGCCGGGGACCTTCCGCCAGGTGTAGAGCGGCAAGGGGATGTGCGCGATCCGATCCGTCACCTCGGTCACCCGCAGTGCCAGGTCGTGGTCCTGGCTTCCGTCGTATCCCCTCCTGAGCCGCCCCAGCCGGTCGACCAACTCCTTGCGGTAGACGGCGAGGTGGGTGACGTAGTTGGTGGTGAGGAGCAGCTCTGGTGACCAGTCTGGCTTGAAGAACGGGTCTGAGAACCGTCCGTCCAGCTCCTTCTTGTCCTCGTCCGTGAAGATGAAGTCGAGATCACGTTGGCGGTTCAGGAGCCCGACGACTTCGAAGAGAGCGTTGGGCTTCAGCTCGTCGTCATGGTCGAGAAATCCCACGAACTCGCCGGTGGCCATCGACAGCGCGCGGTTGGACGCGGCGACCATCCCCGAGTTCTCTCCCAGACGCGCTCGGCGGACCTTCCGGCGGAGCGCGTAGCGCCGGAGAGCCTTGCGCGTTGCGGGGTCGGTCGAGGCGTCGTCGACGATGCACAGCTCCCAGTTCGCGTAGGTCTGGGCCCGCACCGATTCGACAGCGTCACGCAGCCACTCGGGCCTGGTGTTATAGACGGGCATGACGATGCTGATCTTCGGCTGGTAGGCGAAGTTCCGGGCCGCCGCGCGCTGGGCCTCCAGGTGCGCCGCCGAAGGGGCATGCTGACGCAGCCAGGCCTGGTACTCGTCGCTCAACGACGGCTCCTGACCGGGCGGCGGTGGAACGGGCTCGGGCTGGGGAAGTCTCGCAACGCTCAGGAGTTGCGGGCCCCACCGCCGGACGCTGGGAAGCCGCCTCGCGACGCCTCCGGCCCCTTCCGACAGCATGATGCGGGCCAGCTTGGACCCGGCCAGGATCACCTGCCGGCGCCGGGTGGACCAGGGGGCAACCCGGTCCACCTGGCGAATCGTCGTCTCGAGCGCTCGGTAGCCGGCGCGTTGGTGGATCCGGTCGAGCTCCCCCTGGACAGCCGCGAGCTGGGCGTTGCCTGCCGCAATGACGGCGTCGCGCTCGGCGATTGCCGCCTCTCTCTCCTCGAGGGCGCGATCCTTGAGGACGAGATCGGCGTCCTTGCTCTCCAGGATTCCCTGCTGGTCGAGCCGCCGGATCCCGGCCTGCAGCTCGGTGATGTCCCGGTCCTTGCGCAGCACCGCTTCCTGGGCGGCCTCCCAGGCGCGCTTCGAGTCTGTCTGCCACGAGAGTCGCTGCCCGAGCTCGAAGAAGAGGGTGGGGATCCACCCCTCGGCGGCGAAGGAGTCCCGGAATGCCCGCAAGCGGGGTGGTTCCTCGGCACCAACCGACAGCACCCCGAGGCCGTGGCCGTGGGTGAACTCGACATGCGGGTACCGCTCGGATACCTCGGCCCAGAACCGCCAGATCCCGAACCCTTCCGTGCGGACGTTGGTGTCGTGGAGCAGGACCACGCCCCGCGGGCTTACCTTGGGCAGCCAGGTGGTGAAGTCGTGCTTGACCGCCTCGTAGGTGTGGTAGCCGTCGATATGGAGGATGTCGATGGACCCATCCTCGAACTGGCGCACCGCCTCGTCGAAGGTGGCCTGGATCAGGGATGAGAACTGCCCGTACTGGTAGTCGTGATGTCCCCGCAGGTCGTCGAGGACCTCCGGTCCGTATTCGCCGGCATGCGGATCGCCTTTCCACGTGTCCACCGCGAAGCACCGGGCTGGAACGTCCAGCGTCTGCACGGCCTGGCAGAACGCGCAGTAGGAGTCGCCGGCATGGGTGCCCAGCTCGACGATCGTGCCGGGGCGGACCAGGTCGACGAGGAGCATGGCGAACGGGATGTGCTCCGTCCACGCCGACGTCGTGGTCAGCCGCCGGGGCGACTCCAGGATGATGGTGTGGCTGGCTAGGTCGAACGGTTCGTTCACTCGGAAGCCCTCGAGCCGGTCAGGGAACCGGCGCCTGCGCAGGATTGCACCAGACCGCCCCGCCTTTGTCAAAGGACTCAGTGCCCCTCCCGTAAGTACGGTGACGTTCGAACGCACCTGCATCCCCGATCGCGGCGTTGCTCGTCGCTTGCGTACCTTCCAGGTACGCGGCGCTCTTCGCGCCTTGCGCTCGGGGCACAGGATGCGCTCTCTGCGTCACCGTACTTCCGATCGGGAGCACTTAGCCTTTTCCGGTACGGACCGATTCAAGTGAATTGAGACTATCAACTGGCCTCAGCCCCTGGCTTCGGTTCCGGCGGCTATCTTGCTCCCTGCGCAGACCCGGCTGGGCGGTCTGCGGATTCAGGAGATGGAACAGGCCTTGAGAACTGCGTTGCAGCGCCGCACGTGGGACGTGCTCGGGATCCTCGCTTCGATCGCCGTGGTCCTCGTCGCCTACTCCGGCGTGGCGTTCGGTGGCAGGACCTTCGACACGTCGGCGGAGGTCCCCGGTGTGAACGGCAATCTCCCGCCGACGGGCGTCTCGGCCTTCAGGGGTCCGGACCTCATCCGTCCCGACAAGGGCGCCGGCGCCTGGCAGACGGCACCGTGGGCGGAGGTGACGCACCGGCAGATCACCCAGGGCCGGTGGCCGCTGTGGAATCCCTACCAGGGGATCGGGCAGCCGCTCGCCGCCAACATGCAATCCGCCGCCCTCGATCCACTGTTCCTCGCCATTCACCTCCACCCCACGACGCGGACCTGGGATCTCACCTACCTGTTCGTGTTCGTCCTCGGCTCCCTCGCGACGTACCTGTTCTGCCGCCGCCTCGGCATCGGCGTCCTCGGGGCGGTGGCGGGCGCCAGCGCCTTCAGCTTGTTCGGGTACTTCGCCATGGATACCGCGGACGCCTTCGTCCACGTGTACGTCTACCTTCCCATCCTCTTCCTTACCGTCGACGGCGTCGTCCGGACCCGCAGGCTCCGTTGGGTGGTGGCAACCGGTGCGGCGGTCGCGGGCTGCATTCTTGCCGGCATGCCGGAATCGACCTTCTTTGTACTGGTCGCCGCGGCCGCCTACGCTGCCTTCCGGGTGTTGGCACGGGATTCGGGGCAGCGGTGGTCCGCAGCTCTTCGCCTGTTCTCGGCCGCCCTCCTCGGTCTGGCGCTGGCGGCCCCCCTGCTGGTGCTGTTCGTGCAGTACCTCGGTGTGGCGTACAGCCTGCATACCCCGGGGCACGGTACCCGCACGGGCCCTCTGGCAGCGTTGCTCTCCTGGATCACCCCGTTCGTCCGGGGGGAGACGATGAGCGGGGGATGGGCCGGGGTCGGCATCGACCGGGGTTGGATCGGCATGGCCTGGGCCACCCTCGTCGCTGTCGCCGCAGCGGCCCCCCGCTCGATGCTTCGCCGTTGTGGCGGGTGGTTCTTTCTCACCCTGGGCCTGGTGGTGCTGGCGAGAAACCACAGCGTCCCGATCGTCGGGTTGCTCGGTCGCCTCCCCGGTTTCAGCCGGGCGGACTCCTTCGCCTTCGCGCCTCCGGTGGCGGGCTTCGCCCTGGCCGTCGCGGCCGCTATCGGCATCGATGCCCTGGGAAGCGGTGGCATCCGCAGGCGAAGGTTCGTCATCGGGGTCGTGGTCGTGGTCGTGGCGTCGGCCGTCCTGGTTGCCGAAGGCGGCGGTGGACCGCCCGTGCCCCACGTCGCTCTGGACTGGGGTTGGGTGCTGGTGGGGGGGGTGGCAGCGGCGCTCGTGACCCTTGCCGGTCTGCTGGCTGTCCGTGATCCCGATTCCCCCAGGGTGCGCCGGCTCGCTGCAGGCCTGGCCGCCGCGACGCTGCTGGCCGAGCTGTTTGTCCTCTTCCCCTCCCAGGCGATCTATGCCCCCCGCTCCGACCCGTTCCGGCCACCGCCCTGGCTGGCGTTGCTCCAGCCGGGCCTGGCGCAGGATCCCTCCGGGAGAGTGTTCGGCTTCGACGCCGTCCTGTACCCGGATACCGCCGGCGTCTTTGGTCTCTCCGACGTCCGGACCGTCGACGGCCTGTTCGTCAACCGGTACGTTACGTACCTGAAGAGCTTCGTCTTCCCCTTCGTGGACCGGTTCACCGGTGACGGGCTTCCCGACGACACCGCCCAGGGCAACCCGATGTTCGATCTGCTCGGCGTGCGCTACGTCCTGTCGTCCATCAGGGAGCTCGACCGCGCCGCGGGCGCCGGGCAATACCGGTTCCTGGGCAGCTCCGGGGGCGTGAAGGTCTACGAAAACAGCCACGGTCTGCCGCGGGCCTTCGTCGCCCAGGATGTGCACGAGGCCGGCGACATGGCCGGGGCTGTCTCCTACCTCCAGTCGCTGGGCTCCGCCTGGCCCGACGGGACCACGCGGGTGGACCGGTTCGATCCGGCCCGCCAGGCCGTGGTCGAGGTGGCGCACGGGAGTTCGTTGCCGCTCCCCACGGCGCCGGGCAACCAGGCGCCCGGCCGTGCGACGCGCATTGCGTCCTACGACTCCCAGCGCGTGCAGGTGGACGTGTCGGCTGGCGCACCCGGCCTTCTCGTGCTGACCGATGCCTACTACCCGGGATGGCAGGCCACGGTGAACGGGCGACCAGTCCCCATCCTGGCCACGGACGTCGCGTTCCGCGGCGTCATGCTTGGCGATGCTGCTGCCACGGTGGTCTTCACCTACCGGTCCCCCGGAGGCGACCTCGGCTGGGGCATTCCCCTGCTGGCGGCCCTGTCGGTCATCGCGGTCGCGGTAGTGGTGGGCCCCCGGCGCGGCGGGAGAGTAGGTGAAGCCACTGATGTCTGATCCGGCACCGAACGCAGACCGGCGCCGCCGCTGGCAGTGGGAGCTCCTGGGCATTGTTGCCTCCATGGCCATGGTGCTGGCCGCGTACTACCCGGTTGCCTTCGGGGGCAAGACCTTCGACACCTCCGCCCTCGTGGCCGGCGTCAATGGCAACGACCCTCCGACGGGCGTGCCCCCGCTCCACGTCGTCGACCCTGTCCGACCCGACCGTGGCGCAGGCGCCTGGCAGATGACCCCCTGGGCGACGGTCACCCATCGGCAGTATGCGGAAGGCCACTGGCCCCTGTGGAACCCCTACGAGGGGATCGGGGAGCCGTTGGCGGGCAACGTCCAGTCGGCAGTCTTCGACCCGCTGCTGCTTCCCGTCGACCTCCACCCGACGACGCGGACCTGGGACCTGACGATCCTGTTCGCCTTCATGCTGGGTGCCGCCGCGACCTACCTCTTCCTGCGCAACCTCGGCATCTGCACCCTCGCGGCGGTCGGGGGTGCCGGGGTCTACACGATGTCCGGCTTCTTCGCCATGAACGTCGGCGACCCGGTCGTCCACCTGTATGCCTACCTGCCGATGCTGTTTCTGACGATCGATCTCGTGGCCCGTTCGTCAAAGCTCCGCTGGGTGGCGGCGATGGGAGCGGCGATTGCAGGAAGCATCCTGGCCGGCATGCTCGAGTCCACGTTCTTCGTCTTCGCTGCGGCGGCTCCCTACGCTGCCTACCGGACCCTCAAGGCGCCGGCGGGGACCCGGTGGACCACGGCGTTTCGCATGGGCTGGGCCGCGTTGTTCGGTCTGGCCCTCGCCTCGCCCCTCCTGGTCCTGGTCCTGCAATACCTGCCGCTCTCCTTCAACAGCCACAACACGAGCGTCGGTGCGAGGACCGGGGCGGGGGCTGCCCTCCTCTCGTGGATGATCCCGTTCGTCAACGGGTATCCCACCATGCCCCGCCTTCCCGGCTACCAACTCGACCGGGGCTGGCTCGGTGCCGGCGTCTTCGCCATGGGGGCGATCGCCGCCGCAGCACCGCGGGCCATGCGCAAGTTCGGCGGCTGGTTCTTTCTCGCACTCGGCAGCCTCGTGCTGGCCAAGAATCACCACATCCGCTTCTTCCAGTGGATCGGGCACCTCCCGGCCTTCAGCCAGTCGGACTCCATCGCCTTCGCCCCGCCGGTCGCCGCACTCGCCTTTGCCGTGGTGGCGGCCATCGGGATCCATGCGGTGGCAACCCGGGAGATCCGCTGGCGCAGGCTTGTCGTGGCGATCGCGGTCCTGGGGGGCCTCGTGGGGTTCCTGCTGCAGGCGAACCGGCCGGTGTTGGCCGTCGCCCACGACGCGTTCGCCCGCCACAACTATGCCCTTGCGATCGGCGGTGGTGGGGCCGTGCTGCTCGCGGCGTTCATCGTCGTCCTGCTGCGCAACCGCCGGGTCGGTGTGGTCGCGGCGTGGGTGGCGACGATTGCCATCCTGGGCGAACTCTTCTCGCTGTTCCCGCGTACGATCTATGCGCCGAGGTATGACCCCTACCGGCCGCCACCGTGGCTTGCCAGCGTCGAGCAGGGCCGAGCCCAGGAGCCGGCGGCCAGGGTCTTCGGGTTCGACCAGGTGCTCTACCCGAACACGGCCGGGGTCTTCTCGCTGGCCGACGTCCGCACGATCAACGGCCTCTTCATCTCGCGCTACGCCACCTACCTCAAGAACTTCGTGTTCCCCTTCGTCGACCGGTATACGGGCGACGTCCTGCCGGCGGGCAGCGTCGAGGCCAACCCGATGTTCGACCTGCTCGGGGTCCGGTACGTCCTGGCCCGCTCCGAGACCCTTGACGCCGGCGAGGGGGCGGGCCAGTACCGGGATGTGGGCGGAGCCAGTGGGGTCAGGGTCTACGAGAACGGTCACCGGATCCCCCGGGCCTTCGTCGTGCACGACGTGCACGAGGTGGGGGGGATGGGCGACGCAGTTTCCTACCTCCGGTCGCTCGGCCACGCGATGGCGGACGGGACGACCCACGTGGACCTCTTCGATCCTGCGCACCAGGCGGTTGTCGAAGTCTCTGGCTCCCAGGCCGCGCCGCTTCCGTCGTTGCCCCCGGACCAGTCCGCGCCGCGGCCCGTCCGGCTGGTCTCGTATGGATCGCAGCGGGTCGAGCTCGAGGTGCCGGCCGGAGCACCCGGCCTGCTCGTCCTCACGGACGCGTATTTTCCGGGGTGGCGCGCCACCGTCAACGGGCGGCCGGCCCCGATCATGCCCACCGATGTGGCGTTCCGGGGCGTCATGCTGAACGGTGACGCCGCCACGGTCGTGTTCACCTACCACGCCCCGGGCGGCAACCTGGGCTGGGGCATCCCGGTGCTCGCCGGGTTGGCCCTGCTCGCCGCCGCATTCGTCCGGCGGGCCCGGTCGCAGCATGCGGACCCCGAGCACGGGAGATGACCGAAGCGCCGTCGTGCACGCGCGCAAACCGGGGACCATTCCTGGTACACCTAGACTGCTGGCCGGGCAGGGCGAAGGGAGCACGGTGGGACTGAGGCGACGTTGGGCCGGGTTCAAGAACGTCCAGGCCGAGCCCTCGAGCTTTGCTGCGGCCGACGCGGAGCTCCAGCCGGGCCTCGAGGTGCTGGGGTCGGCCACCAACTACCTCTCATGGATCCGGGAACTGTGCGAGCCCTTCCTGGGACGAGAGGTGCTCGAAGTCGGTGCAGGGAGGGGAGACCTGACGGAGGGCTTCGCCCAGGGACGGGTCGTCACCGCCACCGATCTGTCGCCCGCCTTCCTGGAGGCGCTGCAGGCGCGCTTCGCCGGCGACCCGAACGTGAGGGTGGGCACGCTCGACGTGGCCAAGTACGTCCCCAACGACACCTACGACTCCGTCGTGATGATCAATGTGCTGGAGCACATCGAGCACGACGTCGCGGCGCTCGAGGCTCTTCGGGGCGCGCTGCGTCCCGGCGGTCACATCGTGATCTGGGTGCCCGCCTTCCAGGCCCTGTACAGCGAGATGGATCGCCGCATCGGCCACTACCGACGGTACACGCGAGCATCTCTTGAGGAGCGGCTTGTGGCCGCGGGCTACACGATTGCCTCGTCACGCTATGTAAATTCGGTGGGCATGGTGGCATGGTTCGTGTTCTGCAGGCTCCTGGGGCAGGAATCCTCGCAGGGGTGGGTAGTCCAGACGTGGGATCGCCTCGCCATCCCGGTGCTCCGCTTCGCGGAGGGGCGGGTCAGGGCACCGTTCGGGCTTTCCGTGTTCTGCGCCGCTCGGCCGGCGGGCGAGGATCCGGCGGAATAGGGGATCGGGCGCCCGTGCGCACGAGGAGGGAGGGAATGCATGAACGAACAACCGGCAACTCCTACCCCGGCCCTTGAGGTGGCCCCCGGGCTCTCGTCCGGGCCCGTGGAGGGACCCTCGAACTCCGGGCCCAGGACGCTGGCGATCGACATCGGTGGCACCGGGCTGAAGGCATCGGTCCTCGACGACAAGGGAGCCATGCTGGTCGACCGGGTCCGCATCCCCACGACCTATCCCCTCGCCCCGCAGGCCATGATCGACGCCCTCCGCACCCTGGTGGCCCCCCTGCCGGCCTACGACCGTATCGCCGCAGGCTTCCCCGGCATGGTGCGGGGCGGGCGGGTCCTCTCGGCCCCCCACTTCGTCACGCAGGACGGTCCCGGCACCCGCATCGTCCCCCTGCTGGTGGCGGCCTGGTCCGGCTACGACCTGGCTGCGGCGCTGGAGAAGGAGTTCGGCAAACCGGCGCGCGTCGCCAACGACGCCGACATGCAGGGCGGTGCGGTGGTGAAGGGCGAGGGCCTCGAGGTGGTCATCACGCTCGGCACGGGCCTGGGCACCGCCGTCTACCACGACGGCCACCTGGCGCCGCACATCGAACTGGCCCATCACCCGTTCCGCAAGGGCCAGACCTACGACGAGCAGGTCGGCGACGCCGCCCGCAGGCGGGTGGGCAAGAAGAAGTGGAACAGGCGGGTGCGGGAGACGGTGAACAACATCGACACCCTGCTCGTCTTCGATCACCTCTACGTCGGCGGTGGCAACACCGTGCACCTCGACATCGACCTTGGTCCGAAGGCCACGATCGTCGACAACTCGGCTGGCATCACGGGGGGGATCCGGCTGTGGGACCCGGTGCGCCCTGCCCCTGGCGGGCAGTCCCAGGGCTGCGGGGCTTCTTCGAAGTGAGGTAAAAATGACGCGCAGACGCGCTATTTCTACCTCGGGTCGATGCGGCTCCCTGGGAGACCTCCTCGATGCTATCGCATCTTGATGCTATGCTAAACGCATGCGTACGACGGTGACGTTCGATGGGGATGTGGCTGCGGCGATCGAGCAGATTCGCCGTGAGCGCGGGCTCGGAGTGAGTGCCGCGGTCAACGAGCTCATCCGCACGGGGCTGACGCGCCGCCCGGAAAGGCAACGGTTCGTCCAGCGAACATCCTCCGGGCAGGCCCTCATGGACGTCACCAACGTCGACGAGGCTCTGGAGTTACTGGAGAGTCCGGGGCATCCGTAACGTTGAGACTCCTTTTCAGGTGATCGTTGACGCCAACGTCCTCCTGTTTGCACAGGATGACAGCAGCCCGCACCACCAGATGTCCCGGCAGTTCCTTACCGAAGCCCTCAACGGCACAGCTCGGGTCGGGCTGCCGTGGCCCTCGCTGATAGCGTTTCTCCGCATCAGGACAAACCCAAGAGCCTACGCCCGGCCCCTCTCGCCGACGGAGGCCTGGAACCACGTCCTGGACTGGCTCGCCGCACCGGCAGCGTGGGTCCCTGTGCCTACCGAGCGCCATGCCGACGTCGTCGGTGGCCTCGTCCAGCGTTACCACCTTCGGGCGGGGTTGTTCTCCGACGTCCATCTGGCTGCCTTGGCGATTGAGCACGGCGTCTCGGTCTGCTCGGCGGACACCGACTTCGCCCGCTTCACCGAACTGCGCTGGATTAACCCACTGGCGCGGTAGCTTCCCCCCTCTGTCCTACGAGCCACCCTTGAGGGCTTTGATGTGCGAAGTCAGGTAACAATCTGGCTGCTATGACTGACAAAACTACCTGACCTCGACGCCCGGCCCCCTGGGGCCGGCCGCCGCACTCTCGCCACATCATCAAGGCGCCGTCAAGAAACAACGGCGCCACATCAAGGATGCGTGAAGAGGACTCAGTGGGGCGCGTCCTGGGCGGATAGTGTCAGTGGGAAAGAGCCCAACGGGGGCTCCGGGCGATTCGAGGTACAACTGTGGCCGACCTACTCTTCGTTGCCATCATGGTGGCGTTCTTCGTCCTCGCGGCAGCGTTCGTTGCTGCCTGTGAGCGGATCATAGGTTCCAACGCCGCCTACGAGAAGCCAGTCGAGGAAGTGGCGGAGCCGCAGGAGGCTGCCGCGTGAGCGACAACGTCATCGGCCTCGTCCTGGCCGTCCTGCTCGTCGGCTACCTGATCTACGCCCTGGTCTTCCCCGAGAGGCTCTAGATGTCGCCCACCGCCTGGGCGCAAC
>WNGI01003449.1_pt1 | contig 19107 bp, 10 predicted proteins | sample 5400621 | NCBI WGS metagenome assembly WNGI01 (sample SAMN13153374, study PRJNA577476) | soil metagenome | isolation source: 20 cm soil or saprolite under Garry oak tree replicate 1 | place: USA:California | collected 2016-06-15
CAAACCCGCTTATTTACTGACTCCAGCGAGGTGTAGCACTATGTCACAGCTTCCAGCACGGCGATCACTATCGCTTCTTTGTGCACGTCCATTCCGATATATTTGACGTCGTGACTCATTTGAGTTGCCTCCTTGGGGGGAAGGTCATTCGTGTCAACGTCAATCTTTCCCCGCAAAGGTAAAATGTCATTCTCCAGCCGATTTGCCTATGCTCTCCTGCTGTTCTTTCGCACCGGACATACCACCGCAGTTACCCCCCGCCGCAGCAGACCGAAGCCCTGCACAGCGCAGCGGAGCGGAGGCGGCGCCACATCCAGCTTCGACTTTCTGAAAAGGGGCGCTCTTTCATAATGCATTGACCAGCGCTCAAAACGTGTAATGGCCTGGTTCAACAATCACAACCTACTCCAAGAGGGGCGCCCTTTTATAATGCGATTACAACCGCGCCGGGAGCGTTCCTCCGTTTTGACTGCTAGGATGCCGCCCTCAGGCTGCAGATTGTTTCCCGCTAGTACGAAGATGTTTGTTATTCCATTCGTGCAGAACGTTTCTCCATCAAGGAGTTGGAAGCTGAAGTTCTTTCCTGTCGTTGAAACCAATTGCAATGCTACGGAAACGCAATTCTGTACCAACGTCTGGTTAGTTCCTATTGTTGCGCAAGCTGGAAGAACAAATCCCTCTTCTCCTCCCAGAGCAAGCAAACTACATGGAGGAGCCGGAAGAGGTATGCCAGATTGCCCGCACCCGGGACCCGTAGTGATTATTGGGAAGCCTCCCTGCTGCGAACTGAGACTGCTTCCTTTGACTACAAAAATCACATTTCCGAAGGAGATCGGATCTACCGTCACAGCTGACGCATCAAGATTCAGCTTGTATGAACTCACGACTCCTGTTGTGCCGTCACTATTAGCTCTTATGGCAGAGCCTAGATATTCAAAGTTGCCAATGGTGATCGACTTGGTTTGTGGAGCGTTTGACTTTGTTTGTGCAACCGCTGGTGAAACGGCTAGAAGTACTAACAGAACCACTGCCCAAACCGTTTTGATGAACATTTGTCCTCACAGATTAGGAGACTAGGCGGGGGAAAGCGCATTATAGTCCATGGTGGCCCTCGATCGGTATCTTTGATGTGGTGGGTCCCAGGTTTCGGTTTTCGCAGGGACTCACGTTGTCGAAAAGGACCTCGACTTGTGTGGGCTGGCTTCGCAGAAAGAATAGCAATGAACGCAAGAATCGAGGCGATTGATCGCATTGATAGCTCCCCGTTTCTCAGCGGAAGCATCATAACTGCAACATCGCTATATCCCTCACTGACCTTGGTCGTGGTCGTTTTGGCGAAGAACTGCTGTGATAAAAACGTGATAGTTCCATGTTCAGAACGGGTCAGAGTTGAACAAAACGGATCAGAACGCATTTCTGGTAACTGGTTGAAGAATCAAGTAGAGTAGAGAATTTTCCTAACCCGTCAGAACACACTAGGTGATCTTCAAAACCGGTGGGTGGCAGGCAATCCTGTCACCGGTGGGTTCGACCCCCACTCGCTTCCGCCAAGAAATCCCCTGGAAACAGGCCTTTCCTATGAGCTTGTCTGTCCGTGGGCTTCCTCGCGGACCTCCAAACAAATCGTCAGCCGTCCGCATGTGCAGGCTTGCCAGAATTGCGGCCTTGATTCCGATGACTCGCTGACGCCCCTCCTCCATGACGGTGAATGGTACATCTTCGCCGTATGTCGCTTTAATGTCGCGCTCTTTCCTGCTCTTCGGACGTTCTCGTTGACTGGTGAACCGCCGCGACCTACTATTGCCGCTCAGTGGTCACTCCATCCCAATTCATCGGCCAAACCATTTCGCACTACCGCATCGTCGAGAAACTGGGCGGCGGAGGGATGGGTGTGGTTTACAAGGCCGAGGACACCCGGTTGCACCGATTTGTCGCCCTGAAATTCCTGCCCGATGAAGTCGCCAAAGACACCCAAGCTCTTTCCCGTTTTCAACGTGAAGCGCAGGCCGCGTCGGCTCTCAACCATTCCAACATCTGCACGATTCACGACATCGGCGAGGAGAGCGGCCAGGCGTTCATCGCCATGGAGTTCTTGGATGGCCAGACTCTGAAGCACTTGATCGGCAACCGCCCTCTTGAACTGGAGACGCTGCTTTTGCTCGGAATTGAGATCGCAGACGCGCTGGACGCGGCGCACGCGGAAGGAATCATTCATCGCGACATCAAGCCCGCGAATATTTTCGTAACTAAACGCGGACACGCCAAGATTCTCGACTTTGGGTTAGCTAAGCTGACTCCCGCGGGCCGGGCAAGGCAGCCGATTGCGCTCCCTTAACTGTTCCCTTGAAAATCGAATCCACCCAAAGTCCCTCGTGAAGTCGACGAGATCAACCGAGTCGACGCTCAAGGGCGTTGAGCCTGGTAGCTCGGCCCAGGATGTGCGCTCTCCTCAGGTACTTAAGCATTTCCTGAGGCGAGCTAAATCAATATCTACGCTATTCTGCACACTACGGCGTTGGATCCAGGTAAGACCCACCGAAGATGTCCGAGTTGCCGAACGTAGCCGGGCAATCGACGTTCGGTGAAGGTTTTGGCACCGAGCCGCCAGTTTGCAGCGAGAAACGCCAGGCATCGACGGCGAGGCAGTCTGCTGCGTTCAGTACGTCGTTCCAGACCACTGCCCCGTACGTCCGCGTGGCAATGGCATAGACGTAGTCTCCTAGAAATTCGGAGATCAAACTGTTTGCGCTAGAGGCTCGCGGATCGCCTGGAGGACTCCGATGCAGTACAGTCCATCCCGTTGGCGTTCCTCCTGCTCCGATGTCCGCGTGAAGCACCACACCTTCCAGGATGCGAGGGGACGTGGTATCGCTGCGGTACGGGGTGAGAAACGCATTATAGACTACGTAGAGATCGGTCCCATTGGGTGAGATTCCTGGTGCCGTGTAATAGCCGCGATCACCGCGCTGCCCAATACTCGACGGACCAATCCAGCTAGCTCCACCATCGGTCGAGTACGAGAGGAAGACGTGCTCATGGTTGAGACCATCGCGGCCATCGACCCAGGTGTCCACGATCTCGTCCGTGGCATCTGCGCCGTCGGGAGCACCATTGGCAATATCCACATTGGGTTCGGGCGCGAGGTCGTCACGCGCTCCCGCCACTCCGTCCTCAACGCAGCGCCCCTGGACCGGGTCGAATGCGTTGCAGAGATCAACTGCAGTGAAGAGAGTGCGCGGGCGAGTCCAGTTGTGCCCGCCATCAAAGGACTGGATCAAAATGTGAGATCCGAATCCAGGGAGGCCAAGGGCGAACTGGTAGCCGAACAGGTAGACCACCCCGTGGCTGTCGGTTCGAATCGCGCATCCTGAAATGCCGAAGCTGTTAATATTATCGACCGCGGGAGTGACCTGTTTCACCCTCCAGGTATCGCCGCCATCTGTAGAGGTATCCACCTCGAGCGGAGAGGGAAACGCCCTCCCTTTCTCCTGGCTGCGGAAAGCAACATTGCAGATGTAGGCATTTCCAAAGAAAGGACTGGACGCCGCGTTGTCGACCCAGATCTGCTCCTTATCTGAGAACAGTGTCGAGTTCTGTTTGCTCACGATGACCGGGGCCATCCAGGCACTCGCGTCGCCTGCAGCAGCAGATACAACATCGTCGGTGCGCGAGATGGTAACAGCCTCGAAGCCCTTGAAAGCCTCCTCAGAACGGATCGCGCTAAAGTTGGCGGTCAGATTGGCGTAATAAAGGCGCTCGCCATTGGCCCAACTAAACGTGCCATCGGCACCGGGGCGAGGGCCGAAAGCGAGGGCCGGGTCGCCATCAGAAACCAGCCCATTCTCATAGTACTTGGGCAACGTGCCGATTGGCCCGACGTGCGCGGTGCAAGTAAAGCCCGGTGCGCCCACACAGTCCCTGGCCGTCCAGCCACTATAGGTCGGCTGCGTCCAGCTCGTGCCGCTATTGAACGAGAAATAGATGCCCGAGATGCCTACACCCGGGGTGAACGGGCAGGTAGTGGGGTCCCCCGCATTGCAGGCCTCGAGGTCAATCTCATCGTTTGAGCCTGCCGCCAGGATATTCGGATGATTGGCGTCCACGGCTATCGCGGGTTCGTTTTGCTTATTCTGGGTAAACGGTGACGTGGGGCTGCCAACGGTGACGAGTGTGTCGATACTCGTTGCGGCTATCCGCGTCGGGGCCGCCAGCTCAACGGATAAGATCGTAATCAACATCAACGCTCTGTATTTCATAGCATCTCCTTTTGGCATTGCCTTGTGGAGAGTGCAGCGCCACTGCCCGGACGGGAATCGTCCGATCCCCAATTTCGCTGCCACTCTGGAACTGCTAAGTCGTGGCCCAATGGCACGGAGGTGACAGAAGAGAAAAGTTTGTCCCATGAGTGATGCCCATTTGTGCAGCCGTGCGGAGGTCGCGGGGATTCCCTTGGAACAAACCAACCCAGCCGGAATTTCCAATTTCAACTTCATCTGCGGGCAGTACAGATAATCCTGCCGCCGTCTCGTGTCAACACTAATTCCCACGGGTGGCGCAGTTTGTGAGTACTAGAACCCTTAACGGTCGGGTTGACACAACCCATATTCCGCGCGACGCACGAGTATGGGACACGTCCCCCGCATCGCGTGTGTGGCATTCCTCGTCCTTGTCAGCCGGGATTTCCATTTTGACTTCCCGGCCGACCGATAACGTACACCCACCTGTGCCTCGCCAAAAGGTCGTACACCTGCGAAATGAATGACTTGGCGCAAAGCTTGATTCGGTCGTTTCCGCTAAAATTCTTGCCATCATCGTGTCGCTCCGACATTTCCTCGGCTGGTTGGTCAGTTCTTTCCGTTGCCGGGCCGACCTCGTCCTCGAAAACCTGGCTCTCCGTCGGCAATTGCTGGCTCTGCACGCGCTACGACCTCGCTGTCGATTGACGGCCCTGCACAAACTGTTCTGGGTTGCGTTGAGAATGTGCTGGTCTGGGTCGAGGCAGCCTCTCGTCTTGGTCACTGCTAGAACCGTCGTGAACTGGCATCGAGCGGGATTTCGTTTGTATTGGACGTGGGTCTCCAGAATTAGCCAGGTAGGAGGACGGAAGCGTGTCCGCAAAGAGGTTCGCGCCTTGATCTTCGGTATGGTTGCTGAGAATCCAACCTGGCTGTGACCTGTAAAGTTGTTGGATTGATTGTCTGTACAAGGAGGATTGATCAGACCGTGCGTCCCATCGCACGTAGCCTACGAGGTTGGAGCGGCGAGGCAACAGACCGTTCGAAGCCCTCGGACAATGTACCCACGTACCCACACTCGCAAGAGTGACACCAGAACCGTGAGGCGACGGTGTATCTGCCAGCATAAGGCGGAGATGAGGCTAGGCTCGATAACATGGTCAGAATACACAAACACTCGTAAGCGTCGTTAGATTCAAAGAGCCTAATATGCTGCGCGGCTCTTCGTGCAGTGAGTACGGCGGCTCCAAGTTCCGCCGTCATGGGTAATAAACACTGTCGGCGTACTGAGTGGACCTAACCTATCGTGTCAGTCCAGCGGAACAGGGTAAATCCATACCGCTCCTCCGTAACAGGGGGAAAGTGTACATCGCAAGATGAACCGACGGCGGTGCGGACAGCAGGTCAGGGAGAAAGCGAAAGCTGCTCTGTAATGGAGCAGATACTGGTTGCGTCGGCCATGCCGACAATATCACCGGGCGCGAAAGCGAGCAGACTTCCCTGAGGTGCTTCACACGAGAGAACTAGGCAAATCGGCAGATGAGGCAAAGCAGATGACGACGGCGCAAGCTGTTGGTGCGGTCTCAAGCGAAGCGGCAGAATGGTATGCCATTGACTGGCAGACCATCCACCGCAACGTTCGCCGACTCCAAGTACGTATCGTGCAGGCGGTGAAGGAAGGCAGATGGGGCAAGGTGCGAGCCTTGCAACGCCTGCTGACCCACTCGTACAGCAGCAAAGTTCTCGCTGTTCGACGAGTGACGGAAAACCAAGGCAAGAAAACCCCTGGTGTGGACCGAGAAATTTGGGACACCCCGGAGAAGAAGATACAGGCTGTACATGAACTCAAGCGTAGAGGCTATTCACCTCAGCCTCTTCGACGTGTTTATATCCCGAAATCGGACGGCAAAACGATGCGCCCGCTTGGTATCCCCACCATGAAAGATCGAGCCCAACAGGCACTGTATCTGCTGGCACTCGATCCCGTGGTGGAAACCACCGCTGACCACAACTCGTATGGGTTTCGCCAGCAGCGGTCCTGCGCCGATGCGATCGAACAGTGTTTCAAAACACTGTCCAAACCCAATCCGCAGTGGATTCTGGAAGGTGACATCAAATCCTGTTTCGACCGAATTTCGCATGATTGGCTTCTGGCTCACGTCCCTATGGACCGAGTCATTCTCCAAAAGTGGCTGAAAGTCGGGTATTTGGATAAGCACGTCCTCCACGAAACCACGGATGGGACTCCACAAGGTGGAATTATTTCACCAGCGCTCGCGAATTGTGCGCTGGATGGACTGGAGCGGCTCTTGAAGGAAAAGTTCCCGCCACGTAGGCCGTTCCCCTCTCTTGGAGGAAAACTTCCCTGTGTTAATTTCATCCGGTACGCCGATGACTTCATCATCACCGGTAGAACCAAAGAACTACTGGAAGGAGAAATCAAGCCCCTCGTCGAGCAGTTCCTGCAGAAACGAGGGCTGGAACTTTCTCCCACGAAGACGGTCATCACACATGTGGAGCAAGGCTTTGATTTCCTCGGACAAAACGTGCGCAAGTATCCCAAGGGGAAATTGCTCATCAAGCCTTCCAAGAAGAACGTTAAAGTCTTCCTGGACGGCATCCGGAAGATAATCAAAGCCGCCTTGGGCATGTCGGCTGCCGAGTTGATCGATTGGCTAAATCCCAAAATACGGGGTTGGGCCAACTATCACCGGCACGTGGTAAGTAAACGCGTCTTTCGACGCGTGGACCGCGCTATCTTCATCAGTCTGTGGCAATGGGCCCGACGAAGGCACCAGAAGAAATCTCCCGGCTGGCTCAAACAGAAATACTTTGAGCAGCAGGGACACAATAACTGGGCGTTCTTCGGCGAATCGTACGACGACGAAGGCATACCGCACAAAGTGCGATTGCTGTACGCTAGTCGCACGCCCATTCAACGACACGTTAAGGTCAAAGCTGAAGCCAACCCGTACGACTCTGACTATGAAACCTACTTCGAGAAACGCGAAGGGGATCATATGGCGGACACGTTCCGGGGTACTCGAACACTTCGCTTTCTCTGGTATTTCCAACGCGGGCTCTGCCCCGTGTGCAATATACGGATCACCCGAAATACGGGATGGCGTCTTCATTATGGCGTCCCCCGTGTAATGGGCGGTTCCACGAGTGCAGATAACCGCGTTTTGCTTCATCCAGAGTGCCACGACCGGGTTCACCGCCAACGTCTTTTCGTATCCCTACCGCGTCTCCCTGAAAGAGGCGTTCGAAGGGCCTGAGCCGGATGACGGGAAACTGTCACGTCCGGTTCTGAGAGGGCCGGCCCCCAGCAATGGGGGCTGGCTACTCGGTGCAGCGCCGCGCATTCACGGCGAACTGCTCAAGCTGGGTTTCGATCTCTCGGAAAGGAGTGTCTCGCGATGGATCCGGCGAGCCCCAAGAAATCCAGACCCGGTGAAGCGATGGCTGACGTTCCTCAGAAACCATCGCGAGGCCATTGCTGCGATGGACTTTTTCACCCTCCCCACGCTCACGTTTGGTGTTCTGCTTTTTCGTCATCGGCCACGACCGGCGTAAGATCCTGCATTTCCATGGGACACGAAATCCCCATGCTCTTTGGGTGGTACAGCAATTGCGAGAAGCAGGGGCCTACAAACCGCCACACAGATTCTTGCTATTCGATCGAGACGCAAAGTTTGGAGCCGATGTGGTTTTGGCCGTGAGGGAGATCGGAAGCCAGCCAACTCGCACGGCCTTTCGCAGTCCGTGGCAGAAAATATTTGTTGAAAGGAAGGTGCGATTTTTGACATCATGGCGGTCACCGTCATCCACCAGATCATGAAGTCAGACGCTTCCGCTTTGGGATGAGACTAAGCGCTTTCGTCGTGCCCCTCAAAATGCGTGGCGGCTCATAGTTTAGCTACGTCCCGTGAGGAGGCGATGCAGTAAAGGGAAAGCGCCAAATACACACCCAAACATGAAGGTGGAGAAATAATGGTGGTTCCGTTCGAGCGCCGGGAGAGAAAGCCGCCAAGACTTCGGAACCCTCGTAGAGAATCGCGCCGTAGAAATTGCGGGGGGACACAAGAACGAGGGCCGCCCAAGCTTCGGACAGTTGGCACGCATAACGCTTTGTTCCGTTTGTTCCGGTTGGCCAGAGTGGTTAGCTGCAACGCATAGAGGGCACAGGCCTTATTTAGTAGCTCGTACTTTCGATCCCCACCGCCCCTACCAAACCTCACGAAAACAAGGATTTCTAGGCCGAAGGGTTGCGGGCCGATCCCCTATCACCCCCCGTTCAAATCCTCCGAAAAACGAAGGCTTCAAGTCGTTGAGTCAGTAATTGTCTTCCAAGCTGCTCTCTTGGCGTTGCTTCGGAGGATTGGGTTAACTGGAATAACTTCCGCATGGCCCGTGGTCCAGGGCCAATCCAGAAATCACGTTCCACAAGCCGAACTTATCGGTACCGATCCGCATATGGCAAGCTCAATTACTGCAGAATTATCCACTATCCGTTTACAATGGCAGGATCGCTATCGTTCCTGCACCCTCGGGCAACCATTCATTATTTTTGCGAGAGGAAGTAGAGGTCGTCGTGGCCACCTGGGCGGGCGTACACGACGGAGGACAGATCGCCGGAGACGACGAAGGCGTTGCCGCCATAGTCTTCGCGAAGAGCGAAGGGGAGTTTGAGTGCCGGAACGGGAGAACCGACAGCAATGCCGTTATGCCAGGGCTGTCGGAAGATGGTGGTTTGGCCATGGGACGCGAGGGAGTAGAGAAACGACTTGCCGTCATTCGAAAACATGCCGAGGTAGGTGGTGACGCCCGTCTTCAGGGCGGTGCATTCCTTGTCGGCGACGGAGTATTGAAAGAGGCCGGGATTTTCTCCCCAAAGCGCGGTGCTGATAATGAATTTGCGATCAGGAGAGAGAGCAAGGGCCATGGCGCAACCGTCGAAAAAAGGAACGGCAGGGGAACCGTTCAGGAATATTCGCCAGTTCCTCGAGTCGCGATTGTTCTTATCGAGGCCGCCTAGAATGATGGATTGATCCCCTGGCTCCCATATGGCGAAGCCGACAAAATTTCCGGACCATGGCAGCTCGTGAAAGTTCTTGCCGTCGGCGTCGATGACATAGAGCTTCATTTCCGGCTTATCGGCTTCGGCATAGAGAAATTTGGTGGCGTCATTGGACCAGGCCAATGTCTCCAAGCGATTGCCGGCGGCAAGCTTCAGACTATGATTACCGTCGAGATCCGAAACCCAGATCTCAGATTTTCCTGCGTCGGGAGTGGTGATGTAAGCGAGGTGGTGACCGTCACTAGAGAGCGTGGGTTGAGTGGCGTCTTCGGTGACGAGATCGGAGAATTGTTTGTCAGCAACGCGATAGAGAGTAAGAGTTCCGGCACTTCTGCCATTGAGGAAATAAATGCCTTTCCCGCTGGGATATGACATTGGAGCATGATCGGGGCCGGGACCGAAAGTGATTTGCTTCAGCGAATGATCAACCAGAGAGGATTCCCAAAGGTTCGAGATATCGTTCACCTTGCGGCTGACGTATAGACTCTTCCCCGGCACAGCCCAAGAGGTTAAGGCAGACGTGTCGCGCAGTTCGGCCAGATTCTCAAGCTGGCGCGTGGAGAGATCCAACCGGCGAAAAGAGGCAGCACCGGATTGAGCGAGGGAAGTGATCAATAGATTTTTTCCGTCCGGGTAACTCTTCAAGTCAGCGCCGAATACGCCGCTATCGGGCAAGGTGTAAAGGAGTTCCTCGCCGGAACCGGACTTGGGAGAGCGAACGATGCGTCCATCGGTCTTCTGAAGAAATAAGGACTGGCCATCCGCAGAAGGCGTCACGGACCTGCCACTGGCTAAATGTCTGGGAGAGCCGCCGAGGGTGGGGATGCTCCAGATATCGGGCTCACCGAGAGTCTGACCGAAGTAGATTTCCGTGCCGTCGGAGGAAAAACTCAAGACCGTCTTGTTGCCCTCATCTTTGGTGAGCTGGAGCGGATCACCGCCGGAAGTGAGCATGACGAAAACCTGATCGTAACCTTCGACGGGAGAAGTGAAGGCAATGGTGCGTCCATCGGGAGAGAGAGATGGGTGGATCATGGACTTGTTCCACTGGCTGATTTTCGTGATCTTGGCGGGGCCTTCAGGAGCGCGATGATTAAACGCCAGATTATATGCGCCGTAACCAGCAGCCGCAATGAGAAGAACAAGCAGCACTCCAAGGGAAAGCGCTTTGGCTTTATTTCGGGAGGCGGCGATTAGGGAGCCACTGGAAAGATGGGTAGCGGAAGGAGCAGGAGATGGGTAAGATGCCGAGCGCTGAGACGATGCGGAAATCGCAGGATTGGAGGAAACGCGTCCGGAACCGGTGTTGCGGTGCAGGCGCTTGAGGTCAGCGCGAAGTTCGCCGGCGTTCTGGTAACGGAGGTCGCGATCTTTTTCGAGAGCTTTGCCGATGATGCGTTCGAGTTCCGCGGGAACTTCCGGATATAGGCGCGAAGGTGGAAGAGGCGAGCGATTGAGGATCGCGTCGAAGATTACGCCGGAAGTCTCGCCGCGAAATGGCAGTGATCCCGTGGACATTTCATAAAGAACGGTGCCGAAGGAGAACAAATCGGAACGAGCGTCGAGTTCCCTGCCGCGAACCTGCTCCGGGGACATGTAAACCATGGTGCCGAGAGCGGAGCCCGGGCTGGTAAGGTGATCAGAATCGACGACGAGAGTTGCGGCAGTGGCGGCAACAGCTTCGGCTTGGCGGCGTGAGTGAGTAACTTTGGCAAGGCCGAAATCGAGAATTTTGGCGTGTCCGCGTTTGGTGACGAAGATATTGGCGGGTTTGATGTCGCGATGCACGATGCCTTCGGCATGGGCCGTGTCCAGGGCATCGGAAATTTCAATAGCGATGTCGAGGAGGCGATCAAGCTGCATGGAGCGGCCGGCGATCAGATGCTTCAGGGTTTGCCCCTCGAGGCATTCCATGGCGATGAAGGCCTGCCCATTCTCTTCACCGATGTCGTGGATGGTACAGATGTTGGGGTGGTTGAGAGCCGAGGCGGCTTTGGCTTCGCGACGAAACCGACCGAGAGATTGAGGGTCATTGGAGAGATCGTCGGGAAGAAATTTTAGAGCGACGAATCGATCGAGGCGCGTGTCCTGAGCTTTGTAGACCACTCCCATCCCACCGCCGCCGAGCATCTCGATCACGAGATAGTGAGAGAAGGTTTGTCCTACGAGTGAGGAGGAATCCGCCATTTGTGCGGCACCGGAATGACGTGTGACTGAGTGCACATCTTAGGGTACGCGATGGGACAAGTCAACGGAGGCCAGCGTAGGAGTGGCGACGGTCCAGTTCACATATCCTTTGGCAGGATGACAGGCAGCTCGGGAAAAAATCTACAGTCTCCAGGATTGGTCCCGACAAACGTTAGCGCTTGCGGTCATTGACGAACCGACTGCTGGATTCGGCTTTTCATTTCGAGCGCTTGGATCAGTCAGCAGAATCAGCAATTGGATTTGGCGGGCGGTTGCAACGCCATGATTCCACGGGACTTTGTAGTTTGGGGGTCGTGTTCGATCCCCACCGCCCCTACCAAACCTTTTTATACTGAATGGCATGCCGTTCGATTTAACAACAAGATATTTAACAACAATTGGACCTAATTCGTGGCGCACTGTTCGATGCGCGCTGAACGATTCTCAAGAGCACCTCGCTGCGCATTTTCTACAGCGCGTCCATAGATTCCCAGCGTCACCCGTGCGTCTGAGTGCCGCAGTTGCTTCTGTAGCATAGCCGATGTTGCACCGTCTGCGAGCAGGGCGCTGGCCGCACCGTGCCACATGGAATTGGAAATCGATCCAGAACCACGAGGAACGGAGAAGTGTCTGACAAAACCAGATGGGATGGCCGCAATCAGCAGTTTCGGGACTCGCGTTCGGGAAGATAGGACCCTGTCGCGTGGTCCTGGACCCAGCCAAAGAAAAAGAATTACGCTGGATCCCTTGAAGGGGTGTAGAGTGGAAGGTCTTGGGACCTAAAAAGGAAATTCCGGGTTAGACTGGCTTAAATCGGCCGGATTACGCCAGCCAGAGAGAGGAGCAGGTCATGATCAATGCCAAGTTCCGGGGTGCGATGTGGCAGAGAATTGGAGCGGGCGTGCTGGGTCTCGGTGCTTTCCTGATGCTCCCTTACCCTTCGATCGCCGCAGGTTCGTCCAACAAGCCGGTGACGTTTGCCAAGGACGTCGCCCCGATTTTTCAGGCCAAGTGTCAGGAGTGTCACCATCCAGGAACCCCGGCGCCAATGTCTCTGATGACATATGAAGAGACGCGCCCTTGGGGGGATAAAATCAAGGACCGCGTGGTCACCCGTAATATGCCGCCGTGGCACCTCGACAGAACGGTTGGAATCCAGCATTTCAAGAACGACACTTCCTTGACGGATGGGGAGATTGACACGATCGTTAGGTGGGTCGATTCGGGCATGGCACAGGGGAACCCGAAAGATCTACCGCCCGCCAAGCAGTGGCCGAGTGACGAAGGATGGCAGTTGGCCGAACAGTTCGGCCAGCCGGATATCGTCGTCCAGTCGGAGCCCTACTCCGTGCCAGCCGTTGCACAAGACGCTTGGTGGAAGCCGCTGAGCGAAGCACTCGCAGTGACCGAGCCACGATGGGTGCGCGCGGTCGAGATGCGGCCAGGGACCGTCGCGGGGCGCCGTGTCACTCATCATGCCCTCGCCCAGCTCCTGCAGGATGAGCCAGGCGTCAGCAGCGCCGCCGACGACGATGGCATCGGGCCGTTGGCCCAGGCGAGACGCAACGACGGAGGGCTTTTGATGGAATGGGCGATCGGGAAACAATACGACGTCTACCCTGCGAACACCGGCAAATTGCTCCTGCCGGGAGCAAGGATTCGGTGGGATGTGCACTATCACTCCGTCGGCGAAGCGGTTCGCGACAATGTCATGCTGGGCATATATCTCTATCCCAAGGGCGAGACGCCGAAGTACCGGACACGCCTGATGGAATTCCACGCTAACCAGCTTGGCAGGGTTCTGGATATTCCTCCCAACACGATCACTCAGACTCAGTCTTTCCACGTGCTGAAGGAGCCCGCCAGGTTTGAAAACTTCCAGCCGCACATGCATCTGCGCGGCAAGGCAATGTCCATGGAAGCGATTTTGCCGGACGGCACAACCCAGATGTTAAGCTACGTCGACCGTTTCGCCTTCAATTGGATGAATAATTACATTTACACGGAGGACGCGGCACCGGTGCTCCCAAAGGGAACGGTAATCCGCATTACGGCCTGGCATGACAACACCTCCGCCAATCCGTACAATCCCGACCCGAACCAGTGGGTCGGCTGGGGCGAGCGCACGATCGACGAGATGGCACACGCTTGGGTGAATGTCACCTACATCACTGAAGATGACTATAAAGAATGGCTCGCCAAGCATAAACCGGTCCAGGCTAAGGTGGAAGAGATGCACAACCATTAATTCGGAACTCACCAGACTGGCAGGAGCAGCAGCTTTTTTCAGAGTTGCTGCTCCTCTCACTGTGAGAAGGAGATTTCTCGGATGCACGCGCTGCGGTCGTCGGTGAAAACTCTGTATCCTGCGATCTTGCTTGCAAGCTGGGCGCTCATGTGGGCGACGCTGCCTGTGAGCGGGCAATCCGGACAGTTGCCCATGGAGCCTTTGCACGAGTCGGGTCAGAACGTGATGCCCGCCTATGAAGGTTGGTTCAAGAATCCGGACGGTAGTTTCAGTATTCTTTTTGGGTATTTCAATCGGAATTTGAAGGAAGAGCTCGACATCCCGGTTGGTCCGAATAACCAGATTGAGCCGGGCGGGCCCGACCAGGGCCAGCCGACGCATTTTCTACCTCGAAGGCAGTGGGGCGTCTTCACCGTAACGGTACCGGAGAATTTTGGGACCGACAAGCTCACTTGGACGCTTGTCGCCAACGGCCAGACAATGGCAGTCCCTGCACACCTGGATGCCCGGTGGGAAATCTCGCCCTTCTCCGACGTGGGGATTGGCAATACCCCGCCCCTCATCAGCTTTGAAGAGGGGGGCCCGTCCGTACAGGGTCCGCGTGGGATCAGTATCGCGATCGAGACAACGTTGCGGAATCCGGTCACGCTGAACCTGTGGGCCGCCGATGATGCCAAGACATTTCAGGGTGGCAAGCTCCCCGATACTCCTCCAGTGACTGTGACGTGGGGCAAGTTCCGGGGGCTAGGCACCGTGAAGTTCTCCAATAGCAAGCCCGCAGTCGAAAAAGCAGACGGCAAGTGGAAGACCACCCCCGCCTTCAGCGGCAAGGCGACGACGACCGCTACGTTCAGCGAGCCCGGAGAGTATGTGTTGCGCGTGGTAGCCAACGATTGGTCAGGGGACGGCGGCGGCGGATTCCAGTGCTGCTGGACGAATGGTCAGGTGAAGGTCTCCGTCAAGCCGTAAGCGACGGGCGGCCGATAATTCGGTGTCAGTCGATCGATTCGTCAGGGTGGTCGATTCTGCAGCCGGTCAAAGCAACAAGATTCAATTTCCGGTTATGGTTGTGACACCTGTGGTTTTCTTTGCCTCCTGAAAGCTTGCTCGACGCAGCGATTGGTATCACTAAAATGTGAAGCGGATCTGCGCCTCCAACCTGCGATTGTTCGCGGTTTCAAAAAACCCCTCGCCATTAGGCCCACCAGCGACCCGGTTCGCGGACCCAAACAGGGGCGAAGTGATATCCCCTGTGATCGGTCCGGGATTTGTGTGATTGAGCAAGTTTTGGATGGACATCGAGATGATCAAGTTATAGCGACGGACCGTCTTTGGACTGCCAATAATCCCACCTAACCCCCTGCCAGAGGCCTGCGCTGCGGTGGCGCCTCCTGCACTGGCAGCAGGGCCCTGCTCTGCAGAGCGGCCAGTCTCTCCCCCGAATCCGATGGCTTTAGCGACTCGAATGTTCACTCGCGTCTGTGCCGGCCCGCGCCCGTAATTGCGCCCCAGAATATGTTCATCCGGTGAGGGGTTCGGGTCTAGTAATCCGTACCGCGTCTGGATCACGCCGGGTTTGCTTGGGTCGGTAGCAATGCCGGGACGTCCGTTGAACAGAGTAGTGCCGTAGAGGTCGCTGCCAGTGGTGACGTCGAAGGGCGCGCCGGACTGGACAATTACAAACGGGCTGACGCGTAGATTCCACTTCGTGTTGATGGACCCGCCAAACGTTACGCGATGACGCACGTCCGTTGCCGCCGGGCCGTACTCGCCGGTGAGGCTATACGGGTTTGCCGGGACGGTGTCGATACCATCCGAACTGCTCATCGCGCGATTCAACACGTAAAAACCAAATAGGGAAACTCCCCGATTCAGCCTCGTATTGATGTTGGCAACGATCTGGTTCTGGTTATAAATCCCCGATGAATCCATCAGAAACACGGGTCCTGGATGCCCGAGCGGAAACGTGGGTTTGCCCGGCACGTTGGGGTCGTAAGTTCCCGGCAGTGGCGCGTTGATGTCCTGAGAACGGAACAGGTGCACCCCGTGGGAATTCGTGTAGGTGACCGCGAAAGCGGTGCTCGCCGACAACTGGCGCTCGAATGTCAAAGCCGATTGCATGACATACGGGGTACGCAGGCGGGAACTCACTTCTTCGGAGGACTGGTAGCCCAGCGCTGCAAGTGTGGCCGCAGAGGGGATAGTCGGATCGAAAAAGAAATCCGGATTGCCGACCACGTACTGTTGCTGAACAATTCCGTTGTAGCGTTCTGCTGTGACGATGTCCGACAATGGGAAGCGATCGTAGAAAATGCCGAAGCCGGCACGCACCACGGTCTTGGCACGCGAGTTGCTGGCGCCTCCTCCGGGGGCCCAGGAAATCGCTACGCGTGGGGCGAAATCGCGCCAGTCGTGGATGTAGCTCTGGGTTTCATATCTGAATCCGAGATCCACAGTTACATTCGAACGCACCTGCCACTCATCGCCAGCAAACACCCCGACGTCCACTTGGCGAGCTGAGAGATTTGGGATGCCGGTGTCGAAGCTGAACTGCGTAGCCCCGCCGCCCGACGCTCGAATCTGTGCCTCTGAATCGCCCAACTGGTGAAACAAAAGGGTACGGCGATATCGTTCGATCGACTTGATGGACGTGAGCACTGGATTTCCAAATCCGTCGAGCACCGGTTGGTTGTTGGAGTCCAGCTCCGGGGCGAGGCCGCCGCCAAAAGTGAACGTGCCATTGAAATTCTGCCTTGCGATGCTGTCATCCAGCTCTCCGCGCAGACGAATACCGAACCGCCAGGTGTGTCGGCTTCGGACCATCGATGTGTAGTTCTGCAATTCGAAGTTGTTCTGCGTATCGAAGGATTGGCCGTTTTGCGCGCCACCGCCGTTGAAAGACCCCAGTACCCGGATCTCGGGGCTGAGGCTATTGGGCATCGTCTGCATCGCGGTGCGGTAATACTGGAAGCGCGTTTCGTTGATATTTCTGCCCAACACAACGGTTTCCGTCAACTGCACAGTTTGATCGGTATATTGCACGTGATACCCGCGAGAGATCAGGTCGAAGCCGCCAATTCCACCATCCCGGATATCCGAGTGCGTGAAGTCATACGCGACAGTCAGAGTATTATTTTGATTGAGCTGATAATCCACGCGGGGGTTGATCCGAGTGAAGCGCTGCGGTGTTGTGAGCACGGAGGTAAAAGCCCCGGCGGTGAGCGTCTGCGGGTCCAGCGTGACGACATTCGTGATGGAACCATTGTCGACCATATTCCGTTGCCATTCGAAAGCGAATGAGGCGCGCTTGCCTACCGGACCGCCGACGTTGCCTTCAAATTCGTTGAGCATGAACGGCGCCTTCTGGGCGGAGTATGGGTTCCGCGAATTCCAGAAATCCTTCCCAAAGCCGTAGTTCACCGTGCCGTGGTACTTTTCAGTGCCGGGCTTGGTGAAAATCTCGATGCGGCCATAGCCGAGCTTGTCATACTCGGGCGAAAACGGATTCTGGTTGATACGTATCTCGCGAATCGACTCTTTTGCAGGCAGAGTCCCCCCGCTGAATCCGTTGACAAACATCGCCCCACCGCTAGGGCCAGCCGAGGGGCCAGCGAGCGCCTGCAGGTCCGCCTGAAGGTCGGTAGGATCATCAGAAAGCGCCTGTAATTCATCGCCCTGCAGCGTCACTGCGCTGGCGTTGTTCGAGGAACTGACGCTTACACTGGGAGCCTCGTCCTCCTTTACCGTGACTTCCTGCTGCTCCATCACCACAGTCAACCGGATGTCTACAACCTGAGGCTGGCCGCGGACGATCGCGACGCCAGGCTTTTCGATGTCAGCGAAGCCCTTTACGCGGACACGAAGCGTATACGTGGCCGCAGGCAGATCACGGAAGACATATCGGCCCTCGGACGCCTCAGTTGTAGCCTCCCGCATGGCCCCGCCGGGCCCGATGAGCCCGACGGGGATTCCGGGGACGACCGCGCCAGATTGGTCCGTCACCTGGCCGCGCAGACTAACTTCACCCGACTGGGCCAGCGCCGTGGCGGAAAGAAAACATGAGACCAGCACGACATCAACAACGCGTCTCAAGGTTTCACGCAGACTGATCATTCCTGATCTCCATTGGGAAAGTTGCCGCCGGTTCTGTTTGGCCGCGCAGCACTAAACTTTGTCAGTACTTGGTTATAATTCACGCGGGAAGCGTTTGCGTTAAGGCCCGCCCTCTCCGCCATTCATGCCAAGGCTCCACGACCCTAGTACCGCCTGATTGCTCCCTTTAGGACGCGCGGCCAAAATTGGCTCCACGCCGGCGAGGATGTCGATAGCCATCACTTCGGTGGGTTTCACCCCTTCCGTGCTCACCACGATCAAAGGATCACCGGGTTTCAGCTCGCCGAGATCCAGGACAGGCGCACGCTCCAACATTTGCTGCACGTCGAGCGGCTCAGCGCCCGGCTCGCTTCCGCTCTTGCCTCCCGGCGTTCCCGCGGAGTCGAGCGTTGCCAGCACATGGGCCAGTGTGGGTGGAAGTCGATGCAGCTTTGAGTCTGCATTCGTTCGCACGAGGATTGGCAATCCCGAAGCCAAATCCTTGACGGATATGGCTCTCCCCTGCGCGTCAACCGAAACCACGGTGACCCCCAGATTTCGGAAGGTGCCGGACACCATCTTTTCCGCCGTAAAGCGACCGCCATCTTCACTCTTCGTGCCTAGCGCACGCATCTGGTCTCCCACCTTGATTTGCTCGAAGGTGCTCGGCTTGGCCTCGCTGAATTTCACTGAATCCGGAGCATAACGTAACAATACGGCATTCGCACCCAGTGCTATGGTGACCAAATTCGTGGGATTTCCGGGTGCGTGCGTTGCGATGGGAGCCATAATTGTTATTTCTTTGGTCTCAGGGTTCACGGCCTGCACAGCCCCACCGATACCCCGTCGTTGCCAATCCAAACGTTCGGCCTCGCGGGCGCCGGCCAAATCTGACTTGGTCATCACGATCATGGACGTAGCGACGATGGATTTCTGATCCTCCGAAACGCGGCCCCGCACGAGCACCCGATCTCCGGTGTTGATGTCGCTCAAGGCGATCTTTGTGGCCGCTTGCAAATTTGTCGCCCCAGGTGGAACGCGCAGAAACGATACCCCGTCCGCAAGTACGATGAGCAGATCGGGTCCTGCATCGGTGTGCAATGTGAAACTCCCTGCTTGAAGCTTTGTGACCACGCCGATGGGCCGAATCGTTTGAGGCGAAGTGGCTCCCGAACCTTGCGCCAAAGCTGATCCTGCCCAGGCCACCAGCAGAGGCAGAATCATGAACCCCCTCCTCATTGGCATCACCTCCCCTATGGATTGGA
>WNGI01001595.1_pt1 | contig 19088 bp, 18 predicted proteins | sample 5400621 | NCBI WGS metagenome assembly WNGI01 (sample SAMN13153374, study PRJNA577476) | soil metagenome | isolation source: 20 cm soil or saprolite under Garry oak tree replicate 1 | place: USA:California | collected 2016-06-15
GGCGCTCCGAAGGTCTGGTTTGCCGGCTGTCGGTTCCGTTGATGCAGGATGGAGCCGCGCGACAGCTCAACGCTCTCCAAAATGCTCTCCTCGGCAGAAATGGCGCCGAGCTGGCTTCGAGGTCCGCCGACGCCTGAGGTGCCGGCGACCGGTGCGTTAGCACACACTGGTTAGGCCAAATTGTATACGTCGCGAGCCGATGCGATTCATTAGCCCACATCATTCAGGCGATGCGCCAGTAGCGGCTCCTAAAACATCATGGCTACCACCACTCCGCCGACGCCTTCGCGATTAGGCCGTGCTTGGGGTCATTGATAGATTTGCACTTCATCAGGATCCTGAAGGTTTCCTTCGCGAGCAGCATCCCCGCCTTGCTGTCTGAAGGAAAGTGCAAGCCCAGAACCTCCCTGTTTCGGGCAATCCGTTGAGCCATTTGCTGCAATGGCGATCTTCCCGGTAAGGGGAGCGGCGGCGGCGGGGGCCCGGCGGGCGTGCGCACCGCGGCCGGCATCACTTTTTCCAGACAAAGCGCGATCAAGTTGGCTTCGGTAGCATGGCCGCTTGGATACGAGGCATGGCCGGGCACGTCGATCGACGGCAGCAGGGCAGGCGAATATTGCGAAGGCCGCGGTCGGCTAAAATGCCGCTTATAATGCATGACCTGAAATTGCCCTACGTGCGAAGCGACCTCGACCAAGTCGTGGGTATAAGGAGCCGATGCAGAATTGCACATCTATTGAAGCGGCGGTTCGCCCGCTGTGGAGCCGCGCGCCAAACCAAGGGCGACGGACTCTATCTGCTATCAGTCAGGTGTTCGACTACGCCACGGGTCTGGGCTACTGCACCGGGAACCCGGCAGATTGGCGACTGATGAAGCATCGCTTCCCACGGCTGCAAAACGGGAAACACTTTGCAGCGATGAACTGCGCGGAGGTGCCGGCGTTTGTCCGGCGGCTTCGCGTGACACAACAGCGCCACACCGCATTCAGTCCATTCGGAATCGAGTTTTTACTGCTTACTGCGTGCCGGGTTACTGAGGTTGCGGCGATGAAATGCAACGAGGTCGATTGGGATAACCGGGTTTGGACCATTCCTGCGTCACTCACCAAATCTGGGCGTGAACACAGAGTCCCGCTAAGTGAACGAGTGCTGACGTTGCTGACGCAGCGCCAGCACTGCGGAGGCGAATATGTGTGACCCATCGGCAGGCAAGTTCTCTATCAACATCTGACCAGAGACATGGGCTTGGATGTTACGCTCCACGGGTTTAGATCAACTTTCAGGGACTGGGCAGGGAATGAGACGCATGTTGATCGAGTGACATGCGAGTTGGCATTGGCTCACCGGGCCGGGGATGCCACGGAGTTGGCGTATAGAAGGGGAGATGCGTTGGAAAAACGTAGAGCGTTGATGGAGATGTGGTCGAGTTTTTGTGGATAATTTCTCAACTGTACGGTAACAACTACAGATTGCTAGCGTGTTTTGGCAACCAAACACTTGAAGATGTCTAGCGGATAATTCGACTCTTTGAGCCTGCATCGGTAGACCGATTAGGCCGGGTTATTTCGCGTGGACTGGCAGATCCACAGGAAGTGTGCAGCCAATTCTTTTCTGCTGTCAACGTGTGGTTGTAAGTGTCAGCATAAGTGCCACGAACCCAGACCTAATTCACCTTTGATCCTAATCACTTAGCGACCATGAACCGCGCTATAGTAGCGTGGCAACAAGAAGAGTATTAAGAGCCACCTATGCGGCTGCCACCGGGCCGGTACCGTTTGCCTAGCTTAATGCATTTACCCGTTAAGCGGAAATTTAGTCCCACGGCGTTTTGGGAGTGCAATTCGCTGACCAGCGGGGGAACACACATGTCTTTTAATGATGAGCTGGTCGAGAAGGCGATCGAACGATTGAAGTGGTCCAGTAAGAAGAAGCGGGTCGTTCGTTCTGACCGGACGCGGCCGTACCCAAAATGGCCCTACTGGCCGAGCACTGCATCACGGTGGACGACAGGGCCATGGAATGAGGCCTTCGGCATTCAGTGCGGCCCGCACGGCCGGCCGTGCGCCGACGTGTGCCCGATAGACTAGCACGTTCGAATAGGAGGTGAGTTCGAAGCTGACCCAGCTTGCCCAGTTCGACAACACGAACAAGTGTGCGTCGGCCACCGAGAAATTGTCTCCCATCAGGTATTCGTGCTTGGCGAGATGAACATCGAGATACGCAAACCGAACCGCAAGACGGTCACGAAAGATCATCTTAGCTTGATCGGGCATTGCTGGGTAAAAAAGAGGAGAAAAACCTCCCTTGTGCAGCTCACTTGACAGAAAGTTCAGCCACGACTGCAACTTGGTTCGGTCAATGGTGGCATTGGGCGGTGCAAGCTTCTTTGCCGGCACCTTATCGGCGATGAATTGCAAAATTGCGGGTGCTTCCGTCAGGACAGTACCATCGTGGAGCTGCAATGAAGGCACATAGCCTAATGGATTGATGGTTGCGTAGTCCCTTTCCTCTTCCGTGATCTTCGTGGCTTCATCCACCCTTACCTTTTCGAAGGGGAGGCCCGACTCAAGAAGGACGATGTGCGAGGAGAGCGAACTCGAACCGGGAACGTAGTATAGCTTCATTCATAATCTCCGTGCAAAGGGCTGTTACGGCGGCCCCCCCCGTTGGTTTGTCAGCATAGGTGTTAGGCAAGAGCTGCCAGAATGACATGGTTCATGATTGGAAGGATCGAAGGCTCCATTCTTTCAGAGCTATTAGGATTGGTTCATCGGGGAGACATTGAATTTCGTCATGCGGCGAGATCGCAAGCGGATCGACTTCTGAAGCAGCCTTGTTGAAAAAAGCAGCAAGCAAAGGCTGGCCGAGATCCCGGAAACAGAGACCGGCCATATAACGTCCAATTGCACTTGCGGGAGGGCCGAGCAGAGCCGCAGCGGCATAGGCCTGTGCTGCCTCCAAATATTCCTTGCGTTTCAGTCGCACTTGCCCAACTTCGCACCACCCCTTGGAATCATACGGATCAAGCTCGGTTACCCGAAGTGCGCGCGCCAGCGCGAGGTTCAAGTCTCCCAACCACAGTGCCTCTTTAGTGCGGCTTTCCAGGACGGGGTGAAGGTTCTCGAGATAGAGTAGCGCTTCGGCGTCACTAGCCGGCTTCATGGCGAGTGCATGATGCTCCGAACGGTCCATGATGCGGACGACTTCATCACGATTGCCCTGGCGCTGGGGAACAAAAGCAGCCGCGCGGTAGAATCGGCTTAGCAAAAGATCGCTCGTGAAGTTGTTGCTTTTCGCTATTACAGTCTGGAGCGCTTGCTCCGAGCGGATTTGCCAACCCATAAGCTCGTTTACGGGCGCACCAACTTTCGCTTTGTGGACAAACACTTTCACTGCGGCGTTAAACGCGACCGGATCATCAGGTTGCGCCAACGCAAGGACTGCCTCGAATTCCGACATGTCCGCGGTGCTAAACTCAGCGACTCGGCCCGGCAGACCCAACGCATAGCGAGCCGAAGCAGCCCGGAATGCTAACTCGGCACTATCAGAATCCATTCTGATTTTTGTTTCAAACCACTTAGGTATGCGGCTCGCAATCAGTTCGTAAAAACAGAGGGCATGGAGCAGCATAACGAGGCGGCATTGCCGCTTACTCGTAAGCTCGGGCCACGCATCAAGCGCATCGCAGATTGCGCTCCATCGTGCATTCCTAAACCTCGCCACCAGCTCGCGTGGGTCCGCTACCAGATAATCCGTGAGACCTACCTCCCGGAGAAACTGCGCACGAAAGCCCGCGGGCAGACTTCGTTGCAGAGCAAATCTCGGAGCATGAACGTCAGCAAAAGCGATCCAATACTGCTCCACACCACGAGCATAAAGCGGTCCTCTTGCGCGTGCCTCAAGGTCGATAAAAGGACCCAAAAGCATTTCTGGCAGCGATATGTTCCGCATCGACCGGCCCGCGACGACTTCCTTCTGCTGATTGGAATTTACCCGAACATCGCACACACCATTTGTCGTTCTACGGATCTAAACTCGCTAGCATCATCGTGCTTCAACCAGCTGCCATAGCTACCGCTCAATTTCTCGAACTCAGGTGCGAATTTCTCGGCTCCTCCAAGGGCATCGATCGCAGGCAGCAGTGCATCCCACATTAACTTGACCGGAGTGCACCTGAAAAGCCTACCTCGCTGTGACGGGCTAAGACCGCTCGCCAATATGGCAATTCTTTCCCATGTCCCGATCAATAGTAGAACGGCTGCCAGATCCGTTGAGTCAGTCGCTGCAGCGGCCATTGCTGCGGACCCGACCCTCCGTCGTACAGCTTCAGCCGCCTGGTACGGAGGATTTAAACGAAGTTGAGTAACCGTAGTGATAAACGCATCATAGTCCTTCACTGCCATTGTAACCTCCCACAAATGAGCCCATAGCTATCCATCAGCCGGGCAACCAGGATCTTAAGCTATCTTTCCGATAAACGAGGGGGGGTGCGCCCGGGGCCCTCTCAACATCCATTTGGCTAAGCCAGCTCGTCATCTTCATATCTTGAAAGAGGGCTTGGGCTGCACGTGCATGCTCTCCTAAGCAAGCCTGATTGGCTGAGCCATGATAAAGCTTGGCTAAGCCCCAATGGCAGTGTGCGGCAAGCGGACGCATGCCAAGCTCCTGCGCTATGAGCAGCGCGCTGCGGTAGTGTGCCTCGGCATCAGCAGGATCATCTTGCCGTCTCGCTTCCCCGAGGAGACGTAGCGCGTAAGCCTCGTGTCCGCGTTCCTTATGGTCCTGCGCCAGTTTCAGAGAGCGCATAGCCGCGGCAGCAGCGTCGGCGGCTCGGCCGGCTAGAAGGTAAGCCTCGCCCAGGTAGGCCACACTAAGAGAGTGGCGGGCAACAAACCTCGTAGCTATCGCTTCTGCAGTAGCTTGCTCAAGCAAGGGCAGACCCTCGGCGACACGACCAGCCAGTGTTAGCGCGTAGCCAAGGTATGATGCTCCATATGCGAATGCGACCGGAATTTGGGACAACTGCCCAAGAGTCAAAGCACGCTCGAGCACACTGATGGCATGAGAAAGATCGCCCTTCCGAAGGCAAAGATAACCGGTCCCAAGCTGTGCATAGACCCGACTGAATGGGTGATCCGCTGCGTTCGCGATCCGGTCCGCTTCTTCAGCGATTAGAGCTCCGTTAGAAAACTCGCCTAAGTCGGCGAAGCAGTAGGCCAGGAAAACGCGGGAGAAGACAGACGGAAGGCCGAACAGCTCAAAATGTTCATGCGCAAGCTCCCCGCGAAGGCGATCTATGTTCCACTGGAAGAACTCTGTAGCGCGCCGGTACTGGCCCAACGCATGGTAGAGCAAGCCCATGGGAAGATTCGTGACAACTTGCATCCGCAAATCCCCAACGGATTCGCCAATCGTCAAAGCCCGATCTCCCATCTTTGCAGCCGATTCGGGTTTTCCCAGCATCCGGAAATGTTCTGTGAGATAGGCAGAAACCCATCCGAGACGCACCTCATCACCAAGTCGCCGCGCCAAGGCTTCCGCCTCCCCGAGATACTCAAGAATCTGACTGACATCCCCTAAGGGTTGCAGTGCATTTCGGATGTCGAATCGGATATCGATCGCTCGTTCTAGCCAATGACGATCGTCGGGAAGATGCTTCAATGCCTCTATTGCTTGCCGGAACAGGACCACCGCCTCCCGGCTTGCGCGTCGCTCCACGGCTCTGGTTCCTGCTTTTCTAAGATAGACAAATGCCTTTGGCCAAACCTCACCTAAAAACGCGTGGTGGGCGAGGCGCTCTGCGTGTTCTGAAAGGCGATCCGCATGTAGCCTTTCAACTGACCCGACGACGAGTGCATGGATCTCGCCTCGACGTTTCTTCGTAAGGCCTTCATAGGCGACCTCGTGCGTAAGAGCATGTTTGAAGGTGTACTCGAGATCCGGAAAGAGCTTCGTCTCGTACAGAAATTCGGCGACTTGGAGCTCGGCGAGGCAGCTCCGAAGCTCCTGCTCAGCGAGGCCGCTAACCATTCCGAGTAACGCAAACGGCACATCTTTACCGATAACCGCAGCCTCTTGCAGCAGACGCTTCTGCTCTGGGGGCAGTCGATCGATGCGGGAAGCAATAACCGTTTGGACCTGCGGAGGGACTTCAATACTCGACACGGGCTCCGCCACCCGGAACGCGCCGCGCTGGCCACTGAGCACTCCTGTTTCGACAAGCGTTCGCACGATCTCTTCGAGAAAAAATGGGTTCCCTTCGGCGCGGTCCATTAAGAGCCGCTTCACGGAGAAAAGTGCAGGCTCAGTCCCCAATAGGTCGCGCAAGAGCTGTTCGATTCCTTCATGGAGCAATGGTTTTAGCCGCACCTGGCGATATTGGCCCCGTGCACCCCATTCATCCTGATAATCAGAACGGTAAGTGGCCAAGAGCAATATGCGTTCGTTCGCTACAGAATCTATTAGGCTGTCAAGTAGCTCGAGGGATAGTGAGTCGTACCAATGAAGATCCTCACACACCAAAATGACTGGTCGCGTTCGGCTCTCGTGGAGCATGAGTCGCTCAAAGATGTGGAGCGTCTGGTGCCGTCGCTGAATTGGATCCAGGGATCGAAACTGATGGTCTTCCGGAAGTGCGTGTAGGAGGTCAAGGACGGGAGAAATTGCATCTTCCAGCAACTGGTCCGACTTAACCAACTTAGCCGTTACCGTCTCTCGAATTGTTCGGACATCGTCGCGTGGATCAATTTGAAAGTAATCCTTCAAAAAATCGACCACCGGCGCGTACGGCGTGGCACGTCCGTAAGATACTGTATTGGACGTAAGGACGAGACAATCCTGCCCACGATGAGAATGCGTAAACTCATAGAGAAGGCGTGACTTGCCGACTCCGGCGTCGCCTACTACTGCTACGACCTGTCCATGGCCCCCGATTGTGCACTCTAGAGCGTCCTGAAGCATCTCCATTTCAGAACCACGACCAACAAACCGGGTCAGCCCCCGTGCTGCCGCAGCCTGCAATCGCGAGCGTACTGGCCCAACTCCAACAAGCTCGTACACTTCAATCGGCGTTCGCAAGCCTTTGATCGGCACAGCTCCTATTGACTTAGTTTCAACATACCCGTCGACGAGTTGAACCAGATCTGCTGTAATTAGAACGGAGCCTGGCGTAGCAATCTGCTCCATGCGGGCCGCCAAATGTACGGTCTGGCCAACGGCCGTGTAATCCATACTCAAGTCGCTTCGAATCGCACGCATTATCACCTGTCCAGAATTTAGACCAATTCTGACTTGAACCTGAAATCCTTCCGTCCGTCGCACACTCTCCGAGTACTTCTTTATGTTTTCCTGCATCAGGAGCGCCGCATAGCACGCGCGGATAGAGTGATCTTCGTGTGCGACTGGCGCACCAAACAGCGCCATTATCCCGTCGCCCATAAAATGGCTTATAGTTCCTTCGTACCGATGGACCGCATCAATCATGCGCTCAAGCACTGCGTCGAGTAATTTCCTGGCATCTTCGGGATCGCGATCGGCCAGAAGCTCAAGCGAACCTTTTATGTCAGCAAACAACACAGTTACATGCTTACGCTCGGCCTCCAGGAAATCTTTTGAATTCAGAATCTTCAGAATCTTTTCGGCGAGGTACTTCGGCGTATATGCCTCGGGCGACGAAAACTTAGTGGCAGGCGCCGTGCTTTTACCAGCATCCAAGCGGCTTCCACATCTTTTGCAAAATCTGTATGAGATTGCGTTACTCGTCCCGCAATGGAAGCAGATTAGTTCAATTTTTGCGCCGCATTCTGGACAGAACTCGGCGTCGAGAGGCGCTTGATGCTGACACTGCAGGCATTGCATGACTGAAACCATCCACCAGCGCGAAAGCTGCCAGCCGGTACGGGAGGCTGCGCCTCCAGTTGATGTTCCGGCAGTGATCACTCGCCTAGCACGAGTATAGCAAAAGCGAGTGTCGCGTGTAAGTGCTGCGATAAGTGGCCCTCGGACCTGGATCAAATTGACTAATGTTTCTGGTCACATAGCGAGTAGGGTTCACGCGGCGACAACTTGCCAATCGGTTCGCGGTCGCCGCACGAACCCTTGATCTCGGTCGACAGCACTGGTCCGGCAAGGGGATGGTCATGAAGCTGCTCCGCCGTGAATTTCTATATCTGGCCGCGAGTGCTGCCGCGCCACCGGCCCTCTCGCGAGTCGCAAGCGCGGTCGATTATCCTACACGGCCGGTGCGCATCATCGTCGGCTATGCAGCGGGTGGGCCTACCGACACCACCGCCCGCCTGATTGCCCAATGGCTAAGCGAGCGGTCTGGCAAGCAATTCGTGGTGGAGAATCGTCCGGGCGCCGGCGGCAATACCGCTACCGAGGCGGTGGTAAACGCACCGCCCGATGGCTACACCGTGCTCGGCGCCGTCTCCTCCAACACCATCAACACTACACTCAATCAGAACCTGCGTTTCGTCTTCGACCGCGACGCCGAGCCCGTGGCCGGCTTCGTTAGCGCACCCAGTGCGCTGGAAGTCACGCCGTCATTTCCAGCCCGGACCGTGCCAGAGTTCATCGCCTATGCAAAGGCCAATCCCGGACGCATAAACTTTGCCTCGGGCGGCAACGGCACGTCGCAGCACGTCTCCGGCGAATTGTTCAAGATGATGGCCGGCATCGACATGGTGCACGTGCCCTATCGCGGCGTGGTCCTTGCGCATACCGATCTCATCGCCGGCCGAATCCAGACAATGTTCGACTCCGTTCCCTCATCGATCGGTTACATCCGGGCCGGCCAGACTCGTGCCCTCGCGGTGACGGGCGCAACGCGCCTAGAGACGCTGCCTGAGCTGCCAACGATCGCCGAGTTCCTGCCGGGCTTCGAGGTGACGGGGTGGTTCGGCGTCCGCGCGCCGAAGAACACGCCACCCGAAATCGTCGCCCTACTCAACCGCGAGATCAATGCCGCCATGGAGGACCCGGTCATCAAGGCGAGGCTTGCCGACCTCAGCCTCACGCCGATGCCCGGCTCGCCGGCCGAATTTGGCGAGTTTATTATCCGCGAAACGGAGAAATGGGCAAGAGTGATAAAGTTCGCGGACATCAAGGCAGAATGAGCCCGCTTGCGGTTGCCGCTCACCTCACAGCACAAATCCCCATTGGCGCGCGGTCTGCAAAATCCAGTCGCGATAGAGCGTCAGCGGCGTGACGCCGGTCAGGCCGCCGCAGCCCGCGCTGCCGTTCGGCCCCGTCGACCAACTGATGACGCCGACGATGGCCGGCGCGCCCTGCAGGTCCTCAAACACCGGCCCGCCGGAATCCCCGGTACAGGCGCCAAGCCCTTCCCGCGCACCCTGTCCGACCGGATCGACCAGGCGGATTTGCAAGGCCCCGGGCTGGCCGGTCGCGACCAGGCCCGCGACGCGAACGGTCCCGCCGCTCTTGCCCTCACCACGGATGGCGACGCCGATGCCGGCGATGGTGAAACGGCTGCCGGCGACAATCGGGACCTGCGGTACACCGAGAGCGGCGGCATTTTTCCCGCTCGGCGGCGCCTCGAGCTGCAGCAACGCCACATCGGCGGTGGCGCGATGCGCCGAAATCGCCTGCATGCTGAACGCGGGGTGAATGGCGACTTTGCTGACATCTCGCAGCCGCGGCTGGTTGTCCGTACCATATTCGACGATCTTGTAGACCGCGCCGGGCTGCACGCAATGCGCGGCCGTCAACACCAGTCTGGGTGCGATCAAGGCGCCGGTGCAGAAATTGCCGCGCGAGCCGACGATGGTGACGACGGAGCGGCCGACGCCCTCGGCGGACGGCACCCCGCCGCCAACAATCGCGCCAGCCGGCGCGGAAACAAGCAGCGCCAGGACTGCAATCATTCGGGCAAAGATTTTCATCGGCTCGCGGCTCGTGAAGATTAGCATGAAGAGGAAGCTAACAAGTTAGCGCGGATTTTAGCGAATTTCCTTGCCCTCGCAGGTGCCGCCCTCCCCTTTACCAAAAAGTTTCATTTGCTGGCTATGGTTGGAGCCAAGCGAATTGCTTGCCTGCGATTGTTGCGATTGAAGGTCTGTCAAAAATGACTGAGGTGAAATCGTTTCTAAGCGATCTCGACGAGGCCGTCGCGCGTGGAACGGCGGAAAGCCGTGAGCGCGCGCTGTGGCATGCGACGGATCTTTTGATAGCCGGCCGCTACAGCGATGATGAGATATGGACCTTTGGCGAGGTCATTGGGCGGTTGGCCGACGAGATTGAAGTCGCCGCCCGCGCGCAGCTTTCAAGACGGCTGGCCAATTTCGACAACGCCCCGATCAACATCATCCACAAGCTGGCCTTTGACGATTCGATCGACGTCGCCGGCCCCGTACTCCGGGAGTCCGAGCAGCTCGACGACAACGCGCTGATTGCCAATGCCACCACCAAAAGCCAGTCCCACCTTCTGGCGATCTCGCAGCGAAAGTCCATCGGCGAGACGGTCACGGACGTACTGGTGGCGCGCGGCGATCAGGACGTCGTGAATTCGGTTGCAAGCAATGCCGGGGCGCGCTTTTCGGACTTTGGCTTTCTGCACATGGTCAAGCGCGCGGAAGGCGATTCCATCCTCGCCGAGCAACTCGGTCTCCGCAGGGACATCCCGAGACGGGTTTTCCAGCAGTTGATCGCCAAGGCTTCGGAGGACGTGAAAAAGCGGCTCGAGCGCGAGCGGCCCGGGATCGTCGACCAAATTCAGACCTCGGTGGCCGATGTCACGGGCGCGCTGCAGTCCAAGTTCGGTCCGGTATCGCGAGGCTACTTTGTCGCAAAGCGGCTGGTGATGACGCAGCATCAGCAGGGCAATCTGAACGAGAACAGCATATCCGGATACGCTCAATCCCACAGGTTCGAAGAGGTCACGATCGGACTGTCGTTATTGTGCTCATTGCCGGCCGACGTGATCGAACGCGCCTTGGCCGACAAGAACAGGGAAATGCTGCTGGTGCTGGCCAAAGCCCTCGACTTTTCGTGGCAGACCACAATGGCATTGCTGTTTCTTGGCGCCAAGGATCACCGCATCACCGCGCAGGACCTGAACGACCTGGAAAGGGAGTTTGGCCGCCTCAACCTCGAGACATCGCGGAGCGTTCTGAAATTCTATCAGACACGCAAGCATGGCGCGGGTACCGAGTCCCGGGCCGAGGCGGCTGCGCACGCTTGATATGGGCCGGGTTACCAATCTGGAATGGCAGGGAAGTATCGCAAATGAACGCAATCCCATCCACCGCAGTTGCAGGCGAGCGCCTCGGCACAGCTGCCGATGACCCGAATACCGACAAATCCTCGGATGCGGCCTGGATCGTTCTGGAGGCAGCGAACGATCTCGGGGACCATGCGACCGTCGAGGCCTGTCGCCGGGTCATCGACGCGAGCCTGAACGCCACGCCCGCCTCCGAGGCAGACTTGCACATCGTCTTGAATTATTTCAGGTGAATTGCAGACGGGCGCGCGAACCTCAAGCAGCCAAAATTGGACTTGCCACCCCAAGGCTGGTCCGGGCCCGCCCGGCGTGTTAGCCGTTTCCCAAGCGGCGTTCACCTGGGTAAGCATTGATGATCGAGGCAGTGATCTGGGATTTCGGCGGGGTGTTTACTACCTCGCCTTTCGAGGCGTTCGCGCGTTTTGAGAGCGAACGCGGGCTGCCCGCCGGCATCATCCGGCGCACCAATGCCAACAATCATCTGGAAAACGCCTGGGCGAAATTCGAGCGCGCCGAAGTGGATATCGAGACGTTCGACAAGTTGTTCGCAGTGGAATCGCTGGCGTTAGGCGCGGAAGTTCGAGGCAAGGACGTCTTGCCGCTTCTGGTCGGAGACCTGCGGCCTGACATGGTGGAAGCGTTCAAGCGCATCGCTGTCAAACTCAAGACCGGGTGCATCACCAACAACCTCCCCGCCAACGCAATCGGCAGCCTGGGCGGCCGATCGATCTATGTCGCCGAGGTGATGGCACTGTTCGATCACGTCATCGAGTCGGCAAAAATCGGTTTAAGGAAGCCTGATCCGCGCATCTATCGGATCATGGTGGAAGCTCTTCACGTCGATCCCAACGCTTGCGTCTATCTCGACGATCTCGGCGTCAATCTGAAGCCGGCGCGGGAAATGGGCATGAACACCATCAAGGTTGTCAATGCGCCGCAAGCGATCGCCGAGCTCGAGATGGTGACGGGGTTGGTGCTGCGTTCGCGTTCGTGAATTTGTAGCTACAGCTCCACCATGTCGAAGTCGCTCTTGGGCGTGCCGCATTCAGGACAAACCCAATCGTCTGGAATGTCGGCCCACCGGGTGCCCGGAGCCAGGCCTTCGTCCGGTGCGCCGGCCGCTTCGTCATAGATGTAGCCGCAAGTCCGGCACTGCCAGGATTTGTAGGGCTCGTCACTCATTTCAATTCTCGGTTTCGCATGGTCCGTGGCCGGGAGCTGTCACGAGTTTAGTGGGGAGATTTCGCGAAGACCAGAGGGCTGCGCCGCAGTAACTTCTACTGCCGTCACCGCAGCACAGCCGCGATGTTGCCGCCATCGACGGTAGTCACGTCGGCGGTGGTCTTCAGCGCCAGCGCCTGGGCCAGGAAGGCCTGCGCGACATCCTCTGCCGCGACTTCGCGGCCGAGCAGGTTGCCGCGCATATAGGCCTGCTCGCTGAGCCCGCGGGCCCTGGAGCGCGATGCGATCATCTCTTCGGTCAGGAGACCGGAACGGACGCGGTCGGCATTGACGGCGTTGGCGCGAATGCCTTCGCTGCCATAGTCGAGCGCGTATTGCCGCACCAGGAACAGCGTCGCCGCCTTCGGCAGGCCATAGGGACCGAAGTCGGGCCCGGGATTGACCGCCTGTTTGGAAACGTTGAACAGCAGGCAGCCGCCGGTGCCCTGCGCCCGCATGATCTTGACGGAGGCCTGCGCCACGCGCTGGTGACCGTAAAAATTCAATTCAAAGCTCTCTCGCAATACCGCTTCATCGACCTCGCCGATTCGGCCCTGCCAGGCAGCGCCCGCATTCGACACCGCGATGTCGACCCCGCCGAAGACTGAAGCCACTTGCGCAAACGCATGCTTGACCGAGGTTGCATCGGTGACGTCGCATCGAAGCCCAAGCGCCGCGCCGCCGATCGCCTTTGCCTTTAGGTGCACGGCAGCCTCGTCGGCATCGAGCAGCGCGACTTCGGCGCCGGCCGCCGCGAACGCTTTTGCCGTTGCAAAGCCGATGGCGCCGGCGGCGCCGGTGATCACGGCGACCTGCCCGGTAAGCGGCGGCTCCCTCGCGTTGCCGAGTTTCGCCTGCTCCAGCGACCAGTATTCGACGTCGAACAGATCGGACTCCGGCAGCGGCTCGAAGCGGCCGACCGCCTCGGCATCCGTGATGGTGGCAACCGCAGCTTCCGCAAGATCGGCGGCAATTTTCGCGTCCTTCTTGCTCCGGCCAAGCCCGAACAGCCCGACGCCTGGGACCAGCACCACCCGCGGCACCGGATCGAGCATGGTCTTGATGCCGCCCACGCGCGCATTGTTGCGGTCAAAATAGCCTTTGTAGGATTCGCCATACGCCCCGACGGCGTCACGGACCGAGTTCTTGAAACCGCTGAGGTCGCCATCCGCTGGCGCGGCTACCACCAGCGGCCGGTTCTTGATGCGGATATTATGATCCGGCGTCACCACGCCGGCCTGGCCAAAGCGCGCGACTTCCGCGCCATTGACGAAATTCATCACCGCATCGTTGCCTCGGAAGTCCAGAATAAAGCGCTTCCAGGCGCCCTCGGTTTTATCATCCGGCAGGCTGCAGGCGCCGCGGATAATCGGCGCGACGTTTGCCACTGGTGCCGGGCAGGCCGGCAGTTTTGCGCTGGTGAAGGCCGGCTTGCGCTGCCTCGCCAACCGCGCTTCGGCCAGCGTCACCAGCGCGATCATGCGCTCGTAAGCCTGGCGGGCGTCGGCGCCGAAGCTGAAAATGCCGTGCTTGACGAGGATCAGGCCTTCGACGGATGGATCGGCATCGAATACCGCCGCCGCAGCCTTGGCCAGTCCGAACCCCGGCATGAGGTATGGCACATAGCCGACCCGCCGGCCAAAAACCTCGCGGCACAATGCTTCCCCGTCGGGCTGATCGGTGAGCGCAAGCACCGCGGTGGAATGGGTGTGGTCGATGAATTTGTACGGGATGAACGCGTGCAGCAGCGCCTCGACCGAGGGATTCGGCGCCGCAGGATCGATCAGATTGGCACGCTGCAGCCGCACCATTTCCTCATCGGAAAGTTTTTCGCGCCCGCGAAGTTTTAGCAGCGGCGCGAGCCGCACCGCCGGCAGGCCCGCGGGCTCGATCGAGCCCATATCCCAGCCGGAGCCTTTGACGCAGAGAACATCGACCGCATCGCCGTTGAGGTCGCTGACGCCCGTCTTCACCGAGGTATTGCCGCCGCCGTGCAGCACCAGCCGCCGATCCTGGCCCAACAGGCGCGTGGTATAGACCCGGAGCGCCAGATCGCGGCCGAGATTCTCGTAGCGGGCTACCGTCGCTTCGGCATCGCGATCGTTCCACGCGCTCTGCATCGACCTGCTTCCTTGGCTAGTTATTCGGCCGCTGCCGCTGTGCGTTCGGGAAACGCGGCGGATAGCGCGGCGCGACTGGCGCCGAGCACGCCGCGCTCGGTGATCAGTCCCGTCACCAACCGCGCCGGCGTGACGTCGAAACCGTAATTCGCGACCGGCGAACCGTCGGGCACGATCCGCACGGTTTCGATCCGCCCCTGCGCGGTTCGCCCTGTCATCATCGTGACTTCGTCGGCCGCACGTTGCTCGATTGGAATCTCCTTGATGCCGTCATCGACGCTGAAATCGATGGTCGGCGAAGGCAGCGCCACATAGAACGGCACGCCATTATCATGTGCGGCGAGGGCCTTGAGGTAAGTGCCGATCTTGTTGCAGACGTCGCCATTGGCGGTCACCCGATCGGTGCCGACCATCACGAGGTCGACCATCGCGTGCTGCATCAGATGACCGCCGGTGTTGTCGGGGATCACGGTGTGCGGCACGCCGTGATGGCCGAGCTCCCAGGCAGTGAGGGAAGCTCCCTGATTGCGCGGGCGGGTCTCGTCGACCCAAACATGGACGGCATGGCCGTGGTCGTGCGCCAGATAGATCGGGGCCGTCGCGGTGCCCCAATCCACCGTCGCCAGCCAGCCGGCATTGCAATGGGTCAGCACGTTGACGCGCTCGCCCGGTTTCTTGCTCGCGGCAATCGCCTCGATCAGCGCAAGGCCGTGATGGCCGATAGCCTTGTTGATGCCGATGTCCTCTTCGGCAATCTTGCCCGCGCGCGAATAGGCTGCCGCGGCCCGTTCCGACGGCGGCAAATGCCGCAGCAGCGCGCGCATCTCGTCGAGCGCCCATTTCAGGTTAATTGCCGTCGGCCGCGTTGCGATCAGCGTTTTGCAGGCATGATCGAGCGCGGCATCCGAACTGTCGGCCCGCATCGCCAGCGCCATCCCATAGGCTGCGGTGGCGCCGATCAGTGGCGCGCCGCGCACCAGCATCGAACGGATGGCGTCAGCCGCGGCATCGCAGTCCGTCAGCCGCGCCACGACAAAGTCGTGCGGCAGCCGGCGCTGGTCGATCGCGCCGACGGTCCAGCCGTCGGGCTCAAGCCAGATACTGCGAAAATGCCTGCCATCGACCTTCATGACATATCCCTCGAGACTCTATAGCATTTCCAGGCCGCTAATTTCATCCTTCGAGACGCATCGCGGAGCCTGTCATCGGGCGCGCATTCGCGCGACCCGTTGGCGATGCTCCTCCGGATGAGGTCTTGGACCCTCGTGGTGAGGAGCGCGGCAACGCCGCGCGTCTCGAACCATGAGGCCCCTTGCCTCATCATGATTCGACACCTCCAAAAATCCGCTCACGCGCGCAAAACCCGCCCCGCCACCGCATCGAGCTTCTTCAGCAGCTCCGCATCGCGCGCTTCGGGACCGGTGATCAACGCGGTATCGAGCGAACGGTCGGAGCCGATCGGACACGGCTCGTGCTTGCTGGGAAAATCCCTGGCCAGCCGCGCGACCAGGCTCTTGGCCTTGTCGGCGTTCGACGTCAGCACCCGGATGATGTCCTGTACCGTGACGGCATCGTGGTCGGGATGCCAACAATCGAAATCGGTCACCATGGCAACGGTTGCGTAACAGATTTCCGCCTCGCGGGCGAGCTTGGCCTCCGGCATGTTGGTCATGCCGATCACCGAATAGCCGAGATTCTTGTAGGTCATGCTCTCGGCATAGCTTGAGAATTGCGGACCCTCGATGCAGACATAGATGCCGCCGCGCGCGATCGCGATCCCCTCGGCCTCGGCCGCGGCGGCAAGGTGGATGCGCAGCCGCGGCGACACCGGATGCGCCATCGACACATGCGCAACGCAGCCCTTGCCGAAGAACGAGCTTTCGCGCTTGTGGGTGCGGTCGATAAACTGGTCGACCAGCACAAACGCGCCGGGCGGCAATTCTTCCTTGAACGAACCGCAGGCCGACAGCGAGACCAGGTCGGTAACCCCCGCGCGCTTCAGCACGTCGATGTTGGCGCGGTAATTGATGTCGGACGGCGACAGCCGGTGTCCTTTGTCGTGGCGCGGCAGGAACACGATCGGCAGGCCCGCGATGGTGCCGTGCCGTACCGGCGCCGACGGCTCGCCCCACGGGCTCCTGATCGCCTCCTCGCGCGCGTTCTCGAGCCCCGGCAGGTCGTAGATGCCGGAGCCCCCGATAATGCCAAGCACCGCTTTCGTCATGGTTTTTCCTGCGCCTGCTTCGTACCCCGATTCAGCCTCCCGATGAAGCGCTCGTTTGCTTCCTTCTCCAGTGCTTCCCACGTCAATTGAAGGTAAGCCGATGGATAGAATCGGCCACCGCTCTTCAGCCTATCAAAAATCAAACCCAGCAGCGCGACACGTTGCTGGGGGTCGCTGGTTTCATAAAGCATCCAGCGTCCGGCCACGGTGTTCAGAATTCGCTCGCTATGCTTTAGCCGATCGAGCAGGACACGAAGCGGACCAAGTACCCTGGCAGAAGTCGACGCCAGCCGGCGGGCCGGAGCTCTCACCCATTTCCACGGCGCACGCGGCACAAGAAAGCGAGCCAGGACGACGTCAAACAGCCGCCGCCGTTCCTCCGGATCGCGTCCTGCCGGCGCAACCACCTCGATCATCCATGCGGCTAGCGAGGCCCATGCCAGCTGTTTCTGATGCTCGGACCAGTTTTGCCGTTTCAAATGCAAATTGGCGCCGTGCAGGCGTTTGTAATAGATCGGACCCGGCACGAAGCGAAATTCGCCCCACAGAGCGAGTTGCGCCATGAAACGAATTTCTGTGCCGCAGCTATCGAACGGATCGAAATCGCTTAGCAACAACCCTGATGTGGAAGCCAGCGCCCAGCCGCGGATCAGACCGCGAAACGGCACGCAGTCCAGGGTTTCCAGATAGGCGAGAGCGCGTTCGATCGACGTCCCCGATAGTTGAAACCCGCGACTGACCATGGTTCGAAGACCGCTGGTATGCATCTCCGCAAAGCAGATCGCCGCGTTGGGCGTGCGCGATGCAGCCTCGACCAGGTCGGCGACATAGGTCGGCGATACCTGATCGTCATGCTGCTGAAAAATATAGAATTCCCCGCGTCGTTCTCGCATGGTCCAATCGGTGTTCCCGGCCCAACCGAGGCGCGAGGGCTGGACCTGCATCCTGAACCGGGCGTCCCGGCGCAGGAACGGTTCGCACGCTCTTGCGCTCTCCTGGTCTGCGGCGTCGACCGAGATCAGCACGTCCAGATTCGGATAGGTCTGGGTTCTCAGACACTCCAGTGTAACCGGGAGTTCCTGCTGTCCTCGATAGACGGGCACACCGACGGTCACCAGCGGACTATTCAATGCCTGCTACCTTCCAGGATGCGGCCCGCGCAAATATCCGCGAAATAGGGTGCCATCGTGAGTTTGCCCGGATCGATGGAGTGAAATTGGCCCGTCGAAGTGACGCCGATTTCGAAGCGGCGGTGCAATTCGCTGGCCGGATCATAAATGTCGGTCTGGCCCCATGCGACGATGACGCCGCCCTTGACCGTGACGTCCTTCAACTCGCGCGGATCGAGAGCACGAAGCGACGGCACGAATTGCGCCATGGCTTCCAGCGTTCCCTCCAGAAGATGCGAGCGGAGCGGCTCCGGAGGGTAAGTCGCCCATTCGGGCGGCGTCACATCTTTCGAGATCCCCTGCAAGCAAACAGGATACCAGGTGAGATAAGTCAGGCCATCATCGTAGCTGACCACTTCGCCGAACGGACCGGACACAAAAGTGGCGCTCGGCGGCAACCTCGCGCCTGGCGTCAGGCGGAAGCTGACGCCATATTTCAGCCGATGCAGCCACGGCCTTTCCGGCCGCAATCCGCGCTTTTCGTTGATGGCAAATCGTCCGTCCCAGAGGGCATTGACGACATGATCGAACCGCTCTCGGACAACTCCGCTTGACGTCTCGATTGGGACATCAAAACCGTCACTGTTCTCGACCGACAGGATTTCATGGTTCAGTCGCACATCGATCCGCCGGTCAGCACTTATCCGGTCGCGCACGGATTGCGCCAGCGCCACGGGATCGATCGCCACCTCGGGTGTAGCGAATGTCGCCAGCGCGACCTCGGGATCGAATTCCGCCTCCCGCTGAGCGGCGGTCCATAGCCGAGGCTGGTCCGAAAGATCCCTGCCGAAATAGGCGTCGCCCCTGCCTGCACTCGCGTCGAGGATCAGCGCGTGAACCGCGGCGATATAGTGCGAAACCTGCTCGGGCGTGCGCTGACTGTCACGATGCACCACGTAAGCCGCGGGCCGCGACACCGTCATGGAGGCGCAGGGCAAACCGAGATGCCGCGCGAAAAACGGCGCGAAGGCCAGCGCGCCCCGCATCATCATTCGTGCCGTCGAATGGCTGGGGTCGTTGGCGTACATGTAGCCAAGATGAATCTTGCCTTCGTTTGCGACTGCCGCCCGGCTGAGCAGCTTGTCGTTGCGATCGAATAGAGCTACATCGATACC
>WNGI01004121.1_pt1 | contig 19088 bp, 18 predicted proteins | sample 5400621 | NCBI WGS metagenome assembly WNGI01 (sample SAMN13153374, study PRJNA577476) | soil metagenome | isolation source: 20 cm soil or saprolite under Garry oak tree replicate 1 | place: USA:California | collected 2016-06-15
TCGCCGCCGGCCATGACCGCGAGCGTACCTTGTTCGGCGCCCATCGTGCCACCCGAGACTGGCGCATCGATCCATCCCATGCCGTTGGCCGACTTCAGCCGTGCGGCGATGGAGCGCGCCGCATCCGGGTGGATCGACGAGAAGTCGACGATGAGCTTGCCGGCGCCGGCCACCGTCGCCAAGCCGTCGGGTCCGAACACAACTTCCTCCACGGCGGCAGCATCGGTGAGGCACATGAAGATGATATTGGCGGTCGCGGCGACATCCTGCGGGTTGCCTGCTAGCTTCGCGCCGGCCTGGACCAGCGCGGCCGCTTTGCCGGAAGACCTGTTCCAGACCGTGACGTCGTACCCGGCGTCCACCAAACGTCGCGTCATGGGAAATCCCATCATCCCGAGCCCGAGATAACCGAGCCTTTCGGCTTTCTGTTCGTCCGCCCCGCGCGTAATCGCCATTCCGTTCCTCCCGCTCCGCCGCCAAGAAGCTTGCTTGGCCTGCCGATCTTACAACACATCCCGGCGCTGCCGGGAATGCGCCAGGTCTCGCTGGGACCCTGGCTTGCCTGATCATTTGAACCATGAAAGGCTTATGGCATGCTATGGCGGCATCGGGGAAAGTGGAGTGGAATGATGCGGATACCTTCGAAATGGATCCTGGCGGCTGGGGCTTTGGCCGCCGTCCTGGCGGGCGTGGACGCGTCTCATGCGCAGCAGACGATCCGCGTCGGCTGGACCATTCCGGCCGAGGAAACGAAATACTGGATGATGCGCAGGCCCACGGAATTCCCCAATCTCGGCAAGGTCTACAATATCGAATGGACGCAATTCCAGGGCACCGCGCCGATGACGCAGGCGCTGGCCGCGGGCGCCCTCGACTGCGCGACGCAGGCGCCATTGTCACTTGCCAATGGCGTGGTCGGCGGAAATCTGAAGGCCTATATCGTGGCGCAGCACGTCTTCGAAAAGCCCGGCGGTTTCTCGGTCTATTGGGCGGTCAAGGACGATTCCCCGATCAAGACCATTGCCGATCTCAAAGACAAGACCATCGGCATATCCGTGATCGGTGGCGGCACCCAGGGGCCGTTCAATATGCTTCTGAAGCAGAACGGGGTCGACCCGGCAAAAGACATCAAGCTGGTTGAGGTCGGATTCGCGGTCTCCGAGGACGCACTGCGTCAGGGACGTGTCGATGCCGTGAACATGAACCAGCCGTTCGCGGCGCGTGCCGAGGCCAAGGGCGGCACCCGCAAGCTGTTTTCGCTTTCTCAGGCAATGCCGAACATCGTCCACATCCTGGAAGCCTGCCGCGCCGACTTTGTCGACAAGAATCCGGAATTGGTAAAGGCTTACGTCCGCGATATCACTTCCGGCATGAAAAAGGCGTTGGCCAATCGTGAAGAGACGCTCAAGGTTGTCAACGAAGTGCTGAAGGCGCCGATACCGGTGCTCGACACCTATCTGCTCAAGGACAATGATTTCGGCCGCGATCCCGGTGCCGCGCCGAATTTCGCGGCTATCCAGAAAATGCTCGACATCTATGCTGAGACCGGAATGCTGCCCAAATTGGACGTCGCGCAGTTCAAGCACCCGACTATCGTTGCGCCGCTGCAATAGACAAGGGCTCTCAACGAGTCGTTCGAGCGTTGTCTGGGCGACGGAGAAATTGTGCGCATGAAGAAATGGCGATCCCGCGTGACGACCGATGGTCTAGATCGTGCGCCGCACCGTGCCTTCATGCGCGCGATGGGGCTCGACGATGAGGCGCTGGCGAAGCCGATGATCGGGGTTGTCAGCATGAAGGGCGAACAGACGCCCTGCAACATGACCCACGATTTCCAGGTGGATGCCGCCAAGGCTGGAATCGCGGAAGCCGGCGGTACGCCGCGCGAGTTCACCACGATCTCGGTCTCTGATGGCATCAGCATGAACCATGAGGGCATGAAGTTCTCGCTGCTCTCGCGCGAACTGATCGCCGATTCGATCGAGGCTGTGGTCCACGGCCTTGCCTATGACGGCCTGATCGGTTTCGGCGGCTGCGACAAGACGCTGCCCGGCGTGATGATGGGAATGATCCGCTGCAATGTGCCGTCGATCTTCATCTATGGCGGCAGCGCGTTGCCCGGGCGGTTCGAAGGCAAAACGCTTACCGTGCTGGATTCCTACGAGGCCGTCGGCGGCTTCATGACCGGCGAAATCGACGAGGCGACGCTGGCCGGCATCGAGCGGAACTGCCTGCCGACGATTGGCGCCTGCGCCGGACAATTTACCGCCAACACCATGGCGATGGTATCCGAGGCGATGGGATTGACCATCCCGAACGTCTCGATGATCCCGGGCGTCTATGCCGAGCGTGCGCAAGTTGCGCGCCGGGCAGGGCGTCTTGTGATGGAGATGCTGCAACGGGGCGGACCATTGCCGCGCGAAATCGTCACTCGACAATCGCTGGAGAACGGCGCGGCTATTGTCGCCGCGACCGGCGGATCGACCAACGCTGCGCTGCATCTGCCGGCGCTTGCCAACGAAGCCGGTATTTCCTTTACGATCGACGATGTTGGCAAGGTCTTCGCGCGCACGCCCCTGATCGGCAATTTGCGTCCGGGCGGAAAATACACCGCGAAGGATGTTTACGATATCGGCGGCACGGCCGTCGTGGTCCGCGCGCTGGTCGAAAGCGGTCACATCGATGGACGCTGCCTCACGGTCACCGGCAAGACGATCGCGGAGGAATACGGCAGCGCGAATGCGCCCGACGGCGAGATCATCTATTCCAGCCGCGCACCGATCATGCCTGATGGCGGCGTGGCGGTCTTGAAGGGTAATCTTTGCCCGGACGGAGCCGTCATCAAGGTAGCCGGTCTCAAGAACCTGGTATTCGAAGGTAGTGCGCGCGTGTTCGAGGACGAGGAGCACTGCGTCGATGCCGTACGCAATCGCAAATACGCTTCGGGCGATGTTCTAGTGATCCGCAATGAGGGCCCGGTGGGCGGCCCCGGCATGCGCGAGATGCTGGGCGTCACCGCGCTGATTTACGGCCAGGGCATGGGAGAGAAAGTCGCCCTCATCACCGATGGACGATTTTCCGGCGCGACGCGCGGGATGTGCATCGGCTATGTCTCGCCGGAATCGTTCATCGGCGGCCCCCTGGCGTTGGTCTGCGAAGGCGATCGTATCCGGATCGATGTTGGCGCGCGCCGCATGGACCTGTTGATCGACGACCATGAATTGACGGCACGGCAACGAGCCTGGAAGCCGCGGCCGCCGCGGCATCGGGCAGGGGCGCTCGCAAAATATGCACGGCTGGTCGGCCAGGCGCCCGGCGGCGCCGTCACGCACGACGGTGCCGCAGAATGGCCGTGGTTCGATTAGCGCGGAAATCGCTGTTTCGTACCGCCTCAGGTTACGTGAAGACGCCGATTAAAGCGGATGTCGCGCCACACTTCTGCGTTGATGCAACCGGCGAGCATTTCGGCAGCATCCCAGACATCCTGAAATCGCACATAAAGTGGCGCGAATCCGAAACGCATGAGGTTGGGCGCCCGGAAATCGCCTATCACACCGCGTTCGATCATCGCTTGGACGACCGCATAGCCCTCATCGAGGGATATCCCAACCTGGCTACCGCGCAATGATGATTGGCGCGGCGTCACGATATCAAGGCTCGGCAAAAGCGCATTGACACGCGCAATGAAAAGCTCCGTGAGAGCGAGGCTCTTCTGTCTCAACGCTGCCACCTCGACGCCCTCCATCGCGTCGAGAGCCGCATCCACGCCACGCATGGAAATGATCGGCGGAGTGCCGCAGAGAAATCGTTTGATGCCTTCGTCGGGCTTGAAGTCGCGATCGAACGCAAAGGGGGCAGCGTGACCCCACCAACCCGATAACGGATGTTTTGCCGCGGCTTGATGGGCCTTTGCAACGGAAATAAATGCTGGAGATCCAGGACCTCCGTTCAGATATTTGTAGGTGCACCCCACTGCGAAATCGACCGCATGAAGATCGAATGCGATTTCCACCAAGCCGATGGAATGACAGAGATCCCACACCACCAGCGCGCCAGCGTCGTGAAGCTGCTTGGTGATGGCGGCCATGTCGAGTAGCGCGCCAGTGCGATAATTGACGTGCGAGAGCACGGCGACCGCGACCCTTTGGTCTAACAGAGCCTCGATAGACGGGCCATCGACACCAATCAATCGCCTTTGCATCGGACGACCCGCCGACTTCATTGCGCCCTCAACGATATACAGGTCTGTCGGGAACGACTCATCCTCGGCAATGACCACGTCGCGGTCCGGCCGCAATCCGATCGCAGCAAGGATTGCCTTGTAGAGATTGATCGATGTGGTGTCGCAAACGACTGTCTGACCCGGAGCCGCCCCAATCAGCGCTCCGATGCGGTCGCCGAGCCGGACCGGCATGTCAAACCATCCGGCGCTGTTCCAGCTCCTGATGAGGTCCTGACCCCACTCCTGTTCGATCGTGCGGTTCAGGATTCGCGCTGCGGCTCGGGGCGTCGGCCCAAGCGAATTTCCGTCGAGATAGATGATGCCCTCAGGGAGTATAAACCGGTCGCGGAAATCGCGAAGCGGATCAATTGAATCGCACGCGACGCACGCCTCGCGCGAAGTCATGGAAGCTGACGACATCATAAGAGCCTTGCGATCAAAATTCAGACGACATGTGGGATCATGGCGCGCGCGTCGGTTGGGATTTCAAACCGAAAACCTGGATGCGAATGACCAAGCATAAGCCCATTCGCCAAACAACGGCAACCGCCCGCCTTCCGCCATCCGCGAGGGCCCGCAGCCAGCAACCACGACGGAAATCCCGATTGACAGCAAAAGTACATCATTTTAGGTTTAAAACATCGTCTGCGTTCCAGATGGAGGGCGCTTGGTCGAGTTCCGATCTGGCTTGAAACAGTATCGTGCCGGGAATTGCTGCAGCAAATCCGCGGTGAGGATGCAAGCGCGATGAGCGAGCGGAAAGAGATATCTTATTCCGGCTATCTCCAGCTCGACAAGATTTTGCAGGCGCAGCAGCCTCTTTCCACCGCCCACGACGAGATGCTGTTTATTATTCAGCACCAGACGTCGGAGCTTTGGATGAAGCTTGCGATTCACGAGCTGAGCGCTACCTGCCGGTTGATCGCGGCAGATGAACTGCAGCCGGCCTTCAAGACATTGTCGCGGGTATCCCGCATTCTTGAGCAACTCAACTCGGCCTGGGACGTCCTTCGCACGATGACGCCCAGCGAATATACGGAGTTTCGCGGATTGCTTGGGCAATCGTCTGGCTTTCAGTCCTGGCAGTATCGCCTGATCGAGTTTCTTGTCGGTAACAAGAATGCGATGATGACCCATGTTCACGCGGACGATGAAGCCGTTGCGGGGCGGCTCGAAGCGGTCCGTCGGGCCCCCAGTATTTATGATCTGACAATACAGCTCCTGCATCGCCGCGGTCTTGGCATCGATAAAGCCATACTTGAACGCGATGTTTCGATACCGCACATCGAAAGCAACAGCGTGCAGAATGCGTGGTTATCGGTCTATCGGGATCCAGCCCGTTTCTGGGAATTGTACGAACTTGCTGAAAAGCTGGTGGATTTCGAGGACTATTTCCGCCGCTGGCGGTTCAACCATGTCACGACGGTCGAGCGGATCATCGGATTCAAGCGGGGCACCGGTGGCACATCGGGCGTTTCCTATTTGCGAAAGATGCTGGACGTCGTGTTGTTCCCCGAGCTCTGGCAGGTCAGGACTCGATTGTGAAAACCCTGATCGACATATCGCCATCGCTGCGCGTCGGTATGGGGGTGTTTCCCGGTGACGCCGTTTTTGCCGTCAGCCAGACGTTCACGATTGGGCCGGACTGCCCCGTCAACGTGGCCAGCATCGCGATGTCAACGCACTGCGGTGCGCATGTCGATGCGCCTCTGCACTACGATCCCGCAGGCGCGAGTATCGAGATGCTGGATCTTGGCGATTTCATCGGGCCCGCAAGGGTAATTGACGCGCGCGGAAGCGACCCTCTCTGTGGTTATGAGGAGATTGCATCCGCCCTCGATGGCGCTCCGCCGCGGCTGCTTTTCAAATTGGTGGGTAGGGGTGATGAACTGGCCTGGCCCACGGGTTTCCGTGCGCTGGCCCCGGAAACGGTGGAGCGCTTGGCGCTTCGCGGTGTGCGGCTCATCGGCGTTGACGTTCCTTCTGTCGACCCGGAGACCTCGAAAAGCCTCCCGTCGCACATGGTTTGCCGGCGGCACGATGTTCGAATTGTCGAGAATCTCGTACTGGCAGACGTAACCCCCGGCGACTACGAATTGATCGCGCTGCCATTGAAGCTCGAGGGTCTCGACGCAGCGCCGGTACGCGCGGTTCTTAGGCGATCTGACGCCCGATGATCGACACAAAAGTGCGCCCGCAAGAAATAGATCGTCTCGCTCCGTGCGGTTCATGCGAGAGTTGTCGTATGCTACGTAACTCTGGAGAGCATACCAGCGCCGGTGATGTTCAAATCGACATCGCCAACGCCTGTAGATTTCCGCTATGCTCAGGCCGGCGACCGAAGCCGAGAAACCATCTGCGCCTGACGGACCTGTTCCGGGAAGAGAAGCGGGAATGAAGGTATCGCCATTACTCAGGGGTATTCAGGCGGAAACCGCACCGGCACCGGCGCAGGCTAACGCCATGATCGAGATCGACCATGTCTCGCAGATCTTTCGGACGTCAGGGCGCCAGGACCATTTGGCGTTGTCGGATATCTCGCTGACGATCGAGGATGGCGCCTTTGTCTCGATTCTCGGCCCCTCTGGCTGCGGAAAATCCACACTGCTTTATATCGTCGGGGGCTTCGTCAATCCGACGCAAGGCGTGGCGAAGGTGAGGGGCAAGGTGATCACCGGGCCTGGTCCCGACCGCGGGCCGGTGTTTCAGGAGTTCGCGCTGTTTCCGTGGAAGAGCGTGCTCGGCAACGTGATGTATGGTCCGCGCCAACAGGGCGTGAAGCATGCCGAAGCCGAAGCGCAAAGCCGCCAATTGATCGAGATGGTCGGCCTCAAAGGATTCGAGGATTTCTACCCCAAGGAGTTGTCCGGCGGCATGAAACAGCGCGTCGCGCTGGCGCGTACGCTGGCCTATCGCCCCGCGGTGCTGCTGATGGACGAGCCGTTCGGCGCGCTCGATGCGCATACGCGCACGCGGCTGCAGAACGACCTGCTCAATATCTGGGAACGTGACCGCAAGACGGTGTTGTTCGTCACGCATTCGGTCGATGAGGCGGTGTTCCTGTCGGATAAGGTCGTGGTGATGACGCGTTCGCCCGGCCGCATCAAAGAGATCGTCGATATCGATCTGCCGCGCCCACGCCGCCGGGCGGAGCTTCTGCTCGACCCAAATTACCAGAAATACGTCGTCGATATCGAACGCATGATCGACGATACCAGCGAAGAGGCGTTGCGTTCATGATGCCGGTCCGTATTCTCATCGCTCGCTCGGCACCGCTGCTCGCCTGCCTCGGCCTGCTCGGGATCTGGCAGGCGGCGGCGCTGATCCTGAACACCGACAGCTTTCCGACCGCACTCGAAGCGATCCGCGCGATCCCAGCCATTGTTGGCGATAAAGAATCCCTGATCAACATTCTCGCCTCGCTCCGCCGTATGGCAATCGGCTTCAGTGCCGCGCTGATTGTCTCTATTCCGCTGGGCTTGATGATGGGCCGCAACCGCGGCGTGGCGTCGTTCTTCAACCCACTGCTGATGGTGACCTATCCGGTGCCGAAAGCTGCGCTGATGCCGATCATCATGCTCTGGCTTGGCGTCGGCGACATCGCGAAAATGCTCGTGATATTTCTCGGCGTCAGCCTTCCCGTGATCTATCACAGCTTCCAGGGCGCGAAGGCGGTTGAGGAAAAGATGTTGTGGTCGGGCGCTGCGATGGGGTTATCGGCGGCACAACGCATGATCCGGATCGTGCTGCCGGCGGCGCTGCCGGAAATCCTGACCGGCTGCCGCACCGGCTTGGTACTGGCGCTGATCACCATGGTTACCAGCGAGATGATCGCGCGGCAGTCGGGCGCCGGCAATATCCTGTTCAACGCGCTCGATATGGGACAGTACGATACCGTCTACGCGATGATCATCATCATTGGCGCGATGGGCATCGGTCTCGACGCCGCGTTCGAAAAAATGCGCGGTAGATTGGTGAAATGGTCCGAGCCGGGCTTCGATATTCCCTTGAGCTTTGCATGAACACACGAACGGTCACGACCGATGTATTGCTCGGGATGGTGCCGATCGCGTTCTTGATCGCGTTATGGCAGGCGATTGCGTCGTTCGGATACGCACCGGCGACACTGTTGCCGCCGCCCGGCCTCGTGTTCTTGCGTCTCGCACAGCAACTGCTCACGAACACGTTTCAGCAAGAGATCGGCGCCACATTATTTAGATTGTTCGCGGGATTCTCGATCGCCGTGATTCTGGGTGTCGGTCTCGGTCTTGCGGCTGCGGCCAGTCCCGCCGTCAATTCCGTGGTGCGTCCAATCGTGCGGGTGCTGGCGCCGTTGCCCAAGGTCGCGTTATATCCGGCACTGCTGCTGTTGCTCGGATTCGGCCATGAATCTAAGATCACGCTGGTCGCAGCGGACGCGCTGTTTCCGATCCTGCTTTCGACCTATTACGGCGCGTCGATGGTGGAGCAAAAACTGATCTGGTCTGCGATGGCGGCCGGTACGCGGCGCCGTCAAATCCTGTTCAAGGTAGTGCTGCCGGCGGCGGTGCCGTCGATCCTCACCGGTTGTCGCATTGGGCTCGTGATCTCCTGCATCGTGGTGTTTCTTGCCGAGATGATCACCTCGACCGACGGCCTTGGCCACCTGCTGGTGACGGCGGCGCGGACCTTTCAAGCCGTCGACATGTTCGTTCCGCTGATCACAATTTCCCTGCTGGGGTTGATCCTCAACGGCCTGTTGCAGGGGTTAAGGTCCTTTCTGCTGCGCGGATTTCCGGAGGTCTGATGCGATGCAACGTTTGAATTGGAGATAAGATATGCTGGCGGATCGCATCGAAGCGAAATGGATCGACGCGTTCTGCGAGATCTTCGAACGTTGCGCAGTCAAGTCCGGCGACACCGCTGCGATCCTTTCGGAAACGCAGTCGCGCGCGCTCAACGTTCACTTGGCTGAGCTTGCCCTGTTGCGGATGGGCGCCAAACCGTTCCACATCATCGTACCGACACCGCGCAACCGAGAGATTGTTCCGATCCGCTCCACCGGCGCCAGCGTAGCGATTCAACGGCTTGCGCCTGTTATCACCGCGTTGCAGCAGGCAGGCTTCGTTGTCGATTGCACCGTTGAAGGGCTGATGCACGCGGCAGAGACGCCGGAAATACTGAAAGCCGGCGCGCGAATCCTCAATATTTCCAACGAGCATCCTGAAGCGCTCGAGCGCATGGTGCCCGACACGGCACTGGAAAAGCGCGTGCGGACGGCGGTGAAAATGCTGCGTGGAACCAAGCGGATGCGCGTGACCTCGAAAGCGGGAACCGAACTCGATGTCGACTTGGCCGGCGCCTCGACGGTCGGGGTCTGGGGTTGGACCGACAAGCCGGGGACGCTGGCGCATTGGCCCGGCGGCATTGTTGTCAGCTTTCCAAAAAGCAAAACCGTCAACGGGACGCTTGTTATGGCGGCCGGTGACATCAATCTCACCTTCAAGCGCTATCTGGCTTCGCCGATCCGGATGACGTTGAAGAACGACTACATTACCGACCTCGAAGGCGAGGGCGCCGACGCGGCGATGATGCGCGCCTATCTGGCAGCATGGGGCGACCGCGAAGCCTATGCGGTCTCTCATGTCGGATTTGGCATGAATCCCGGCGCGCGCTACGAGGCGCTGGCGATGTATGACCAGCGCGATACCAACGGCACCGAGCTCCGCGCCGTTGCCGGCAACTTCCTGTTTTCGACCGGCGCCAACGAATTCGCCGGACGATACACTGCCGGGCATTTCGATCTTCCCGTGATGGGTACGACGATCGAGCTGGATGGCGTCGCCGTGGTGCGCGAAGGCGTGCTGCAGGACGTGTTCGGCTAGTCCCGATCGAGCACCGGTGGTCTGGCCAGACCGAGATGCCGGAGCAGATCGACCATCGCGGCGAGGCGCTGCTCGCGGTAGGCGTCGACATCGAGGCCGGAATAATCGAGGAAGCCGGCGCCGGTTCGCATCCCGATGCGGCCATCGTGCATGTTGCGGGAGACCACCTCGGGCGCGCGGTAGCGGTCGCTGCCGAGCGCGCCTTCGAGATAGCGGCTCGCGTAAAAGAGAATGTCGCCGCCGCCCCAGTCGATGAACTCCAGCAGGCCCAGTACCGCGTAACGGAAACCGAAGCCGTAGCGGATCGCCTTGTCGATATCCTCGGCGCTGGCGACGCCTTCTTCCACCATCCGCGCCGCCTCGTTCATGGCCAGCGCCTGGATTCGCGGCACGATGAAGCCGGGCGTAGCCGCGCACACCACCGGCATCTTGCCGATGCCCTCGAGCAGGGCCTTGACCCTCGCCGTTACGGCCGGATCGGTCGCGGTCGCCGGCGAAATTTCGACGAGCGGAATCAAATAGGCAGGGTTGAGCCAGTGGACGTTGAGAAAGCGCTCGGGATGCTGGACGGAGCCCGAGATGTCGTCGACCAGAATGGTTGATGTGGTCGAGGCAATGATCACGTCGGGTTGGACACACTTCGAGGCCAAGGCCAGGACGTCGCGCTTCAGTTCAACCACCTCAGGCACGCCTTCGAACACCATACCTGCTCCAGCCAGTGCGGCGGCCATGTTTTGCCTAGGTACCAGGGAAACCCGGGCCGCCACGGCGTCCGCATCGCGATCCGCGAGCAATCCGAACCGCGCCAGACTTGCCAGCGTCTTGCGAACTTCGCCCAGCGCCTCGGCCTTAAGCGTCACAAATTGCTCCGGGGAGCGCGCCTTGACGTCGATCATGGTAACGGCATGGCCGGCATAGGCGAATGCCACCGCAATGCCGCGGCCCATGCGGCCCGCGCCGATGCATGCGATCGTTGGACGGGCGGTCATTGGTCAAAACCCTCGCACAATAGGGTCTGCAGTTCGCCGCGATCGAGGTGGCCGAGACCGAGGCTTGCCAGGGTGCGCCCGCCCTCCATGAAATCCTCGCCGCAAATCGCGCCGCCGATGGCGAGAAATGCGAATGCTAGGGGCGTCGCCACCCCGGCCAGTTCCGCAACTGAAACCAGAAACGACAGGCCGAGGCGCAAGTCCTCACGCATATAGCGATGCTGGGTTAATATGATCCGCTCGCGCCAGTCGCCGGAGTCGGTGAGGCGATCATGCGAGCCGCGGCCATACATCCATTGCTCGCCTTCGTTCGCGTAATGATGCGCCAGCGGAAAATGCGGGCTGCCATAGCCAAAACCTTTGCGCACCGCGATACGTTCGGCATCAAGCGCGTCGGTGACCCGGTGGATCGCGGCTTGCGTGCCTTCCTTGTGGATGTCCCAGCGTTCGAAATGCTCGATCGGGCCGGCATTCATGACGATCAGTGGTGGATGAATAATCGGGCCGGCATTCATCAGCGCCGCCGACAGCGCATCGCCGCACGGCTCGACCACGCTGGGGAACGCGCGGCCGATCACATCGAGCCCATGATCGGCGGCTTTCAGCGGAAATACGCCGACCGGCAAGCGCTTGGCGCGGATGGTGATGGCGACTTCGAACGGCCCGTGCTTGCGCGTCAGCCACGGCAGCGTGCCGGTCTCTGCAAAGCTGACGGCGGCTTGATTGCCGGCGTCGCGCTTGGCCGCCGCGAAGATCATCGAGCCAAAGGTCGCCGGCGGCAGAAATACCACTTGCCCATCGGCGAGATGTGGCGCGATCAGGCTTGCGATATCGCGCTGCGCAAACGCCGGAGCAGGGCACAGAATCAGCTCGGCGTCATGGATAGCTTCAGCGATGTCAGTCGTCACCAGCGACAGCGGCACGTCATGCCGGCCATCGGCGTCCTTGAGGACGATGCGGGAGCCGGCCGCACGATGCTCCGCTACCTGTGCCGCATCGCGCCGCCACAGACGGACCTCGTGGCCTTGCAGCTCAAAATCGCCCGCAGCCGCAAATGAGCCGTTGCCGCCACCCAGCACCGCGATCTTCAAGACGTCTCTCCTTCGCGTGGGGGCACGTCGAGCTGCCTCAGCATGAAATGCTGGACCTTGCCCAGGGCTGTTCGCGGCAGATCGTCGACAAAGATGATATCCCGCGGCACCTTGAAGCGGGCCAGTTGTGTCAGCACATGCGCTTTCAAACTTTCGGCCTCGATGAAAGATCCTGGGCGTCTGATGACATAGGCCACCGGTACCTCATTCCATCTGGGGTCAGGCCGCCCGATCACCCCACACTCCGCGACATCGGGATGTTCCAGCAGAACGCGTTCGAGTTCCGCGGGATAGATGTTTTCGCCACCGGAAATAATCAGGTTCTTCTTACGGTCGTGTACCCAAAAATAGCCATCGGCGTCGCGCCGGCCGATGTCGCCGGTGCGATACCAGCCATCGTGCAACGCCGCGCGGGTGGCTTCCTCGTTGCCCCAATACTCGGAAAATACGTTGGGGCCGCGCACCGCGATTTCCCCCGGCGTGTCAGGCGGCAGCTTGGTACCGGCATCATCGATCACAGCGGCCTCGCAGCACAGGCCAGGAAGGCCGGTCGAGCCTGTGCGGGACAGATCGCCGCCGAGGCGGGTATAAACCGCGATCGGGCAGGTTTCGGTCGAGCCATAGACCTGGAGCACCGGTACCCCGCGCGCAACAATGCGGTCGATCAGATGCGGCGGCACGATGGTCGATCCGGTCGAAACCGCCTTCAGGGAAGACAGATCGGTAGAGGTCCAATCGGGATGATCGCTCACCGCCTGAATGGTTGCCGGCACCAGCACCGTCACACCGTCAAGGTCGGGCGGTCGAGCGCAATGGCGGTAAGCGTCGTATCCGGCGCGAAGCGCGGATGGATTGTCACGGTTGCACCAAGATGCAGGGCCGGCGTGGTTTGGATGTTGAGGCCACCGACGTGAAAGAAGGGCAGCACGGTGAGGATATGATCGCTGGAGGTGAGGTCGTGCATGTGCTGGCTCATCACGGCGTTCCACAGCAGCGCTTCCTGTCGCAACACCGCGCCCTTGGGCCTTCCGGTTGTACCCGAGGTGTAGACGATCAGCAGCGGATAGGTGAGATCGGTATGCGGATTGCGGCCGTCGCCGCGCGCGCGCCTCAGCAGCGCGTCGAACGGGCTTCCATGGAGAGGCGCAAAATCGAGACCCACGATGCTTGTGTGGGGCATACTTTTTTCCAGCACAGGCAGAACATCCGCAAAGGCCTGTTCGAGCACCAGCACCTTTACCGAGGCATCGGACAGAATGAACAATTGCTCGGCCACCGCAAGCCGCCAGTTCAGCGGCACCAGCATGGCGCCGAGTCGCGCGCAGGCATAGAGCAGCACCAGATAGTCAGGCCGATTCAAGCTGAGGATCGCAACGCGATCGCCACAGCCGACGCCGAATTCTGCCTTAAGCGCCCGCGCGGTCTGCTCGATGCGTGCACTAAACGCCGCGTAACTGAGAATTTCGCCTTCAAAAATAGTTGCAGGCCTGTCCGGCGTGAATGCCGCGTTGCGTTCGATGAGATCCGACAGGTCCATGCGAACTAGTCGTCCGATTCGCCGGTCTCGTACAGCGCCTCGCGGCCGATGCGATCGAGACAGAGCTCGGCGGTCCATGGCAGCATCAGCGATCCGCAGCGGCTGTCGCGATAGATCCGCTCCAGCGGCAGCGACTTCAGCATCGCCTGACCGCCGCAGGTGCGGATCGCCAGAGTCGCGATCTCGTTGCCGCCTTCCATCGCGGAGTATTGCGCGGCATAGGCGCGCAGCACCTGCTCTTTTGTCGGGTTGGCGCGGGCTTCGGTGATCGCCTGAAACCAGATCGCTTTGATCTGCTCGAGCTTGATCTGCATTTGTGCCACCGCGATCTGCTTGGTCGGATACATCCGTCGTTTAACCGGCGGCGTGCCCGGCACCTCGCCGCGCAGATAGCGCACGGTGAAATCGTAAGCCGCCTGCGCCAGGCCGACATAGGTCGGCGACAGCGTCAGAAACATATGCGGCCAGCGCATCGCCGCCTGAAAATAGACGCCGCGCGGCATCAGCGCCGCATCTTCCGGCACGTACACATCCTTAAACAGCAGCGTACGCGACACCGTGCCGCGCATGCCCAGCGGATCCCAATCGCCGACCACGGATACGCCATCGGCCTTGGCCGGAAGTGCGAGGTAGAGCGTGTTGCGGCGAGAGGCTTTTTCGCCCTCCGCGATCTCGGTGCAGAGTACGCCGTAATAGTCGGCGTGGCCCGAAAGCGATGCAAAGATCTTCTTGCCGTTAACGAGCCAGCCGCCCTTGACCGGTTTTGCTTCGGTGCCGAACGCGACGCCGCCGGCCGCGGCCGCTCCGCCTTCCGAGAACGGCTGCGAATAGACCGCGCCCTCTTCGACGATGCGCTTGTAGTGCACGGCGCGCCGGCGCTCGTGTTCGTCGCGGGTGGCTGCGTCCATCTCGAGATCATCGGCGAGCGGACCAGACCACAGCGTCGAGCAGACGTGCATGTTCCACGTCAATGCGGTAGCCCCGCAATAGCGGCCGATTTCGGCGGCGGCGATCGCATAAGTCTGAAAGTTGGCGCCGAGGCCGCCGTGTTTTCTGGGAATGGCGATGCCGAGGAGGCCGGCGCTGTGCAAATCCCTGTAATTGTCGGTCGGGAATTTTGCCTCCCGATCGTAAGCCGCGGCACGGCCGGCGAACACGGTCTGGCCGAGCTCGCGGGCGGTGGCGATGATTCCGGCCTGTTCGTCGTTGAGCCGGAATGCAGTGGGATCGAAGATCGGCGCATCCAGATCGATCTGATCGATATCAGTCGCAGTCTTGTTAGCTTGCACCGTCATCATACCGTCACTTGTGTTGCAGCTACGTTGGTTTTCAGAAATTGATCCAGCGCGGCGTTGAAGGCTTGGGGGCGTTCCAGGTTGACAAGATGACCGGCGCCTTCGAGCTCAAGGTATGTTGCCGATGGAATAAGCGTTGCCATCTTTGCCATCATCGTCGCCGGTGCATTGTTGTCCTTGGAACCCGACAGCACCAGCGTTGGCACCGCGATATTGCCGAGCGTCTTGCGCAGATCGAACCCCATCAGCGCCAGCATGGTGGCGCGATAGGTTGCCTCGGAGACCGAGGCCATGCAGTCGCGGGCGAGCTCCATGCCGCCGGGCGCGGGATCGTCGCCCACCAGTTCCCGCACCAATGTTGGTGCGAGTGAGGCCATTGTTTCGCCGCGATCGAGCGGACCGAGCCGGGCCTCGATGAATGCCTTCTGCCACTCGCCTTCCGGCTTGCCGAAGGCCGGGCTTGTTTGTGCGAGGACGATGGCGCCGGCAATGCGGGGACTTCTGGCGAGCAACTGCTGAACGATCATGCCGCCAATCGAATGCCCGACCAGGATGGGTTTTTCCGCACTGACCTGCTCCAGGAAATCCTGCAGGGCGTCGGCGAGGGCGGCAATGCTGACGGTTGGGAGGGGCGCCGAGCCGCCATAGCCTGGCATGTCCCAGGCGATGGTGCGATAGCGATCCCTGAAAAACTCCAGTTGGCCACGCCACGCGCGTGCCGCACCACCGATTCCATGCAGGAACACCAGCGGCGCCAAGCTCAGATCGCCGGCGGCTTCATAACCGAAGCGGCCATCCCTGGTTTTCATGGGCGCGAGATGAGGCACGCCGGACCTCCGTATCGTCGGACCTGCCGATGCTAACAGGACCTCGATTGATGGAAAGCGATAATTTTATATTTAAAGCAATTTTCGAATTGGGCGGCGCTCGCCTGCCCAATCAATCATTGGCTTCGGGCGACAGGAAGTTGACTTCGTGCTCGGCCGAGATGCGGACGATTTCCGCTACATCCGTCAGATTGTGAAGCTGATTGAACAGGGCCTCGAGTCTTTGTGTCGGCGATACCCAGAACAGCGCCCGCGCCGGCTGGTCCGACTTGTTGAAATAGCCATGCGGAATGCCACGGGGCAACCGGACCAGATCACCGGCGTTGGCCCTTACCCACAAGCCATCCAGTTTCAGGTCCAGCATACCATCCTGGACCAGGATGAATTCGTCCTGGGTGGGATGGATATGAACGGGGACAAACTGACCGGGATCGCTGTTGGTCTCGAAGGCGAAGGTGGAGTCTGTCACAGCCTTGGGAAAATAGACCTGTCCGAGAATATTCCAGGTCTTGCCGGAGTATCCCGTTCCGTTCCGCGTGATGCCCTTTTCGAGTGCTGCCATGATACCATCCTCCTGCTTGCCAACGCGACGCTACCTGCGGGGCTCCATCTGTCAAGCAGGCCTGATCGACGCGCTTGACCTCGTTTGCGCGCCTCGGAAGCTGATTTCTTGCAAAAGCTTGAAGTCTAAAATATATGCAAAGTCCGACATCGATGAATTTATTCGGGGAGGCCAGCGCATGACCGGATTGCCGCGTTCCTCTCATGTGCTCGTCACCGGGGGCGGGCGAGGTATCGGGCGCGAGGTCGCATCCGCGCTCACGCGCGCGGGAGCGACGGTAACAGTGCTCGGTCGCAATCGTGCCGCGCTGGATGAGGCCGTTGCGGCTGGTTGCGCGCATTTCGCTGTCGCCGCCGATGTCGCGGATCAGGCGGCGGTCAACGCTGCGGTCGCGGAAGCCGCGGCGCGGCAGCCGATCGATATTCTGATCGCCAATGCGGGCATCGCCGAGTCCGCAGCGTTTGGAAAATCCGACGCGGCGCTGTTTCAGCGCATGATGGATGTCAATTTCATGGGAGTGGTTCATGCGGTCCAAGCCGTGCTGCCGTCGATGAAGGATCGCCGTTACGGCCGCATTGTCGCCGTCGCCTCGACCGCCGGTTTGAAAGGCTATGCCTATGTCAGCGCCTATAGCGCCGCCAAACACGCGGTGGTCGGGCTGGTGCGTTCGCTGGCGCTGGAACTGGCGACCACGGGCGTGACCGTCAACGCAGTGTGTCCCGGTTTCACCGATACCGATCTCGTCGCTGGCGGTATCGACAACATCATGAAAAAGACCGGTCGCAGCCGCGAACAGGCCGTGGCTGAGCTCACGAAACACAATCCGCAGGGTCGCCTGGTGACCCCGTTGGAAGTCGCCGATACCGTGCTTTGGCTGTGCGGCGAAGGAGCCAGCGCAATCACCGGTCAAGCTATCGCCGTTGCAGGCGGAGAGATTTGAGGCGGGCATATTTTGTCGGTTGAAACCGTCATTGCGAGCGAAGCGAAGCAATCCAGGGTTTGCACCAGACATTATGGATTGCTTCGTCGCTTCGCTCCTCAATGACAACGATAGCAAGGGAGATTCCATGAGCACGCCGGCCAATCCTGTAATCCTGCCATTGACGCAGTATTCGCCTAGTCATTTCTTGCTGACAGTGGATGGCGGCGTTGCGACAGTGACACTGAACCGTCCCGAACGAAAAAATCCGCTGACATTCGAGAGCTACCGCGAGCTCACCGATTTCTTCCGCGCCTGCGCGTTGGACGATGAGGTGAAAACCATCGTGGTGTCTGGCGCCGGCGGTAACTTTTCCTCCGGCGGCGATGTGTTTGAGATCATCGGTCCGCTGGTGAAGATGGACACCAAAGGCCTCACCGCGTTCACCCGCATGACCGGCGATCTCGTCAAGGCCATGCGGGCTTGTCCGCAGCCGATCATCGCCGCGGTCGAGGGCATCTGCGCCGGCGCTGGCGCGATCGTCGCCATGGCATCCGACATGCGTCTCGCCGCGACCGGGGCCAAGGTCGCTTTCCTGTTCAACAAGGTGGGTCTCGCCGGCTGCGACATGGGCGCCTGCGCAATCCTGCCGCGGATCATTGGGCAATCGCGGGCCTCGGAACTGCTCTACACTGGCCGCTTCATGACCGCAGAGGAGGGCGAGCGCTGGGGTTTCTTCAGCCGTATTGTCGCGCCCGAACAGGTGCTGTCCCAGGCACAGCTGCTAGCTCAACAGATTACGGAGGGGCCGACATTCGCCAACACCATGACCAAGCGTATGCTGGCGATGGAGTGGGCGATGTCGGTTGAGGAAGCGATCGAGGCCGAGGCGATCGCGCAGGCGCTGTGCATGACGACCACTGATTTTGCCCGCGCATTTGAGGCGTTTTCGAATAAAGTGAAGCCGGCGTTTCGGGGGAACTGAGGCTTACGACGAACCGACAGGCCTTGCCGGCAAAATGCTTTAGGTTTAAAATAATTCGCTGCTCCGATAACGGCGCCGGAGGTTTTTCATGAAGATCGCGATCATCGGGGGAGGACCGGCCGGTCTCTACGCCGCGATCCTGCTGAAAAAGCAGCGGCCGGAGGCCGAGATCACGGTCTACGAACGCAACCGCGCCGACGACACCTTCGGCTTCGGCGTGGTATTCTCAGACGCCACGCTGGACAATTTCGAGAAATACGATTCTCCGAGCTACCGCCGTATTACCCAGGAATTCGCCTATTGGGATGATATCGCCGTGCACTTCCGCGGCACCGTGCACCGGGTCGGTGGCAACGGTTTCTGTGGCTGCTCGCGCCGCAGGCTGCTCCTGATCTTGCAGGAGCGGGCGCGCGAACTTGGCGTTCATTTGCTGTTCGAAACCGATATCGACGACGAGGCCCGCTTTGCCGATGCCGACCTTGTGGTATTGGCCGATGGCATCAACAGCCGTTTCCGCGACAGATATGCCGGGCATTTCCAGCCCGAGGTGGATCTTCGCTCCAATATGTTCGCCTGGATGGGCTCGACCCGGCCGCTCGACGCCTTCACGTTTATTTTTCAGGAGACCGAGTGGGGCCCGTTCATCGCCCATGCCTATCAGTACGAAGTGGGACACTCGACCTGGATTTTTGAGACCGATCCGGAAACCTTCAAGCGTGCCGGGCTCAAGGGCCTGAACGAGAAGCAATCCGCCGATCGAATGGCGGAGATTTTCAGCTGGTTCCTCGAGGGGCATC
>WNGI01015077.1_pt1 | contig 19080 bp, 19 predicted proteins | sample 5400621 | NCBI WGS metagenome assembly WNGI01 (sample SAMN13153374, study PRJNA577476) | soil metagenome | isolation source: 20 cm soil or saprolite under Garry oak tree replicate 1 | place: USA:California | collected 2016-06-15
CGAAGAACGTTGGGGAATACTCCGTTAGACCATTCCGCCTTGTTTGCCTTGGCCCGTTCCATTCTTGACACGCTCAGTATTGAGTCCCCGCACTTAACTATATTGCAACATTGCGCCCAAACTTTCAATGACCTTGTCACCTTGACCTCCGGTCTTGGTTTGTTTGATGTTTGGTCTTCCTTGTACACTGAAAACTCGTCAGAGACGTCGAAGGAATTCTTAATTCGCCTGGACGAGCTTGCAAGATCGTTGAACAGAGATGCAGATTGTACCAGTATGCCCAGTATAAACGACTTCCTGAGTATCCGCTTAAATTTATCAGGTCTTCGTCAGCGCACCTTTGAGTATTTGGCCCTAGCTACCCTACCATCCAGTAACAATCCGGACGACACCGCACTAGTAGAACTCGGACGGGAGCTTTACCTTGTAGCGCTACTCACTCCGGATTATATGTATATTTACTGAAATCCTGATAGGTACTTCAAGGACATAGCAAGGAACGTCCCATTGACAACTGCGTTGACTTAACTTCAATGGTAGTCGAGCTTGATCTGCTTTCGCTTCAAGCAGATAACAGACTAAAGGTATATATGCCGCTTTTTAATGATATTTGAGGGAGATAATATTTCCATGTCAGAAATCGAAACTGAACACAGCAAAGGAAATAATCAACCTTACAGTGGCGATGAGTAATTTCCCATTGCGGCGTCTTACAGCGTACAGGCACATCATCTGGTATATTGAAGCTGGAAAAGACCTTCATCCTCTTACTGCCCATACGCACTTGCAGTGGCTACATGATGTATGGGGATTGCAAGGTGATGGCGTACGTTTACCGCATTCTTGTCGACAACTCGGTTATTGATAATACTAGGAAACCGGCGGTCCGTCGGCGCTGTTCCAACCATCTCTTCTGAGGAATACGTTTAGTTTAATGTAAGCCATTTGTTTCACAACTGTATTGATCTTCTTACCGAGACGTGATAGCGATTGGAAGCAACGGCCTCTTTCCTCTCTTCCAGACTACGAGAAGCAAATTGAATATCAAGCCCGAATGACTACCCTACAATGTGAAATAGACAAGAATCGACCCGTACAGCTGACATCATTCCTGTACCAGTCCTTGCTTTTGGTAATTCGAGACGCTTTCCTGCATTCCCCTTCCCTGATTTATTTCACTCGAGATTGCGCAATGTTTCAACCTGGTTCTTCCTGCGGAACGTCCAGCCAAGAGTTGCTCCGGGATTGCCTCGGTAGATATCTGGAGTCCTATCGTTGACCTTGTATCCTTCATGGAGCAGGCGAGGCACGGAGCCCTCGCAAAAGCTGTACGATGCTACGTCCGTCCTATGGTTGACAATATTCCGCACGCGCCTCTCGAGGTGACGCTCGGGAAATTCTGGACGGCGATTGGCTTAATGTTGTTCGAGCTCATTGTTCCGAGCGCGCCAATCGACCCAGCTGCTGTCCAGAATATTGCTTCTGAACGCCTGAAGGAGAACGCGCAAGATTTGTCTACTCAGATAGCTTTGCATCAGGAGCTCGAAAAACTGTCAACAGGAAATTCAAGCAATGCAGTTCTTCAAAGCCTGCGACAGCAACTCGAAACCGTCACATCCCTGCTTTCCAAAGAGCTTCGATACCCTGTGCGGAAAGATCCATCAAGATTACACGTGTACTGGTCAGAGATAATGCAGTTTCACAACCATGTATTGCCTCGGGATAAGTTGTTCGGTCTGATCGCGATGCTTGAACAAGGTACAGAGGTGGGGACATCGCAAGAGCAAGTTGTGCAGCAGTCAATTGCTGGTTTCTACCAGCGATTGGATGGCGCCTACGCGGAATTCGGAGACATCAATATTCCCCTCAAGCTTTCCATGTTGTATCTTCGATTTGGATTACGATTAACTGCCCGGGCTACTCGACGAACGACAGTTTCCGGGATGGATGACTGTGCCAAGCTTGCCTCCGTCCTGTCTACCTATCCTTGTCTCCTAGATTCTTCTGTCCTCAGCTCGAAGATGGACATGATTCCTCCAGCTGTCCCTGCTGTCCAGCATGTGATACTCCGACTGGCAGTATTTGCATTCGAGAAATCCATGGGAGTGGACCTCGATACAAGGATCGACGATGTCGATGTATCCTGCCAACAAGCTCTTCGTCTATGGCTGATTGATCGTGCCAAAGAACAAGACCACAATGAAGCAACTAACTCTTTATATCGTCGCACCACAACATACAATGAAGTAAGCGATGCAGATATAGAGAAGCAGGAATTTTTGGCTCTCTTCCCATCGTTTGAGGACGTTTTGAACCAAGATACATCCATGAGCTCCAACAACTCTAAGACTCATTTACCGAAACATGTTCAGCCAGAAGATGCGACTCGTATCGCAGAGAATCACGTCAGCCTCTTTGGAGTCTTTGGCGGCTTCAATTCGGATGTTTTCCACTTGACGCGGATGTTTTTCTTAGAACGTCTGCTTCAAACTCAGGTGCTGCCCTCAGGTCTGGACGACGAGAGCTTGTCGCTACAACTAGTCATGCTGAGGAACGGGCTTTCCCACCTTCGAAAATCAAGTGGCGTCCCAGAGGGATTCAACTTCTATTTGAATAGCTACACGTTCGAGGCAAAGAAGGCGTTGGAAATTGCGGAAGGTTTGAGATCGCGCTTAAACTCACTAATAAATGACTGGCCCGAGCAAATGGTCCTGCAACACCTCCGAACCAAATGTGACGTCTTCCTTGGGTTGAGTTTCAGCAGCCCTCTGGCCAAGCTTTTGTCCGCTCTGGAGCAATTGTTGATGCATATGGATGATTGGGAGATGTACGCGAATAAGGAAAACTCGCTTAAATCTCATCAGCGATCTCTCACGAACATCATCATTGATTGGCGGCGACTGGAACTTTCAAGCTGGCGAGTTTTGTTAGAGTCGCAGGAAAAGGCATACGCTTCTGGAAGCCTTTCAGCGCTATGTTGCCATCCTGAAGAATTCAAAGCCAGAATACCAAAAAAAGGGGTTGACCCGCGTTCAGCACGTTATTTATGCAACTGTGCACCGCTTCGGCTTATATTCCGCAAAGCTGGGCAATAGTCTGCGAGATCAAAAAGCGGTACTTGAGAAGGAGGTTCAAGAATTCATCAAGCTGGCAAGCTGGAAAGATGCCAATGTACACGCTTTAAAAGCCAGCGCGCAGCGAACTCACCATCAGCTCTTCAAGCTTGTTCGCAAATTCCGCGAGGTTCTGAAACAGTCTGTGTGCGATAAAATTTCTCCAGAGCTTGCGGGAGATACGGAAGCGAAACAGCTGGAAGATTCTAATGCACACAATTCTCCTAGTTTTACTCTGCCTATGCCCTGCACCAATGAGCCTGACGTAACCTTGAAACCCCACCTTTCTCAGCTAGGGCGGACTTTCACAAAATATGACAATCTAATTGATACACGTATCCGTCGTTTTATCCTGGCCGCTTCGCCACGCGCTGCCGACGAACTTGCGACAGAGATAATCATCACGGCTCAGGAGCTATCCAGCGCCGTAATTCCAGCCAATATTGCCGCAACAAGACGCGAGGGACAGCAAAAAGCGCTACTTGTGCGCAAAAGGAAGGCATGGAGTGATCTCCTCAGGGAGTTAAAGAGAACTGGTCTCTCTGCGAATCCCAAACCTAACGTGCTCCATAATTTAGCTGATGAATGCTGGCTGCGAGGGCAGCCGATTTTGGTTGATACTGATGAGAAGAAACTGTCTACTGATCGGATTGAGGTATACTTCTCGAGGCTACAAGAAATGATGCCGCGGTTGCGGTCTTCACTTTCCAACCATCACCCCGACATCACAACTCGCGAATTGCAGCGTGGCATCATGTTGCTTCAATCAAGCTTCTCTCTAGCTATTGATCTGCGACATCGGTGAGTTATCTTTAATTTCGTTGGTCAAAGCCTGACGAGGTCGCCCAGGTTGGCAGAAGCAATCGAAAAATATAACAAACTATCGAGGTCGCGTCACCGCCTCCAAATGCTCACTGAACGACCTAAGATTATGACATCTGGGCCCTTTGTTATAGAAAGGCTCCGCTTCATTAAAGATATTTTGTGCAGATTATCGAGCGCTTTACAAGAAGTTGCACAGGGAATGATAATTTTCAACGAACTGAAACCACAACCTTCTATTCCTGAAGCGCTTCTTCAGGATGTCGGAATTGTAATGGAACAGACGAATCAGATACGAGACGAGCTCGTCCGACACCTTCGATCTGTGCAGTTATCGGCTCACGCTGTTTTGCTAGAAGGTATGTTGGTTCGTTCTGACAGCCCTTCCACGTCTCATTAAATAACACAGACGAGTACGAGTGCATTATGATGGCCTATCGACAAGTTAGTCGCATACAAGATAGTCTTCGACGTTGGTCTCTGGAACAGCCCCAGATCAATTACCTAGTCCGTCCTGTCCTCTCATGGATCATGGATCAAGACGTATTGCCGTTCCAAATTCTTTCACCATATCAATCGATTGAGGATGATGCGGCTGACGGTCTCATCGATAGTCTACTGGTCATCGTTCAGTCCATGCTGTCGAACTGCCCTGAACAACGAGCAGCGAGTCTTGGTGATAGTGACCAATACATCCTTCAGCAATATCAAAGTACCCGCGATCTCACATTTCTGCTCGGACTAGATACGATAGGTGGACGAATTGACAGTCTAATCGCAAGTCTGGCATCGAAGAGTGATGGACTTGAAAAGACGCTCCAGCGCGCCATACCTTTTCTCGAGATTTATCTCGGAGTAGTTCAAGACCAGATGAGCAGACACTGTCAGTGGACAAAGACGCTCTTCAAACTCAGCTACGTCACCGGTAGCGTGATCCAGTCGCTAGCAGAGAAAGGGTTCTGCAAGCCTCCTGATGCGGGCGATGCAAAGGATGATGCAGGCACAGATAACGGTGAACTAGCCGATGGCCTTGGCCTTGGCGAAGGTGTGGGCACACAGAATGTGAGCAAAGAGATCCAGGACGAGAGTCAGGTCGAGGGCCTAAAGGGCGGAGATGAGGAGGATCACGGACATGACGAAAGAAATGAGGGCGAAGAAGGGATTGAGATGGATCAAGATATAGGAGGCGAGATGGAGGATATTCCTGAGGAAAGTGACAAGGACGAGGATTCGAAATCAGAAGACGAGAGCGAGGTCGACCCGGAGGAACGCCTTGGGAAGCTTGACGCATCTGATCCGTCTGCGGTGGACGAAAAGTTATGGGGAAACGAGACAGGGCCAGATAACTCCGAACAAACAGATGACAAGGCCAATAAAGACCACGGTGGAGATGCGGGTGAATCAGAAGTAGTCGCGAAAGAGGGGAAGCATAAAGAAAACCGGAATGAGAAGCAAGCCAAAGAAGAGAAAGTCCCAGAAACGAATGACGAGGGAGTGCAGATGGATGAAGAAATGGGGGGACAAGAAGATGACGAGCCGAATGCTAGCGGTGCACCGATGGACGAGCATATACCTGATGCTAACACGCTGGATTTACCTGACGATTTGAATTTGGAAGACCTGGAGATGGAGCATTCCAATATGGAGCAGGAGGAATTAGAGGACGAAACACAGGGAGGTACATCGGAGGTCGATGACATGGAAAACGCCGACGATATCGATCATCAAAGCGCTGCAGGAGACGAGCAGCTGGGAGATGAAGGCCAGGCGAGTGATGAAATGGAAGATCAGTATGGACAGGAGGCGGATGGCGAAGACGGCACGGGAAAAGAGGATGCAATAGCTCAAGCAGACGTTTCTGCAGGGCAGGGTGGTGCAGAGTCAGCCCAGTCAACTATGGGGGCAAGCCAAGAACAGCAGTTGTCCGGTGCTCCGGAGAGTAGTGCCGCAGGCGGGCCTGGGGAACAGGCTAATGATAAACCAGAGGGCGATGGGGAACAGGCTTCCGAAAAACAAGAGGATAGGGAACAAAGGTACGCCTATTTTCATGATTGAGAGCACGCAGAAGCTAATGAACGTTATCAGGAAGGCCCAAGAGTCTAAAGAATACCAACAGCAGTCTGCTGCTTCATCTATTGCGGGTACGGCGGCGACAGGTTCCCGGCAAGATCAAGGCCAAGCCAATTCCGAATTTGAGGCGCAAGCGGAAATCAATCCTCTTCGAAGCCTTGGGGATGCTATAAAAGAGATTCGCCAACGCTTTGATGAAATCCTCAGCGGCGAGAAGCGGGACGTTCAGAAGCAAATCGGCGACGTTAGCACAGCATCCCAAGTGGAATATCTGCAGCCGGACGATGTCGATCATAACATGCAAGCTTTGGGCCCTGCAGGGGAAGAACAAGTCGCCAAGCTGGAAGATCTTCATCTTGTCGACGATGACATGGTTAGAACTGATGTCAACCAAATGGACGTAGATTTGGCCTTACAAGAGCAGCATAACGAAGCACATCAGCCAACGCAACCTCTCCCGAGCGCTGATGCCAGGACGCTGAAGGATGATGTCGAGGGCGCCGTAATGCACGATCCTGACCTAGGCCAAAAACAGCTTGGTAAAGGCTTCGATCGTTCATTACCGAAGGCAACTACTGAGATGGAAGAGGAACTCAGTCAATTAGTCGAGGCACAGCTAGTGGGGTGGCAATCATTGGGCTTCCCCGAAGAAGGCGGTGAACACATTTGGCGCTTGTACGAATCATTGACGCACGATCTTGCCTATGCACTTTGCGAGCAACTTCGTCTCGTACTTGAACCAACATTGGCAACTAGACTCAAGGGTGATTATCGGACTGGAAAGCGCCTTAACATGAAGAAAATCATCCCGTATATTGCGAGCGACTACACCAAAGACAAAATTTGGCTCCGACGTACCAGGCCTAGTCAGAGAGAGTATCAAGTGCTCATAGCCATTGATGACTCCCGCTCTATGGCCGAGTCACACTCTGTTCACCTGGCATTCCAAACGCTCGCATTGGTGGCCAAAGCTTTGACCCGCCTCGAGTCTGGTGATGTTGCAATAGCAAGCTTCGGTGAAGCTGTCCATATGTTGCACAATTTTGAGGATGGTCAATTTACGGATCAAGCGGGGACAAAAGTTATCAGCTCCTTCCACTTCAACCAAAAGGCGACCAATGTTCTCGCTTTAGTTGAAACAAGCCTGAAAGTGTTGGAATCAGCGAGAGAACGACGGTCAATGAGCTCGGCAACGGCAGGGGATTTGTGGCAGCTAGAGATTATAATCTCGGACGGCCTTTGCCAAGATCACGATCGCCTACGGACGCTGCTCAGGAAAGCAGAAGAACAGCGCGTCATGTTTGTGTTTCTCATTGTCGACTCCCTTCACTCCGGTGTCACCTCCGCCCCACAAAACACAGCACAAAATTCCATCTTGCACATGGACAAGGCCGAGTACAGAATGGTCGATGGACGCATGGAACTTCAGCTGCAAAAGTACTTGGACTCTTTCCCCTTTGAATATTACGTCGTTCTGCGCAATGTTGAGGCGTTGCCAGACGTGTTAGCGGGCACATTGAAGCAATTTTTTGAACGTATTATCGAGAGCTAAATATAGACTAGTTTGCGTAATATACGAATTTGACCATGTTTGCCGTGGATAACCATTGTTCCGAACACTGCCAGAAATATGCATAGCCCACATGCACACGGAGGAGTCGACAATGGAGAAAACACGGCCCTACTCTCTTCGGAGGAGGAACCTCAGGACTGGGGACAGCTCGATACTACAGTTGTGAAACCGGGGCGGACGACCACATGGTGGCGAATTGTGCGGTATAGCGTCCTCGCTGTGGTCATCCTGGCTGGTACAGCAGCTCTCACGAAGAGGTTGTGTTTTGAACCTGCCGTTCCCAGCCATCCCAACATAGTATTTCATGGGTCACAGCTGCGGTCGAACGGGACCCATGATTTCAAGCGCACAGTGTTGATGGTATCAATTGACGGTTTGCGGTGTGTGCTTTGGTCACATCGTTCGAGTAGCGTCTAAAAGCGTGCATTTCAGCGCTGACTACCTCGACCGCGGTTTAACTCCCCACTTATTGGCTATCAGCAAGAAAGGATTGAGGGCCAAATCCATGAAACCTGTTTTTCCGGTGAGCTTAATCATGTCTAGTCACTACTAGACGTTTGTCTTAACCTTTTATAGACCTTAACATTTCCGTGAGTTGCGTTGTCCGTCGTACGTATGGTGTCATTGACCGTTCGTGATAGCAATCATTGGGCTCTAATGTGAGTGCGAGTTGTCTTAGTCATATTTGACCAGCCTCTGAATCAAAGTAGGACCGGCCTCTACGCGGAATCGCATGGAATTGTTGCTAACGTAAATGGTAGTGCCTTTCAGCGCTACAATGATCAGCTAACACCGTTTGCAGAACTTCTGGGATCCGATCACACAAACTGACTTTCACTATAACCGCATAGAATCCTCTTGGAATTCTTCTTGGTGGTTCGGCGAGCCTGTGTGTAACATTCAGAATTTTCCTAATGTTGCTGATCAAAGGTTTGTGTAGATATGGGAAACAGCCGAACGGGCTGGCCTGATTACAGCAAATCTAATGTGGTTAGTGAAACGGTCTCTTCGTATATATTTTTTTTATTGAAGGTTATGTTAATAGGCCAGGTCCCCCGAAAACTTCGACTGGAGCCTCCTCGACATATTACGTGCCATGGAAGGTAAGTCCAATGTTGTGCATGCGCCGGCATGTGTTGAGATACACAGGATAAAGTTCCTTTGGATGATAAACTGGAGCGAATTCTCAAGTGGATAGACCTCCCGCTGGAAAAGCGCCCTCAACTGATCCTCGGTACGTATTTCTATTTACTTGAAGACATACCCCTGACGCAGGCGATCAGGATATGAACCTTCGCTAGACCAGGCAGGTCATGCAGCAGGTCCAGCTTCTGCTCTCGTGAATGTATGTTCTGTTTTGGTGTTTTATTGCACAACTCGACCGTAGTTATACAGGCTACCTTGGAAGACGTTGATATATTCTCAAAGAAACTTCATGATAGCTTGGAGGCTCGAAATCTTACTGATATCGTCGACGTTGTCTTCGTCAGTGATCATGGCATGACTGATACTAGCCATCCTGAACTTATTCACATCGACGATATTCTTGGTAAAGAAGGCATGGCGGCGATTGAACACGAAGACGGTTGGCCTTCTATGGGGTTGCGTTTTGCGTCCAAGTCGAACGTGACCAAGTTCTTGGATGCCCTCCGTGCCACGTCCGCGAGGAATCCCGAGAAGTTTGAAGTGTACACGCGTGACAGAATGCCAGAGAGATATCATTTCTCCCGTAATGAACGGATTGCGCCAATATATGTTGTACCTCGGATCGGATACGTGCTCACCACTCACGCTGAGGGTACAAATGGTATGAACAAGGGCGGCGGTGTCCTGAGATTGAATATACCAGAGCCACGGATACGACAACGATGAATTGGCTATGCATGCCATGTTCATCGCCCATGGTCCATTTTCGAAGGTCGTCAAGGACTTGTATCAACGGAACGAACTTGTGGCTCGCAGTGCAGACGGCTGGCACTCCACCACTGATGATACATACATCATGCATCGCTTCCAGAACGTGGAAGTATATAATCTTATTGCCAAGTTGTTAGGCATCTCCGAGTATGCTGCTAACACCAACGGTACTCGAGGCTTCTGGGATAGATACCTATGATGTGATAAACGGCTTGCGATTCGATATTCACATCGATCAACTTATACCGCAATCATTAATTCATTACGCCTAGCAAGCTTGTACATTAAATGAGTCTCTTTGTTCTTGGAGGTTAATTTTCAAAAAATCATTATATCGCATTCATGGAGGAAAGTACAGTTGTAGACGAAAAAAAAATTGGAACCTGTATCATATTGTCCTCTACATTAATATCCCATTCTTGGATTATCTGCATCAAAAACTGTCTGATTTTGCCGACCCGCAGGAGCTGAGCCAACATATGACGGATCAGGTTGATGACTCTCATCTAGACCCTCAGCAGCCTCGATGACCTCGTACAAATGTGACGCGACTTCAGGTGGGGGCACGCGACCGCTCAGGATGTCCTTTGCGGGCACGGGTGAACCGTAGAAATCACGGTTAGCATCTTTGCGCTCGATCAGGACCGTTCCTTCCAATGATAGACCGGCGAAGAGTCCTAAATACAGGAGGGTTAAGCAATTCTGCGTTATAAGTCATCTTAAACTTACCCTTTGATTTGGAATAAGAGAACATAGGGGCTGGATGTGCTAGCGACGCCTGGACACTGCCACCTGTGCCGATGGGTCCGGCCGCGGCACTGATGTTTCCCCCGATGGTGACATTACCGCCTATGGAGAAGGCACGGACGGCATCTTCGCTGTTAAGAACAATGACAAAATCGGTGATATCAGCGCCTATTTGGAGGCCCCATCCGAGACCACCTGTAGCGATGCAAGAGGGTGCAGACCACGAGCCATCTGGGAGCCGAGCAATGACGATTCCTGAGCCGGCTTTCCCGGAGAACACGAATCCCGCTTTGATAACTTGGAAGATGGCGAGACCTGAAGAGGTTGATTACTAGGTAGCTCATATTGTGTGAAATTCACTGCTGGAACATGCCTCGTGCTTGTTGTAGGACTGGTTTAGGGATCGAGTTGAGCGCTGACGAGGGGTCCTCTGGATCTGCTTTAACAATTGAGTCAACAAGGCGAGAAAGCGGTATGCTCAAAGGCGACATGTACCGAGGAAACTGGATAGAATATTTGCAGCCTTCTCTGACTCTCCAGGCAGATTAAACGTCTGGGCGAAACCTTGTGCACCACTCGCAACCTGGGTGGAGCTCCGTTGAACAAAGCTGGTCGCTTGCATGCCAGCCTTCTGGGCACCCTTTCGGAACTTGTCTAACATCGACATCTTGCTTCTGATACGACTAGATGCCGACTGATAGGATACAGTATGGGGGAACTCGAGTAAGAGGACAAGGGCAGATTTGGAGTGACTTGCACTGTACAGTGCCCGAAACTGTGCAGGCCGTGACCTTCCTTTTTCGGCTTGACAGTATATATATCTTCACAACTGCAGCCGTTTCGCACAACTCATCCACTCTTCTCTTTTCTCGAAAATACATTGCTTTAAATTGAGATAGGATATGGATGAATAAAAAAAAAGTACTACAAGCATTCATATATGTATTCTATCGCCAATATACATACGATTCAATGATACACGGATGGTAAAAGAGTTCATGAACAAACCAAGTTCAAGAGCGCAGCTGTTGAAGCGGAAAGAAAGAAAGAAATAGAAACGCATATTCCGCACCTAGGCTAGCGAAGAACTGAAGCTTTCGTGCAGAAATAAGCCATGCGAAATTAGATTGCTATAGAATAGCAGGAGACTCGGCAGGGAAAAGCTGGTCGAGTATCATCAACGTCGAAGGACTAGAAGGGATTCAATGTCAGCTTACATATTCCATGCTCATTTGGCTGGATGCAGACGGAGTGGAAGGGATGGAATTCGCCCTAGGTCGTCCCTTCATATTTCTTCCGCCGGATCCGTTGGTCACAACCGCGCCATGCGCATTTATCACAAGTTGCGGCGACAACAGAGGTGTTTGGAATTCTGAAGAATCTGCTGGACTAGTCTGGCCATTATCCTGACCAGTCCCTCCTGAACACGTTCGCACCACTATAGTAAGAAAAGGTCAATTAGTACAGTAAAGAAACCCACGGTTAGCTTGAAGGGCGGATTCTCCAGTATTCTCAGAAGAACCTAGAGCGCGCTCGTCACGTTTATTAGCAGCAGCCCTACTGTAGTAGATTCTTCTGAGCGTCTCAGCGTTCTCATTATGGATGCTAAGCAAACACCCATTTAGCCCACGACAAAATAAAAAAATAGCAACACGCACAATGTACAATTATCGCCATTCGGACAAATTCCATTCCCGAAAAAAAACTTGCAAGGTTTCGCTATCAAACACTATGATGCATAGCGACAATGTTAGATTCTACCATAAGCACCGATGACTGCATTTCAAAACGGGATCTCAAGGGACTGAAAGACGACGAGCGCCGGTGGGGTAGGCTAGCCGAGAACGGGGAGACGTGCACTGGAGAGATTGCGTCCGTGATGTATACCCTGGATTGGTGCGCGTGCGAGTGCTCGCTCATCTGCGGGTCTTCCGTGCACATCGCGAAATCGTCAAGATCAGAATAGGCTGTCGGAGAGGGCAGTGTGGGGTACGACACATTCAAGAAGAGTCGAGATTTCGCCGATGGTGGCGATGCGCGGGGAGAAATCGAAAGGTTGGCAAAACCTAAGTCGAGAGTAGGTGTGCCGTTACCGACAGCTGGAGGTGCGCTCATGTATATGGCAGGAGATCGTTGCTCTACAACTGATGAAAGAAGTTTCAGTTTTGCCTGTACAGATTGAAAGATTCCGTATGCTACCCACCCGGACTAGATATCTTGGTGACATCCGAGAACATTGGGGGGACTGTACTCATGAGTACAAGAATCGACAACGGTAAGACTCGAACATACCTTCAGCTGCATGTGCAAACCTGCAAAGCGATCCGTTCGCGCAATATCCAGATTGGTAATACCGACAAGTGTCATTGATCCTAAACCGAGAAGCCGGATCTACCAACACATGTGCGAAATCGCAGACATCCGCCGACAACGGACAGGACATGGTCTGATAAAACTTGCACGGTTTACCTAGTGTGCATGTTAAAGCACCTGAAAGTGAGCTACAGAAAGGTATACCCACTGTGTCTCTTTTCTAGGGGCCTCCTTCTCAGGGCTTCTTGCATCTTCCCAGAACAGAAATATGGATCGGCGAGGTAGAGAAAAATTTCAAGGTGTCAAAATGCAGCTTGACGGCCGTCCTTGTGCTGCCGAGCTCCGGCTCTTATCTGAAAGGCGCGGTGTTGAATGGCCGTCCGTACGTGGTAAAACGAATCGCTATTTTCGAGAGAGAGAAATAAGAGGAAGAATTGGAGAGAAGACTGGAGAGTACGGATGACGACAAGGAGGAAGGAAGAAGAGCAAAACGGGGACGGGACCGCGTATAACTTTTTGAACACCCGGACAAAAAAAGAGAAGAAGGGATTACCGGGCTGCCCCCCAAAACCAGCTTGATTTCCTAGAGACAACGCGGGATCATGTAATACCCTACGTACCAGTCAAACACCGTTCCTTTTCGCTGACCCTAGATATTGATCCCGAGTCTGACGTTACAAAGGTAACGAGAGATAGTAATAATAAAACCGTCAGCGGTTTGGAATGTAGTCGTGGTCTCTATATGCACGCACTGGGGGGGGAATGGGAATGGGGAAAAAAGGATCGGTTTGGATCGAACGAGGCTCAGACGGGTATGGCGGGAATTTGGGTTGCCCAGTGGCCCCGGTACCTGAAATTGGCGGTGGAGACAGGGCAGAAATTGAATACCCTGGAGCCACTTGCGCCATGAGCAGGCGTTAAGAGAACAATAAGGACGAACGAACCTCGACCGAACCAAGCTCGCGACTCGCGTGAGACTCGGGCGCGGGTAGATTATTACTAGCCGCGCAAATGCGGGCCCGGACTTTATGGGCAATCCAAGACCGTAGGGTGGTTCATTTTTGCAAGGTGGTGCATCAGCCCACCCCTAATGGTCAAAAACTTTGATAAGCAAGCCAGGAAAACGTGCCTTATTGTCTGCGTAAATTACAGACCTCGAATCAAGGCTAGATCGTTTGATGGCATTATTATCTGGGGAAAGGGATGGTCCGGTCACCTACCTGATGCGGAACCGCTTATTGTTTCTCGTGTGCGTTCGAATTGGAAATTCCTTCCTCGAGGCTTTCACAGTAGGAATGGAAAAAAGTCAATTATGTCGCGTGCTTCGTATGCTATATATGACGGTACGTACCACGGAACATGATTGTTTGCCATGTGCATAGTGAGCATAAGATGGAAGCAGGAAGTTGAGTTTCTGCTTGGGTATTTTTAACTTCCTGCGAACGGCAGGGTTGTACCATGCTTCCGCCACGTTACATAATGTTTATGTTAAGAAAAAGGCACGAAAACACACCTACATCATACTTTTATCAAAGTTCATGAGAGTTCATGGCACCTGGCCAGGTGCACTTGTCAAAGCTCTCTGTCTTAGACGGGATTATAATCCCAGGGGACTCTGCCGTGACAGTGCCGGCGGAAACACTCGATCGTTACCAATTTCTTACCAATACCATCACTGAAAATCACAAGTGCGTCTTGCCATCAAGTTGAACAACAGATCAACGCTATCAGCAGTATGTACTTAATTTCAAATGATGGCGATGAACAACCCCCACAGTGCGCACCACTGAGAGACGGATCGCAGCAAACACGAGTAAATATTTCTTATCAGTCGTCTGATTGGCGGCTGAGCTTGGGCGATTCAATAGTCTGTCTCGATATCATGAAGTATACGCTGTCGCCAGGCCTAACGTACAGAGCGGTGAAGGTCGAATTTTAACTATGATACACTACTACACGTAAAGCAAAGCTATCGAAAAGGCCGCATTTCTCTGGTATACAAATTAACACAGGGGCTAAACTGGGGGGGATCAGTCGGGGCGAGAGCAACAAAATAAGGACGAAAAGATAGATAAATCAGGCTCAAAAGTCGTTGGGGTCATGGTTGAGCACCCTGTTCTTGCCTAAGCAGAGGAGTTCGTTCCGTAGGTACAGTTGTTGAACTATTTCGCGCGAGCGCGGCAGTTATGCGGCTGCGAAGGTCACGCGGTTGATCAAGTACAGGTGACTGATGTTTAGTGACGTCGGCTTTGCAAACAGGGCACTAAATATACAAGTGAGAAATTGGATATGATATCGTGAGTTTGGAACGGACGAACCAGTTTTTTGCGTTGGATAAGCCATGGATCGACTTCATCCATATGGAAGATGTGATGACATGGTAATATTCGGATCCGGTCGCCTTTGACGAACTCTGAGAGACAAATAGCGCATTCCACTTGATTTTCGATTTCGAACCACGGATGTGTGGTCCGGGGGGTACCGTGAGAGGATGATGGGTTACCACTGGATTCCTCGGGTTGAGGAGTTTCCGCGTTAGGCAGGGAATTTGGTGCTGGACCGTTCCCAGACGGAGTCTCGGTCGCAGTCGATAAGCCTTCGTGCTTTTCACATCCAGGTCCAGTCCATACGCACCAGGGAAGGTTATGGACTGTGGCTTCTGGAGCGCGGTCTCGCTGTGCGGCACGGGCGGCGCGTATGCGGTGAATGAGGAGCGTGAGAAATGTAAGAGCTGATGGGAGAAGCAGGATAACGATGAATGTGATTATGGGCCTAGGGTGATGGAGTTGGCAGTCAATACATGTTCGGCGGCGATAAGAAACGCACGAGTACCATTCCCAAGCTGAATATTCTGCAGTAATAAGGAGAGAAAGAGTCCGCATACCAGAATGTGAGGTATTGGAGGCTTCAATGAGTTGCCATAGTTGCATATAGTCAGAGTACCTGATGTATGTAGCGGCAATCCTGATGTCCGAGGAGTCTTCTGTTCAGAGATAAGGAGTTTGATCAGGAGAACAGCGATGGGTCATACCTGGGCTGAACATGTTGACAAGAGTGTCAGGGTAGCCTGATATTGTGGGATCTTCTCCACCGACAACGACAGCTTTAGCACCCATGCGTTGAACTTCCCGTACTTTCTTGACGAATTCACACTGACCCCTCTGGACAAGTGCAATCCATGTCTCAGTGGGATAGCTTGGTGCAATTAAGCAGAGCGGAGGACAGCCAGTGTTCGTAACAAGGGAGGATGGGTTAGAGGAGTTTGTAGAGCAGGGTGCGGTGAATGAAGATACGGGAATGACATAACCCAAAATCGGTTCATTGAATTCAGCGCCAAAGGCAGCTTTTATGGGAGTCAAGGGAGAGCAGGAGATGGTAGAAGTGAGATGTACCTGGTCTGGAGGGGAAGGAAACGACGGGTGTGTGATCGACGACGGATACAGTGCTCTCAGCACCCCATGCCCAGCCCCAGAGCCAGCTTCTCTCTGACTTTGCTGTGAAGGATGTTTGTGAGACGGGTTCTGCAGGATATGAGTTCGTGCAGCATGCGAGCGCGAATAAAACGAGAAGACGCAGTGTTGAGCTGAACATTGCGCGGGAGGAGATCATTGGCCGGAGGCGAGATGGCAACTGATTGTAACGCTTTGCCACGTGCTCTCATGTCCCCCGCTCATGTCAACAGAGTTCCACATATCGACCTCCAGTCTCTCCTCACTGCTCCAAATCCACACATTGACCTCAGACTAGATCCTTACGAAACTTCTACCCGAAACTTTCTCAAAGCAGTCGTCAACTACAAGTCACGCGCCATCAACACCATCTCTGAACGACGCGCTCATCAAGCTGCTGAGAAGAAAAAAATCCTTGAGAAATGCCAGGCTGCAGAGGCAGAGACAAACCAGTGCAAGCTTAAAGAATTAGAGCTAGGCGCAGGTGCGTCTCTTCACAGTGGCTGACCGTGCAGAGGCTTAATGAGCGTCAGAGTTGGAACGGGAGAAGGAGGATAGAAAGGACGCAGAACTAGCATGCGCTAGCTACAAGCGGCAGCTAGCTTCGCTGCGCGACAGGTGCTCTGAGATAAACGTTGAGATTGAGCAGTATCGCGCCATTGTCTCAAGCTTACAGAGGGGTGCGCATCATTATCACTCGTCTTTGTCGTTCGTTCTTATAACATGTCGCAGAGAAGGACCAGGAACGCGCGACCCTAAACACGTTCGCTGCACGAGCAGCGCCTGACTTTGCTGGTTGTGAAAAGAATCTGGATTGTGCCTTTGAAGGCATAGAGAACGATCAGATTCTTGTCCGCTTCCATCATCTGAATCCAGCAGATCGGGAACAAGAATGCAGCCTAGTTCTTGATGTCTCATCAAAACTTTATAAAGGTGGGTCGCCGTCCTCAACCGCTTCAAGTACCTTCTTGACGCCGTCACGTTAGTCATGACTTCATCACCTAATCTTCCATCCATGCCCATCCTGGTTGATACCCTCAACAAAACGCAAAATGTGTTTTATTTCATAATTGATGCTCGTGCTGCATTTAAACAATTATTTTCATGAAATTACGACAGCGCTTACACCATTTAACCGTTTGGCCCAAGATTTCAAATTCCAAGAAGCTTATACCCTGAAACAGAAGTCGGGGTCGAATAAATTATTTTCTATTCTGATGATCCGTCTCGCTTCTCGAATTTGACATTGTCGATTCCAATGGCATATTCCGCGGCTCATACCCGACCCTGCCCTCGTTCAAAGCTACTACATCGCTCCTTACACGCATCAACCTTCAACGCTCAATCTAAGACATGGCTAAAGAGGCGGACTATTCAGAACCTCTCACTACCCTCCTCCGCATGAACATTATGGGGATCCATGATTCCATTTCCAATAGTCGCGCGGCCAAAGCTTTAGCTGCAGGCAAGCTGCCGAAACAAGAGTACATCCGGCTGCTCATGATGCTCTGGCACGTATACAGGTCAGTAGCAGCTAAGAAACCAATATCCATACCAAGACAAATTGCAGTGCCCTCGAGCAAGCTCTGAACCAGCACGCCTCCTACCCTGGCCTCGAATCGACGTACAACCCTGCCGTCCTTGCCCGCACCCAAGCCATATCTTCCGACATTTCTTATCTCCTTCAAGTTCCTGAAGACGCTTGGCAATCCCACCCCATCTATATCAATCTCACAACCAACACCCCTCCTGCGCTGTCCGCCTATATCGACAGGATCAACCAGCTCGCACGAGCGTCCACAGCCCCTTTCCAGAACAACGACGAGGACAACGACATAGCTACCACCACAGGCAAACGCACCCAATGCAAACCTCACGTAGCCCTCCTCCTCTCGCACGCCTACGTGCGTTACCTCGGTGACCTCAGCGGCGGCCAAATCATCCGGTACGCTCTCGGCAAGGCGTACAACCTCGACCTCGACTCCGCCACCTCCTCTGGTCCTGGCATCACGTTTTACCAATTCAAAGAACTCTACTCGAGCAAGGTTGCCAACCAGGGAGAGCTGAAGCGCATTAAAGAGTGGTTTAAGGAAGGCATGAACGACGCTGGGGAGAAGATTGGACCGGTGGGTAAACGTGAGTTTGCGTTTCTCAGTCACGGCTTAGCGCTTACTGTGACCCCTACTATGTAGGAGCAATCATACTTGAAGCTGCAGAAGTGTTCCGACTCAACGCGGATCTTCTTGAATGTTTACGGTTCCCAGAACCGGAGCTTTCAGAGTCGGATGGTACTCGTTTGAAACCGACCAAGGCGAACTGGTCTCCGCTCAAGTCTGTGGTGGCGAGCATACAATACGCGCCCACGTCCACATCGTTCTACTACTAGCCGCCATACATAGTACGCGTGTTCAATTGTTGCTTAGGTTTTAGCTAACTTTTCAAGTCTCTAGTTGTGCTACGCTTCTGCATTTTTACTTGTTCAGATCTACTTAGGAATGGAATTTGTCTGGGTTGAATACTTGAGACCTTGAGGCACACTTTTATCTAATCGGACATGCATGAACGAACGCTGTAACTCGATACAACAACCATTATACACTCATTTCATCAACGAAATCTGGCGGTAAAGAAAGCGAAAAAGTTTTATATAACCCTACTGGTAGCGTTGAGTGGGGTACTATCCCCGGTCTGGGGAATGCCCGTACCGAACGTCATGATATGCTTTAGGCATGCGGGGCAAGCGGGGATCCGGAGTCACGCTCACGGTTGACGGCGAAGCAGTTCCGTGCCTGGCATCTTCCATCTCCCATTGCTGCGGTTCCTGACTCGACGCAGTTACTATCATCCACTGAACTGCACCGAGCTCGGATAAAATATTTCCGATTACCTGGTCGTTACTGTCGACGCTACATCAATGGCTTTCGACTTGTGACTGGCAAGATTTCTGCTCTTAGTCACTAGTGTACATCGGTCCTAACGGCACAGGTTTTCGAGGAACCTTTTTCTTTCACTCCGTGTATTGACTTCCGTGGCTGCAAGTTTATTCGATAAGGCAAGGCCCCGAGCTTGTTTAGAA
>WNGI01004608.1_pt1 | contig 19079 bp, 18 predicted proteins | sample 5400621 | NCBI WGS metagenome assembly WNGI01 (sample SAMN13153374, study PRJNA577476) | soil metagenome | isolation source: 20 cm soil or saprolite under Garry oak tree replicate 1 | place: USA:California | collected 2016-06-15
CTCCATCCCGAAATTCTTGGCTGCCGGCTTGCGCCTCTTGCAGGTAGGACTCGAATTCGAGGGCTTCTTCGTAGCTCGATTCCAGCGCGTGGTTCACCGCGCGCTTGGCGGCGGCCAGCGCCCCCTTCGGCTGAGCTGCAAGCTGGCCCGCGAGCTCGCGAACCTCGTCCTCGAGCCTTTCCGCCGGCACCAGCCGATTGATCACACCAAGGCGCTGTGCGTCGATGGCTTGCAGCGGCTTCCCGGTGAAGAACATCTCGTACGCGATGCCGGTCCCGGCCAGTCGTGGCAGGAGCCAGCTGACACCACCGTCGGGCGCCAGCCCGATGTTGATGAAAGCTTCGAGCAAGTACGCCTCAGGGACGGCGATCCGGATGTCGCAGGCGAGCGCGTAGCTCGCGCCGATACCCACCGCGGGGCCGTTCATAGCCGCGATCACCGGCTTCGGCATGGTGCGCAGGCGAGTGAGCATCGGCATGTACTCGGTGCGCAAAACGTTGCCGACGTCTTCGGGCGTCCGCATGCCCCCGCCCTCCTGGGCCATCTCGGTGACGTCGGCGCCGGAGCAGAATGCACGACCCGAGCCTGTCAGCACCACAACATGCACCGCGTCGTCGCGCTCGGCCTGCTTGATCGCCTCGCCCAGCTGCTTGCGAGTCAGCGCGCCGATCGCGTTCATCTTCTCCGGGCGGTTGAGCCGGATCCACCCGACTCCCCTTTCCGTCTCGACCTTTACGTGTTGTTCCACTTCGGTGGTTGCCATGCCTACCTACCTACCTACCTTTGAATACGCCTTTTCGCTTTTCCAGGAATGCGTGCATGCCTTCCTTCTGGTCCTCAGTCGAAAAGAGGAAATAGAAGCTCTTGCGCTCCATCGCGAGGCCTTCCGAAAGCGGTGACTCGAACGCCTTGAGCACGGCCTCCTTCGCCATCCGCAGCGCAAGCGGCGGTTTATCGGCCAGCTGCCGCGCGATGCGCCTGGCGACGACGACGGTCATCTCGGCCGGCACGACCTTGTTGACGATTCCAAGCTGGTAGGCCCGCTGTGCCGTCACCGGTCCACCGGTGAGCATCGCCTCCATCGCGACGTACTTGCCGGCAGTGCGGGGCCACCGCTGAGTCCCGCCGGCGCCCGGGATGATGCCGAGGTTGATCTCGGGTTGCCCAAGCCTCGCGTTGTCGCCGGCGACGATCAAGTCGCACATGAGGGCCAGCTCGCAGCCTCCACCCAACGCGTAGCCGTTGATCGCCGCGATCAGGGGCTTGCTGAAGGTGGCGATTCCCGCCCAGCGGCCCGTCTGGTCGCGGCGCAGCTGGTCAACCGCGGTGCGGTCGGCCATATCGCTGATGTCGGCCCCGGCGGCGAAGACCTTGGGGCCCCCCGTGAGCACCACCGCCCGCACGTTCTCATCGGCGTCCAGCTCGCCAAGAGCCACGTTGACCTCGCTGATGAGCTCCGGGCTCAATGCGTTGAGCACCTTTGGCCGGTTCAGCGTGACTGTGGCGATCGGGGCCTCGATCTCGACCAGGATGTGCTCGTAAGCCACCGGGGCTATCATCGACCAAATGGGGACGACTGCGCTTCGCGACTCCTATGGGCGGGTCGCGGACGACCTCCGGATATCGATCACCGACCGCTGCAACTTCCGCTGCATCTACTGCATGCCGGCGGAAGGCCTCAAATGGTTGAAGCGCGACGACATCCTGCGCTTCGAAGAGATCACGCGCCTCGCGCGCATCTTCGTGGAGCGCTACGGCGTCAGGACGATCCGCATCACCGGCGGCGAACCTCTCGTGCGCATCAAGGTCGAAGAGCTGATCGGCATGATCAACGCGATCGACCCGACGCTCGACATCACGATGACCACCAACGGCGTCCTGCTCCGCGACAAGGCCCAGCTGCTCAAGGATGCGGGCTTGAAGCGAATCAACATCTCGCTCGACACTCTCAACATGGAGCGCTTCCACGAGATCGCTCGGAGCGATCAGTTCAGCCGCACCATGGACGGCATCCAGGCCGCGCGTGAAGCGGGGTTGTGGCCGATCAAGCTGAACATGGTCGTCATGAAAGGCCACAACGACGACGAGGTCGTCGACTTCGCCCGGCTCGCCCGCGACGAGGGCTACGAGGTCCGCTTCATTGAGTTCATGCCGCTGGACGGCGACGGCATCTGGACCAACGAGCAGGTTGTGCCGAGCCTGCGCATCCAGGAGCAGATCGAAGACTTGTTTCCGCTTGTTCCGGTCGCTGATCCGCGGCCTGGTCCCGCGACGCGCTTCAAGTTCGCGGACGGCAAGTCCGGAGGAGTCGGCTTCATCTCCTCTGTGAGCCAGGCGTTCTGCACGACGTGCAACCGCATCCGGCTCACCGCTGAGGGCGGCCTGCGCACCTGTTTGTTCTCACTGCAGGAGACGCCGCTCCGAGACCTGATGCGGTCGGGGGTGTCCGACGATCATCTCGGCCGCGTCATCGAAACCGCCATCTGGCGCAAAGAGGAGGGACACCTCATCAACAAGCCGGGCTTCATCAAGCCGGCTAAGTCGATGTCACAGATTGGCGGTTGATCCAGGAGATTCAGGCCCCGGCGACTCATCTCGCTTACAAGGCAGTGCTCGAGCTCCGGCCGAACGTAGGTCCCGAGCTGGTCTTTACCGATCACATCGACAAGGTGTTGCGGCCTGAGGGCTACCGGCTGGTCGGCTTTTTCGTCAAAGAAGACACGTATGCGGTGGCGGTGGCCGGTTTCCGTGTCATCAACTACCTCGCCTGGGGTCACTCGATGTACTGCGATGACCTCAGCACCCGGTTCGAGCACCGCAAGCAAGGCTATGCCGGCCGGTTGATCGACTGGATGATCGACGAGGCGAAACGGCTACACCTCGCTGAGTTTCACCTCGACTCTGGGTTGGGCGAGGACCGCGCTGACGCGCACCGCCTGTATTTCAACAAGAAGCTGCGCATCGCCGACTTCCATTTCTCGCGGCCCATCTGATCCGTAAGCTAGCGAATCATGCTGCGGCCTGAAGAAGCACAGCGGCCTTTTACGGTGACCGAGCTCGCCAATGAGATCCGGCGCGAGCTGCGCCCGCTCACAGCTCTGCTTGTCAAGGGCGAGGTCAGCGGAATGAAACGAGGTGCGAAAGGCCACTACAGCTTTGCCATCAAGGACGGCCAGAGCCTTATCAACGGCTTTCTGTACGCGGACGATGCGCGCCGCGTCACTACGCTGCCCGAGGACGGCCAGGTCTTCGTCTTCCGTGGGCGCGTCGACTTCTGGCCCCTGTACGGGACGGTCCGTTTCGTGGTGGACCAGATCGAGTTCGACGATGTCGGCAAGCTGCCCTCTCCCACGGGCGCCGTCATTCACGACCTGCAGGAAACGATCTGGGAGCGCTACCCGAACATGGGCGTCGTGGTCTACCCGGTCCAGGTGCAAGGGGCGGCCGCCCCGATGAGCGTGGCACGCGCGCTGAGGCGCTGCAACCAGGAGCAGCTGGCGGACGTGATCGTGCTGGCGCGTGGTGGCGGGAGCTTCGAGGAGCTCTATGCCTTCAACACCGAGATCGTGGCGCGGGCGATCCTCGAATCCCGTCTGCCTGTGGTGACCGCCCTCGGGCACACCTCCGACCGAACGGTGGCGGATCTCGTGGGCGACGCCGAGTGCCGCACGCCGACCGAGGCCGGGTCTCGGGTCGTGCCAAAAAAGTCGGACCTGCTGCTTCAACTTCGCGAGCGCGGGAAGCGAATGGACAGGGAGATAACTCAGCGCGTGGCGCGCGCGGCCGACCGGCTGCTGAACAAGAAGCAGCGCCTCATGCAGCTGCTCATTGCGCTCGTGCGCCAACGCGTGGAGCGCCTCGCGCGTGCGGCGGGCGAGCTTGGGCGGTTGAGCCCACTGGCGCAGGTGGCTCGCCGCGAGGAAGCCCTTCGGGATCGTAGCCGGCGCCTCGGCAGCGCGGCCTCGACTCGGTTGGCGCGCAGCCGTAGCGAGCTAGTCAAAAGGCGGGTGGCGGATCGCCTGGACCGCGCTCTTACCGAGCGCTTCGCCTCAGCCACGCGGGGGCTCGAGCACCGCCGGCAGCGCCTGGTCGCGCTGAGCCCCGACGGTGTGCTTTCGCGCGGTTACAGCATCACGCAGGACGCGGAGTCGGGCGCTGTGCTGCGGTCGTCCGCCGAAACGAAGGCCAATCGAAGAGTTCGCATCAGGCTCGGGGCTGGTCGGCTGGGAGCTCGCGTGGACGAGGTGGAGCAATGAGCGAAGAGCTGACCTACGAGCAGGCGCTCGAAAAGCTGGATGAGAAGCTCAAGCTCCTCGAAGACGGAGAACTCTCGCTCGAAGAGGCACTTAAGGCGGTCGACGAAGCGCGCGTCTACTTGAAGGTCTGCACCGAGCGACTCGAGGTCGCACGCAAGAAGATCGAGATCAGGGCCGAACCAGAGACGGCTTCGGAATAATCCGGCTCCGGGCTATTCCGCGTCGACGAACGGCTTCAGCTCCTCGATATCGGCCTCGGTGAGATCGGCGAAGAGCGCCATGTCGTCCGCGCGGTTGATGAACCTTGTAGGCAGCACAACATGTCGCTTGAAGAAGCCATCGGGACGGATCACAACACCGATCAGTTCCCCGTGGTCGAAAAGCACATCTTCGACGCGGCCCAACCGGTGACCGGTCGTGCCGAGCATCACGTTCTCTCCGCGGTCGATCTCTATCTCGCTGGCAGGCTTGTTTGCAATCTCGTCGAGCCTGGGCAGGGCCAGTCCGCCTCCGAGAAGCTCGCCTTCCTCCAGCACCGCTTCCCCCGGGGTCTCTTCCTGGGGCCGATAGCTGAGGTAGAGCGGGTATTTGCGGACATCTTCGGCCGAGATCGAAAGCTTGACCAGGTCATGAGTGGCGGACTCGACCGAACTGATCGGAATCACCACCTCGTCGGTGGTCTTGAATTTCTCGCTTGACAGCAAGCGTCCGGCAAGGGTCACCTCGTCCTTTACGACGATCGAGTGAGGGGCGAATCCTTGCTCATCCACGATGACGCTCACCAGCGTGCCGGCCGTCTGACCATCAGTGTCGACCACCCTGGAACCGAGCCGGAAGTCTGAAAGCTCGAGCACGAGGCCAATTATCCGACAGGGGTCGGTACGTCACCGGCGGATGCCGACTCGAGCTGCTCGTTCATCACGCGGAGTCGTTGGCTCAGATTCTTGACGAACTCCAACAAGACCTCTGGGTGCTCGTGCACGATGGCTTGCATCCGGTCGCGCCTCAGCACGCGCGCCGTCGTGTCTTGCGTCGCCTCCGCGCTGGCGGACCGTGGCTGGTCGTCGAAGACCGACATCTCCCCCACCACCTTGCTCGGGCCGTGCCTGGCCAGCGTCACCTCATGCCCGTCGTGATCGAGGTGCACGCGAATCTCGCCGTCGAGTACCACGTACAGCTCGGCGCCCACGTCACCCTTTCTGAAGATCGGCTCACCCTTGACGTAATGGCGCGTCACCATCAGGCGGTCGATGCTGGCCAGCTGCTCGAGAGTGAGCGTGCTGAAGAGGGGCACCCGTTTGAGAGCGATCAGCTCTTTCATGTGCTGGCCGGGTCCGGTCGAGGCGGCTTGCGCGGTCTCCTTGACCCATTTGTCGCGGTGGTTCGAGAGTGCTTCGAGCTCGGCATGGGTCAGCGGGCGAGCGGAGCCTGAGTCAAGAGACTCGGGATCGAGCAGCTGCGCCAGAGGCCCAGCCAGCCAGCCCGGGCCGAAGTTTATCAGCGTTTCCAGAGCCTCGACCCTGGCCTGCGTCTCATCTGAAAGCAGGCCTCGCTCGACAGTCGCGAAGCCACGCTTGCCGTGCAGAGCCCCCATTGCACCGAGCCCCAGGTGGATTCCGCCGCGGACGTAGTCGTCGAGACCAACTCGGAGCAGGGCGTATCCGGCAGCTTCGCCGTCGGCCTGGCGGCTCGCCGCCCGCGCCGCTCGGGCCGACAGCCTGGCCAGGTGCAGCGCGTCTGCCAGCTGGGCTTCGAGGTGGACACGAGCGCGCTGGAAAAGATCCGGACGGCCGCTGCGGATCAGCGCTGCGACCGTCGCGGACGCGGCCTCGTCCTGCGCCACGAGCAGGGGCAGGGTCAGCATCAGCGCATCCGGCGACTGGGCGGCCATCGCCTCGGCGGCCAGACGGCGGACGTCGCGGTCGCCGCTCACGAGGCCGTCGGCCAGTGCTTCCGCATACGGCTGGTGCTTGTCGGATGGCGGCGCCCACCGAACCGCCTGGCGGAGAGCCTCTCGGCGCACCTCGATGTCGTCGTCGCGCAAGCATGCGATCAGCGCCACGGCGATGCCTTCGGTCTCGCCCTTCTGCTTGGCGAAGCTCCGGAGCGACTCGAGCCGGACACGCGAATCGCCGTCTTGCATGGCCTCACTCACAGTCGCGTGGTCACCGGTGAAGGCCGCCGCCCATACGGCTGCCGCGCGGTCGCCTGGAACGCCTGAGTGCCAGAGGTCACGAAGCAGGGCTTCGGACCGTGGCCAGCGGTCACCCTTGCGGGTTGCACCCGCCACCGCCACCGCGGCGCGCACCCAGCCATCGGAATCGCTGCAGGCGACCTCCAGCTGATCGATCGTAAAGCTGTCCGGCGGCGCCATCTGGAACGCCAGCTTGCGCACGGCGGGATCCGCGGCAGCGAGCAGCTCGGGCAGCATCGCGGTGAACGCTTGCGGCGAAGCTTTCCCGAGAATGGCTGTCGCAAAAGGTCGGACCTTGTCATCGCCGCCTCGGATGTAACCCTGCAGCTCGGCGATCTGCTCTGGGCCAGGACGCCCGAGGGCTTGCTGGAAATCGGTCAGGCTCAGGGCGTGGGTGCGTAGCCGGTTGTAGATGGCCGACACGTACAGCGATCGGACGCGGAGGGCGGCGAGTATGAAAAGGGCGGCCATCCCGATGCCCATCAAAGCGAGCACCTCTACGCTCGCACTCAGCTTGGGGCCGACCTGGGCGGGGAGTGCGTTGCCCAGCACGTTCTCAACGGGGTCGTCGAGTCCGGTTTGCAATCCGTTGCGAACGATGAAGAGGAAGAGCGCGGTCCCGAGGATTGGCGAGACGGCCACAGCAGTGAAGCCGAGCAGCGTAAAGATCGGCAAGACCATGATCGCGTTCTTTACGCCAAGCCGGTTGAGAATCCAGGGCGTCACGAAGAGGCTGACGACCAGCTGCACGATGTAGCTGGCCAACCATGCGTTGCCGATCAGGATCGTCAGCGACTGCAAGTTGTTGTGAGTCGCCTGGACGAAGAGCACCGCGACGAGGTAGTCACCCACCCGGCTGGCAATCTGCAGCACAAACGTGAATAGGACCAGCGCGAACACGAGCCGGCTGCCGGTCAGGTAGTTGACCGCTCCTCTTAGCGCCGCCATCACACCGTGCTTCTTGATCGCCGCCTCGTGCTCGGCGAAGAACTCGTCCACGTCGTCGATGTAGGCGGGACGGAACAGCGTGCGCTCGAGGCTTCGAGACATGACCGCCGCAGCGATCGAGCCGATGGCCCACACGAAGATGAGCGGCTCCGTGGCAAAGACCGCGACCACCGTGGTCGTGACGCCCGCCAGGATGTAGCCGATGCTGAGCCCGGCCGCGATCACCGGGAAAATACGTTTGCTCTCGAGTACGTTGAAGTGCTGGCTGACGAAGCCCCAGAAGTGGAGCATGACGAGCTCGAACGCGACCGAATACACGACATAGGCCGCGAACGCCACAGTCGAGTCCTCGCGGATGACGTAGGCGACGTAGACGCCCACGGCCATGATCGCGTTCGCGCCCAGGTTGATCCGGAAAGCACGCCCGATACCGACTCGTCGCGTGAGGGCGCCAAGGAGCGCGACCATCGGCCAGACCGCGAGCGCCAGGACGATGAAGAACAGCGGATAGGCTTGCGGGCCCGCCTTGTTGAGGAAGATCGACTGCGCCGCGCTGAAGGCGGTGTACATCGCCCAGCCCAAAACGATCGCGAAGCCCGCCACCTGCAGGGTTCGATTCAGCTCGGTGCGCCGGACGTGCAGGAATTTGGCGACCCACGGCGACATTGCGGCCGGTTGGACTATGTGCCGGGCCTGCATCAGGTTTGCTGGACGGCGGCGATCCTTTCCAGCGCGGCGATTCGCTCCTCGATCGGCGGATGTGAGTCGAAGAGATGATTGAAGAAGCTGCCGTGATGCTCCTTGGGATTGTCGATGTACATCGCCGCGGTGGCGTGATTGAAGCGTTCGACCGGCTTGTCGTTCTGCGCGATCTTCTTCAGCGCGCTGAGCAAGCCTTGCGGATTGCGGGTCAGCTCTACCCCGCTGGCGTCGGCCAGCGATTCACGCTGTCGCGAAAGGGCCATCTGCATGATCGGTCCGACGATCGCGGCGAGGAGGCCGAACACGATGCCGATCGCAAGGATGACGAGCATCGCGCGAGCGTCCCTCGATCGGATGCGAAATGCGCCTCGCCAGACGAAGCTCGCGATGAGGGCCGCCATGCCGATCATGGTCGAGACGATAAGCAGCAGCCGCACGTCGTAGTTCTTGATGTGGCTCATTTCGTGACTCAGGACGCCTTCCAGCTCTTCGCGATTCATCATTTGAAGCAAGCCGGTCGTCACCGCTACCACGGCATGGTTGGGATCACGCCCGGTGGCGAAAGCATTAGGGCTCGGGTCGTCGACGACGTAGATCTTGGGGACCGGCAGGCCATCGCCGATGGAGAGCGTCTGGACGATGTTGTAGAGCTGCTGGTACTGACGTGGGTCAGCCTCATGCGCCCCGGCGGCCGCCAGCACCGTAGCTGCGCCGAAGTAGTACGAAAAAGCGGCTGCGCCCAGGCCGAGGAGGCCGAGGATGATCGCTCCTGCGATCGCGGTCGAGGTGCCACCACCGAACTCCCCGATGACGAAGCCCGCGAGCAGCCACACCACCAGGAAGAGGGCGACCAGGATGATGCTGTTGCGCTTGTTGTGAGCAATCTGGTGGTACATCAGCTATCCCGATTCGCGCTTGGGCCTCGTGACTGTCTCCTTCAGGCGCTCGGCCGCCCAACGGCCCCAGATCTGCGCCCACACCAGCCCGTTGCCGAAGGCAGAAACGTCCTCGGCGTGATGCTTGAAGTGATAGGTCCACATTGACCGGTGCCGCTCATAGGACATCTGGCGCTGCTTCTCCGGCGCGGCCGGGGTGAGGTGGTGCGTCGCACCGGCTGTGGGCAGGTAGAACACCTTCCATCCGCCTAGCTTCAGCCGGTACTGGAGATCGAGGTCCTCTCCGAACATGAAGTATCGAGGGTCGAAGAATCCCACCCGGTCCAGCGCCGCCATCCGCAGCATCAAGCAGGCGCCTGTTCCGGCGTCCATCTCATGCACGTCCGACTCGGGTAGGTGGCCCATGTTGTGGCGCCCGAAACGAGGGCTCTTCGGAAAGAGCCGGTTGAGTCCAACCGTGCGGTAGAAGAGAGTGCTGGGAAGGGGGAAGGCCCGCCGTGCGTCGGGATCCGGGCGGCCACCCGGCAGCACGACGCGTGGACCGACCGCGCCCGCGTCGGGCCGCGTGAGCAGGAAGTCGGCCATCCTCCCCACCGACTGCGGATCCACAGTGACATCCGAGCCGAGGAGCAAGACGAAGCGGCCCTGGCAGCGCTCCAGGCCGATGTTCGCGGCGCGGCCGTAGCCGAGATTCTTCGGCTGCACCAGCACCGTGGCTTGTGGAAAGTCGTCTGTCACGGCCGCGGCCGACCCGTCAGATGAGTCGTTGTCGACGACCACGGCCTCTACCGGGACGTCCGCGCTCGTGTAAAACGCGTTCAGGCATTGGAGCAGCAGGTCCTTGGCGTTGTAGCTGACAACCAGCGCTGAGACGAGCGGCTTCGCTTGATCGGGCATCGGGAAGGCATTATCCCCGCCGGGACGCTCCTGACGCCTCAAGTAGAATGCCCAGGACTGTGCAGACCGGTGCGCGACTGGGTCTCGGCCAGCGCCTGGCCCAGGTCCGGCGGAACCGGCTGGTCCGGCAGAACATCATCCTGTTCGCCGGGGGCCTCACCGCCGGCATTGGCGGCTTCGTGTACCACGCCATCGCCGGCCGGGTGCTAGGTCCGGCCACATACGGCCAGGTCGCTTTTCTGATCGCTGTTTACGCGGTCGGCACCGCGCCGGCCTTGATCCTGATCGTGGTCCTGGCCCGGTACACGGCCACGCTCGCGGCCCGAGGCGACGCCGGCCTCGCCACGCTGCTCACTCGCACGGCGCGGCTGGTCGCCATTCCGTGTCTTGTCGCCGTGCTGATGACCGCTCTGCTCGCCCGCCCGATCGCGGCGTTCGAGCACCTCGGCTCGACGATCCCCATCCTCATCCTTGGCTTCTCGATCGCGTTGATCTGGCAGGTCGCGATCCCCCGCGGCATCCTGCAGGGGCTCCAGAGATTCCCAGCCCTCTCACTCAACCTCTCTCTCGAGCTCGTGGTTCGCACCGTCGCGGTCGTCACGTTGCTGAAGGCGGGCTACGCCGTGTCTGGTGCGATGGCCGCCGTACTCATCGGATTGGCTTTCAGCTTTGTCCTTGGCCTTTACACCCTGCGCGACCATTTCAAGCGCCTCGGTGCGCGCGTGCAGCTTCGCGTGATGGCGGGGTTTTCGCTGACGGCGGCGGCCGGGATCATCGGAATCCAGATCCTCTACAACCAGGACGTCATCCTCGCCGAGCACTACTTGAGCAGCCATGACGGCGGGATCTACGGCGGGCTGAACAAGATCGGCACGATCATGTATTTCCTGACATTGAGCGTGAGCCAGGTGCTGTTCCCTCGTGTGGTCGAGGCTGTCGCGAAGGAACAGCATCCGGGGCGGATCCTGCTCTCGTCAGCTGGGATCCTCTCAGCGCTCGGCGGGGGCGCGATCCTCGTGTTCCTGCTGGCGCCAGGCCTCGTCGTCGGCATCCTTTTTGGCCCGGCTTTTCGCGACGCGACCCCTTACGTTTTCGCCGTGGGCCTCATCGGGCTCGCGCTCTCGCTCGACAACCTGCTGGTCCAGTTTTTCATGGCGGTGCACGATCGCGTCTTCGTGCCGATCCTGGCGTTTGGGTGCCTGGTTGAAGGCGTGCTGATCTTCCTTTTCCATGCGCGGGTCGGCCAGATCGTGCTCGACGTGCTGATCGCGCTCATCGGCCTGCTTGTGCTGCTGAGCATCCGGTGCTACATGCTGCTGCCCACGCTGCACGCCACAAGCCTGGTGGAGCCGGAGCTCACGGCCGGCTCACCCGGCTGAGCGAGGAAGTAAAAAACAAGTCCCGCGGTCCTTGCGAACCTCGGGACTTATTAGAACGCTCGGCAACGACCTACTCTCCCATCGGGTTACCCCGACAGTACCATCGGCGCTGGAGGGCTTAACTTCCGTGTTCGGAATGGGAACGGGTGTTTCCCCTCCGCAATAATCACCGAACGGGGGGATTATACCGCCGTGCCAGAGACACCATCCCCATCCGGCCCTTCGGGCCACCTTCCCCACAGGTGGGGAAGTGACTTATCTAGCCCATCCGGCGCTGCGCGCCACCTTCCCCCACAGGTGGGGAAGTGACTTATCTAACCCATCCGGCGCTGCGCGCCGCCTTCCCCATAAGTGGGCCCCATCCGGCGCTGCGCGCCACCTTCCCCGCAGGCGGGGAAGTCACTATCTATTTATCTGGTGCGGCGGCGCCGGGCGCGGAGGCTCTTGATCTTGCGGGCCTCGGCCGGCGGGACGTAGTGCGAACGGCGTCGCATCTCGCGCACGAGCCCTTGCTCCTGCACCTTGCGGCGGAATTCCCGAAGCGCCTGCTCGAACTCCTCGGGATCCTTGACGACTATTCGCACAACCCGACAAGGATACCGATTGAGGGAGGACCACGCTCTGTAGAGCCCTATTCCAGGACGTCCGGGCGAACAGCCCGCAAGACTGCGATCGCGGCGAACGCGACGGCGAAGGCGCCGATCACCACCAGCGCGTGCGTCCCGTCGACCTTCTGAAGCGGTGTCGCGAAGGCCGCGCGGGCGTGATGGCCGGGCTCGATGAGGCTCAAGACAGCATTGAGGTTAGGTCCGAGCTGGTACTGGCTGATGTTCAGCCAGGGGTGGTCCTGCTTCGTGATGCGCGAGCCCAGCGCCTCGAGGATGACCGAGAAGTTGTCGACCGGGAAGAACGCCAGGGAGGCTGCCATCGCGAAAGCGAGGGAGCGCCCAATCCCCGCCGCGGCTGCGGCCATGAGGATGGCGATCCCAATGCTCATGCCCTGAACCACCGCCCACATGCCAAGGTCCTGCCAGAACTCGTTGGGCAGGTGCTGGAGCGGCGCGATGCTGCCGGTCCAGGCGTTGACGAGCAGGGCGATGATTCCTCCGGCGATCACGAGGTATCCGACCAGCAGGAGGATGCCGATGACCGCGAGGGTGAGCATCTTGGCGAGCAGCAGGCGCAGACGTCCCGTCCCCCGCGCGTAGATGATGCGAATCGTCCCGGACGAATACTCCATGGCAAAGAGGCGCGAACCGACGATCAGAAGGAAGATGCCTGAGCCGATCTGAAAGATCGTCCCGAAGATGTCCCTCGCGCCGTAAGCCCATGCGGTCGGATCTGATTTCAGCTGATCCTGGATGTTCGAGGCACTGGTGATCGCCAGCGTGATGATCGCCAGCAACACGACCGAGCCCGCGAGCATCAGCCAGAAGCTGAGCTGTCGTGAAACCTTGAGCGCCTCGCCTCGCACCGTCCCGAAAAAGCGCGGACGGATCGTGGCGGTGCTCACGAGCTGCCTCCGGTAAGGCTGAGGAAAATGTCCTCGAGGTCGGTCTGGCGCTCGCTGACCGAGTCGGGAGCGTGCCCGCTCTCGACCAGGAACTTGATGAGGTTGCGGCCTCGACCGTCGGGTGCAGGCGTGATCACGACCCCATCCTCGGTTCGCGCCTTTTGCGCCCACGGCTGCAGGCGAAGCGTTTCCATCAGCTCAGACGGCGAGTCGACCTTGACCGCGAACTCGCCGGTCGATTTGAGGAGATCGTGCACCGGCGCGACGCGGACAAGCTTGCCGTGGTTGATGATCGCCACGCGCGTGCAGATCTGCTGAACCTCAGTCAACACATGGCTGGAGATAAAGACCGTCTTGCCCTGTCCTGCCAGGTCGCGCAAGAGGTCGCGCATCTCGACGATGCCGGCGGGGTCGAGGCCGTTGGCCGGCTCATCAAGGATCAGAACATCGGGGTTGTTGAGCAGGGCAAGAGCCAGTCCGAGTCGCTGCTTCATGCCCATCGAGTACGTCCTCACTCGGTCGCCATCACGGCCCTTCAATGCCACGATCTCAAGCACCTCGTCGATGCGCTTCTCTGAAACGCCGCCCAGCAGGTTGCCGACGGCGCGCAGATTGTCGCGGCCGGACAGATATCCGTAGAGTGCGGGCGACTCGACGAGGGCGCCGACACGAGGGAGAACCTGAGAACGGTGCGAGCGAACCTCCAGGCCGAGAATCTCGACCGTGCCACCTGTCGGCGCGATCAGGCCCAACGCCATCCGGATGGTGGTGGTCTTCCCCGCTCCGTTGGGGCCTAAGAAGCCGAAGAGCTCGGCTCGCTCGACCTCCAGGTCGAGGTGGTCGACCGCAAGCCGTTTGCCATAGGACTTGGATAAGCCGATGGCGCGAATCGCCGCCGCTGTGCTGGCCACTTCTTAGTTGAGCACCGCGACGGCGAGTTTTGTGACAGCTATTTAGGGATTGACTCCGCCCAGGGTCAAGGTCGCAGTGTGCGCGCCGCCCCTGTTCACCCATGTGAAAGAGACCCGCTCTCCTGGCCTGTGCGCCCGGATCGCGGTGCCGAGGCTGTCGGTGCCAGTGACGGTCGTGCCGGCAACGGTGGTGATGACTGAATTTGCGGTGATGCCTGCGGCCGCCGCGGGCGAGCCCGGCACGACACTGCGAACGAGTGCGCCCGACGAAACATTGAGCCCGAGCTGCGAGGCGATATTGGCGTCGATCGTCTCTACCGTGACGCCGATGTAGCCGACCTGGCCGTAGATGATGCCCGCGCTCGCCTGCCCGGAGCGGATCTGGTTCGTGACGCTGAGCAGCGTGTCCGAGGCGATCGCATAGTTGACGTTGGATGCGCTCGAGCGGAAGCCCTGAACGTTGCCGGCGGTGATCATTCCGATGACCTGGCCGGACGCGTTGACCAGCGGACCGCCAGAGTCGCCGGGGTAGATGGTCGCGTCGCTCTGGATCATGCCGCTCAGCTGCTCGGACTTGCCGCCGCCTTCGCTGGCGGTGATGGTCTGGTCGAGAGCGGTGACAATGCCCTGCGAAACATCGGGCGTCCCGCCCTGGCCAAGCGCGTTGCCGAGCGCGACGATTGCGTCGCCGACGTTCACCGAAGACGAGCTGGCAAAGCTGACAGTGGGCAGCCCCGACAACCCATCGACCTTGATGACCGCGATGTCCTGGCTCGGAGCGGCTCCGATTACATGGGCGCTGTAGGGCTGAGAGCGACCGGCAATTGTGACCTGGATGCTCGTCGAGCCATCCACTACGTGATTGTTGGTGAGGATCTCGCCGTTGGAGCTGATGATCATGCCCGTGCCGGCGGCGTGGCCCGATCCAACGACCGTGTTGATGTCGACGATCGCGGGATCGACCTTCGCGGCGATTGCCTGGGCGTTGAGGCTGCCACCGTTGCTCGGGCTCGTCGGCTGGATCGGCGACTCGGACTGGGTCGAGGGCTGCGTGACTTGAGCCGTCGGGGTATGCGAGTTGATGGTGCGGGCGAGGCTCCAGCCGAGACCCGCGCCGGCCGCGGCCGCAATGACAGCAAGCACGACAACACCTGCCGCCAGGCGGTGCCAGAAGTTGCTAACGGGTGGTGCTGGCGGGGCAGGTGGCGGAGGGGGCGCCCAGGACGGCACCGGAGAACCCAATGAGTCCGAGCTCCCGGGAGGCAGCAGCGACTGATCAGCCGGGGATCCGGCGGGATCATTTGACGATCTTTGGATTTCCGACATCGGCCTCTACCTCCGTAACGCCTGGAATGACTATTTGTGTTCCCCCAAGATGCGGTTGGAGACTGGGAGGTGGTTGGAGAGTTCCTTGGGATTTGCTGTGAAGCGAGGCCCTGAGCGACGGGTGCACAATGGACTCATCCCCCACTCAATGGATGTGGGACGGGTTCGGGGCAATCGGTACCAGGAGGTGCTTATGGCAGAAGCCAAAACGTCTGTAGCGCACAAGCCGGTATGGGTCGATCTCTCGACAAGCGATGCCGAAGGGGCACGCAACTACTACGCGAAGCTGTTCGGCTGGAAGGTTGAGGTCAACGCTGACCCGCAGTACGGCGGGTATGCGTTGGCCAAGATCAGCGGCAAAGATGTCGCCGGCATCGGCCCGAAGCAGTCACCGGATGCGCCAAACGCCTGGATGGTCTACATCGGCACGACCGACGCCGCCGACACGACCAAGAAGGCCGAGGCGGCCGGAGGCAAGGTCATCGCGCCTCTCATGAAGGTTGGTGACCAGGGCGCGATGTCCGTCGTCCAGGATCCGACCGGAGCTGTTTTCGGGATCTGGCAGTCGCAGAACATGACAGGCGCGGAAACGACCGGCGCGCCGAACACTTACGGCTGGGCTGAGCTCAACTCGCGCGGCGTCCAGAAGTCGATCCCCTTCTACAAGAAGCTGTTCGGCTGGGGCGACAAGAAGAGCGATATGGGTCAGGGCCAGGGTGAATACACCGAATTCCTGGCAGGCGGCGAAAGCATCGCCGGCGGCATGGAGATGAACCCGATGGTTCCGGCCGAGGTGCCGAGCTACTGGATGGTGTACTTCAACGTCGATGACGTCGACAAGGCCTTCAAGAAGGCGACTGATGCCGGCGGAAAGGAGATGCTGGCGCCGCAGGAGTTTCCTGGCGGGCGCTTCGCCATCCTCCAGGACCCGCAGGGAGCGATGTTCGGCATCCTGAAGCAATAGCGAGGCGATAAACACGAGAGCGGGCCGGCGCGTTGCCAGCCCGCTCTTCTTTTTTCCCGCCGATGCCGAGCAATGCGGGCATCAAACTGGGTGCGAAACCCGCATTTCCCCGTGATTGCGGTTAATCGATGGACTAAGGAGACGAAACGGATGGATCTGGCTGGACGTGTCGCGCTCGTAACCGGGGGTTCGGGCGACCTGGGATCTGCGATCTGTCGCGCGCTGGCGCGAACCAAGGTGAACGTGGCGGTCGCGTACGTGGGCGAGAAAAAGCGCGCCGAGCGAGTGGCGGCGGAAATGGAAGAGGCCGGCTGCCGCTCCTGGACTGTCCAGCTCGATCAGTCAAGCGCCACGATGCCAGACGAGGTCGTGGCCTCTACGGCCGAACATTTCGGGCGGCTAGACGTGCTCGTGAACAATGCCGCCTGGAACATCGGAATCCCGTTCGCCGACCTCGATGCACTTACGCCTGAGGTCTGGGACCGGATGTACGCGACAAACCTTCGAGGGCCATACCTCCTTGCGCGGGCCGCAGCGAAAACCATGCTGGCCCAAGGCGAAGGCCGCATAGTAAACATCGCGTCGATCGGCGGCCTTTATCCGTCAGGCAGCAGCATCGCGTACTCGACCACCAAGGCAGGCTTGATCCATCTCACCAGGTGTCTGGCGGTGGCGCTGGCTCCCGCGGTCCTTGTCAACTGCGTGGCGCCTGGATTGATCGAAGGTACCCGGATGGCGGGCCGCCTGCCAGATGCAGTTCGCGAAGGAGCTCTTCAGAGAGCGGTTCTTCACAAAGGCACTTCATCGGACGACGTCGCGGACCAGGTGGTCACCTTCTGCCGCTCGGACACGACCACAGGACAGGTGCTGGCGATCGACTCAGGATTTGTTTTTCACTGACGGACGATTTGCCGCGCGTGCCAGCTGCGGCGGGTTTCGAACCGAGTGCAAGCCCGCGCCAGCCGGCACGCGCGGCGTATCGGGCAAACGAGCCGATCCGACGAGACTCAATTAGAGACTCGTTTGAGACTGCGTTTGAGACCGGTTGCGACGGAACCTCCCGCAAGGACCGGGCTGAATCCCGGCGAAGCATTGGAGGTAGACCATGACGCGCCGTTTCAGAGTCATCCTCGTGGCGCTTTGTGCACTTGCAGTTATGGGCACGACCATCACAGCGGTGTCAGCGCAGAAGGGAGTTGGGTGCGGAACCGGCAACTTGCGGTGCACTGACCAGGTCACCGACGCCAACGGCTTCTGGCAGCTCAGCGGGCCGGACCTGTACTACGCACAGATCTCTCCGTTCCGGGGCACATTCAGCTTTCAGCAGCGCGGATCCGGTCCGGCAGTCATTCAGCACTCGACAGTGCTGAACATTCAGCTTGCGGGTTCATCTGGTTATGGCTTCGGGTGCTTCGTGATTCCCGACTCAGCGTTTGTCGTTAGCAAAGATCTTCAGGCCGCAACCTTGAACACCACGCTAACCGCCGACCAGGCGTGCCCTGGCTTTGCGCAACCGCTGATTCCGGGACCTGGTCCTGGGCAGGCGGCTTACCCGCCCGGAGGTGGTATCCCTCTCCCCCTTCAGGTTTCGGTGACCTGGACGGGCCCTGGCGCAGCCTTCAGCAGCGTCAGTGACACGACGTCGCACTGCACCGGGACCACCGTGACCATTCACTTCAGTGACCAGTCCTCGCAAGCGCGGGCGACGGGCACACTAACGCTTCCAGACTCGCGGACGATTGCGTTGGAGACTACCCAATTCGCGTTTGTCGAGAGCTTCGACGAGGCTCTCAACCAGACCGGCGCGCCTGCGCCTCAGTGTTTCTTTAGCTGATCGCGTAGTCGCATCAAGGGTGAGTCGACGGATTCCGCCGTCGACTCGCCGCTGCCGGTGCAAAGGGTCGGATGCCCTTGAGGCCGCTCGCCAAAGGCGCAAAATCGGAGCAGCTCAATTGGCGCGCGCGCGGAATTGGTCGACCCAACTGGAGTGACCCTAGTTTCGCCAACCCAGTTCGCCGGCGCTCGACCAAGGCGTTCGCCAGCGATCTGGACGAACAACCCTTCCGCCAGGCGCCTCGGTCGGCCGCCATCCACAGGCACGACTCTCTAATAAGCTCTCACCGTGAAGCCTCCATTGGGCGCCAGTGGCTCCAATAAGACGTGAGTGGCAGCGGGCTTCTTAGTGCAGGCCCCGATGGGCGGTCAATTGCCTACCGAATCGCCGGCAAGGTCCCGCCATTGGTCCTTCTGCACGGCTTCCTCTGCGACTCTCGCTGCTGGAGGCCTCAACTCGATGGCCTTGCGGATTGGTTCACCTTGGTGGCGTGGGATGCACCTGGTGCTGGTTCTTCGCCCGATCCTCCAGATCCATTCACAGTCGCTGAGTGGGCGCACATCCTCGCCAAGTTTCTCGATTCAATTGGCATAGGACGTGCCCACGTTCTTGGCCTTTCGTGGGGCGGAATGCTTGCGCAGGAGCTTTATCGGCTCTATCCCACGCGAGTCGATCACCTCGTTTTGGCGGACACATACGCGGGTTGGAAAGGTTCGCTTCCCGAAGATGTGGTCGAGAAGCGACGGGCCAGGTGCTACCGCGATGCCTCGCGGCCACGTCAGGAGGTTGTGGCTGAGTGGGTGCCTGAAGAGTTCTTCCTTAACGCCTCACCACAGCTTGCGTCAGAGATGGCGGCCGTCGTGGCGGACTTCCACCCATTGGGGTTCCGATTGATGACCAAATCTCTCGCTGACACTGACACCACCCCCGAGCTGACCACCATCAAGGTTCCGACGCTGCTTCTTTGGGGTGAAGGCGATCGACGCAGCCCGCTTAGTGTCGCCGAGCAGTTTCATGCCGCAATTCCCGATTCTGAACTTCGAGTGATCCCGGGGGCGGGGCACATCAGCAACATGGAGAAACCTGACGACTTCAACGCGAGCGTGCGCCGTTTTCTCCTTGAGGCGTGACGTGAAACCGCAGAGCCTCACGTTGAGGCTGCCCGAGCTTGTCGCTTCTCTCTCGATTGGCAGCGACATTGGCATGGGCTAGCCAGAGGGTCAGGCGCTGAGAACCTGCGTTCTCGCGCACAGTGTGGC
>WNGI01001598.1_pt1 | contig 19077 bp, 24 predicted proteins | sample 5400621 | NCBI WGS metagenome assembly WNGI01 (sample SAMN13153374, study PRJNA577476) | soil metagenome | isolation source: 20 cm soil or saprolite under Garry oak tree replicate 1 | place: USA:California | collected 2016-06-15
CTTCTTGGTCAGGATATGGCGCTTGAACGCCTGCGAGCGCTTGACCGAGCCACTTCCGCGCACGCGAAAGCGCTTTTTCGCGCCCGACTTCGTTTTCATCTTCGGCATGATGCACTGTCCTTATTTGCTGCCCACGGCGGTGCTCTCGTGCGCCTTGGCGGCGGGGGGAGAGGCTTCCTTGCCTTGCGGCTTACCGTCCTCAGGCTTGTTCGAGTGATGCTTCGGTAACGTCTTCTTAGGGGCCAGCAGCATCACCATCTGCCGGCCTTCCATTCTGGGGAACGATTCGACGACGCTGTACGGCTCCAGATCGTTTCGCACCCTTTCGAGCAAGCGCACGCCGAACTCCTGGTGCGCCATCTCGCGGCCGCGAAAACGCAACGTGATCTTCGCCTTGTCGCCTTCGCCGAGAAATCGGATCAGGTTTCGGAGCTTGATCTTGTAGTCGCCTTCGTCAGTTCCGGGCCGGAATTTGACTTCCTTGACCTGGATCTGCTTCAGCTTGAGCTTCGCCTCGTGCTGCTTCTTCGCTTCGCGGTACTTGAACTTGCCGAAATCCATGATTCGGCACACCGGCGGCTTGGCCGTCGGTGCAATTTCAACCAGATCAAGCTCCGCCGCTTCGGCCCTCGTTACGGCGTCCGCTAAGCTGACAACTCCGAGCTGCTCACCTTCGACCCCCACCAAGCGAATCTCGGGGGACGTGATCTCACCATTAATCCGTTGCTGCTTTTCCAGGGCCAGTGTCGATTCTCCTATGCGGACAAAAAACGGCCATGCCCCGCCGCCTCCTCGCGGAGGCGCGCCAGCAAGGCATCCAGGGACATACTTCCGAGATCCTCGCCGCCGCGGGTACGCACGGCCACTGAGTTAGCCTCCAGCTCCTTGTCGCCGACGATCAATTGGTACGGCAACTTCTGCAGGCTATGTTCTCGAATTTTATAGGTAATTTTCTCGTTGCGCAAATCGGCTGTGACGCGGAAACCGGCCGCCCTCAACGCGCCGGCGACGCGTTCCGCGTACGCGGCCTGCCGATCGGTGATCGTGAGCACGACGGCCTGCAGCGGCGCGAGCCACAATGGCAATGCGCCGGCATAGTGTTCGATCAGGATGCCGATGAAGCGTTCCAGCGAGCCCACGATCGCGCGATGCAGCATCACCGGGACCTTGCGCATGTCGTCGGCAGCGACGTATTCGGCGCCAAGCCGTGCGGGCATCTGGAAGTCGACCTGCATCGTTCCGCACTGCCACGACCGGCCGATCGAATCCTTCAAGTGGTACTCGATCTTCGGGCCGTAGAACGCGCCTTCGCCTGGCAATTCGGTCCATTGGACGTTGCAGGCGCGTAACGCGTCGCGGAGCGCATTCTCGGCGCGATCCCATGCGGAGTCCTCGCCCAGGCGTTTTTCCGGTCGTAAGGCGAGCTTGATGACGACGTCGGCAAAACCGAAGGCGTGATAGACGTCGAGCGCCAGCTGATTGAACGCCGTGCATTCCGGCTGAATCTGCTCTTCGGTGCAGAAGATGTGGCCGTCGTCCTGCGTGAAGCCGCGCACGCGCATGAGTCCGTGCAATGCGCCTGATGGCTCGTTGCGATGACATGCGCCGAATTCGCCGTAGCGGAGCGGCAGCTCTCGATAACTGCGCAGATCGGAATTGAAGATCAGCACATGCCCGGGACAGTTCATCGGCTTCACGGCGAAGTCGCGCTTCTCGGACTCCGTCGTGAACATGTTCTCTTTGAAGTTTTCCCAATGCCCCGATTTTTCCCACAACGCGCGGTCGAGGATCTGCGGGGCGCGCACTTCGAGATAACCGTTGTCCTGATAGACGCGGCGCATGTACTGCTCGACTTGCTGCCAGAGCGTCCAGCCTTTCGGATGCCAGAACACGAGCCCGGGCGCGATGTCCTCCTGATGGAACAGATCGAGCTGCCGGCCGAGCTTGCGATGGTCGCGCTTTTCAGCTTCCTCGATCCGCCGCAGATAGGCGTCCTGGTCCTCTTTTTTTGCCCACGCGGTGCCGTATATCCGCTGCAGCATTTCGTTGCGTGAATCGCCGCGCCAATACGCACCGGCGACCTTCATCAGCTTGAAGACCTTGAGCTTCCCGGTCGATGGCACGTGCGGGCCGCGGCACAAATCGGTGAAGCGCCCTTCGGTGTAGAGCGAGATCGGCTCGTTCGATGGAATCGACGCGATGATCTCGGCCTTGTAGTGCTCGCCGATGCCTTCGAACAACTTGACCGCGTCATCGCGCGGCAACAACGAGCGCACGACGGGCTCGTTCTTCTGCGCGAGCTCGGCCATCTTTTTCTCGATCGCGGCCAGATCTTCCGGCGTGAAGGGACGCTTGTACGAGAAGTCGTAATAAAAGCCATCTTCGATCACCGGGCCGATCGTCACCTGCGCGTCGGGAAAAAGCTCCTTGACGGCGTAAGCGAGCAAATGCGCGGTCGAATGCCGCAGCACATCGAGCCCTTCGGGATCCTTGTCCGTAACGATCGCGACGGCGGTGTCATGATCGATGACATAGGACGTGTCGACGATTTTGCCGTCGACTTTTCCGGCCAGCGCCGCCTTGGCAAGACCTGGGCCGATCGATGACGCGACGTCGGCAACCGAAACCGGCGCGTCGAAGGTCTTGATGGCGCCGTCGGGTAAACGAATATTGGGCATGGCGAAGCTCCTGAAAACAAAAAAGTGCGGGCGGGCCGCACTTTTTTCGTCAGAAGCAATGGACGACGTGGCGTGCGAACTCGCTCGCGGTTAGAGCGTCTCCGTGCGCGTTCGCGGTGTCATAACCCAGTCCCTTTCGCGATCCGTCGTCGTGTCGATTTCTGGAAACATGGTAGGCGCGATTGGACTCGAACCAACGACCCCCACCATGTCAAGGTGGTGCTCTAACCAGCTGAGCTACGCGCCTGTAAGCGATGAATTATACGGCAAGCGCACCGGCTGCCCAATCCCTCACGGCACGCGTCCCGCCGCGAGGCTTTTCAAATGGTCGAGCGTGTCGGCTTCTGCAGCGGGCTTGTCCGTGCGCCAGCGCAGAATGCGTGGAAAGCGTACGGCGACACCGCTCTTGTGCCGGGTTGACGCCTGAATCGCCTCGAACGCGAGCTCGAAGACGAGTTGCGGTTCGACCCTTCTGACGGGCCCGAACCGCTCGACCGTATGCGCGCGCACCCAAGCGTCGACATCCCGGATTTCGGCATCGGATAAGCCCGAATACGCTTTCGCGAATGGAACGAGCTCACCGCCGCTCCATACCGCGAACGTGTAATCGGTGAAGAGCGATGCGCGACGTCCATGGCCCGCCTGCGCATAGATCATGACGGCATCGACGCTGTACGGGTCGATCTTCCATTTCCACCACGGACCGCGAACCCGACCGACGCCGTAGGCGGAATCGAGCTTTTTGAGCATCACACCTTCCGCGTGAAATTCGCGCGAGCGAGCGCGCAGCGCCGACAACGTCGGCCAATCGATGGCGGATAAGAGAGGAGAGATCCGAATCGCCGACGAGGGCGGCAATAGAGCAGCGAGACGCGTACGACGTTCGCTCAACGGCGCCGTCCGAACATCGATCCCATCCTGCTCGAGCAAATCGTATGCGATCAATACGGCCGGAATGTCGCGCATGAGTTTCGGACTCGGCGCTTTGCGATTGAGACGCTTTTGCAACGCGGCGAATTCGAATGGACGGTCGTCGGCGGTTGACCACGCAAGGATTTCGCCATCGATGACAGTACCGTCCGGCAATGCGGTTGCTGCACTGACCACGTCGGGAAACGCACCATTGACGAGCTCTTCGCCGCGCGACCACAAGCTGACGGCGCCGCCGCGGCGAACGAGTTGCGCGCGAATACCGTCCCATTTCCATTCCGCTTGCCATAGCGCGATGTCGCCGAGCGTTGCGGGATCCTCCTCAAGCGGATGCGCCAGGAAAAACGGATAGGGATGATGCGAGGCGGCAACCGCGTAATCGCCGATGCCGCGAAGCATGTCGAAGAAACGGATCGACGGCGCCCAATCGCCCATCAGCCGTTGCGCGACTTCGGTCGCTGGCACTGACGCCGCCTCGGCCAGCGCGCGGTAGACGAGCTGTCGCGCTGCCCCGACACGGAACGCACCCGTGATCAGTTTGCCGTGCACGAAGCGTCCATCGCGATCCAACCGATTCCACGCTGCGCGCAACCGCGCCTGAACGTCTTCGGAGGGAAGTCCCGTGAGCGGCATCAGGTCACGCTCGACCCATTCAGTGAGGGTTGCTTCGTCGCGATGAGCCGGCTGCGGCAACAGCAGCGCAATGGTTTCGGCCAAATCGCCGACCGCTTCGTAGGATGCATCGAAGAGCCAGGCCGGAATGGCCGTCGCCTCGATGGCGGCGCCGACGAGATCGCGCGTTCCGACCAATCGCTTGAGCTTGCGACCGGTCAGGAAATAGGCGGCCCACGCTGCATCGTCGGGCGGCGCCGACGCGAAATAGGTCACCAGTGCATCAACTTTGTCCCGCGTGCCGGTCATCGCGTCGAGCGCCAAGAACAGTTCGGTGAAGCGGCGCATCGAATATGTCGACCGCCATCAGCGACGATGAAGCACGGCCCACAGCACGCCCAACAACATCGGTTGGTGCAGCATGTAGATCGCGAGCGTGTGGCGCCCGAGCCATGCGACCCAGCGCGGCGGTGCGGCCATCGGTGCGAGAACAGCGAAGCGATTGCGAACCAGCTCATGTCCCACGGCAATCCCGCAGAGCACGACGCCCGCCCAGGGAAACAGCGGCACGTAATCTTCGGCGTACGGCTTCACCGTCAGGAAGCCGATCCATCCGAGCGCGAATTGGTTGAACACCGGATGTGAGAATGCGATTCCGGCGGCGATAACGACGCATCCGATCAAGAAGGCGGTCCGCGGAAAATGAACCAGTGGGCGTGCGATCACCAGCGTCACGGCAATCGCATGCAGCACGCCGAACCAGATGAACGTCTGCGGAAACATGAGGTAACTCGCCGCGCTGACCAGCACGGCGCAACCGGCGATCGCGCCGACATGGCGCCAAAAACGCGCGTCGGACATTTTGTTGGCGTCGGCCAGGACGAGGCTCACGCCGGCCAGCAGCAGGAACGACGACAGGATCAAGGTTCGCGCGACGAGCCAGACGGGTCCGTGCTCGAGATCCGGAGTGATCACGCCGAAGTAGCGGAGATCGAAACAGAAGTGATATGCGATCATTGCGATGACGGCGATGGCGCGAATCGCGTCGATGCTCGCCACTCTGGCGTAAGGACCGCTTTCGCCCGGACCGGCAGCCTTTCGCGCAAGCGTCGATGCGGGTCGCGAGCGCGCGATGCTCATTTTCCTAAATGCCATTGCACGTGAACCACACCGTTCGCGTCGGGAGTTCCAAGCATCGCGATCGTGCGCGCGATGTCCGGCGGCACATCGAGACCCGCCGCGATATTCGCGCGCAGCGTCGCGCCATTCGATGCTAATGCAATGTCGCCATCGATTCGCGCATCGCCGCCGACGTTGGTGAGCGTACCGGCTAGCGCCACGCCCTGCGGAATGAGATGCACGGTCAGCGTCCCGATATCGAGCGCGGAGCCGTTAGACGCGAGCCGCGCTCGGTCCCAGCGGATATCGATCACACCCTCGAGGCGGCTTTCGCCGTAACGAAAAGTGGGCGAGCTCAGAATCCATTCGCCGCCTGGCTCGACGGGAAGAGGGGAAGAAGCCAATGTGCGCAGCGCCGCCGCCGGTGCTCGCAACTCGACGTTGTGAAACTCGACGGAGCCGTTTCCCAACGTGACTCGTCCGCGCGGTCCGCCGCTTGCGAGTGGTGCGTCGAATTCGATATCGAGTGCGCCGCGCGCAAGTGCCAGTGGCGCGATGCGCCACACAATCGGAATACGCCAGGTGCCGCGTGAATCGCCGAGCGCACCGTGGCCGCGCCAGACGGTCCCTTGTGCATCATTGATCCGAATCTTGCCTTCGCTGATCGCTGCGACCCGGCGGTCTACCCAAGTCGCCGGCGCCAGAGCAAACAACGCCGAGATTGCAACGACAAGCAGCCACAGTACCGCGATCGAATTTCTCATCGATCGCGATCAGCGTGCGAAGGAGAATTCAGCGCGCAGCGTGCCCGGCTCCACGCGCGCCGTCAGCGACGCCTCGACCGGACGCAATCCATCGTCGCGCGCCAGCGTGTAGAGCGCAGCGACGAGTGCATCGAGGCGCACTTCGGGCAGCACGACGTGGACGCGATTGTCGCGCATGTCGATGCCGCCGGCGGGGATCCGCAATCCGCGATCGGCAAACGCGCGTGCGACCGCACCGCGCGGATCGCCGGCGTTGACCTTCGGCGATGCGCGTACGAGGCCGGCACCCTCATCGAAGGACGCGCGCGTGAGCGCAAGCAGTGCGTTGACCCGAACCCGTTCTTCGCGCGTACGCTCGACGTCGGTCTTGAGTGGTTGCCACAAAAGTAACCACCCCAATCCGATGACGACCGCTGCCGCGGCCACAAGCGCAAGCCGACGTTCGCGAAGACTCGCGCGATCCCACGCGGCGGCGAGCGCAGAAGGTACCCATCGGCTTTGCGTCGCGGCATTCATGGTGCGAGAAAAAGGCGCATCCGATAGCCGCCGACGGTCTTCGCCTGCAGCGCCGTGACACCGGCCCCGGTCAGTGTGCGGTCGACGCCGGCGAGTGCGCCGACATCGACAGCGCCAAGTTCGATCGTCCACGCGCCACCGGCATACGTTGCGGATTTCACCGCGCTGGGCGGCAACGACGACAGCGCCGGCGCAGCGCGAGCGAGCAGCGGCAGCGCATCGGATGGCGCCGCTTGTCCAACGCGATGACGCAGGTCGGCATGCCATCGCGCAACCGCGCTTGCCGCGGCATCGGGCGATGCCGTATCGGGAAGACCTGCTTCGCGCGCGAGCGCCGTGATCGCCCGCGTCGTGCGCCAAACGTCGAGCTTGAGCCACGCCCATTCGACGACGGTTGCGCCGAGCTGCAGCAGCAACGCCAATGCCGCAACAGCGAGCGCCGGACGAAATAGCCGGGCGATTCGCGCCGGTTGTGGAGGCCGTCCCTGCGCGAATTCGCCGACGCGCATGTCGGGCGCCACCGCAAGCGCTTCCGGCGTCGCAATGTCCCACCGCCACGGAGTGACGCGGGCGAACGGAATTCCCAGCTCGCGGGTCCATCGTGCGAGCGCCGCGTCATCGCAAGCGTGCGCAACACCGACCGAGCGCGGACTCGCGCCCGCGTGCGCCGTCTGCTTGAGCGCCGATACGAGCTCCGGCGGCAATTCGGATGGCGCAGATTTCGAGCCCACGGCGAACGCACTGCCATCAGAGCAGCGGACGAATCCGCCTTCCGCGCCGGACGCATACCACGTCCATCCCGTGTGAATCGGCGCGAGCGCAGGTTCGGCAATGATGCGATCGAACGACGGTTCCCACGCGACCACGGCGGCAATCGCTTCGCGCGCCGCTATACATGCCAGCACAGTCCCATCGGATTGTTGTGCCGACACGGCGATCGTCGGCGCCTCTGCTGCCGTTGCGAGCTGGTCCTCGAGCGCGAACGCGGCGGCAGCCTCAAGCCGTGTCGGCGGCATCGGCGGAATCTTGAGCGCAATGATCCGCACGAGATCGGCGGCGAGCACGGCTTCGCGGCGTTCACTGCGGGGCCACGCGCCGGACGCATCATGGCCGCGCTGGACGCAATGGCCTGCGTCGTCAAACAGCGCCCATGGCGCTGGACGCGATCGCGACGGCGATGCCGCAAGCAAGACGCGCAATGTGTTCATTGGAAGTGAGAAGAGGCGATGCGAGGCAGTTTACCGGAGCGCTGCTTCTGCGCATCACTCCAATGTCTGCCAGACGATCGTGGGCCACGCGCCTTTGCTGCGGTCGAGGAGCGCCCGCGCTTGTGCACGCGTGTCACCCTGCCGTGCGACGACGGTGACCAGGAAATAGCGGCTGGCAACGTCGAATCCGGCTTCGCTCCCGATGCTTGCGCCCTGCGGTAGCCGCGTGCGGAAATCGGCGACACCTGTGAACGGTTTCTGCGCTCGGCTCGCGAGTAGCGCCGACAATCCGGTGGCATCGAGGCCGTCCACCGACGCTGCCAGCACCGTGCCGGACGCAGTGTTGACATTGATCTTCGTCGGAGCGGGCAGTGCGATGACGTAAGGCGCCAATGCCGTGACGACCGCAGGCGACATTCCCCGGATAAGCGCCATTTCTGCCGTGCGCACGACGGGTGCGTTGGCAGCGAGCATCGGATTGGGTTGCTGCGCATACCAGCCATCTTCCGCGCCGCTTCCACGCGTTGCGCTATCGGCATCGATCCAATCGGCTATCGCGTCGAGCGCTGCGGCCGGCAATCCGAGTCGCGCGAACAGGCGCTCGAAGCGCGCGCGCTCCGCTGCGACGTCGACGTCGGTGCTTACGAGGTTGTTGACGTTCAGGAGTCCCTGCGCGTCGATAATGCGCCCCTCGACGGAGCCGTTCTCGAGGGGCGTCGCCGGAAGCGGAAGCGCCCACGGTTCCGCGAGCGTATCGATGTTCGTCGTGCGCGCGTCCTCGAACAGAATCTGTCGCGCCCACTGCACGCCTGCTTGCGCGAGCGCCTGAGCCTGAACCTGATCGCGGCGATTCGTCATCGATGCGAACCATTGCTGCTGATTCGCGGCGAGTGACATCGCGACCGTCGCGGCCAGCGCGGCGATGACCATTGCGATGATGAGCGCTGCCCCGCGATGGGTTTTTGCGCTCATCGCAATGCAATCAGCCGGTCGATCGTCGTGCCGTCGGCAAGCCCGATTTCAATTCGCACGGCGCGGGGGACATTGGCTTCGCCGAGTAGCGGCCACTGCGGCGACCAGACATTTCTCGACGTGAGTTGCACGATCTGAAAACGGTCGATATCTCGCGCGAGCACATAGGCGGCGGGCACTGCGCCCGGGACATTGTCGAGCTGCGGCCAGTAGAGTGCTTCGATCGCGCCATCCCGCAGGCGATAGCCGATCCGTTGTCCGGCAACGCCCGGTTCCACCGCAAACTCGGGTCCCGCGCGCGTGAATGTGAGGACCGAGTTGCCAAGGGAGTCGACGGGCAGTGCGAGCCAGGCTGGCTCCGCGCTTGAACCCGTGCGGGCTGATCGCGGAATCGCCTGCCGCATATCCGATTCAAGCCGTGCCAACAACATATCGAGTGAGCGCCAGCGATCGCTTTCCCGCGTGAGATGCGCTTCGCCGTCCGTCATCGCGGCGGTGGCGCGATACGCGAGCAACGCGACAACGCTGAGGATAACGATCGCGACCAGCACTTCGATCAACGTGAACGCGCGCTGCCGGTGCGGCGCGAACGTCATGGCCGTGGGTTGCCGATATAGCCGATGAGCCGCGCGAGCGCGTAGTCGGGCGTTTGCGGCTCGGCGACGACGATTTCAACCTTGCGAAACGCCGGGTTGGGCGTCCCGGAGATAGTTTCGCGCCAGACCAATCGTGCGCCCGCTTGCTCGGCATTACCGTTGCTCACGCCAAGCGAAGGCCACGGATCGGCGAGCTGCGCATTCGCCAAGCGATTTTGCGCGACCCACAGCGCGAGCGTCCGCGACTTCAGCGTCGACGCGCTATCCGCCGATTGCGCGAGCGCCCGCATGCCCGCGGCGAGCGCGACGGCAACAATTGCCAGCGCGACGAGAATCTCGACCAGCGTGAAGCCGGTCGTTGTCCGCGGATCACGTCTCATGGATTATTGGGAACCGGTCCGTCGATCGATACGCGATTGAGCGGATCGGCGGCGAGCACGACGAGCCAGGCAGGCGAAGCGAGCGTAAACGCGAACGGTTCGTTGCGGCCGCTCGCGCGGAGCGGCACGATCGTGTTGGCGGCGATGCGCTGTCCCGCGTAGCTCAACGGCGTCGCAAGCAATGGCTCGGGCAACACGCGCGGACCGAGCACGTCATCATCGAGCGGCAGCCATCGCTCGGCGGAAGGTTCACGCCTCCAAAACCGGATCGTCCGATCGGCGGATACACCGAGAGTTTCGTTGCGCGCCTGCGCCCGCGCGGCCGCGAACTCCAGTGCGCCGGCGAAACGTTTTGCCTCACGCGCCGCGAGGCGGCGTTCGTCGCGCTCGAGCATCACCAACGCGAGTCCGCCGACCAACGCGATGATCACGAGCACGACCAGGATCTCGACCAGCGTGAATCCGCGCCCGCGCCTTCCGTCGATCACTACAAGTCCCAAGAGCCGATGTCGGAATCGACGCCGCTGCCGCCGGTCTGCCCATCCGCGCCGAAGCTGAATACGTCGACTTCACCTTTGAGACCCGGACTCAAATACTGGTATTGCCGACCCCAAGGATCTTTCGGCAATCGTTCGAGATAACCGCCGGGCTTCCAGTTCGGTGGCAGCGGGGGTTGCTCGGGCTTGGCCACGAGCGCATTCAAGCCCTGTTCCGTTGTCGGATAACGCTGATTGTCCAGCCGATAAAGCTTCAGTGCTTGCATGATCGTTGCGATGTCGCTTCGCGCTGCAACGGCACGCGCTTCGTCCGGGCGATCGAGCACACGCGGCACGACGAGCGCCGCGAGCACGCCGAGAATCACGATGACGACCATGATTTCGATCAACGTGAAACCGCGCATTCGCGCTCGATCGGCGAGGACACACACCATCGAATCATTATAATCCGGCGTCGATCGTCATCCGCGCGCCGGAACGGAAACCATGCGATTGTTTCGCGCTCTTGTCATTGTCGCCGTGCTCGCGCTCGGCGCAGCGGGCGCGGTCGCATTCGTCTGGTATCGACAGCCGCTTCCGTTGCCCACGAGCCCGTTCGAATTCGAGGTCCGATCTGGCGCGACGCTCGCCGCGGTTGCGCGACAGTTACGCGACGCGGGGGTCATACCTCATCCATACACGCTCATCGCACTCGCGCGAGTCAAAGGCGTCGATCGCACGATCAAGGCCGGCAGTTACGAGGTGGGCGAGGGCATCACGCTTCCACAACTACTGGCCAAGCTGACACAGGGCGACGTCACGCAGAGCTCGCTCACGATCGTCGAAGGCACGACATTCGCCGATCTCATGCGGTCGCTCCGCGAATCAGGCCAGATTACGCATACACTTGCCGACATGCCGGATTCGGAGTTGTCGGCGAGCCTTGGCATCACGGAGAAGAGTCCCGAAGGCTTGTTCTTTCCCGACACTTATTACTTCGCCAACGGAAGCTCCGACGCGGCGTTATTGAAGCGGGCGCATCGCGCGCTGGAAGAGCGCTTGCGCGTCGGCTGGGAGCGGCGCGCGACGGATCTGCCATTGGCGACGCCGTACGAAGCGCTGATCCTTGCGTCGATCGTCGAAAAGGAAACCGGCCGACCGGCCGATCGCCCGCTGATCGCCTCGGTGCTCGTCAATCGGCTGAGGCGCGGAATACGCCTGCAAGTTGATCCGACGGTCATCTATGGCATTGGCGAGAAGTTCGACGGCAATCTGCGCAAGCGCGATCTCGAAGCCGATACCGCATACAACACCTATGTGCGCGACGGCTTGCCGCCGACGCCAATCGCGCTGCCTTCGCAAGCGTCGCTCGACGCGGTGCTGAATCCGCCGCCGACGCCTTATCTCTATTTCGTGTCGCGCGGCGACGGCACGTCGGAATTCTCGAGCACGCTCGCCGATCACAATCGCGCCGTGTCAAAATACCAGAAGGGTGGACGTTGACGCGGTCTGCTCTCGCTTGAACGTTCCCTCAGTTTCCTTTCAGTCAACGATCCGATCACGTGACCGATCCCGTCCTCCGCGGGCGTTTCATTTCCCTTGAAGGCGTTGACGGCGCTGGAAAAAGTACACACGCCGCGTGGCTTGCCGATGCGCTTGCCGCACGTGGTCATCGCGTCGTCCGTACCCGCGAGCCCGGCGGCACGACGCTCGGTGAAGCGTTGCGCCAATTGTTGCTCACGCAACCGATGACCCACGAGACCGAGGCGCTGTTGATGTTTGCCGCGCGGCAGGAGCACGTCGTCAACGTCATCGCGCCGGCCCTTGCGCGAGGCGATTGGGTGCTGTGCGATCGCTTTACCGATGCGACGTACGCGTACCAGGGCGGCGGTCATGGTGTCGCGACTGATTTCCTGCGCGTGCTTGAAGAGCGCGTGCACGCCGGCTGCAATCCGGACGTCACATTGCTCTTCGACGTGCCACCCGAGGTTTCGCGCAAACGCCTGTCGGACTCGGCGCGCCAAGGACGCGAGCTGGACAAATTCGAGCGCGAGAGCGCCGAGTTTTTCGAGCGCGTGCGTGCGGCGTATTTCGAACGGGCGCGTGCGGAGCCGTCGCGGTTTCGCATCATCGACGCGACGCGGTCAATGAGCGAAGTCCGCGCCGATCTGGCGCGGATCGTGGCGACGTTGTGAGCGCCGCAGGCCCGTCCCAAGGCGCGAATCGCGCCCCCTCTGGGGGCCGAGGGCATAGCGTAGCGGCGAAGCCGCAAGCGTGGGGGCACACCCGGTGAGCGATCACGAAGCCGAAATCAATGCCCCATCAGCACCGGTCTGGATCGGCTTGCTGCCATGGCAGCACGATGCCGCACGCGCTGCCTTGCGCCATGGCGCGCGGTGGCCGCATGCGTTGCTGCTGACTGGACGCGAAGGAATCGGCAAGCGAACGTTTGCGCTGGAGCTGGCGCGATCGCTGCTGTGCGAAGACGCTACAGCCGATGGCTTCGCATGCGGCGTTTGTGCAAGCTGCCGCTACGTGCAGGCAGGCCAGCATCCGGATCTGCGCGTCGTCGAGCCCGTCGAGATCGACGACGACAATGTCGCGACGCCGTCGCTGTGGATCACGATCGCGCACGTTCGAGCGCTGATCGACTGGGCGCAGCTCACGAGCCATCGGCATGTCGCCAAGGTGGCCGTCATCGTTCCGGCGGAACGGATGAATGTCGCTGCGGCGAATGCGCTGCTCAAAACGCTGGAAGAACCACCGCCTGGCACGTATCTGATCCTCGTTGCGCACCAGCCAGGTCGCTTGGCTGCAACGGTTCGCAGTCGATGCCAATGGTTGACAGCCCCCGTCCCCAACAAGGCCATGGCAACGGAGTGGCTTCTCGGCCAAGGTGTGGTTCAGCCCGCGGACGTGCTGGCGCAGGCTCGGGGCGCGCCGCTGATCGCGCTTCGGTTGGTCAACGCCGATTATCAGTCGGAACGCACCGTCTGGCTGGACGCGCTCTCGGCGCCCCCGACACTGGATCCAATCGAGCTCGCGTCTCGAATCGATCGTGCGCCACGCGATTTGCGTAAGGCGCTACTCGGCGCCGCGATCGATTGGCTAACGGTGTGGAGCGCCGATCTCGCCGCAGTGCAAGGGGGAGGAGCGCCTTTTCGGACCCGTGGTGACCATGCCGCGGCACTCGCCGCCCTTGCAAAGACGGTGGCGCCGCTGCCGCTGTTTCGTTATCATCGCTCGCTGTTGCAGGAGCGCGCACAGATTGCGCACCCATTGCAGCCGCGCCTCGTCGCCGAAGCGCTGCTGTTCGAATACCAGAAGCTCTTTGGCTGACGAAGCGAGTTATGGCTGACAAGATTACCGTTCCGGCAGCAGGAGGCGCGCAACTCGCCCGCCCGGGCGTGCTGTCGCTCAACATTCGCGAGCGCGCGGCGCTCTACGCTGCGTACATGCCGTTCCTTCGCGGCGGCGGGATTTTTATCCCGACGTCGCGTCCGTACACGTTGGGCGAGGAAGTGTTCATGCTGCTGTCGCTGATGGACGACCCTAATCGCATCGCGGTTCAAGGCAAAGTCGTCTGGATCACGCCGGAAGGCGTTCAAGGCAATCGAACGCAGGGGATCGGCGTTCAGTTCACGCAGGATGAGACAGGCGCCAGTGCGCGCGCAACCATCGAGCGTATTCTCGGCGAATCGCTGGCGTCGACGCGTTCGACGCACACGATGTAATCGCCGATGACTTCGCGCGCTTGGTGGATTCTCGCCAACTCGGCGTTTGCCGTTGGCATCTATGTCGGCATGTGGAACGACGTCGAGTGGATCGGCTATCTCACATCGATGCTCGTGTGGATCATGCTGGTCAGTTATCTGATGGCGTTTTGGGCGCGCAACCGCTCGCATCGGTATAAGGTTCCCGTGCATCCCGTCGTCGACAAAATCGCCGATTACGCTTTCTATGCCGCGCTGGTCGCATCGGGCTGGATCGTGACAGCGGTGGCATACGCGTTTTCGTGCATCGTGCTGAATGCAGTTTATCGCAGGGACGCGCGTCGCTGACGATCGGTCGTGCGCACCACGGACGCGCGGCCCTGATTCCCGCGTAATTCGGTGTTCGTCGATTCCCACTGTCATCTCGATTTTCCCGAGCTCGCCAATGAGTTGCCTCAGGTGCTGGAGGCGATGCGCGCGAACGCCGTGACGCACGCGCTCTGCATCGGCGTCGAGATGGACGCGTGGCCACGTGTCCACGCGCTCGCCGTCGGTCACGCCAATCTTTACGCCAGCGTCGGCGTGCATCCCGATTACACCGATCAAGCCGAGCCGACAGTCGACCTGCTGGTCGCCAAATCGCGCGAGCCGAAGGTTGTCGCCATCGGCGAGACCGGTCTCGATTACTACCGGCTGCAGGGCGATCTCGAATGGCAGCGCACGCGGTTTCGCACGCACATCCGCGCTGCGCGCACGTCGGGCAAGCCGCTCGTCATTCATACGCGTGCCGCAGCCGGCGACACGCTCGCGATCATGCGCGAGGAGGGGGCGTCCGAGGCCGGCGGCGTGATGCACTGCTTCACTGAGACGTGGGATGTCGCTGCCGCGGCGCTCGACATGGATTTCCATATTTCGTTTTCCGGCATCGTGACATTCAAGAACTCGACAGCGCTAAAAGATGTGGCATGTCGCGTGCCGCTCGAACGGATGCTGATCGAGACCGACAGTCCGTATCTCGCGCCGGTCCCATATCGCGGCAAGCGCAATCAGCCCGCGTGGGTCAAGCACGTCGCGGAGGAAATTGCTCGGCTCCGCGATGTGCCGATCGAAACAATCGCAACCGCCACGTCAACGAATTTCTTTCGACTGTTCAAGATCGCTCCGCATGCTCATTAGACGGTTCCGCGCTGTGATCTGGCTTGTTTTCGCGAGCGCCGTCACCGCAGCAACAGCGCAGCAGGTCTATGACGATTTGATCGTTGCGGTGGCGAACGATCGCGCCGATGAAGTGAAGCGGCTCATTGCGCGCGGGATGGACGCGAGCAGCGTCGATCCGAGCGGCGATCCGCTCTTGTTCACCGCCGCACGCAATGGTTATCGCGCGACGGTCGACGTGCTGCTTGCGGCGAAGGCAAAAGTGAATGCGAAGAATCGAGTGGGCGATACGCCGTTGATGGGCGCGGCGCTCAATGGTCACCTGGACATCGTCCGCAAGTTGCGTACACAAGGCGCTGATCTCGACCCGCCAGGCTGGACAGCGCTCATCTATGCCGCGACCGGCGGGCACGACGACGTCGTGGCATACCTGCTGGATCAGGGCGCCAATATCAATGCGCAATCGCCCAACGGCACGACGGCACTGATGATGGCTGTCCGCGAAGGACGCGCGTCGACGTTCGACCTCCTGCTACGGCGCGGCGCCGACGTCCAGCGTCGCAATGAGAATGGTATTTCGGCGCTCGATTGGGCGAAGCGCGGCAATGAAACCGCGATGGTCGAAAAATTGCGCCGCGCGGGGGCGAAAGATTAGGGTGCGCCGGGCAATTCCGGCGTTTCAACCGTAAGTTCCCCGGTTGGCTGTGCGCCGAGCGTCGTTAGCGTCGTCGCCAACGCCTCCGGAATGACGGCAGGAATCAGCGACGGCAGGACGCCGACGAGACGGCGTGCGCCGTTGAAATGACGCTGCCAATACTCCCGCGACAGTGTGGTTATTTCGACTTCGCGTCCACGTCGTGGCGCATGAATGAAACGATTGTCGCCAAGATACAGACCGACGTGCGAGAACGCGTAGTTGCGCGTATTGAAGAAAACGAGATCGCCGACTTGCAGATCATCGAGGCTCACGTTTGCGCCGACCTGGCTCAGCTCCCTTGACGTACGCGGCAACGTCACGCCCGTGACCTGCTGGAACACATAGCGAATGAACCCGCTGCAGTCGAGTCCGCCGACCGGCGTGTCGCCGCCATAGCGATAGCGCACCCCGATGAGACCGAGCGCGAATTGGCCGAGATCTCGCGCGTCGTGCCACACCCGTGCAGCGGCGCGAGCGGCGTGTTCACGAGCGGTATCGGCAAGCGATCGCGTGGCGACGTCATCCGCTTGCGCCGCATACGGCAGTGCGGCGAGCGCTACGAGCGCCAAACATGTCGCACAACGATTCCCCAAGGGGCGGCGGGTCCGTCCGGTCATTACGACATTGTCCTAGAATTTGTTGGATCGTGCAAAAACCGGCCATATACAATTCAACTATCCCTTCGCGATCCTTTGGTCTCTGACGCCTTCGACGACAACCGATGTTCATGCGCCCGCCGCCGCCGCGTGTCCTTCGGATCGGCCACCAGCGGGCGCAGAAGCTCGACGCGATCGCCGTCGGCAAGGGGAGTTTCGGGGCGTACGCGCTGGCCGAAGATGGCATAAGCGAGCATCGACGGTTTGAGCTCGAAACGGCCGATCAGATCAGATGCGGCTACGGCGTTCGCGACGGTCGCGCCCGGCGCGAGCACCAAGTCGACTTGCGCTTCGACTCCCGGTTCGGCGTATGCAACGACAATGCGCACGGTCGATGGATTGCTATCGGCGCGATCCATACACGGATTCGGCACGGCGCACGAACGCGTCGACGAATGTATTGGCGATGTGATTGAACACCGGCCCGACGATTCGTTCGAGCAGCGGCGTGGCAAATTCATATGCCAGCTCGAACTCGACTTTGCACGCACTTTGTTCAAGCGTGCGGAAGCGCCATTCGCCGTGCAAGTGGCGAAAGGGTCCGCTCTTCAGCGTGACGGTGATCGACGCAGGCGGATCGTTGACGTTGTCAGTCGTGAACTGTGCGCGCACGCCATGATAGTCGATATCGATTCGCGCCGTCTTGCGGTCGTCGCCCTTTGCAAGCACTTCCGTTCCACCGCACCACGGCAAAAATTTGGGATAGAGCTCGACGCGGTCGACGAGCTCGAACATTTCGGCCGCGGCGTACGGGACGAGCACCGATTTCTTTACGCGTTGCATCTCGTAGAATAGCCGCAAGCGTCGGAGTCAACATGAGCGCCGCCGGTCCGTCCCAAGGCGCGAATTATTCCCCCTTTGGGGGCAGCGCGCAGAGCGTAGCGGCCGCATTGGCCGCTGAGGCCGCAAGCGTGGGGGTTCAATTGAGCATTGTCGAAAATCGAAAAGCGTTTCATGACTATTTTATCGAGGAACGTTTCGAAGCCGGACTCGCGCTCGAGGGCTGGGAGGTTAAGTCGATACGCGCGGGTCGCGCGAACCTCAAGGAAGCATACGTCGTGATCAAGAACGGCGAAATCGTGCTCATCGGCGCGCACATGAGCCCACTGCCGACGGCGTCGACGCATGTCCATCCCGATCCGACGCGCACGCGCAAGCTGCTGCTCCGGCGCGACGAGATCAACCGGCTGATCGGAAAGGTGGAGCGCGCCGGCTACACGATGACGCCGCTCGACTTGCATTACAAGAATGGCCGCATCAAGGTCGCCATCGGTCTTGCGAAAGGAAAAAAGCAGCATGATAAGCGCGAGGCGATCAAAGAGCGGGAATGGAGTCGCGAGCAACAGCGGCTGCTGCGAAACCGCTCGGGTGCCGCGAGGCAATAATGGACGATACCGCTACCCGCGCGCGTTCGTTCGTCGTGCGTTCGGCGACGGCGACCGACGTCCCCGCGATTGCGGCGATCTACTACCACCACGTCGCGCATGGGACCGCGTCGTTCGAGCTGGCGCCGCCGACCGTCGACGACATGCTGCAGCGCTTCGAAACGAGCGAACGCAGCGATTACCCTTATTTCGTCGCGCAAAAGGATTCCGGACGCGTCGTCGGCTACGCGTACGCAGGGCCGTACCGAGCACGCCCTGCGTATCGTCACGCGGTCGAGAATTCCGTTTATGTCGGGGCGAATGAACTGGGTCACGGCATCGGTAGTGCGTTGCTGGCTGCGCTGATCGATGAATGTGCTGCGCGCGGCTATCGCCAGATGATCGCGATCATCGGCGGCGCGGATAACGAAGCGTCGATCCGCCTGCACGCGAGACACGGCTTCGCGGAGGTGGGTCGGCTGCAGGGCGTTGGCCACAAGTTTGACCGCTGGCTCGACACGGTATTGATGCAGCGTGCGCTCGGCCCAGGCGCCACGTCGCCGCCATCGCGCCTTTAGAAACCGATGGACGCGAAGCGCGCGCATGCGGAGCTCGGCAAGAATCCGGCGAACCACGTACCGCTGTCGCCGGTGACCTTCCTCGAGCGTAGCGCAACGATCTGGCCGAATCGCGTTGCAGTTCGGCATGGTCGGCTCGCGTATACGTATCGCGAATTCGAGGCGCGCTGCCGGCGCTTGGCATCTGCGCTGGCGCGTCGCGGTGTCGGTCGTGGCGATACGGTCGCCGTGATGGCCGCAAACACGCCAGCGCTGCTGGAAGCGCATTACGCCGTCCCCGCGTTGGGCGCTGTCCTCAACGCATTAAATACCAGGCTCGATGCGCGGATGATTGCATTCTGCCTCGATCACGGCGAAGCTCGGGTGCTCATCACGGACACCGAGTTTGCCCCGACGATTCGGGCTGCGCTCGGCGCGACGCAACGGACCTTGCTGGTTGTCGACATCGATGACGCGGAAGGCGCCGGCGGCGAGCGCTTAGGCGAGCTGACCTACGAGGGCCTGCTGGACGAAGGCGACCCTGCGTTTCCGTGGCCCGGCCCTCTGGACGAATGGGATTCGCTGTCGCTCCTCTACACGTCCGGCACCACCGGCGATCCGAAAGGCGTGGTCTATCACCACCGCGGCGCCTATTTGAACGCCCTCGGCAACGCACTTGCGTTC
>WNGI01008030.1_pt1 | contig 19069 bp, 18 predicted proteins | sample 5400621 | NCBI WGS metagenome assembly WNGI01 (sample SAMN13153374, study PRJNA577476) | soil metagenome | isolation source: 20 cm soil or saprolite under Garry oak tree replicate 1 | place: USA:California | collected 2016-06-15
CACGATTTAGCCCTTGCCGCCCTGGATGCCGAGAGCGACGTGGATCAAGTCGATCTCGCCGGCGGCATCGAAGAACTCCGCCGGCGTCTCGAAGTTCTGCTCGGCGCCCGCCCCGAAGCCCCATCGGACCAGAGTCTCCGCCGGGAGAGTGAACTCGCCGTAGCCCGGGCTGCCGCCGAACGCAGTGCCCGCCGCGAAAGACTCGCCGTCAGCGGCGGTCACCTGCTTAGCGCCGCCTTTCAATTCCTTGGTGAACTGTTGCCGGCGCCATCGGATTCCTCGGAATCGAAGGCGGCGACGACTGCTTTGGCAGCAACTTTGAAACAGAACTTCACCGATCTCGTGGAACCGGACGATCGCGGCCGTCCGCGCCTGACCTTCGCGCTGCCAGACGCGACTGCTCTCGATGGGCTGACTTACGTCCTCGCGCGCCTGCTGGTCCGGACTCAGTCCGCAAACGGGTTGTGACTGTTAGGTGTACTGAATGGACTGGTCAAAGCCGTTCAGTCACGTCGAAGATCCGACGTGTGGCAGATCGGCCGAAACAAATTCTGACGCGCACACTTCTCCTTTCACGCACGAAGCGTGTCCTTCCCGGTCTTCACTCCTTACCTGTTGTACCCTAACCTGCTCAATATTCTGGATCACACCCCTAAGAGCTGCAGGCCAGAAGGGTTATTCTCTTCCAGTTGGATTCTTGTTTCAGGAGGAAGGAGCTCCGCTTCCGGCTCAGATCTTGGCACTTCAAGCGGTGCGGAAAGTGCGATAAACAGAATCGCAGCTCATTGGAGATCTGCCCTTGGTGTACGATGTGCAGGTCGCCGTACAAAACGTCAATCGTCCTAGAGTGCTAGGAAAGCGCCATTTGGATCTTTCGGAAGTCCTGTCGCGCCACACGAACCTGAAGTCTGTGAGGACTGGATGCGGTCCGACCTGTTCCCCTTTTCGATTGTGCCCGGATCACGGTGAAAAAATCTCATGGGGCCGGAAAGTGGTTGGCAACGCTCTGGTTCGCCGTGCACACCTGCTGGCAAACGACCGCGGTGCGAATGTTTTCGACGAAACCTCCGGAAGAGCGCTCAGCCTGCTGCTTCTGCCAATTTCTCGAAAAACTTCTTAATCATCATCTTAGCTGTTCCATCGATTAAGCGCTGGCCGACGGCGGCAATCGTACCCCCTACCTGTGCATCGCCTTCGTAGGACACCTCCGTACCCCCGCCAGCCGCCGAGAGCTTCAGCAAACCATCTCCTTCCACGAACCCAATCCGTCCCGAACCTGCGACCACCAGCCGGAAACTCGAAGGAGGATTTTGACCGGTGATCCGAACGCTGCCCTCGAAAGCGCCGGAAAAACTGGCCAGCACCATGTTCATCTTCAAGTGATATTCGCCTTCGCCTATTTTTTCCAGCCCTTGACAACCCGGAATTGCACGCGCCAGGACTTCCGGGTCCTGCATCATCTGATAGGCACGTTCGGGAGGAAGCGGCAGGGTATAAGAGCCGGAAATCTTCACGCCGTCCTCGCGAGCGCTACAGTCAACGCCCGCGCCGCATGGACGACCGCCAGGTGCCGCCGGAACTCAGCCGAGGCGTGCAAGTCGGAGTTCGCATCAACGCCCTGCGACACTAGCGCCGCCGCGTTCTGAGTCTCCGCGGCCGAGCCGACTTTGCCTTCGAGCGTCTTTTCCGCAGCTGCCGCGCGATAGGCGCGATTCGAAAGGCCAGTCACGGCGATGCGCACCAAAGCGATTTTTCCAGCACTCCGTCGAACGCGTGCGGCTACGCCGACAATCGCGAACCCGCTCGCCGGATGGGGCATTTTCTGATAGCTCGTCCCCGTGCCGGCGGTTTCCATTGGAACGATCACTTCGCAGATGATTTCACTCGGTTGGAGCGATGTGGTAAAGGCATCCACAAAAAAATCGGCTGCGGTTACGATGCGCTCCGATTTCGTCCCTTTCAGCACCAGTTTCGCTTCCAGCGCTTGGAGAGCTGCTGGATAATCGGCCGCTGGATCGGCATGCGCCACACTGCCGCCGATCGTGCCCATGTTGCGCACCTGCACGTCCCCGATCGCCGCTGCGGTCTCCGCGAGCAGCGGGCATTTTGCACGCAGAATCGGAGAACTCTCCAGGTCCGTGTGCGTCGCCGTGGCGCCGATGCGCAACGCGCCGTCTGCTTCGCGAACGTAGTTCAGGTCTTTCAGCTTGCCGAGGTCCACCAGATGCTCGGGCGCGGCGAGCCGCAGCTTCATCATCGGAATCAGGCTCATGCCTCCCGCCAGGGGTTTCGCTCCGGCTGCCAACAAATGCAGCGCTTCATCGAGCGTTCTCGGTGCGGTGTACTCAAATTTCTGCGCAATCATTTCAGTTCCCCCTCGCAATCAGCTTCCAGATCTTTTCCGGTGTCAGCGGCATGTCGATGTGCCGGACTCCCAGCCGTGATAACGCATCCACCACCGAATTGACTACCGCAGGTGAACAGCCGATCGTGCCTGCTTCGCCGACGCCCTTGACGCCCAGCGGATTCACTGGTGACGGAGTGGTGGTGTGGTCGGTTTCGATCCAAGGCATCATGTGAGCTCTCGGCACTGCGTAATCCATCAGCTCGCCAGTTACGAGCTGACCGTTCTCGTCGTAGACCGCTTGCTCCCACAGCGCCTGGCCGAGTCCCTGGGCCACACCGCCGTGTACCTGCCCGTCGACCAGCAGCGGATTGATCATGTTGCCGCAATCGTCCACCGCGACGTACCGGCGGATCTTGATCTGCCCGGTCTCGCCGTCAATATCACTCACAACGATGTGCGCGCCGAACGGGAAAGTAAAATTCGGTGGCTCCCAGAAGCGGGTCGAGAGCAACCCCGGTTCGGTGTTCGCAGGCAGCTTCAGCGCCCGGTAGCTCGCGGCGGCGATCTCCGGCAGCGACTTGCTCTTGCCCGTTCTGTCGCAGATCACCTGGCCGGAGGAAAATGTGACGTCGTCGGATTCCAGCAGCATTGCGCCGAATTTCTTGATCTTGGCCTTGAGATCCTGCAGAGCGTAATACAGAGCCGTGCCTCCGATGGCTGTGGCGCGGCTCCCGAAGGTGCCGATACCGTACTGCACGATTGCCGTATCCCCGCGGATCACCAATACGTCGTCGATACCCACACCAAGCTCGTCGGCGGTGATCTGCGCAAACGTTGTCTCCTGCCCTTGGCCATGGGGGCACGCCCCGGTCATCACAGTCACTTTCCCTGTGGGTTCGATCTTCACCGTGGCGCTTTCCCAGCCGCCCGCGGGCGTAGCCGGTGACGGTCCGATGGCGCAGATCTCGCCATAGGTCGAAATGCCGATGCCCATCCACTTGCCCTGCTTCCGTGCCTCGGCTTGTTCCTGGCGCAACTTCACGTACCCTACGTTGTCGAGCGCCTTCTTGAGCGGCGCCGCGTAATTCCCCGAGTCATACAGGAGCCCCGTGCCGGTCTGGTAGGGGAATTCATCCTTGCCAATGAAATTCTTAAGCCGAATCTCGGCGGGATCCATCTTCAGTTCGCCTGCCAGAATGTCCACCATACGCTCGATGCCGTGCGTCGCTTCGGGCCGCCCCGCACCACGATAGGCGTCGGTGGGCATGCAGTTGGTGAAGACGCCCACGATGTCGGCGCGAACGTTCCTTGTCCTGTAAAGGCCGGGCATCATGAGGACGCTGAGCGTAGGGATCGCCGGCGTCAGTAGCTGGTGGTAAGCGCCGAGGTCCTGGATGATCTTTAGTTTGATGCCGAGAATCGTGCCGTCGCGTTTGGACGCCAGTTCGTAATAATCTACGTGGCCACGGCCGTGGATGGTGCACAGGAAATTTTCGCGACGCGATTCAATCCACTTGACGGGCTTGTGGATCTTCATGGCCACGAAGCCCATCAGCGCTTCTTCGGCGTAGACGTTCAACTTGCTGCCGAATCCACCGCCGACCTCGGGCGTTACCACACGCATGCGGTTCTCTTCGAGTCCCAGCATCTGTGCCACCAGCGTACGGACCAGGTGCGGAATTTGGGTGGAAGTATAGAGATTGAGCTGGCGGTCGGCGCCGCGCCATTCCGCCACGACGCCTCGCGTCTCCATGGCCATGGGGATCAGCCGCTGGCTGGTGATGCGTTGCTTGACCACGACATCGGCTTCGGCGAACGCTTTGTCCACCTCGCCACCTTCCTGATGAAAGGTAAACGCGATGTTGTCGGGCCATTCGGGGTGCACCGCGGGAGCACCCTGCACCTGCGCTTTCTCCGGATCGGCCACCGCTGGCAGCACGTTGTAGTCCACCTCCACCAGGTCGGACGCATCACGCGCCAGGTAGCGGTCGGTCGCCACCACCACGGCCACGGGATGCCCGACGAAGTAAACCCGATCGGTCGCCAGGACATGGTGATGGGGCACGCGCAATCCAGGCAGGGATGCTCCACACGGAACCTGCCCCACACGCTCCGTGTCCTTGCCCGTGAACACGGCCACTACGCCAGGGGCCGCCTTCGCCTGCTTGACGTTGATAGAGCGAATCAGTGCCGCCGCGTGCGGACTGCGCACGATGACCGCGTAGTGCATGCCCGGCATCTGGATATCTTCGACGTAAGTGGCCGTGCCCGTGATCAGTCTTGGATCTTCACAGCGGCGGACACGCTTCCCGACTAAGGTCTCGGTGTGGGTCATCGTTGAAGCCATTGTCACCTCCTACTTTGCCGCTCCGGCCGCAGCGGCCTTCACCGCATTCACGATGTGCTGATATCCTGTGCAACGGCAAACGTTGCCTTCCAGACCGTGGCGGATGTCTTCCTCGGTGGGCTTCGGATTGCGGTCCAGAATCTGCTTTGATGCCATGATCATCCCGGGCGTACAGAAGCCGCACTGAAGGCCATGCTCATTCCAGAACGCTTCTTGCATGGGATGGAGCTTGCCATCTGTGGCTAAGCCTTCGACCGTGACGATGCTCGCGCCGTCGGCTTGCACAGCAAACATCGTGCAGCTCTTGACGGCTTTCCCGTTCAACTCGACCGTGCAGGCCCCACAGAGTGATGTCTCACAACCCACGTGGGACCCAGTTAGCCCTACGACTTCGCGCAGATAATGGACAAGGAGCAGCCTCGGCTCCACGTCGTGGGAACAGCGCTTTCCGTTGATGTTGACTGTGATGTTCATGGCGATCTCCAGGGCGGAGGAAAAGTCTCGACGGTGAGCGAAGATAACAGAATCAGGGCTAGAGGAAAAGGGGCTAGAGGAAAAGGGGCTGCTGGACTGTGTGGGGTAGCTGAGCCACCTAGTACATTAGCTGCAGTGCCGAAAGTACTGGCGCGGCGGTACCGTGGGACCATTCGCAGTCGCAGGTTCGCGCAATATGCTTTCCACTTCGAGGGTCTGAGGAAACGATGGAAGAAGTGAAGCACCTGTCACCTGTGAACGTGCCATTTAGAGTGCTCGTATTTCTCCTTATCGCCATAGGGGGAATCGTCGTCGCCCCCCGCTTCGTGGCGCCCAAGAAAGGGGTTGCCTGCTGCAGCGCTGAGGTCTGCGCTCGGAACCACCACCATGAATGAAACCAGTAGAAATTAGGCTTCGTCTCTGTTCTCCTTGACCACGCTTTTCGGGTTCTTGTCCTCACGCCAGTCCGACAAACTTGAGTCGGTCGATTTACGCTTCATACTGCACCTCTTTCCTAGCATAGGCCACGAAATCGCCGGATCGAGGTTTGCTTCTTCTTGTCATCAGCGGGCTCAATTTCGCATGTAATCATGGGGTCGACGGGCGGTCAGATTTGAGCCTTTCACGGGCGGGAGGGTATACACTGGTGCCGTATTTGAAGTCAAAAGGGAAATTCCGAATGAAACGAATTGCTGTTTTGACACTGCTGGTCGCTTTGGGTGTTGCATGGTCGATACCGGCTAAAGCTCAACGCATGAGTGTCGAAGAAAATGCACGCCAGTCCCGGAAGGCGGACAGGAAGCAGCAAAAGATGAATAGGAAGGCAGCCAAGAAGCAGCAGAAAGGAATGAAGAAGTACGAGAAGGCGCAACGCAGTGCGCAGCGGAAAGCGGACAAAAGAGCGAATCATCGCGCCAAACGTACGTCATAACCTCGGTACACCATCTTCATCGCCCCTTGTCCCATAGCTGCTGGAAGAGTTTCACCGTCGCAGGCGCGAACCCGGCGCAGTGGTTGTTGGCGTATGCGCAAACATTTTTCGAATCTTCTTGTTGTTCACAATCTCTTTAAGGATATCAACCCAGTTTTTTCAGATCACTCTTGCGATCAATGATCGCCTTGTCACACGTTTTCGTGTCTTCCTCAATGCCTTGCGATCTCCAAGCCATCGAACATAGGGTGAAATCGGCTGTAATCTCCCCTCAACGTGCGACGAAGCTTTCGATGCACTGGATCAAAAAGCGAGACCACACCTTCTGAAGATAACCCCGCGAGGAGGTCGCCGCCGGGACTGAAGGAAGCGGAAACCATTTTGCCCGGACATTTGAAATCGGCCACGAGGACTGCGCGAGCGACATCGAAAACACGGACATGGCCATCATCACTAGCGGTAACAAGTTGGTTGGCCTGGGGGCAGAGAGTTACTGTTCTCGGACTTGAAAGAGCCGGCTAGATGATCCCACTTCAAAGTGCCGCCAGTAAAGACAATCAGGACGCGCGCCGTCCCGTTTTTGGCGATCCAATACTCGGCCTCCTTCGTCACCCAAGGAGAGGCGGCTGCAATAAAATGAAGTACAAGGATTGATCGAGGGCGTCGCGAACACTAGACCAAAGCGCAGGATTCACCGCGAGGTTGGTTTGATCTCTAAAGATGTGCAAAGCGCGCAGCTTGTACCAGGGTCTGGCAAAAGAATCCAGGGCCGATTGAAGGGCGGCTGCAAGAGTGCCATCGGTTGTGTGACTATAAGAGATGAACGCGTTGTAAGCCATCAGTTTTTAGGAAGATACACCAAGTGGCGGGCGAACAAGATAAACCAGGATGTGATCTGGCGCCGATCCAAACAGAGGCCGCGACATAGGGCGAATAACAACCGCGGCTCGAAAGACTTCTGATGGCGTGGTGAGGATTCCTCTTCGGGAAATCACGGGCCACGCTTCCCTTATCGGATTGTGGAAGAATTGCCGACTAGTCGTCCACGTCGCCGACGGTTTGGTGTACTGCGAGCGTGGCCGACCACGCACCTCGATGGGCCCTATGCGATCCGCGTGTCTTTTGCTGACCCTGCCTTTAGTTCGGCTTCTCCACACGACGCGGTTCTCAGTTGAGGCTGACTTGACACATCACTCGGGAAGCGATATAACGGATGCCGACCAATGAAAGAGGACCTGAGCTCGTTTCTTCCATTGTCTCCTGCGACGCTGCACATTACTTGACACATCACTCGGGAAGCGATATAACGGATGCCGACCAATGAAAGAGGACCTGAGCTCGTTTCTTCCATTGTCTCCTGCGACGCTGCACATTCTGCTCTCGCTTGCGGGTGACGATCTGCATGGCTATGGCATCATGCAGGAAGCATTGCGACAGTCACAAGGCCTGTACAAGTTGGGACCAGGTACGCTCTATGACAATCTGCAGAAGTTGATCGAGCAACGATTTATCCAGGAGCTTGGCCACCGTGTCCAGGATGACGATCCACGACGACGTTACTACCGACTCACTTCGCGGGGACGAGGTGTCCTTGCTGCCGAAATGGCGCGCCTTACAAGCGTAATCCGCGAAGGTAAGTTGCGCTTGCAGCCTGCCAGGCCAAGGAGAGCGTAATGCTTCGCCTCCTCTACCGTTGGTTACTTCGTTTCCATCCTGCGGGTTTCCGCGAACGCTTCGCTGAAGAGATACTGTCAATCTTCGACCATATCGAAGGAAGGGCGGCAGCCGCCGGGCTCTTGGCGGATGCGTTCATCTCGCTATTGCGGCAGTGGACCATGCGCTCGGAATATTGGGAAGAAAAAGCGGCTGTGAGCGTACCAGCCGGTGTAGGCGGTTTTCCCGTCTTCTATACCTTGGAGAGTTTCAAGCCTCGAAAAAGCGCCTTGATTGGAGGAGCTGTTCTGACATGGATTGTGTGCTCCGCACTGTTTCTCGCTATTAGACACAGCAAGGTCCATTCCGTCTACCTACCCTCGGTCAGCTTTGAGCCCGCAGCCAGCTCCAATGCCCAACTTCCGGCGGGCGCTCCCAATTTGTCCCCAACACAAGCGAGCACGCGCCCACACACGAAAGCCATCATAGAATCTGGAACAAATACTCCAGAAGCACACCGTGTATGGCTTGGAAGGCGCATACCCCCGGAAGCCAACTCTTCAGCGGAGGTTTCTGAACCTCGGGAACAGGCCAGATTGAGTGCCTCGGATACGCTACATCGAAACATAACTACCACTCCTCCAGTTCAATCCTTGAGTCAACCCTTTGTCTCAACGAACAAATCTAGAGAAAACCCTTTCTCTTATGTTGGAGTGTACTCAACCGACACGCCAGGCAAGTTCAGCGTGCTCATCACGGCTGAGGACGGACACCTGATGATCGAAATTCCCGGCGAACAAAAGTCAATGTTGATTCCCGTCCATGGGACCAGATTTGCCTTCTCCGAGACGCAAAACAACTGGGAAAACAAATTGACTAGCAAGGCTGAACATACGGTTCTTTGCGCTTCTCCAAGACTTTTCATGTCTTCCCATACACATGCGACCACTTCTTCAAGGCGCGCCTCCGATAAAACTAACGTTTATTTCAAAATAGTTGCCAAATTACAGTAAGACGACAATCCGGGAGCTACCGAGTCAGGCTCAACGAGAAATGCTGAGTGCGGCTACTTCGGCGGCTGCTCTGACGTCCAAATTGATGCCTTGCGAATGATCACCGGTTTTGCTCTTATTCCCCAATTGTCTCCGGCGGTAGAGCGTGTCGGCCCAAGCTAACTCACCGCCTTCTTCTCGAACTGCCGCAGTCCGACAACCAGCAACAGAAGGTCGAACAAAAGCAGCGCAATCAGTACGACTTTTATTGACAGATGTGGGAACTGTGGAACCAAGGTTGCGCGCATTCCTTCGCTTGCATACACCAGCGGGTTGATGAGCACAGCTTTCTGCAGGATGGGAAAAGTTTTCAGAGCGCTCCATGGATAGTAAGTGCAACCGAAAAAAATCATGGGAGTAATTACCATGCCGAACATCAGGCCAATATGCTGCTGATTGATGCTGCACCCCAAAGCCAGTCCTCCGCATGCGGAGAAGGTGGCTACCAGTACAATGACCACAGCGAAGGTCCAAGGCGCGCCGATACTGATTTCAACTCCGGGTCGAAGCACCAGCCATGCCAGCGGGATCACGATCAGCCCAGCGACTAGCGCTTGCAGCATTCCGGCGATGACTTTCTCGATGGCGATCCAGGCAACGCCGATCGGGGCGAGCAGGCGGTCTTCGATTTCGCGCGTCCAGGCATGGCCACAGCCCAAATTCCGGTGAAGACCATGCTGATCGCGATGATGCCGGGGAGCAGAAAGCTCTTGTACGCGGCAGGCAGGTAACCACTGCCGACCATCACCCGGCCGAAGATGAAAACAAAGAGCAGCGGCTGTAGGAAAGTCTGCAGGAAGAGTTGAATCGCGTTACGCCGGGCTACGTGGGCGTCGCGCGCCAGCATGGCCGCAAAAGTTTTCCAGTTCAATCGCGCAGGCTCCTTCCGGTATGGTGCAGGAAGAGGTTTTCCAAACTCGGCTCAGAAATGTGAACGTCTGACAATTCCGCGCCTGAATTCGCGGCCAAGTTCGCGATCTCAGGAATGAGAGAACCGCCGCGATCCGCATAGACGTCGGCACCTGTGCTGTCCGCAGCGCGCACCTCGCGGACTCCAGCCAGCAATTGTAAACGCTGAAGCAGATCCGCCGTCTGATTCCCGAAACGAAGGCGCAGGAGGAATCCTCCGGGGATCGATGCTTTCAACCGCACCGGTGTATCCAGGGCAATAACATGGCCATGGTCAATGATGGCCAAGCGCTGGCACACCGTGTCGGCCTCTTCCATGTTATGCGTGGTCAGTAGGACGGTCCTTCCCGTCTGATGGTATTCACGAATGATCTCCCACAAGAGAATACGCGTTTGAGGATCGAGCCCGGCGCTCGGCTCGTCGAGAAACAGAACTTGAGGATCGTGCATCATCGCGCGAGCAATAGAAAGCCGCTGCATCATTCCGCCGGAAAAGCCGCGCACCATCTGGTTTGCGCGCTCCGTAAGCTTGAACCTCTCGAGCAAAGCGTCGGCTCGCTCATTTCTTTGCTTTGACCCAATTCCGAAGTAAGCCGCATGAAAAATGAGAATCTCGCGGGCAGTCAAAGAAAAATCGAGGTTGGGGCGCTGGGGCACAACACCAATCAGATGCTTGACCCGGGTCTGTTCCTTCCACACGTCGTGCTCGCCAATCCAGGCTTGCCCGGACGTAGGCCGCACCCGAGTGGTTAGGACTCCGATCGTGGTGGATTTTCCCGCGCCGTTTGGGCCAAGAAGGCCGAAAATCTCTCCGGGAAGAATATCAAGCGAAAGTCCGTCGAGGGCTGGAATTTGGGCTTTGGGCTGCTTCCCACCCTTCGCATCGGCGCGCGCAATAAACATACCGGCAGCACCTAATGGAGGCGCGGTGCTATAGACCTTGCGCAGATCCTGAGTGCGAACGCCAACGGCCATGGACAGGAGTCCTCAATCTTCAAGCAGCGGGATTTTTGGGGAGTATATCATGCAGCCCGATTTGCACTGCAATGCGTGGTTCTACACACAGGGACGCGAATGCACCCTGCCTACCGGGGCAACATCCTAGATATCCTCGGCGGTGAGATCAGGTTGCACCCGTCGCGGAAAGGCATGATGACTGTGTTGCTGAGGAAGCCGTGGATGGCGCACGGAATGTTTCGTAGGCGCTACTGCTGCCAGCCGCCGCCCAGCGCCTGATAGAGTTGAACGAGCGCTTGCACCTTGTTGAACTGCGCTTGGGCAAGCGCCAGTTCGTCAGAAAAGTAGTTCGTCTCGTTGGTGAGGACTTCCAAGTAGTCGGTGGCTCCAGCCTTGAAGCGCATCTCGGACAAACGAGCAGCGTCCTGGGCCGAGGCGGTCAGTCGTTCTTGCTCGATGAGGAATTCCCAGTTCTTGTGATAGGCGACCAGCGCGTTCGAAACGTCGCGGAAGGCACCCTTGATTGTCTGCTGATACGTCAAAAGCGCTTCCTGCTGCTGGGCTTCCGCCAAGCGTACGTTGTTCTTCAGACGCCCGCGCTCGAAGATTGGCTGGGTTAGACCCCCGCTCAGATTCCACAATCCAGTCGGACCGCTGAACAGATTGCCCAACGCCGAGCTCTGAAATCCAGCCGATCCGGTGAGAGTAATCTGCGGAAAGTAAGCTGCTCTTGCGACGCCGATGTGCGCATTGGCCGCCACTAAGTTTTCCTCGGTTTGGCGAATGTCGGGGCGGCGTTCGAGCAAGGTGGAAGGTAAACCGGCCGGAACCTCCGGGGCATGGGGTTGCTCCGTTAGCTTCAGACCTCGCGGCACCGGACCTGGGTTATGGCCCAGCAGCAAGCTGATGGCGTTTTCTTGCTGCGCAATTTGCCGTTCGAGATTAGGAATCTGCGCCGCAGCAGTGTAGACGAGTTCTTCCGCCTGGCGCTGGTCCAGCATGGTGTCAATTCCGTGTTCAGTTAACTGTGTGGTGAGCTCCAGTGATTCCTTTCGTGAGGCTAGCGCGTTCTTGGAGATCTCGAGCGCAAGATCGAGCTCACACAGTTGGAAATAGCTGGTCGCCACACTGGCCACCAGCGTGGCGACCACTTGCTGGCGAGCCCAATCACTGGTCAGGAGGTTTGCCCGGGCTTCCTCGGTGGCCCGCCGATACCTACCCCAGAAATCAAGATTCCACGTCGCGGAGGCCGTCAACTCCCCATTCGTCAGCGAATACGCCGGTATCGGACCGGCTTCAGGATTGCGAATGCTTACAATGTTGGCGCCGCCATTCAGAGAGGGATATTGGTCGGCGCGCGCGATCCCAAGTTGCGCCTGAGCCTGGAGAACGCGCGAGGCGGCGATACGCACGTCAAAGTTGTTACTGAGAGCCGTCCGAATCAGGCTCTGAAGCGCCTTGTCTTGAAAAACTTCCCACCATTTTTCATCCGCGAGCGCGGCGGATTCGGACTTTGACGCTTCCTCCGGTGTCAAACCGCGATACGCGGTTGGCATGTCCATTTTGGGGCGCTTGTAGTTTGGGCCGACCATGCAGCCGGACAGGCAGGCCACCAACAAGCCGACACTCGTGTACCAGAAAAACGCAGCGCGAATCCGTTGAGCAACTGTCGTCATCGACGTCAGTCTCCGAGGCCTGGTTCCGGCGCGGCCGAACCGCCTGCATTGGGAACTTGTGAGTGGCGTGCCCGGAAAAATGACACGCGATCCAACACCTTTTCCTGGAACTCTTCCAGGTACAGATAAATGGCCGGCGTGACATAGAGCGTGATGAATTGCGAGATGATCAATCCACCGACGACCACCAGTCCCAGCGGGCGACGCGAAGCACCATCGGCCCCAAAGCCGAACGCTATCGGCAGCGCACCCATCAATGCTGCGAGTGTGGTCATCATAATGGGCCGGAAACGCTCCATGCTGGCCTCGTGAATGGCATGATCATCGGGTATCCCGTGCTCCACGCGCTGTTGGGCAAAATCTACGATCATGATTCCGTTCTTTTTGACAATACCCATCAACATGAACATGCCGATGAACGCGTACAGCGAAGCTTCGGCGCCAAAGAGCCGTAGCGTGAGCAGTCCGCCGACCAAGGCGACTGGCAGGGACGAAAGAACCGTGATTGGATGCAGATAACTCTCGTAGAGAATTGCCAAGATCACGTACATGACGAACACGGCCAGGAACATCAAGATGGTGAGGCTGGACACGGTGTCGCGAAACGTAAGCGCCTCGCCCTGCAGCCCGCCGCGCATTCCCGGAGGAAGGATTTGCTTGGCAGAATTCTCTACAAACTGCGTCGCTTGGCCGATCGTGTACCCTGGCTTCAAGTTGAAGAACAAAGTGACGCTTGTGAACTGATTGATATGGTTCACCGACTGCGGGCCCAGAATGGAATGCCACGTCGCCATAGCGTTTAGCGGGACCATTCGCGAGCCGTCGTCGCTCTTGATGTAGAGCAGGTGAAGATCCTGAGGCTCGGAGCGCTGATCGTCCGCGACCTCCAGAATCACTTGATATTGATCGGTCGGTTTTTTGATCAAGTATATGTAGTTCTGCGAATACGCTTCGTGCAAGAGGTTCAGAATGCGCGTTTCGGAAACTCCGTAAAGTTTGGCCTGGTCTCGCTGAATGTTGATTTGCAAGCTCGGCGTGTGATTGAACAGATCAGAGTTCACGAACAGAAATCCCGGGAACTCGTGCATCTTCTGAATAAGCTTCCCCGCGGTCGCATAGACTTCGGTCGGATCGATGCCGGAAATCGCATAAGCAAACTGTCCCTGCAAGTTCGCTGTCGCCCCAGTGCTGATCTGGAGCACGGGTTGGGGCTTCAAAAAGGTGATCAGTCCGGGAATGCTGGAGTTGAGTCGGCCCATCAGCTGATTTGATACCGCCTCGATGGGCGCACGCTCGTCCGGACTCTTCAGGAACGCAAGTACCAGGCCCTGGTTCGCCGGAAAGAATGTGTTATTGCCGCTCATCGTGAAGGTCATGTCCACGGCGGGATTCACGTGCAGAACGCTCTCGACTTCCTCTTGGTGCTTATGCATCTCGTATGGCGAGGTACCCTCTTGTGCTACAAAGACTCCCAGTGCAAACGAACTGTCACCGACAGGCAGAAATGCTTTCGGGATGAAATAGAAGAGGTATCCGGTCCCCGCGAGGCAGATAACCCATGTGGCCAGGGAAATCCAGCGATGACGAAGAAAGAACCACAATGAGCGCCCGTAAAACGCCAACACTCTCTTTTCAATTCCTCCGATGACTCGCTCCATCCAGGTCTTCTTGGCATATTCACCGCGTTCCGCCAACAGGCCAGAACACATCAAAGGCGTCAGCGTAAGCGAAACGATGCCGCTGGCAAAAATGGAAACAATGATGGTGATTGAGAATTCGCGGAAAATCCGACCGACCAATCCACTCATGAAGACAAGCGGAAGGAATACCGCGGCGAGCGACACTGTCATAGCCAGAATCGTGAAGCTTATTTCCTTGGCTGAGTTTAGCGAGGCCTCGAGTGCTCCTTGCCCATGCTCCATGAGCCGCACCGTGTTTTCCAGAAAGACAATCGCGTCGTCCACCAGGAACCCGATCGCAAGCGTCAGAGCCATCAACGACAAATTGTCCAGACTGTAGCCCAGAATATTCATTACCACGAACGTGAGCAGCAGCGAGAGCGGCAAAGCGACGGCCGGGATCAGTGTGTCGCGGGCGCGGCCGAGAAAAGCAAAGATGACAAGCACAACCAGTGCGAACGCAATGTAGAGCGTCTCCTGCACGTCCTTGACGCTATTTACGATCGTCTGCGAACGGTCATAAATGGGAATGATTCCCACCGCACTGGGAAGCTGCGCCCTAACCGTGGGAAGCAAATCGCGGATCGACTTGGCAACGTCGACGGCGTTAGACCCAGCGCGCCGAAACACCGCGACCACCACCGTTGCCGAGGGCACTTGATGGCCTCGGAACCAAAAACGCATCCTGATGCGCTCGTCTTGGAGCCCGTTTTCGGCGGTCGCGATGTCCTTCAAGTACACCGGGGATCCGTTTCCCTGCCTCACGATCAGGTTGTCGTATTGACTCGCTTCGCTGAGCTGGCCCTGCGGTTGAAGAAGGAAAGTGTGGTGTTCGCCGTCAAACTGACCCGCCCCTGTGTAACTCGTCCCGTTTTTCAGTGCCGTGGCCAGGTCATCGATTGTCAGGTTGCGAGCCGCCATCGCCGAAGGGTGTGCCTTGATTCGCACGGCAGACTGAGCGCCGTACACGGCGACCTGGCTAACTCCAGGCAGAATGCTGATGCGCTGACCGACTTGCGTGTTAGCGTAGTCATATAGCTGTCCTTGCGTCGCACTGTCACTGGTCAATCCGATGTACATGATCGGCTGGTCGTTTGGGTTGGTTTTGGTAAACGTCGGCGGGCTCGGCAGGTCCACAGGCAATTGCGCCGTCGCTCGAGAGATCGCTGCCTGCACATCGGTCGCTGCCGCGTCGACGTTTTTGGAAAGATCAAACTGCAGAACGAAGCTGCTGTGTCCCTGGCCGTTATTGGAAGTAATAAGTTGCAGCCCTGGTATCTGCATGAACTGCCGTTCCAGGGGTGTCGCCACATTGTTCGCCATTGTCTCGGGCGTAGCGCCGGGGTAGCCGACGTTCACTTGGATGACCGGATAGTCCACGGCCGGCAGATCGTTGACCGGCAAGCCAAAGTACGCCAGCACGCCGAACAGAACGACGGAGACAGTCAGCACTGCCGTCATTACGGGTCGTCGAATGAATGGTTCAGACAGACTCATATCCCCTCGTTCTCCTTACTTCGTGCCTGCGGCACCGGCATCTGCCGGAGCTCCACCCGGACCGGGCGCCGCTCCGGTATCGACACGGACTTTCCCACCCGGCGGTACGGTCATTTGCCCGGTGACAATCACATTTTCGCCTGCCGCCACTCCCTGGGTGATGACCACGTTTTCTCCTTGCCGCTGGCCAAGCGTGACTGGCCGGAAGTCTGCGGTGCCGTCGGGCTTAACCACGTAAACGAATGGTCCCTTCTGGCTGATTTGCGTGGCCTGATTTGGAATCAACACCGCGTTTTTTTGCGTGGCCAAAACGAGTCTCACCTTGACAAACTGGCCAGGCCAAAAATGATGGTCGGGGTTGGACATCGTCGCGCGCAGATTGACGGTGCCGGTGCCGTTCTGGACGGCGTTGTCAAGAAACGTAAGCTTCCCGCTACGCGCGCGATTCTCCGGATCCGACGGCAGCCGCACCAACGTCTTCAAACTGCCGCGCGACATTTCCTTCTGCACCTCTGGAAGATCGCCTTCGGTCACAGTGAAATCCGCATAGATCGGATCTAGGCGCTGGATCAACAACAACCCTGTCGTGTTCGCCTGCACCACGTTCCCCACATCGACCAGACGCGCGCCTGCGCGGCCTTCGATGGGAGAGTGAATGTAGCAGTACTCCAGATTGAGCTTGGCGGTTTCAAGTACGGCTTCGGCCGATTCGACCTGCGCCAGATCCACATCAACTGTGTTCTTCTTCGTGTCATAGTCTTGTTTGGAGATCGCTTTCGATCCCACCAACTCCTCGTCGCGTGCAAACTGAGCCTTCGCGAGTGCGAGTGCCGCTTTCGCCTGTGCCAGACTGGCTCTCGCTGAATCCAACTGAGCCTGATAGGGACGCGGATCGATGACAAACAAGAGTGCCCCTTTGGTCAAGTCTGCTCCGTCCTGAAAATGTCGTTCCGTGATTCGCCCACCGACCTGCGGTGTCACTGTCACGGACTCGGAGCCGCCGCTTTTCCCGATTTCGTCCAAGTACAAGGGCACGTCCTGCTTCTGGGCTTTCGCGACGGTCACCAGTGGAGCGGGCGGCATTTGCGGGCCAGCTGCTTGAGGGTTCGCCCGATTGCATCCACTCGCGGTCAGCTGCCACAGCAGCAACGGAATGAAATACGATTTCAAACTCATTCGTACCTCCCCTATTTTTCTTACGCACGAGTTAAGGAGATTATTTCCACTCGTCTTTCAAGACCCATTCATAAAGACGGGCTTGCAGCCGTCTTGCTTTGTACCGGACAACCTGCGAGATAAGACGCGCAAGAGCGGAAACGACCTGGCGCGCCGCTCGACTCAAACTCTGTGTACGGACCTTGTGGCCCCGTAGAGATTTAGATACCCTGAGTCTGCGTTTTGGTACCTGCAGACTCTTTGTCTAATATTTATTAGCGACGGCAGCCGCGACAATCTCGGGCTCATGCGCTGGAGGCGTTCGAGTAATGCTGCCCGAAACCGGTGTTGTGACAGTCATGGGCGCGAGAGGGTGAACCACTGGGATTGTCACCAAACTAGAGCGGAGTGGCCTTTCGCTATAGCAAACCGCCGCATTCCGCTTCTCAGTCGGGTCTCAGCCCGGCCTCCCCCGCTTCCCGCTAAGAACCGGATTGCCCGAGAATTCTGGCCCTCGGGAGGTTTGGCGCAGGCTAAGGATTGCTCGAAAGCCGTAAGCGCAACCGGAACAACGACTTGGATTGAATTTGCGGCCCCTTAAGAGGGCCGTTGCTCTTTCCGTCAGAGCTACGGGCGCAACCCACATCGTCTTCATTCTAAAGCATTTTGGGTCGACAGAATAGCTCGAAGTGCCGAGCGTCCGTGTGCCGGTAGAGGCTCTTTCCGAGCAGACCGAGTTTTCTGTAGGCGCGGACACGATTGCACCACAAATGATGTAGCCTCTCTGAGCGGTGAGCCCAAAGCGTCCAAAAGTGGAGCCGATTCGCAACCCGACACTCTTCCAGATGGAGAAATTGGAGGAGGCAGGCAAGCTTGCAAACAGGCTCACAGTTGATCGCCCTTTTTCTCTGCCTGGAATTCTTCTCGGCACTTCGTCCTTCACGGCAACGGGCTGGGAAGGTTCTTTCTATCCGCGGGGCCTGCAGCCACGCGATTTTCTCTGTTACTATGCGACTCAATTTGCCACAGTCGAGGTGGACTCGACCTTCTACGGATGCCCTTCTCCTCGCACGGTCAACAACTGGGCCGCCCGAACTCCCGAAGGTTTCATATTCTCGGTCAAAGTTCCGCAGGTCATCACCCATGAAAAAGTGCTAGTGGATTGCGATTCTGAATTCGAGGAGTTCGTGAAAACGATGGATATTCTCGGTCCAAAGCTTGGTGCGATGGTCTTTCAGTTCCCGTTCTTCGGTCCCTGGAAATTCCTGAAGCAAGAAGATTTTCTCGTCGTGCTGACACCCTTCCTGAATAAGCTTCCTCGGGACCACAAATTTGCAGTCGAGATTCGAAACGGGAACTGGCTTGATGCTAAATTCGCGGACGTGCTCCGGGAGTGCAACGTCGCCTTGGCACTGACTGACACGTCGTTTGTGCCGAGGCCGTGGGAGATGGAGAACAGTTTCGACTTGATTACTGCGGACTTTACTTATGTACGCTGGCTAGGTGACAGAAAGGAAATCGAAGAGCAGACAAAAACCTGGGACAAGGCAATTGTTGACCGCCGCGAGGACCTGACGAACTGGGTCGAACTCTTCCGAAAATTCGTAGCACGAAACCTCAAGATATTCGCCTACGCGAATAACCACTACGCAGGACATGGGCCAGCAACGGTTAAACAATTTTGCCAAATCTGGAGCAAGAGCTAGAGTCTAATCCCCGCCTCTACCCGCGACGATTTCAAACTGCGTGAATTCCAATTACTGAAGAAGAAAATTCGCCATCCTGTTTGCCGCAGCGATTTTTGCGGCGCGGAGGCTCGTTCACTTGGACCCAGACAAACCGAACATGGCGAAGTTTTTTTTGTGGACCGTGCCGTCGAAGATGCTGCCTTCATTATGGAACGGATCGACGCACGATGGCCTCTAATTATCAATTCTTTTTCTGCTCAGGACCTCTAGCGATGGGCCATCTTCTGGACCATAAACATCACGAGCTTGCGGCCATCCTCGTCAGTCTTGCTCAACACGCGACGCAGCTTGTTCAGAAAGCGTGCATCCTTGCCAGTGCTACCCCACAGGTTTTCATCAGACGACTTGCGGTTGAGAAGATACCGTAGCTTGGGCGGCTCATCACCTTCGTAGAATAGCTGGTACATGGGGATTTCCAGAGCCCTAGCCATCTTTTCCAGTGTTTCGATGGCCGGAACTGTATGACCATTCTCGACGCGGGAGATATAACACCGAAGCAGGCCAGTGCGCTTTTCGATGTCGCCCTGGGAGAGTTTCCTTTCTTCGCGGAGTGCGCGCAGGCGGTCGCCTATAATCATAGCGGGATTATTTCACCGGTCCGTTTGGAAGGCAAGCAACGAACCTGCGGCTGCGAAGTCCGACGC
>WNGI01003480.1_pt1 | contig 19062 bp, 21 predicted proteins | sample 5400621 | NCBI WGS metagenome assembly WNGI01 (sample SAMN13153374, study PRJNA577476) | soil metagenome | isolation source: 20 cm soil or saprolite under Garry oak tree replicate 1 | place: USA:California | collected 2016-06-15
TGAGCGCCGACACGCCGGCACCGGCGCCGGTGACGGCCCAGCCGGTCAACGCGGTCCCGATGTTCTTCCAGGTCCTGTGGGCGGGAATCCGCCGGCTGTTCGGAGCCCGCTCGACCTAACCCCCGCTAGCGAGGTCGGGAACTACACCTAGCCGAGGAACAGGGCCAGCATGTGGTCGCGGTTGGCCCAGATGTTGGGCTGCGCCCAGCTCTTGCCCGCCACGCCGATGACCGTCACCGTCACGTCGAACATCTGGAAGAACCGGCCCTTGAGCAGGAGCTCGGTGTGCATCTCGGGCGAAGCCGCCTTGGCAAACTCGGCGAACCCGCTGACCATGAACTCTGCCGCCTGGTACATGGCGTAACGACGGATCGTCTCCATCTGCGGGTCGACCGGTGGCGGTTCCGGATCGATAGTGCGGATTCCGCCGATCAGAGCCTTGTTGAACAGGCCTTCCGGCACTCCGTTCAACTGCACAGCGCCTGGCAGCAGCGGCTCCGCCGAGACGTTGCGCATGTGAAACAGCGACTCCTGGTCGTTGAGCGTCTCTCGCACGCCCGGGAGAATACCTTTCCGCTGCGAGAATTGCGCAGTGGAGCTCGAAGACGCCAAACGACGCATCGAGCAGCACAGCGCGCTGCACGCGTTCATTTCGATCTCTGACGAGACCGGCGACGGACCCATAGTCGCCGTCAAAGACCTGGTCGACGTCAAGGGCACCGTCACGACGGCGGGCGGGATCATCCTGCCCATGACGCCGGCCGCAGACGATGCCCCGGTCGTCCAGCGCCTGCGCCCGCACGGGTGCGTCGTGGTCGGCAAGACGAACCTGCATGAGTTCGCTTATGGCGTGACAAGCGTGAATCCGCACTACGGCGCGGTCCTCAACCCCCACGACCCGAGCCGGGTGGCCGGCGGCTCATCGGGCGGCTCGGCAGTCGCCGTCGCCGCCGGCATGTGCGACTGGGCAATCGGGAGCGACACCGGCGGCTCGATCCGCATCCCCTCCGGCCTGTGCGGCATCGTCGGCTTCAAGCCGGCCGTCGGCAGCATCGACACCACCGCCGTGGTGCCGCTGAGCCGCTCGCTCGACACGCTTGGTCCGATGGCGCCGGACGTGGCGACCGCCGCCCAGGCCTTCGCGATGATGACGGGCGAGGACGTCGCGCCGATGCCAGGCTCCAGGCCGCGATTCGGCGTGCCGGCGAGCTGGGTGCACGACCTCGATGAGCAGACCTCACGGGCCTGGGCATTGGTATCCAGGGGAATTCCCGAGATCCAGTTCGTCGATCACGGCCCTCTGTTCCGAGACGGGCTGACCATCCTGATGGTCGAGGCCACGGTGTACCACCGGCTCTGGATGGCCGAACAACCCGACAAGTACGGGGCTGACGTGCTGACCCTGCTCCGAAGGGGACTCGAGATCCTCGCCGTCGATTACGAACAGGCGCGGGCTGCCCGGCCCGGCCTGCAGGCGGCCGCACGCGCGGCGATGTCGGACATCGACGCGCTGATCCTGCCCACCACCGCGATCGTTGCGCCGCCCGTCACCGCCGGCATCGAGGCTCGCGAGCCGCTGGCGCGATACACGCGGCCGTTCAACCTGACGGGCCAGCCGGTGGTGTCGCTGCCGGCGCCGGTCAAGGGACTGCCGGTCGGCATCCAGGTCGTCGGGCATACCAACGCCGGCGCGCTGTCCGCGGCGATGTGGCTGGAGCGGGAGTGGCGCAGCCCCGCGGCGTGAGGTCCAAGGAGCTCTACCCGGCAGTTTTCAGCCGCCACGCCGAGGCTTACAAGGCGCGGCTCGACGAGATCATGGCGCGGGGCGAGGCGCGCGGACGTTTGCGCATGGTGGAGCGGAGCGAGGCGGCTCCTGGCATGACGGTTCTCGACCTGGCCTGCGGGCCCGGCAACATCACGCGGCTGCTGGCCCAGCGCGTCCAGCCCGATGGTCGAGTGCTGGGGGTCGACCTGGCGCGCGGAATGATCGCGATCGCAGCGTCTGAGCGCCCACCCGGCACGTCTTTCGCGGTGATGGACATCGAGAGGCTGGGCCTGTCGGACCAGGCTTTCGATGCGATCGCGTGCGGCCACGGGCTGCAATTCGCACCTGACCTCGACCGTGCGCTGCGCGAGGCCTGGCGCGTGCTGCGTCCGTCCGGTGTTCTTGCCGCAAGCGTGCCCGCCGCCGGGACCGCCGAATCGGTGTGGACCTTGATCGACCGCGTCGTCGATCGTCATCTCCCTCCGGCGCCGAAGGCCGTCGATGACTCCGCAACGCGCGCAACCGTCAGCGATCCCGACACGTTTCGCTCGGCCGCGCTGGCGGCGGGCTTCACATCCGCGTCCGTGGAGGTGGTCGACGAGGAGGTGCACTGGGAATCCGCCGAGATGCTGGTCTCGAGGTGCATGAGCTGGTGGCAGCTCGCGTCGCGCGTCGATGCGGTCGACTCGTGCGTCGGCGCGACCTTCATGGAGGAAGCGACCGAGGCGGTGCGACACGAACATCCGGGCGCGATCACTACGCACAGCCGCAACCTGGTCCTGACGGCGCGGAGGGCGTGACGCGCATGCCTGCGACTCGGACCGCTTTGTGCGCAATTACACGTTCTGAACGCGAAATAACGTGCCTTTGTGCACAAAAGTAGGCCCGGACCGCCTACCCCGATGCGCGCGAGTGCATCATCCCGGCGCCCTCTCCACCGCTGCGACGCAGCGAGACGCACACCCACATCCGATATGGACGCCACGCCTCGGACAAGCCCTCGAGCGTCGCGTTGTCGGGCTCGCGCTGCAGGCCGTAGGCCTCGCGCAAAACCGCGAGCAACCGGCGCTCAGCCGTCGGCATCTCGTCGACCGCGCTCAAGGCGCGCAAGCGGATGAGCTGCGCTCCCCACTCGCCGATGCCGGGCAGCCGGCGCAGCTCGACGAGGCATTCCTCCGGGGCCATCGCGCGGAGCCTTTCGGTGTCGAGCCAGTCGGCAGTCGCCGCCTCGCCCAGCTTGTTCATGTACTGGAGCTTGCGGCCGGCCAGCCCGCGAAACGATTCCAGCTTCACAAGCCGGGACGGCTCGGGAAATGCATACATCCGGTGGCCGTGGATGTCGACCTCGTGCCCGATCTCGCGCGACAGCCTGTCCTTCACGCCCTGGCCCTGCCGCATCGAGATACGCGCGGAGATCAGGCACCACGCCGCAGCCTCGTACGCGTCGGACCAGTTGACGGGACGGAACCCCGGGAACGTCCGCTGCAGACGCCCGACCACGGGATCGCGCAAGCCGACCTCGGGCCAGCCCGAACCGTCGACGTCGAGGCTCAGGATGCGGGCGACCTTGGCCTGCACCTCAGGAGCGGTCGCATCGCCGTACACCTCGCCGTGCACGTGCGAATCGGCGCTCTGAGTCAGGCAGACGCCAACAGGCTTCCACCCCGCATCCGTGAGAAATGCGAGATGTAGATGGCCACCAGCGGCCTCGCCTTCGGACGGCGCTTCGTGCCAGGCACCGATGAAATCGGCGCTCGCCCGAAGCGAGTAAACACCGGCCGGTGAGATCTCGAATGCCGGCCGCACCGCGATGCTCATCTCAGCTCAGACAAAAAAGCCGGCCGCGCTGGGCGGCCGGCCGCTAGCAACTCTGACCTAAGCCAGCTTGATGCGGTTGGCTCGCGGGCCCTTCTGGCTCGGCTCGATCTCGAAGCTCACGCGCTCGCCGCCGGCGAGCGAGTCGAAGTTCACGCTCGAGTCGAGACCGGTCCGGTGGAAGAAGTACTCCCTACCGTCCTCAGCCGCGATGAAGCCGAACCCTCGATCGGATACAAGCTTCTTGATGGTGCCTGTCGGCATCTCGAACTCCTCTTCTCGAAAGTCAGGCACGAACGCACGGGTCCTTTCGAGAAGAATCGACGACCGCGGCGCACATCGCCCCCCCGGGCGACGCGACTAATCTACCACGCGGTTCAGCGGCTTCCCTTCAGATCGCCAGGAGCGCAACTCCGACCAGAGTTGCGCTTGCACCCGCGATCTTGAGAGCTGCCGAACGCCGCTCGCGCAGCTTCCAGACGCCCCACACGGCCACGGCCACCACCGCGACCTCCCGCACCGGCGCCACCACCGAAAGAGGCGCTATGTAGAGCGCAAGCAGAACGAGTAGGTACCCGCTCCACATGAACATCCCGATGAGCGCCGCCTGCGGCAGCGATGGCGCCCGCTCGCCCGCGCCCTCGGGCCTGATGTGCAGACGTCCGGCAAGGGGAAGCGTGACTGTGACCAGCACTGCCAGGACCGCCACCAGCATCCACGCATAAACCCACGGCAGGGTCAGCCGCACGCCCACGCGATCCACCGCCGTGTACGCGGCGATGGCGACGCCAGTCATCAGTGCAGGGAGCGTGGCGCGCCCGCTGGTCTGAGGCAGCGTGACCGCGAGGATCCCGCCCAGCAGGAGCGCGACGCCCGCGAGCTGCAAGGCTGTAAGTCGCTCACCGAGCACCGCGATGCCGATCACGACTGCGAGCAGCGGCGCCGAGCCACGCGCGATCGGATAGACGACTGACAGCTCGCCGCGGCCGTACGCGGCGGAAAGCAACCACAGGTATGCCAGCTCGAACACAGCGGAGACCACCGCGAAGCCGATCGCGGCAACGCTGATGGAAGGCATTCCGATCGCGAACCAGGCGATTGCGACAGGCACGCCGCTGATCAGCACTGCCAGCACCGTCCCGCGCTGGAACGTGGTCAGCGGATCGCCGCTCACCTTCACCAGCACGTTCCACGTTCCGTGCACGACCGCGGCGGCCAGCGCCAGGCCGATCGCCACGGGAATCACAGAGGCACAATGTCGCACAGCGGCAGGACCCGGAGAGGAGTGGCACAATCCGATCGGTGGGGGCGGTGTGACCAGGCCCTATTTCGAACCGCTCGTCGGCATCGACACGTGGTTCCTGTTCGCGGAGCGCCACGAAGCTCCGCTCCACATCGGCGCGACCTACATCTTCGAAGGCACGCCGCACGTCAAGGGCGGGCGCGGAGCGCTCGGGCTCGCGAGAACGATCGAAGAGCGCCTGCACCTCGTACCTCGCTATCGCCAGAAGCTCATGTGGCCGCCGGGGGGCATCGGCAATCCGGTTTGGGTCGATGACGCGGACTTCGACCTCTCGTATCACGTGCGCCGCGCCGCGCTGCCGAGCCCCGGCGATGACGGCACGCTTCGCGATTACGTCGCGCGGGTCTTCGCCCGGCCGCTCGACCTGAACAAGCCGCTCTGGGAGGTCACCATCGTCGAGGGGCTGACGGGCGGGCGCATCGCCGTGGTCAACAAGGTCCATCACGCGATGGTCGACACGTCCTCAAGCTGCAGCCCCGCGAGCTGCTCGACGCGGTGCTTCGCTCGCCGTGGACCGGCGGCCTGCAGCTGGCGCTGTCATGGCTGAGGCCGGGCACGCCTCTGTTCTTCAATCAGCCGATCGGCCCGCATCGTCGCGTCCAGTCGGTGAAGGTTCCGCTGCAGTGGTTCAAGGACGTGAAGACCGCATTCGGCGGCACGGTGAACGACGTCGTCCTCGCGCTCATCGGCGAGGCGATGTCGCGGTGGCTGTACGAGCGCGGCGACGCCCATGCGGATTCGCTGCGCGTGTTCGCTCCGGTCAGCGTGCGCGACGAGTCGCAGCGCTACCGCCTGGGCAACCTCGTGAGCGCGATGGTGCTCGAGGTGCCGCTCGCCCCGATGATGCCGTCCGATCGCGTGCACATGGTCACCGCGGCCACCGGCGACCTGAAGCGATCTCGTCAGGCGGTCGCGGCGCAGACGCTCACGCAGCTCGCGACGTGGGCGCCGGCGACGCTGCAGAACCTCGCCGGCAACTTGATGACCACACAGATGCGCTGGTCGCCGCAGTCGGTGATCAACCTGGTGGTGACGAACATCCCCGGTCCCCAGATTCCCTTCTACACCGGAGGCGCCGAGCTGATCGATGTGTGGCCGTTTGTCTCCATCTATCACTCGCTCGGCTTGAACATCGCGATCGTCTCCTACAACGGCAGCGTCTTCTTCGGTGTCCTTGCCGATCGCGACCTGGTGCCTGACCTCGACGATTTCGCACGCCACCTCGAGCAGGCGGCGGCCGATTACCGGGAGTCCGCGATCAGGCCGGTGCGCAAGCGCCGCCCAGCGACGGCGTCACGACGCCGGACGGCGCGGTCTCGCCAGAAGGCGGCCAAGCAGGCGGTAGACCTCGGGGTTGACGACCAGCCCGTTGTGGCCACCCCAAACGGAGATCGCCGGGATGTCGGGCCTGAGGCAGCTGCGGAAGTTCACCACCTCGTCTGACCTGGTGTAGATAGAGGTCGTCGGCACCGCCGGCGCCTGGCGCAGCTCGTGCGCGAAGCGGCCCTCTGCCCGAAAGCTGCGCCCGAACCTCAGCTCGCCCGCGGCTCGTATGACGCCAACTGCGACGTTGGTCAGGGCGGCCACGTCGAACTGGTTGGCGAACGGCGAGCCCAGACCGATGACCTGCTCGACAGCGTCCGGCATTCGCGACGAGAGCACCTTTGCCAGCACGCCACCGCGGCTGTGGCCGACAAGGCTCACGCGTCCATCCGCCTCAGCGCGCACGGCCGCCAGCCGTTTGCGGAGCCCGGCGATCAGGTGCTCGGAGTGGTGGATGTTGAAGTTGATGCCCGACATGTACGGCGTGTAGCCGATGCGCTGCAGCCAGTTGCTCATGATCAGCATCGACCAGTCGCCAGACAGAAAACCGGGGATGAGGAGCACCGCGCGGCCGTCCCCGTGAGGGATGCCGCGGCCTCGAAAGACAGGATCCCGGGCCAGCGCCGCGAACTCGCGGACGCCCACGGGGTTCCACAACCTCATTCGCCGCGATGTTAGGTTGTGGGTCCCCATGGCGGCCCACGATCGGACGGTGCTGGTCACAGGCGCCGGCACCGGAATCGGGCTGGCGACGCTGATCGAGCTCGCGCGCCGGGGCTTCAGCCCGGTCGGCGGGGTCCGCACTCCTTCGAAGGCCCGGAGCGTCATCCGCGCCGCCCGAGCGGCCCACGTCAAGGTGCGCACGGTCACGCTGGACGTCACCGACGCCCGGCAGTGCAAGGCGGTCATCGACGAGCTCAAGCCCTTCGGGCTCGTGAACAACGCGGGAGTCCCCGCCAGCGGCGCGATCGAGGACGTCACTGACGAGGTTGCCCGCCTGGCGATGGAGACCATGGTGCTCGGCCCGATTCGCCTCGCACGTCTGGCCATCCCGCACATGCGAGAGCGACGCACCGGGCGGATCGTGAACATCTCGTCTGTCTACGGCCTCATGACAACACCGCTCACCGGCTGGTACCAGGCGGCCAAGCACGCGCTCGAGGCGCTGTCGGACGCGCTCCGGGTCGAGGTCGCCTCCGACGGCATCGCCGTCGCGCTCATCGAGCCCGGCGCATTCCGCTCCAACATCTGGGAAGGGGCCGGCAACGACCTCCAGCGGCGCATCGACTCCGGGTACTTCACCGCTTACAAGCGCCTCGAGACAGGCATCAAGGCCGGCCAGCGCCTGATGGGCGATCCGATCGAGGTCGCGCGCGTGATCTCCGGTGTGATGACGGCCAAGAGCCCCAAGCCCCGCTACCTCGTCGGCTACGACGCCCGCGCGATCGACATCTACTCCAAGGTCCTGCCGACCGAGGTTCGCGACCGGCTTGCCCGCTTCACCCTGGGTCTATAGGACATTACAGACTGTCTGTTAACCTAATCAGGTGGCGCCGCCCACTCGTGCCTACCGGAGTCCGCGCCGGGAGTCGGCAGCCGCCGGCACCCGGCGCGCGATCCTGCAGGCGACCCAGGCGCTGCTCCGCGATCGCCCTGGCGGGCCCACCGTGGGGGCCATCGCCGGCCACGCCGGCGTTTCGCGCCTGAGCGTCTACCACCACTTCGGTTCGCGGGCCGGTGTGCTGGCGGCGGTGGCCGAGGCCGCGCAGGTCTCCGGCCGGTCGGACGAGATTGATCTCCGGTCCGTCATCGCCGGATCTGTGGCCCATTGGGCCACAGATCCTTCCCTCTTCCGCCGGCTGCCCGACCCGCGGGAACCGCACGAGCGCTTGCGCGAGCTGGCGGCCCGCCTCGCGGCGGAGGATCGCCTTCGCCCTGGCTGCTCGTTGAAGGAGGCCGAGGACGTGATCGCCCTTCTCACCTCCTTTGCGGCTTTCGACCGGCTTCACCAGGACGGGAGGCGTTCGACCGCGGCCGTGACCGAGATTCTGATGCGCATGGCGGGGTCGATCCTCAACCCCCGGACGTAGAATTGACGCAGTGCGGCACGCATACAGGATCCAGCGCGCCGCCATCTCTTAAACGGAGCACCAACCAACACTTCAACTTGGCAACGGTCTCTGGACATAACAGGCGAAGCCGCTGGGAAGAGATAACTTCCTCGGTTCTCCCTGACCTTCGTCACATGGGCCGCTGGTGGCCCGCTCCTCCGATGTGGCTCGAAGGCCGCATGTACCTCGAGTGGCTGAGACTCATCCGAGACCCCGTGTTTCGCGGCGATGAGGTGCCTCCGGGCCTCGGCCGGCCCGTGCTGCTCGTGCCCGGATTCCTCGCGGGAGACTGGACGCTGCGCACTCCGTACGACTGGCTGAAGAGGATGGGCTACCGCCCGCGGATGGCCGGCGTCGCTTTCAACGTCATGTACTCGGAGGTGATGCTGCGGCCTCTCATCGACACGCTCACTGCGCTGCACCGGCGCACGGGCGCACGGGTGTCGCTCGTCGGGCACAGCCGTGGCGGCGTGCTCGCGAAAGTGCTGGCGCATCGCAGGCCCGATCTCGTCGAGCAGGTGATCACGCTGGGCTCACCGCTCAAGGATCCGTTCGATGTCCATCCGATCACGATGGCCGGGGTGCACGCGGCCCACGTGTACAACCTGATGCGCTACGGGCATCCCGCCTCGGTGGAGATGCGCTTCCTTCGCGACCTCGCCGCCCCGCCGCGCGTGCCCACAACGTCGATCTACTCGCGCTCTGACGGCGTGGTCAACTGGCACGCCTGCCTGCGGCCTGACATCAACGCGATCGAGGTCAACGGCAGCCACGTCGGCCTGAGCCTCAACCCCGAGGTGTACCGCATCCTCTCGTATCTCCTCCCCGCTCCGTGGAGGCATCGCTAGAGCCGGACGTAGAATCCGGGATACGCGGGAGCTCGCAGTGAGGCGGGCTGAGAGGGCGCGCGACATAGCGCCGACCGCATGCACCTGAACTGGGTAATGCCAGCGGAGGGAGGACCATGTCGGATTCCGGCGTCGAGACTGCCGAACGGGCAGATGCCTTCGGGCAGGTCGAGAGCCACGGCATCGATGCGATTCCCGATTCGGAGCGCCATGGGGCGCCGCGGGAGCTCGCGTTCCTGTGGGCCGGCGCGTTCGTCAACTACGCAAGCCTTTTCACCGCAAGCCTGCTCACGACCTACTACGGGCTTGGCGTTTGGGACGGGCTGGCAGCAACCGCGCTGGGCACGATCGCGGCAGCGGTGATCCTCGGACTGCTCAGCAACACGGGTCCGCGCTCCGGGCTCCCTCAGATCGTGTTCACGCGCGGCATCTTCGGCCGCCGAGGCTCCTACGTCGGCGCAGCGCTGACGCTCTTTCTCGCGGTCGGCTGGTTCGCGGTCGACTGCGTGATCGCAGCCCAGGCCGGGGCGCAGATCTTCGGCACAACCAACCCGCTCGTCACCTTCGCGCTGGTCATCGTCATCGCTGCGATCAGCGTCGGTGTGGCGGTCTACGGCCACCAGACCATCAAGGTGCTCGAGACGTACGGGGCGCTGATCTTCGCCGGGCTGTCGGCCGCAGTCTTCATCGCGCTCGCGCCGCAGCTCCACTGGTTCGAAGGACCGACAGTGCGCGGCGCGGATTATCCGGGAGCTTTCGTGCTCGGGTTCATGACCTGCTTCGCGCTGGTCGCGTCGTGGTACCCGTTCGCCAGCGACTACTCGCGCTACCTGCCGCGATCGAGCTCGGTGCGCTCCGTGACCGCATGGCCTGTGATCGGCGTCGCGCTGCCGATGATCATGCTCGGCGCGTTCGGCGTGCTGCTGCCCACCATCGACGTTCAGCTCGCCTCGACCCAGGGCCCGCTCGCCGTGATCAGCGCGCACGCGCCGGCGTGGGTCGCGATCCCATTCTTCCTCTTCGTCGTGGTCGGCGAGATCTGGGCCAACTACCTCGACGTCTACACCGCGGGACTGGTCGCCCTTGCGATGGGCATTCGCGTGCGGCGGTGGCAGAGCGCACTCGGGTGCGGCATCCTCGGCGCCGCGCTCGCCGGCTACGCGGTGCTGGTGAGTGACTTCCACATCGCGTACGAAGACTTCCTGATCCTCACCTACCTGTGGGCGCCGGCCTGGGCGGCGGTGGTGTTGCTGAGCTTCTTCGTTTTCGATGGGAAAGCGAGGCCCGCGGCCGCGCTGGCAGCCTGGCTTGCGGGAACCGCCGCAAGCCTGCTTTTCGTGAACTACGCGAACCTGTTCGGCAACGTCGTGTCGCAGCCGAGCTTCTTCAACGATGGGCTCATCCGCGGTTTGCATGGCGCCGACGTCAGCGGCCTGGTGAGCATCGGCGTCGCGGCTGTCGTGTACGCGACCCTGCGCCGCACATGAAGCTTCCCGTCGCGCTCACCATCGCCGGCTCGGACTCCGGCGGCGGCGCGGGCATCCAGGCCGACCTGAAGACCTTTGCGGCGCTCGGCGTGCACGGCACGTCTGCCATCACGGCGATCACCGCGCAGAACACCGTCGACGTCACCGAGATCCTCGAGCTGCCCACGACGCTGATACGTGCGCAGATCGACGCTGTCGTGAGCGACCTCGACGTGCGGGCGGCCAAGACCGGAATGCTCTCGTCGGCCGAGATCATCGAGGCGGTCGCGAACGCCATAAGCGAACACGGAATCAATCTGCTCGTGGTCGATCCGGTGATGGTGGCCAAGGGCGGCGCCAGGCTGCTGCGCGACGACGCGGTCGAGGCGCTGCGCACGAGGCTCCTGCCTCTCGCCGCCGTCATCACGCCCAACCTGCCCGAGGCGGAGGTGCTGCTGAATCGCAGCATCACCACCCTCGACGAGCGGCGCGCTGCGGCACGCGACCTGCGCGACCTCGGCCCGCGCGCGGTGATCGTCAAGGGTGGGCACGCGGGCGGCGACGCCACCGACATCTACTTCGACGGCCACGAGATGACCGAGCTGACAGCGCGCCGCATCGACACTCCCAACACGCACGGCAGCGGGTGCGCGTTCTCGGCTGCGATCGCTGCGGGGCTGGCCCGGGGCCTGGACCCGCTCGCCGCAACCAGGGAGGCCAAGGCTTTCATCACGCGGGCGATCGAATCGGCGCTCGAGATCGGCCACGGCCACGGGCCTGTGAACCCCGCGTTCGAAGCGTCGCGCTAGTGCAACCATCCCCGCCGATCGCCGTTTAAGCTGGACGGCACATGCCGCGTACCAGGAAGCCCAAGCAAGTCAAACCACCCGACGACGCGAACCTGAACACAGGAGCGGACGCTCCAGAGGCCCAGGAAGCAGACGCGGGCGGCGAGAACCGGCCGTCGCAGCTCGACCAGATGAGGGCCGCGCTGACGGATGCCCCACACAGGGAAGAGCCGGCCGAGGACTTTCCTGAGGTTCCGCAGCCCGAGGAGGAGGCAGAGCCGCCCGCTCACATCGACGAGCCCGCGGCGGCCGCCGCCGAACCGGAGGCCCAAGCCACATCCGAAACCACCGCGCCGCCCACAGCGGACAGCGACTCGATCGAGGCAACGGCGCCCTCCACCTCGGCGTGGGTGCCGCCACCGGCCTATCCCCCGCCTGCTCCGGCGGCCGCGCAGGCGGCGAGGTCGGGCGGCTCGAGCTCGGGTCTCGCGGTGGGCCTTGTCCTGGTCGTCGTCGGAATCTTCTTTTTGATCATGCGTCTGTTCGAGATCGACCTCAGCAGCTACGGCTGGCCGCTTTACGTGATCATCCCGGGGCTCACGCTGCTGATCGTCGGGTTCGTCAGCCTCGGCACCGGCGCGCTGGTGCCGGGAGGCATCGTGACGGTCACCGGGCTCATCCTCGCCGCGCAGAACGCCACCGGCGACTGGGCGAGCTGGGCCTACGCGTGGACCCTGGTCGTGCCGGGCGGCGCCGGGCTCGGGCTGTTCCTGCAGGGCCTGCGCGTCCATGACCCCAAGCAAGTGCGCCTGGGACGCAACCTGATGTTCTGGTCAGGCCTGATGTTCATGATCGGGTTCGTGATCTTTGAGTCGATCTTCAACATCTCGGGGCAGGACTTCGGAATCGTCAGTCGCGCGGCCCTGCCGGTGCTCCTGATCATCATCGGCGTGACGCTGCTCGCTCGCAGCGTGCAGCGCGGCCGCAGCGCTTAGGGGCGCCTCTAGACCAGGACCTGCACCCGCTCGGCAAGATTGTCGCGCGTGATCTGATACTCGGCGCCCCAGCGGTGCCGCTTGAAGCCCATCCTCTTGTTGATGGCCAGCATCGGCCCGTTGGAGTCGGCGTTGCCGGTCGAGATCCACTCCGCGTCGGGATAGAGGCGGTGCACGCGGTCGAGCATGAACGCCTTGATCCACTTGCCGATCCCGCGGCCGCGTGCGTCAGGGCGCACACCCGTGAACAGCTGCACCAGCATCGTGGGCCGGTGCGGCGCCCAGGTGATGTCGGTCATCCCTGAGATCACGCCGTTGGGCTCGCGCGTCAGCGCGGTGTGGTGCTTCAGGCCGGCGAGATCCATGCGCTCATATTCGTGGCGCAGTATTTCGGGCGTTTCCACGATGTCCCCATGGTCGAGGTCGTCCCACGGCATCGTGTTGAGGAGGGCCGACAGCTGCGGCGCGAAATCCTCGAGCATCGCGTCGGGAATGTGATCGTCATAGACCTCGAGCTTCGTCTCCGGCGACCCCTTCGCCCCCTCGTCGATCCAGCGCTGCATCATCGGCCAGTCAACGTCGGGGATGTGAAGCCGGTTCTCGGCTCCCTCCGACTTCTTGTCCGCGCCCAGCCACTGCAGAAATGCGTGGCCCGACTCCTCTTCGCTTTCCAGCGTGACGGTACGGCAGCCGTCGCGGTCCATCAGCTCCAACAGCAGAGGCAGGTGTGAGCGGGCGATGCCGCGCCGTCGGTACGGCGCCAGCACGCTGAAGGTGCACCAGAGGAAGTAGCGGTTGGTGTCGTAACCCGGGGCGCCGGGTTTGGTCACGGCGGACCTGAACCAGCTGACCATCTCATCGTCGTGGACGACCTCGAAGGCGTGGTTGACCTCGAACTTCTGGTCGCTGAGGATGCGCATGCGTTCGAGCTCGTCGGGATAGAAAGGATCCTCGGGGCGAACCTCATCGTGCCGCACGCGACGGAACGCGTGATAGCGCCGCCAGAAATCGTCCCCGGCGGAATTCAGATCGATCTCGCGTGGTATCAGGTCATTGGCCATGACGGACGCACATGGTGCCATAGAACGGGAACGCAGACGTTTCAAGGTCGGCGTCACGATCCATCCGCAGCAATGCACGATCAACGAGCTGCGCGATGCGTGGCGGCGCGCCGACGCGCTGGGTGTCGACAGCATCTGGTTCTGGGATCACTTCTTTCCGCTGTACGGCGATCCGGAAGGCAACCAGTTCGAGTGCTGGTCGCTCCTTGCCGCCGCGGCGGTGGACACGCAAGCACCGCAGATCGGGCCGATGGTCTCGGCCATCGGCTACCGCAATCCAGACCTCATCGCCTACATGGCGGGGACGATCGACCAGCTTTCCGGCGGGCGCTTCGTGCTCGGGCTTGGAGCCGGTTGGTTCGAGCGCGACTACGACGAGTACGGGTACGAGTTCGGCGAGGCGCGCGACCGGCTGCGGACGTTGAAGACAGCGCTACCGCGGATCAAGGAGCGGATCGCGAAGCTGAAACCAGGGCCGGCGGGTCCGATGCCCATCCTGATCGGCGGCGGGGGCGAGAAGGTGACCCTGCGGCTCGTCGCCGAGCACGCGCAGATGTGGAACGCGCTCGGTGATCCTGACGAGTACGCGCGGAAGTCGGAGATCCTGAACGGCTACTGCCGGGAGATCGGCCGCGACCCGCGGGAGATCGAGCGCACCGCGAACGTGAGCGTGCGCACCGAGAAGGACGTCGAGAAGTGGCTGGAGGCCGGGCTGCAGCACTTCGTGCTCCGCCTCGCCAAGCCTTTCGACACGCGCCTGCTCGAAAGGATCCTCAAGGCCGCGCGCGCATAGGCCGGATCGGCAGGTCCTCGGATTCGAGGGCCACGCCCTGCCAGCCCTTGAGCGTGCGCAGCAGCTGGTCGGTGGGAATGCCGAACGCGTTGCGGATGACGCCGTCGTAGTAGGTGAAGCCGAGCAGGCGCTGCAGCGCGGTCTTGCGGGGTGTCACCAGCGCGCGATTCAGGCGGTAGAAGATGACGTTGGGCTTCGTTCGAGGGTCCTGCCAATCGCCTTCCTCCGACATCTTTGTGGCGCTGAACGCGCCTATCCGTGCGCCGGTGAACTCGGTCACGTGGGCCCAGCGCACTTGGGTCGTCTTGCCGGCAGGCCCCAGTCGGAACGCATCCGCCGCGAGAGTCAGCTCCTCGCCCATGTTCTGCATCGCGGTGAAGTAGAAGGCGTTGAACGCCACCATCAGCAGCACCGCCAGCGGGGCGACCCACGGGTAGGACTGGTCGGCGAAGACAGCCAGCGCCAGCGCAGGCGGAAACGCCGCCCAGCCCACAAGACGCAGCCTCCGCAGCCAGGGCGAGAGCGACGGTGCGCTCAGGACCACCTCGTGGCCTGGACGTGGCTCCAGCGAGGCGGGGTCGATCGTGCGCTGGCGCCAGCGTTCTCGGATTCGGATGGCGCCGGCCGTGGTGCCGCCGACGCCCAGGACGTAGACGGTGAGCATGGCGATGGTGAGCAGCAGGAGCTCGGCGGACGGGTCCACTGGCCGGATTCTAGGGTCGCGAGGCTCTCCCGCCGCGCCACAAGAGGGCGGCAGGCCTTTTGTGGCCTGCCCACTAACGCATTTTCCTGGCCGGGACTAGGATTCATGCCACCACACCCTCTTCGCGGCGCGAGCCTCGCTCCGAAATGGACGGGGCTCGCTCTTTTAGCCCCAACCCGCCGTTTGTATACAGCGGCGCGAAATCCCGCCCGAATTTGCAGCGTTTGTATACAAACGGCGGGGTCAGGCCGCTTTGACTGCGCTCACCAGCTTGGTCAGGGAGTCTTTGGCATCGCCGAAGAACATGATCGTCTTGGGGTCGTAGAGAAGCTCGTTGTCGATGCCCGCGAATCCCGGCCGCATCGAGCGCTTCATGAAGACGATGTTCTTCGCGCGGTCGGCGTTGAGGATGGGCATGCCGTAGATAGGGCTCCCGGGTGAGGAGCGGGCCGCCGGGTTGACGACGTCGTTCGCGCCGACGACCAGCGCCACGTCCGCGTCCTTGAACTCGTCGTTGATCTCGTCCATCTCTTTGAGCTGCTCGTAAGGGACGTTGGCCTCGGCCAGCAACACGTTCATGTGCCCCGGCATTCGGCCCGCCACCGGGTGGATCGCGTACGTCACCTCCACGCCTCGCTTCTCGAGCAGCTCAGCGAGCTCGCGCACAGCGTGCTGCGCCTGCGCGACCGCGAGGCCGTAGCCCGGCACGATGATCACGCGGCGCGAATAGGCAAGCAGCGTGGCGAGGTCCTCGGGCGTACCCGAGCGCACCTGCCGCGCTTGACCTCCCGTCACGACGGCGGCTCCGGCCTTCACCTGGCCGAACGCGCCGAACAAAGTGTTGGTGAGAGAGCGACCCATCGCGTCGCTCATCAGCTTGGTCAGCAGGCTTCCGGATGCGCCGACGAGCGTGCCCGCCACGATGAGCGCGAAGTTGTGCAGGGTGAAGCCGCTGGCAGCGACCGCGAGCCCGGTGAACGCGTTGAGCAGCGATATCACGACCGGCATGTCCGCGCCGCCGATGGGCAGCACGAACGCGACGCCGAGCACCAGCGCCAGGACCATCAGCGAGATGAACGAGAACGGCACAGAAGCGACCGCGAGGACCGCGATTGCGAAGCCGAGGATCGCCGCCGCGAGCACCCCATTCACGAGCTGCTGGCCGGGGTATGTGATGGGCGTGCCGGTCATCAGCTCCTGCAGCTTGGCGAAGGCAACCATGCTGCCCGCGAACGAGATGGACCCGATGATGATGGTGAACACGCTTGGGAAGGCTTCGGCGATCGCCGGATTGCGGCCGAAATGAAGTAGCTCCGAGACCGCCACCAGCGCAGCCGCGCCACCCCCCACGCCGTTGAACAACGCGACCATCTGGGGGATCGCCGTCATCTTCACGCTGCGCGCGCCGACGGTGCCGACGATCGCGCCGATCACGACCCCGATCCCGATGATCGCGATGCCCGCGACCGTGAAATGGAGGAGCGGGATCGTCGCGCTGATGGCGACGAGCATTCCCGCGGCAGCCGTGAAGTTGCCGTTGCGCGCTCCCTTCGGCGAGCTGAGCTGCTTGAGGCCGAGGATGAACAGCACGGCGGCCAGCAGGTAGGCAAGCGTTATGGCTACGTTCACTGGTTCCTCGGCGCCTGGCGGCCCTTGAACATCTCGAGCATTCGGTCGGTGACCACGAACCCGCCGACGACGTTGGTCGTCGCGAGGATCACTGCCACCAGGCCTAGGGCGATCGAGACCGGCGACGACGCGCCGGCCGCGATGACGATGGCGCCCACCAGGATGATGCCGTGGATCGCGTTGGTGCCCGACATCAGCGGTGTATGCAGGATGGTCGGCACCTTGGAGATCACCTCGATGCCGACGAAGACGGCCAGCACGAAAAAGGTGAACTCGTTCAGCAGCTCGGTGCTCATGGCGTCCTCAGCCGGCCGCCGCCAGCAGTTGCTTCGCGCGCTCGCTCACGATCTCGCCCGCGTGCGTGACGCACGCGCCCTTCGTGATCTCGTCTTGAAAGTCGAGGTTGATCGCGCCGTCCTTGACCAGATGCAGCAGCAGGTTGGCGACGTTGCGCGCGTACAGCTGGCTCGTGTGCAGCGGCATCGTCGAGGGCACGTTGCGCCGGCCCATGATCATGACGCCGTTCACATCGACGTCCGAGCCGGCCTTGGTGAGCTCCACGTTGCCACCCGACTCGGCGGCGAGGTCGACGATGATCGACCCGGGCCGCATGCCCTTGACCATGTCCGCCGTCACCAGCAGCGGAGCGCGGCGTCCAGGCACCGCGGCGGTGGTGATGACCACGTCGGACTTCGCGATGTGCTCGCCGATGAGCTCGCGCTGTTTGCGCAGGAACTCCTCGGACTGCTCGCGCGCGTAACCGCCCTCGCCCTCCTGTGATTCGAGAGGCAGCTCGATGAACGTGGCGCCGAGCGAATGCACCTCTTCTTTCACGGCGGGCCGCACGTCGTAAGCAGATACGACCGCGCCAAGGCGGCGCGCTGTGGCGATGGCCTGCAGGCCCGCGACGCCCGCACCCATCACCAGCACGCGCGCGGGGGCGACGGTCCCGGCCGCGGTCATCATCATCGGAAAGAACTTGCCCAGCTGTTCTGCGGCCATCAGCACCGCCTTGTAGCCGGACGCGGAAGCCTGCGAGGAAAGCGCGTCCATCGACTGCGCACGCGAGATGCGCGGCACCAGCTCGAGGCTGAAAGCCGTGACTCCCTGCGCAGCGAGCGCGCGCACGATCCCGGCGTCTGTAGCCGGCTGCAGGAAGCTGACAAGCACGCTGCCCCTGGGCAGCAGCCGCACCTCGGACTGATCCGGCGGCTGCACCTTCAGCACCGCGCCGGCGTCCCTCATCAGCGCGGATTCGTCAGCCTCTACCGTCACGCCGGCCGCCTGATAGACCGAGTCCGTCAGGTATGCGGAAGCACCCGCGCCCGCCTGAACGGAGACCTGGAGCCCGGCGGCGATGAGCTTGGTGGCGGTGTCGGGGACGAGAGCCACGCGCCGCTCCCCCGCCGCCGTTTCCTTGGGAATCGCAACCTTCACCGGACAAGGAATGTAGCGGAATGAGGTTTGCGCCAGCGGACGCGTAAACTTCTTAATCCGCCGCCCGGCGACATGACCGAACCCATCGTCAACAACCTCACCATCCAGGCTGCCACCGTAAATGGCTCCGGCAGCCAGACGGCCAATCTGGTGCTCACACGGGCGATATTCCACATGGGCATCCCGGTTGCGCCGAAGAACGTCTTCCCCTCAAACATCGAAGGTCTGCCGACCTGGTACCAGCTGCGCATCACGCCGCAGGGCCACATGGCGCGCTCCGACCGCGTCGACATGCTTGTCGCCTTCAACGCCTCCACCTGGCGCGAAGACATGAAGACCGTCCGCCCCGGCGGCGTCGTCATCCACGAGGAGAGCTACTCGACAGCCGACGCGCGCACCGACGTCGTCTACTACCCGGTGCCGTTCGCCAAGCTCGCGAAGGCGAAGATCGCGAGCGAGACGCTGCGCAAGCAGCTGGCCAACATGATCTACGTCGGCGTGGTGGCCGGCGTGCTCGGCATCCCGTGGGAATCGCTCGAGCACGGCGTCAAGCGTCAGTTCCTCGCCAAGCCGAAGGCGGTGCAGGTGAACCTCGACGCGATCAAGGTCGGGCTCGACCACTACCAGGACAACTTTTCCAAGCAGGACGCCTACCGCCTCGAGCCGATGACCGGCGTGGTCGAGGGCAAGGTGCTCGTCGAGGGCAACCAGGCTGCCGCGCTGGGCGCGCTGATGGGCGGTGTCACGGTGGCGGCGTGGTATCCGATCACCCCGTCCTCCTCGCTGTGCGAGTACCTCATCGCGTACGCGGACCGCTTTCGCATCGACCCGAAAACCGGAGAGAAGCGCATCGCCGTCGTGCAGGCGGAGGACGAGCTGGCGGCGATCGGCATGGCGATCGGCGCGTCATGGGCCGGCGCTCGCGCGATGACCTCCACGTCCGGCCCGGGAATCTCGCTGATGGCCGAGTTCGCCGGCCTCGCCTACTACGCCGAGGTGCCGGTGGTCATCTTCGACATCCAGCG
>WNGI01007952.1_pt1 | contig 19062 bp, 17 predicted proteins | sample 5400621 | NCBI WGS metagenome assembly WNGI01 (sample SAMN13153374, study PRJNA577476) | soil metagenome | isolation source: 20 cm soil or saprolite under Garry oak tree replicate 1 | place: USA:California | collected 2016-06-15
GAGGCGCGTAGCACGGCGAAGCGGGTAATTCGTGAAAGCATTACATCCCCGCATTCAACTTGGCGAAGTCAGATTCCAGTTTGCGATTTGAGGTTTCCGGATATTTTTCCACGCCGATGCCACAGTTTGCTTATCGTGCCCGCAATTCCCAGGGGGGCCTGGTTGAAGGTGTGCTCGATTGCGCAGATCGAGCAATTGCGATCCGGCAAATTGAATCGCAACAATGCATCCCCGTCCGGATCGAAATGCTCGGCGCTGAACCGAAGGTCGTAGCGACGGGTGCCGCGCAACCTGAAGCTCCCGCCCGCAATCTAAAAATTCCGCACAGCCAGTTGCTCATTTTCACCGAGCAACTGGCCCATTTGCTGCAAGCGGGGATGACGCTCGACGAAGCGTTGTCGATTCTAGAAAAGCGACTGAAGCAGCCGCGCGTCCAGCAAATGACGCATTCGTTACACCAGGCATTGATCGATGGTCGCAGTTTTTCGCAAGCCTTGAGTGAGATGCCGCGAATTTTTCCGCCGCTGTATGTAAATTTGGTGGCTGCGGGCGAGGCCAGCGGTGCGCTGCCGCAAATTCTGCTTCGGCTGGTCAAGCATTTGATGCAGGCGAAAGAATTGCGGGATCGCGTGCAACAGGCCTTGATTTATCCGGCTTTTCTGGCGCTGGCTGGCGCCATTCTCGTCACAATTTTTATCACGTTCATGGTGCCGCAGTTGACGGGTTTCATGGCGCAAACTGGGGGTGCGCTTCCGTTGCCTACGCGGATTCTGCTGCAGGTTCATCATGCGATCACGGGGTATTGGTGGGTCGGCGTGCTGGCAGTGGTCGGTTTAATCATTGGTTTCCGCGCGCTTGTTCGCAGTGAGGAAGGTCGCATCGGGTGGGATCGCTTCCGCCTGCTGATCCCTGGATATGGCGGAGTTATCCGCCACCGCTATTACGCGCAGTTCTCGCGCACACTGGGAACTCTAATGGAAAATGGAATTCCCCTGCTTCGCGCACTGGATCTGGTAACTGAAATTGCCGGCAACCGTTTCCTCGAACTTAAGCTTCGGGAGGTGCGCAAGGCAGTGATTGATGGCGCGACACTCTCTGCGGCTTTGCAAGAGCAAAAGCTGTTTCCAGATTTGTTTACCGATATGATGTCGGTAGGAGAACAGACCGGACATTTCGCCGAAACGATGCAAGCCATCGCCGACGTTTATGAGCGCGAACTTGACCGGAGCGTTGGCGTGATCTCGCAATTGATTCCTCCGGTCATCATCGTGGTCATTGCCCTGCTGGTTGGTCTCGTTGTCTTCAGTATTTTATCGGCTGTGTTTGAGATGACACACAGTCTTCAATTCAGACCGCATTGAAAATGAAACTTGCAAAGCAGGTTGTGCGCGAATAATCTCGCCAGCCGAATGTTAGTTCGCGCTGCTTTTGCGATCTTCTTCGCTGCGGTCTGCCGCGTATACGCGCAGGAAGCCTTGAGCGACGCCCTGCCCTCTCCAGCCGAAATAACTGCCCAGCCCTTGCCAGAAAGTGCCTGGCTTGATCTACGCCAAAATGCGTCTCGCAATTCCAAAACTCAAAACACACCTGCTTGGGTGGAAGCGCTCACTCTTTTGCCCGGCCAGGCGACGGAAAGCGGTAGCACGGCGAAGAGCATCTTTCGCATTCGCGTAACACAACCAGGCCCCGATTATCAAGTTCTCTTTTTCCGGTTGTTCTTCGACGACAAAGCCAATCAGCAGCCTGAATTGATCGCGTGGGATGAATCTGGCACACACATCTTGCGCTCAGGCACTCTCGGTGTGGGAATGAATCTGCCGAGTTCAGATTCCGTTATCATCCCGATGACCGGCGCGTCTGCTATCGACATCGAGGTGCCTGGCGATGGAAAGACGATCCGCGGAGCTTATCTCGATTGGATGACTACCAGCGAAGTAGTGCATCCAGTGAACGCCGAACATCGTGACGTGATTCCCGAGCCGTTCTCATCCGTGCCCAGCCTCCACGCATCTCCAGAGGATGTTGAGAACTTTGGAACCGTCACTGCGACTCTGTCCGCTGACCCAATCCGCGTTGATGGAGAAACTCAGGAAAGCGCAGTGTTTCAATTTCCAATTGAAACGCAACCGCTAACGGCGCTGCTGACTTTCGAGATCGCCAATCCAGCCATCGATGCTCCACCGGAAATTTACCTTAACGGCCAGGATATCGGGCCGGTTTCTCTGACGTTGCCGGACCTGGCTGATCCAGGTTACCGCGGCGAAGTGGAGCCGCTTACGCCTCAAATGCATTTCCATTATACCGGGTGGCTGCGCGCGCAGAAAATTGTGCCGGCCACGATCTTGAAAGTGGGCTCGAACGATCTGGTCGTCGCCAACGGGGTTGGGAGCGGATCTTCCGCCATCCGCGCGACGCAGGTTCAATTAAAGTACATTTGGGATAAATCGGATTATCTTCTGCGCGCCAGTCACTAGCAATTCTTGAAGACTTGCGTACTTTAATCGCGCACAAGGAGAGAGGGTCCACATTTGATTGAGATGAAAACGAAAAGGAAACATCAGGGGTTCACGCTACTGGAGATCATGCTCGTTGTGAGCATCATCGTAATCATACTGGGAGTAGCGATTTCAAAACTCGGCAATACGACTGCCATCGCCAAGAGCATGCGCGTTCAAGCCGACCTCCAGGCGATCAAGACACAACTGCAACTTTACGAGAGTATGAACGGTTTTTATCCAACAACGGAACAGGGTTTGCAGGCGCTGGTAACGCAGCCATCGAATGACCCGCGACCTGCTCGCTGGTATCAGTTGTTCAGGGAGTTGCCAACAGATCCCTGGGGCAATGGCTATATTTACAAAAATCCCGGTCTGAAAAACCCGGGCGGTTACGATTTGTTTTCGGCAGGGCCAGATCGGCAAGCCGATACGGGAGACGACGATTGGGGTGGCGGTTAGCCCCGGTGCGGCAGGCTCTGGAACTCTAATTCTGCGCGGGCGCCCCCCGGGAAGACCCCTTCGTCGCGGCGCCTGATGGTTGGGAACCCGATGAGCCTCGCGGGTTTCGCTGAATCAAGCCACGCGAATGAGGGCGAGCGGCATCTTTGGGAATCAACTGTTGCAGTTCCGCCGGCACACTGGGAGGTAGTTTCGATAAGGCTGGGTTAGGAACGCCACCAGCGTTAGGAACCGGGAGCGAAGGCATCGGCGGCGTTACTCCTCTGGAAGCAGGGCCTGCATTCGGCGCGGTCTGCGATAAGAGCGCCTGATTAAACGTGATAGTCGCAAAATTTCCGTCCTTCCCAATTGTCACCTTGGTTTCACCGACTTTGTCCGACCATTCGATATTGGCAATGCTGTAGCCGTCCATCGGCTCTTTGGTCGTAAGATATTTCTTGAAATTGTGGTCGGATGTCGACGCGAGCGTCACCATATCGCCGTCGGGCGATCGCGCGGCGTTCGCGATGTAAAGGTCCTTTGCAAAATCAGGCGTAGCCGCAGGTGCTGCGACGGCCGTGGCGATCGCGAATGGCGACTTGTCCACCATCTTTGAATAGCGATCGAAATTGAACTGTGGCGGCAAAACTTCCTCGGCCTGACTGTCGATCACTCCGAGAACAGCGAGAATCAACGTTAGTGGAACGAAATATTTCATAGTCTACTTGCTATTATTACTTGGTTTTTTGCGCCGGCGCAAACCACCGTGCGATCTTAAATTTGCCACGCATCATTGTAGGATCGCTGCCATCAACGGTCAGATTAACATTTTCGAACGTAACGAAAGCATCCGGCCGTTGAACATCATAAAGGAAATGCACCAACGGTGGCCAGGGGCTTTTAGTTTCAATGGAAGCAAACACCGTCTGATGATAGGGAGTGGTTTCTCCGGTCCCAATTGCAGGATTCTCGACGAGGACGTTGTATTTGCCAGCCGCCTGCTTCAATTGATCAAGGAGGGCGGAGGCTTCTGCAGGATTGTTGAGGACAGGTTGATGCTTGCGGATCCATTCCTCGCGTTTGGTCCAGAGATCCCGTTCTTTCACATAAAGAGCTTGCTCAGCCAACTTGGCTCGACGTGCCGCCACTTCCTTGTGCGCGACACCGAGTGCATCCAGGATCCAATTCAAAATCCACAGATTGAGTAGCACGAAGACCGTTCCGGCAACGACCCACGAGAGCACACGCTCCCGTGGATTCATTCGGTTGTACCACGCCGGCATCATTTTGCTTTTCCCTCCAATCGAAACTGCGCATGGTCGTTGCCCAAAATCCGGGGTGCAGCCATGTCAAATTGAAAGGTTCGTAAGTCCGGATTCTTCTTCACCTTCTCAACGAATTGGTAAGCCAGAGCAGCAGTGTTCGCTTCGCCGTCCACGGAAATCTGCCGCGCCGACTGGTTGTACGCTGTGATGCGCACATCGGATGACGGCAGACTTTCAAAAAGATGCAGCAGGATTTCGACCGGATAATAATGCGCGTCAATCGCGGGTGCCAGCGCTTTCCAGTTTGCCTCCGTGGCGCGCACGAACTCAGTTCCAGGGGCATCGTGGGCTATACGGCTGTCAAACCGCACTATCTTAAACCGTAACAGGCCGAGATACGCGAGCAATAGTAGGAGAAGCGCGCCATAAGCGCCACCTATCCAAAGGAGTCGTCTTCGCCACTCTGCTTGTCTGACTAACTGCAGGCGGCGCCGTCGCCAGCTTTCTGGCAGAAGGTTCAGTTTGACCGGCGCGGGTGGCAACTCGATACCAACTATCTCGGTGGGGCTGGACAAAATTCCCTGCACCGTGTCGCGCATTTCATAACAGGTTTCGTCCAACAACACACTTGGTGAAGAGGCATCTATCCCCTGTAGCTCGGCACTCAATCGCAGTTGCGGCAATTCAATTTGAAGCTGGTCGCCATTGGCGCCTTCAAACACCCGGGCAAGGCTCAATTTGCCGTTCTCTGTCACGGCGTAAACGAGCGTCTCACCTTCTGGATAAATAAGAACAGCACTGCCACTGGGGGCATGGGTGCTCGCGCGCTGTGCGGCATACACTGTAATTTGTCGCGGGATGTAGCCGCGCTCCAATAGGGGTGAAGCCATCTCAGCAAGCTGTTCGTTTCTGATTGCAACGGCTGAAACCACACTCTCGCTCTCATTTTGCTCGATCAGCTCAAAATCGGTTGTTACCTCATCGGCTGAGAACGGCAGCAGCTTCTCGATTTGGATGCGAAGCATTTCCGGAAACTCCGCCGGATCGACGCTCGGCAGACGAAATCGCTGGGCAAGCACTACTGAAACAGGCAAGCCAAGCACGAAGTCGTCAGTCGCAGCAAGTAGCGACACTGCTTCTTCCAATGTTTGCAGCTTGCGTACGTTCCACGAGCCGTTTTGCTCGGCCGACCGGAGAAAATTCCAGCCATGTGCAGTTGGAATTATGAAAATGGATGGAGTTCCGGGCTCGATATCAAAGCTCCTTCCAGCTGAATACTTGAGGCCGACCAGCGACGATGGCAGTTGTTACTCCAGCTGCTGCCCCACCTGACAAGGTTTGCTTTAGCACTACCATCTCCACAGAGCGCGTAACGTCACCTGATTTTCCTATGCTCACGATGCGCATGACCGGGCCTCTAAATTGAACCAACGCCTGAATCTGAGGAAATTGCTGTGAATTCAAGCCTAATGCAGCCCAGACTTCGGACGGAACCTGTCCTCCAACAGTTGCGATGAATTGGAAATCATCAGCCGTTCCATCGATTCCGTCGGGCCCCTGCCTTAGCTGAAGAAAACGATCAACCGAATCTTCTCCTATGCCTGGCAAGGCGCGCAACACGTCGCGCGATGCCCAGGCGAGATCAATGGGACCGCAGTTGCCTACAACGGTGAAATCTTTGTCCCAGCCTGGCTTGGAAGTAAACTCAGCCCACCCAAAGACTTTTTTAAGCTCATCCATAGAGGTTAGCGGTGCGTGCGGTGGATGATAATCATCGCTCTCCTCCGGTGCGTTCAAATGATGAAGTCCTCTGTTTGGCGACACCCAATCGAGCAAGGAATCCATCATTACGTCGAGATCGTTTAGCTCGATGCCTTTGAGCGAAAGATATTGGCGCAGAATCGCTAGCTTCCTCGGATCCTCTCCCTGGCTAAGGAAATTCAAGTTTAAACGGCCGCACTCACCAGTCATCTGGACGTCAAATTTTTCTCCTCCGCCAAATTTCATATGTAAGTTCGGGGAGTCGGGCTTGATCGTAGGGTTCAGTGCAATATCCGCACCTGAAGACGCCATCGCTTCGGCCTCTATAATGCGGTTTGCATAGCCAGAAACGGTGAGTCGCGAATTGATGTTGATCGCCCACGCGATCACCATGGCGCTGAGCAAAAATAGGGCCCAAAGCGCTAAGAGCAGCGCAGCTCCCGCATCTGATTTCGAGGTTGCAAAAGGTGCCTTCATGAGATCGATCGTCAATAAGGTGTTCGTCGCAGTGGAATAATTGTTTCCCATGGCACGGCAGAATCGCTGCGTCCCACGGCAATTTTAATGAGCGATGGTAACCGTCCTCCCGGCGATCGAGGCAACCAGGCGTTGGCATTGGGTTCGAAATAACTGATTTGGAGACTGGTCACATTTTTGATCAATGGCACCCAAGTCTCGTGTGCCTCTCCGGTGACAGAATCCTCTTGCGCTTTTCGCGAAAAACCAAGATCCAGTCGGCCGCCTTTTTCGTTGTCCGGCTGCAAGCGTAGCACAACGGTAAACTCGCCCGGCGCATAGCGCGTGAGCAGCCCGGGGCCTGCGGTGCTCCTCCACTTAATCTCATCGCGCTCGCGATCGCCTAACTTGAATGGCTCTCCAATCATGTTGGCACGCAAAGGACTCAGGCTTTGCCATTCAGCGGTGAGCAAATCACGGAACCCGTCATATTGCGCATCCGCAGCGGACGTATCCGATGAGAACTGCAGCGCAATCATGTTCGATTGCACGAAGCGGAAAATCGCCACCGACATCATCCCGAGAATCGCCACTGCCAGCATGATCTCGATCAATGTGAAGCCAACCGAATTTCGAATATTCAGTCTCCTTCTATCCGGACCGATAAACATAAAACTGAATCTGTTTCGATTGCGGGACGCCGGCATGCTGCCAGTAAGCAGTCAACGTCACAAAGTTGATCCCGCTTATGAGCGTGTTATCCGGTTCGGTCAAAGGCGCGGGAGCGCTTTTCTGGATTAATCTTACCATGCCGTAACTGCTCTTGATCTTGAATTCCTTTTCAGCGTCAGGCACAACCCTCGCAGCTTGAATTTCCGCCATGCGATCGGACAAAATCTGTCGCACGGCGCTTTCTTCAGCACTGATCGTGCTCGCATTGAGACAATTCTCTACCGCGCGCCCCAGCGCGACGACGCCGATTGCAAAAATCGCCACGCCGAGCAGGACCTCATAAAGCGCAAACGCCAGCTGACCTCTGCGCTCTGACTTCTGATCGCTGGCCTTACCTTGCTGCATACTGCGTAACCTCGGGCTGCGCCGTCAGTGGGGAGTAATTCGCCGTCCACAAGCCAGCGGGACCTTTGAACTGAACAATCGCGGGTTCACAATTCCCCGATGGCCAGAATATCCATTCCGGCGGATGGTTTGCCGCCAATGCTGCTGGCAAGGAGAGTTTCAGCAACGTTCCCCTGCTCAGACGAAATACCGCCGCCGGTTTGGCTTCCTCGTCTTCTGCAAAACTTTCCGGACGCACCAGCACGCTGTTTTTGCCCCAAAAAATAATGTAAGGGCGACGCTCAGTCACACTTCGCTCGTGTGCCTGACGCACAAGATCGTTGAATCCATCCAGGGATTGCTTCAGTCGCCTGCTTGCGACCACGCCGGTCAAGCTGGGTACCGCCAGCATCAGCAATAGCATCAGGATGAAAATGGACAGCGCAATCTCGACTAGAGTGAACCCGCGGAAACGTTGCACCGCCGAAAGTTACTCGATTGACGCAAAATCACAACCACCCGGCTCGTGCGTCTGCGTTTGCTCAAGCGTCGGGTGCGCGGCCGTGCACTGCGCTGAAGGCAATAGTCTCAGTCCACCAATTCGAGTCGGCGCAATGATGAAGAAATGTGTCCACCAGCGCGTCATAAATAAACCGGCATGTTAGATAAGCAAAAAGCGACGGAGGCGAAGTGTGTCACCGCCTGCGCAGGGTTAGTTTCTCGGAAGACACGCGCAAGCAGCCGCTAAAAAAAAGCAATCAATCGGCAGCAGTCCCCTTGTCCCTGTGATAAACTTGAGCGCAAATGAAGCCTGCTCTGCGCATCGGCGTTATCGCAGCGGCGTTTTTTGTGGTCGCGATGCTGCTTTGGCAGGGAGTCACGGCACACGGCGCGCCTGATCCGATGCGCCCCAACACAAGTCCCACCGTCGCATTCCTCGACATCGGCATTCTCGTTTTTCGAGAGGGATTGGAATGCATTCTTGTGTTGGCGGCCATCACTGCCAGTATGATTGGTGCCAAACGCGTGCATCGCCAACCGGTCGCGCTTGGTGCGGGCCTGGCCTTTATCGCCAGCTTGATTACGTGGGTGATAGCAGTGCGCATCGTCGGCTCGCTCAGCGACAATGTCTCCGCACTCGATCTGCAGGCTGCCACCGGCCTCCTCGCGATCATTGTTCTGCTGGTGATTATGAACTGGTTCTTCCACAAGGTTTATTGGGGCGGATGGATTCGCGCGCATAATCGCCGCCGCAAAGCGTTACTCGAAAATGCGCGCGGCTCCGAGATCTCGCAGCGGCGCCTCTGGTTTGGATTGGTCCTTCTCGGATTCACTTCTCTCTATCGGGAAGGATTCGAAGTCGTCCTGTTTCTGCAGAGCTATCATCTGAGACTGGGCGGCGGAGTGGTGCTCAAAGGAGCACTGCTGGGGATGATGCTTACGGCAATGGTGGCCGTGCTGACCTTTGTTCTCCAACAGCGCCTGCCGTACCGCAAAATGTTAATCGTTACCGGCATTCTTCTCGGAGTCGTGTTGCTGGTTATGGTAGGCGAGCAAGCGCAGGAAATGCAGCTGGCACATTGGATTTCCACTACTCCAATCGATTCCCTGAAAGATTATTTGCCACCTTGGATGGGCCTGTGGTTTGCGGTGTTCCCAACAGTTGAAACGCTCGTCGCCCAGCTTATCGCAGCAGTGTTGGTGATTGGCTCGTATTACGCTGCAAGGCACTTCAGCGGCGGCTCAACTACTGGATCGGCGCCTGCAGCGCACGCGCCCGAGATGGCTGCGATTAACGCCTAACACACCACTTCGAAACACGCTTGAGGACAGCGCTAGGCTACGACTAAAATTCTCCCGTCGGATCTCGCGCCCCTAACAAGAGTAGTTTGGCGGTTCGCCGCGGGTTAGCGCAATTCCAGTTGAACCAAGTCGCAAGCTTTTCACTTTAGGCGGATGATTACGCCGAATTGCCGTTCTGTTAACCTGGTTCGAATCGCGTTCGCTGTTTCTGTTTTCCTTTTTCCGGCTTCTCTTCGAACCGCTCCAGGAGACAGATTGGTCCGTTTCGCGGCGGTCGCGCGCTCGCAATCGAAGGTGTCGTCGGCGAGCCGGATACGTACTACTTCGGAGCGGTCGCGGGTGGAGTCTGGAAGACGACAGATGGCGGTGCTAACTGGATTCCCCTCTTCGACAAACAACCGATTTCTTCGATTGGCGCGATCGCGGTCGCCCCATCCGATCACAATGTGATTTACGCCGGTACGGGCGAAGCAGCCATCCGCGGTAATACAACGTACGGGACTGGAGTCTTTAGATCAATCGACGGAGGCAAAAGCTGGGAGAACGTCGGATTGAAAGACACTCGGCAGATCGGCGCGCTCATTGTCGATCCAAGAAATGAGAACGTAGTGCTCGTGGCGGCGTTAGGTCACGCCTTTGGGCCAAATCAGGAGCGTGGAATCTTTCGCACGACGGACGGCGGCAAGACCTGGACGAAAGTTCTCTCGAAAGATGAAAACACTGGCGGCATCGACATTGTTTTCGATCCGCATAATCCGAACATCGTCTTCGCATCACTCTGGCAGGCGCGACGACAGCCATGGTTTTTCTCCAGTGGTGGCCCGGGCAGCGGCCTTTATCGGTCAGAAGATAACGGCGTTACGTGGAAACGCCTCGAGGGCAACGGCCTTCCTACGGGGATCCTCGGCAAAATCGGCATCGCCGTTTCCGGAGCGGATTCCAATCGCGTGTATGCCATCATCGAGGCGAAGGACGGCGGTCTGTACCGGTCTGACGATGCCGGGCAGCATTGGACCCGAGTCAACGATGATGGCCGCTTTCGTCAGCGCGCTTGGTATTTCAGCAAAGTTTATGCTGACCCAAAATCCGCAGATACAGTTTACCTGGTAAACACCGGGCTCTTTAAGTCGGTCGATGGTGGAAAAACATTCAATCTCATGCCCGCGCGTCACGGGGATCATCACGGACTCTGGATTGATCCGACAAATCCAAATCGTATCGCGAATGTGAGTGATGGTGGCGCGAGTATCTCGACTGACGGCGGCAAAAATTGGACGACTCAAAACAACCAACCGACTGCGCAGTTTTACCACGTCGCTGTGGACAACGCGTTCCCTTACCACATCTATGGTGCGCAACAGGACAACTCGAATGTCGGTATCGCCAGCCGCAGCGATTCCGGCGTGATCGGACGCGAGGATTGGTTTGTGGCTGGCGGCGGAGAATGCGGCTTCGTCGTGCCCGATCCGCGCGATTGGCACATCATCTACTCAAACAACGAGGGCTTCATAAATCGCTACGACAAAAATAAAGAGCAAGTGCAGGACGTTAGTCCCGTCCCGCTCGATAATTCCGGGCACGGCGCTGTCGATCTCGCCCACCGGTTTCAATGGGTGACGCCGCTCATGCTTTCATCGCACAACCCGGACGTGCTCTACACCGCTGGCGAATGCGTTTTCAAATCGACCGATCACGGACAGAGCTGGACACAAATCAGCGGTGATCTCACGCGCAACGACAAATCGAAACAACAGCCAAGCGGCGGTCCGCTAACCAACGACATCACTTCAGTCGAGTATTACGACACGGTATTTGCGCTGGCTGAATCGCCAGTAACAAAAGGAACCATCTGGGCAGGCACAGACGACGGTCTCGTCCAGGTCACGACTGATGACGGCCAGCATTGGTCGAACGCCACACCGAAAATGCCGGACTGGAGTACTGTCGATCTCATCGAAGCGTCGCCGCACGACGGCAACACGGCTTATGTGGCGGTGGATCGACATAAACTCGACGACTTCAAGCCATACATTTTCAAGACGAGCGATCTCGGGAAAACTTGGAGCCCGATTGTGCATGGAATCCCCGATGGCGGCTATGTACACGCCGTGCGCGAAGATCCCAAACGTAAAGGTTTGCTCTACGCTGGAACAGAGCTCGGCGTCTTCGTCTCGTTCGATGACGGTGCGCATTGGCAGCCGCTGCAACTGAATCTGCCGGTGACGCCGATTCACGATCTTGTCGTAAAAGATGACGATCTGGTGGTAGCAACGCACGGGCGCTCATTCTGGGTCCTGGACGATTTGACGCCGATTCGCCAAGTGAACGGGCAATCGACTCAGGCAGATGTAATTCTCTATCAACCACAGACCGCGTTCCGTTTGCATTATCCGGAGGAATTCGACAAACGCCAGCCGGTGGGCGAGAACCCGCCCCCCGGAGCAATCATTGATTATTATTTCAAGATCGCGCCGAAAGAAGAAGTCTCACTCGATATTCTTGATTCGTCAGGCAAAGTCGTCAGGCATCTTTCGAGCAAGGAAAAAAAAGAAGGCGAGCAACCGCCTGAATGGCCGGACCGCGTCGAGCGCGTGAAAACGATTCCAGCCAACGAAGGGATGAACCGGTTCGCGTGGGATCTGCGTTACGATGATCCGATTCAAATCCCTGGCGCGTTTTATTCTTCGACAGGGCCGAAAGGCCCGCTTGCGTCTCCCGGTGATTATCAGGTGAAACTAACGGTCGGCGGCAAATCGCAGACTGCGCCGCTACATTTGGTGATCGATCCGCGAACGAAAGCACAGGAAGCCGGGTTGCAAAAACAGTTCACCTTAGCGACGCAGGTGAACGATCGAATTTCACAACTACATCAGGCGGTCAACGAAATCCGCGATCTCAGATCGCAAATTCAAAATCTGCACAAGCGTTTCGGCGACGATCAACGCTTAAAGCCAGCGCTTGCGACGGCAGACGATCTCGATCACAAAATGTCCGAGGTCGAGCAGAAGCTCATTCAGGTGAACATGAAAGGTTCGGAAGCGAACCTCGCTTTCCCAAACATGTTGAATGAGCGGTTTGACACGTTTAGCCACGTCATCGAGTCCGGCGATGCAGAGCCCACCAAGCCGCAACTCGACGTGTTTAAAATGTTGAGCAGCCAGCTCGACGAGCAGTTGAAAAAATGGGCACAGCTCAAGAACGACGATTTGCCGAAAGTCAGCGAATTGATCAAACAAGCTAATTTGCCTGCATTGATCATCACGCAGCCGAAGAAAACCTAATCGTGACCAGTGGTTCTGGGGAGCACAGTCTGACAGTCCGCCGCGGGACGGATTCGCCGCCGGCGAACCTGTACGTCGCGGCAGCTTGCCGCGAACATCTTCTGTCATTCCGACCGGAGTGGAGGAATCTCTTACTGTTTCTGCTTTCCAGCGCTAACGATACTCAGAAATGTCTAGACTTGTCTAGCCTTCGCTCGACATGACAACAAAAATCAACAAGGCTGTCGTGCTCGCGGCGGGACGGGGCACGCGAATGCGCGAACTGACGGCCGAAGTTCCCAAACCGATGATCGAGGTGCGTGGCAAACCCGTTGTACAGCACATCGTTGAAGGATTGCGCGACGCAGGAATGCCCGAGCTTCTTATTGTCGTTGGCTATCACGCTGATGCTGTGCGGAATTTTTTCGGTGACGGTTCACGCCATACCGTCGCCATTCAGTATGTCACGCAGACAGTGCAGGATGGGACCGGCCGTGTCGTAGATCTCTCCCACGATTTCGTCGACGACTCTCCGTTTGTGTTGAGCTACGGCGATATCCTAGTCGATCCCGTCAATTACAAACGCGTTGCCGATCTTCCCGACAACGTTGAAGCAATCGTCACGGTCACGCGTGGCGAGGACGTGAGCAAAGGCGGCGCCGTCTTTCTCAATGACCGGATGGAGCTTCTCGATCTTCGCGAAAAATCCGAACCTGGCGAAGCGACGAGCCCGTGGTACAACGCCGGGCTTTACGCGTTTCGGCCGAGCATCTTCGAATTCACCGCGAAATTGAAACCGTCGCCACGCGGGGAATTCGAGCTTACAGATGCCATTCGCGAGTTGGCGAAGTCAGGAAAAAAAGTAAAAGCGCTCGAACTTACGGGCGATTGGGCGGACGTGCGTGATCCAGAAATTCTCGCGAAGTTGAATCAATAATAGGGCAAGCCGACCTCAAATTGGGCAACCGCAGTGCTTGCCCTACAATGAGATACCCGACCTCAGCGCGTTTGTTCGGCCGGCTCCCCAGAGGGTTCTTCGCCGATTTCTTCTTCGATCTCGCGGCGCCATTCTCGCGAGAGCCATGGCCTCAGTACTCCATAGAGCAAGTAGGCTAGGAACAGCACCGCCGGCATCCACTCGTAATTTAGCACGGTGAAAATGACAATGAGAATAATAGCTAGAAAGCGCGGGATCGATTTCTTCGTCTTCCAATTAACCGCCTTGAAGCTCGGATATTGAAAACGGCTGAACATCATGAAGGAGAGAAAGAGTAGCAACGGCGGTAGAACGAAGCGCCAGCTACCTAAGTGATGTTCGCCTTCGGCGAGCCAAAGGAGAAATAACGTGATGGACGCAATTAGACCGGCGGCAGCGGGGATGGGAAAACCGGTAAAGGTGTTTTGGTGATTGGGGCCGTTATGCGTCGCCGCCGCTGAATTGAAACGGGCCAACCGTAGCGCGCCGCACGCAAGGTAAATGAACGCGATGATCCAGCACGCGCGAGGGAACTCCTGCAACACCACCCGATAAACCATCAACGCCGGGGCAAGCCCAAACGAGACAATATCCGCAAGCGAATCGAACTCGCGTCCAAATGGACTCTCGTGCCCACCGAGACGTGCAATGCGTCCATCCAAGAAATCAAAAACGAACGCCCCCAGAACAAACCAGATCGCTTCGTGAAAGCGATCAGCTGCAAGATCGGCATTAGTGCTTTGCAAAAGAGCGCCTTCCAGGATTTTGAGCGTGGCGGTAAATCCGCAAAACAGATTTCCCGCCGTCATTAGATTCGGCAGCAGATAAATCTTCGCAGGTTGTTCGTTCATTAACTGGAAAGCCGCGCGATGATTGTCGATCCTCCGGAAACGTGGTCGCCGGTTTTCACAAGAACTTCAGCGTCGAGCGGCAAATATAATTCCGTTCGTGAACCGAAGCGAATCATTCCGAACCGGTCACCTTTTTTCAATTCGTCCCCGACTTGCGCCCACGCCACGATGCGTCTCGCAATTGCTCCCGTGATCTGGCGCACCACAATCGTGACGCGTGGGTTCTCAAAACCCCATGTCATCGATTCGTTTTTCTCAGAACATTCCGGTCGGCGCGCATCAAGACAAAGTCCTTTTTGGTGCTGGCGGTAAATGATTCGGCCATCGATTGGCGCGCGATTCGTATGAACGTCGAAGATCGACAAGAAAATTCCGACGCGTCGCGTCTTCGTTTTGAGGACGTGTTTTTCATCCGATTCGACTATGTCCATTACTCTGCCGTCTGCTGCGGCTACAATTAGATTTGGGTCCGCCGGCACAGTCCGTTCCGGATCACGAAAAAACGCAACAATAAAAAGAAACAACAATACAAAGAGCAACGATAACCATATTGAGAACAACGCAGCGACAACGGACAGCAGTATAAAAAACGCCAAAATCCAGCGTGCTTCGGAAAGGGTTTGGAGCCGCATAAAGGGCTCTATTTTCAAAGCCCAAAAGGGTTCGGTCAAGCTGCCAAAAATCGATAATCAGAGGCAACTCTGGGAACCACAATATCGTGGGCTTTAGGTCTCCCTGCCTCCAAGCTGTAGGGGAAATAACCTGCTGACAACTACGAGATTATTAGTTGTTTCCAAGCCGTTTCTGGCTATCCTCATTTGTGAGGGTCGCTTGGCCCTACTTTTATGCCGCAGGTTCAAGAAGAAATTCCGGTCGAAAAAGTATCTCGCAGCTCGACCGGAATCGCCAGCACTCAAAAATATGACGCGGCGCAAATCGACAAGTTAGAAGGTCTCGAAGCGGTCCGAAAACGGCCGGGGATGTTCATCGGAGATCCGGATGAGAGGGGGCTGCATCACCTTGTTTACGAAGTCGTCGATAATTCCATCGACGAACATCTCGCGGGATTTTGCACCAAGATAGAAGTCACGATTCATGTCGATGGATCGATTTCAGTGCGTGACAATGGGCGGGGAATTCCTACGGATATTCATCCCAAATGGAAGATGCCGGCAGTCGAACTGGTGCTGACAAATTTGCACGCCGGCGGGAAATTTGGACAAGGCGCATACAAATATTCCGGCGGCTTGCATGGCGTGGGCGCGAAATGCACAAACGCGCTTTCGGAATGGTTCAAAGCCGAGGTATCTCGGGACGGCAAGGTCTATCACATGGCTTTCGCCAAAGGGAAAACGACCGACAAGCTAACTATCATTGGCGAGGTCAAAAACAAGAAGACCACCGGCACACTCATCACCTTCTTGCCTGATCCGACGATTTTCACGATCACGACCGAGTTTAAGTTCGAACGGCTGGCGACTCGGTTGCGCGAGCTGGCATTTCTTAATCCCGGCTTGGAAATCACACTTACAGACGAGCGTGCTGACCCGGCAAAGAAGGAGACGTTTTTTTACAAACACGGCATCGAAGAATTCGTAAAGCAGCTTGGCGAGAACAAACAGGTTCTGCATCCCAAGCCGATCGTTATCTCGCGACAGCGCGATGAAGTTTTTATCGATGTTGTCCTGCAATACAACGACAGCTACAACGACCAGATTTTGCCGTTTGCTAATTCAATCGCGAACCCAGATGGCGGCACGCATCTGACCGGTTTCCGCACGGCGTTGACAAAAGCAATCAACCAATACGCGAGGCAAAACAATCTCTTAAAGGAGAAGGATCCTTCCATTTCTGGGGACGATGTGCGCGAAGGATTAATTTGCGTGCTCAGTGTCAAGTTGCCCAATCCACGCTTCGAATCGCAGACCAAAGTGAAGCTCGTGAACACTGAGATCGACGGCATCGTAAATTCCGTCGCCTATGACGGGCTAATGACTTTCTTCGATAAGACTCCGCCGGTTGCCCGACGAATTTTCGACAAAGTGCTGACAGCGGCCCGGGCGCGTGAAGCTGCGCGAAAAGCGAGAGAAACAATTCGCAAAGGCGCTCTCACTGGCGGCGGGCTGCCGGGGAAACTGGCGGATTGCTCGGAGCGCGACCCGGAATTGACCGAACTCTACATTGTCGAAGGCGACTCAGCGGGCGGCTCCGCCAAGCAGGGGCGCGACCGGCGTTATCAAGCGATTTTGCCAATTCGCGGCAAGTTGATCAACGTCGAGAAAGCGCGCGAAGATCAATTTCTCAAAAACACTGAGATCCAGGCGATGATCACGGCCATTGGCGCGGGCATCGGCAAACCGAAGGAAGAGGCCAACGGCAAGGACGAAGGTCGGTTCGACATCTCAAAACTGCGCTACGGCCGCATCATCATCATGACCGACGCGGACGTAGACGGTTCGCATATTCGCACGTTGTTGCTCACATTTTTCTACCGGCAAATGACCGAGCTGGTGCGCGCCGGCAAAATTTACATCGCGCAGCCGCCGCTTTATCAGATCAAGCGGAAAAAACGCGAAGAATATATAGATGATGATGCGCGGCTAAACAAAATCCTCATTTCATTGGGCGCAGAGGATGTGCGCCTGAAAAACCTGGCCGATGACAAGGAAATTAGTGCGACACAACTGAAAGACATTCTCGAATCGCTTGAAAAACTCGCGAAGTTAAGTGAAGCAGTACGTCGCCACGGCGGCGATTTTGAAACTTATCTTGCCCACCGGAATCCGAAGACGGGCAAGCTTCCAAACTATCTGGTGAAGGTGCGCGAAGGCAATGAGGAGACCGTTCACTATTTTCACGACGAAAAAGCCGTGCGCAATTTTCATCAAGAAAACCTCGATCTGAATTTGTTCGACACGCAGATTGGTCAGGAACTGCTGCCATTGGACACGCCGGCTCGGACTAATGGCAGCCGTAGGCGTGGCAGACTGGTGGAGTTGCACGAATCTGCGGCGATCGAAAAGATCATCGCCGAACTGGCTCGCAAAGGTTTGAAGGTCGCCCATTATGCAACCAGCGACCGGCCAATCTTCGAGTTGATCGAAGGCGACGGTGACAAAGCCGTCTCGCATCCGCTGTTTTCGATTCCGGAAATCCTCGAAAAGATTTTGGGAATTGGCCGCCGAGGAGTGCAGATCAAGCGTTTCAAGGGTCTGGGTGAAATGAATGCCAAAGAGTTGTTTGAGACCACTATGAACCCGGAGAAGCGCAAACTACTCAAAGTAACTGAAAACAACCCGGTGGATGCCGATGAGATGTTCACGAGGTTAATGGGTGAATTAGTCGAGCCACGACGCGACTACATCGAAGAAAACGCATTAAATGTGCGAAATCTCGACGTGTAAACTAAGATGGGCGGCTTGTTTCATAAACTGCGCTATCCGCGGCGCTGTTACGTCGTCTGCACAATCCCGCGGTCGGGCAGCAATTTGTTGACTGACGGATTACGCGCCACGCGCCAGGCGGGCGTGCCGAAACAATTTTTCCTCCCGAAGTCCGAACCACGCTACGGTGCGGAGCTGGGGCTCGACCCCGTTGCGGATTATGCGGAATACGTGCGTGGCATCGTCACTGCCAAGACGACGCGCAACGAAGTCTTTGGTTTCAAGTTAATGAGCTGGTATCTGAACGATTTCCTGACGCGGCTGCGAGACACTCGCGCTTTCGGAAGCGCGACAACCGATGATCTCACGCTGTTGCGAAACGCTTTCCCGCGTCTCCGTTTTGTCCACATTGTCCGGCGCCACAAACTCCGGCAGGCGCTTTCAACAGCGCGCGCGCTTCAGACGGGGCTTTGGAAAGTGCAGGAGGGAAAAAGCACGGTAAGAGAGCCGCAATTTGATGCGGAGTTGATCGAGCAATCTCTCAAGGAAGCAGAGCGACAAGAGGAGATCTGGTACCGTTTTTTTCAGCGGACCGGCATTCATTCGTTCCAGGTCGAATATGAAAAACTTTGCAATGATTATGAGGGAACTATCAGCAGCGTGCTGGATTTCTTGCGAATTTCACTAGCGCGCGGCGTGCGGATTGGTCCCCCTGTAACCATCCGGCAAGCAGACGAGATTTCGCGCAACTGGGAAGAGCGCTTCCTCGAAGAGCGTCCCTCCGCCTACTCGACCGCCCCTGGCTAGACCAATCATGCTTAATCCAAACGAAAAAATAGAGCCGGTAAATGTAGCCGACGAAGTATCGAGATCTTTCCTCGATTACTCCATGTCCGTCATTATTTCTCGCGCATTGCCGGACGCACGCGACGGACTCAAACCGTCGCAGCGTCGGATTCTCTTTGCCATGCATGATCTCTCGCTCTTTCCGGGGCGACAGCATCGCAAATGCGCAAAAATCTGCGGCGACACCAGCGGTAATTATCATCCGCACGGCGAAGCAGTGATTTACCCCACTCTCGTCCACATGGCGCAAACCTGGGCGATGCGCGAGCGGCTGGTCGATGGGCAGGGCAATTTTGGATCGGTGGAAGGCGATCCGCCTGCTGCCATGCGTTACACCGAAGCGCGCATGACGCATCTCGGCGCTGCGCTCATGACCGACATGGAGAAGGACACCGTTGATTTTGTCCCTAATTACGACGAGACCCGCACCGAGCCGACAGTTTTTCCAGCTGCGTTTCCCAATTTACTC
>WNGI01001601.1_pt1 | contig 19056 bp, 17 predicted proteins | sample 5400621 | NCBI WGS metagenome assembly WNGI01 (sample SAMN13153374, study PRJNA577476) | soil metagenome | isolation source: 20 cm soil or saprolite under Garry oak tree replicate 1 | place: USA:California | collected 2016-06-15
GAACTGCACGTCGTAGACCGGCACCGTAGGAAACTCGGCCTTGAGCGGCTTCCAGCTCGTCCCGCCGTCCCGACTGTACCACAGCGCCGCGTCGGTTCCGAGGACCAAGAAGCCGCGCAGGTTCGGATTCTCGCGCACCACGCGCGCGGGAACGTCCTGCGGCAGGCCCTTGCCGATATCGACCCAGGTCTTGCCGTAGTCGGCGGTCTTGTAGACGTACGGCCGCCGGTCATCGAGCTCATGGCGGTCGATCGCGATGTACGCCGCGCCCGCGTCGAACGGCGAGACCCCGATCTGGTACACCCGCCCCTCCACGTCCTTCGCCAGTCCGGGGAAGTGGCCGGACACGCTGGTCCATGTCTTCCCGCCGTCCCGGGTCACGTGCACGAGTCCGTCGTCCGTGCCGACCCAGATCACATTGGAATCCGTCGGGGCGAGGGTGACCGTGAGAATCGTATTGTAGGTCTCGGCGCCGGAGATGTCGTAGTTGATGGGACCACCGCTCGTCACTTGCTTCGCCTTGTCGTTCCGGGTGAGGTCGGGGCTGATCGCCGTCCAGTGATCGCCGCCGTCGGTGGTCTTGAACACCACATTGGCGCCCAGGTACACCGTATTCGCGTCGCGCGACGACACGGCGATGGGTGACGTCCAGTTGAAGCGGTACTTCAGGTTCGCCGGCTTCATTTCGGTCACGCCGGACAGGTACGGTCGAATGGAGCGGGTCAGGCCCGTTTTGAGATCGACGCGCGTGATGTTGCCGTTCTGCGAATCCACGTAGAGGATCGACGAGTCGCTCGGCGCCGGCACCGCGTACTCCCCGTCGCCACCGGTGACCGTGAACCACTCGGAGCCGTTCAAGCCGCCGGCCCCACCCCCGCCACCGCCACCACCCCCGCCACCGCCTGCGCCGCTCGACGGCCCGCACCACGCGTTGTTGTCCTGCAAGCCGCCGCACAGCATGTACGGATTGTTGTTGTCCGCCGCCACCATGTAGAACTGCCCGATCGGCAAGTTGTTCAAGGACCGCCAACTCTTGGCAGCGTTCTCGGTGACGTACGCCCCGCCGTCGTTCCCCTGGATCATGCGGTCGGGATTCTGCGGGTCGATCCACAATGCATGATGGTCTACGTGCACGCCGCGGTCGATCGGTGTCGTCGTCTTGCCGCCGTCGTCCGAACGGAGCAGCAGGTACGACGAGAAGAACAGCTTCCGGTCATCCACCGGCGAGACGTGCAGCAGGGAGAAGTAGAACGGCCGGGCGGACAGCCCATGGAAGTCGGAGACCCGGGCCCAGTGGTCCCCCAGATCCTTCGAGTCCCACAGCATCCCCTGCGTCGTCTCGATCAGCGCGTACAGGTGGCTCGGGTTGGTGGGGCCGACGGCGAGGGCAATCCTGCCGAGCGGGCCCGCGGGCAGGCCTTCCTTGAGCCGCTCCCACGTGAGGCCGCCGTCCTTGGAGCGATAAATCCCGCTCCCCGCCCCGCCCGACATGAGCTCCCACGGATAGCGCACGAATTGCCACACGGCCGCGAACAGGACGCGCGGGTTGCCGGGCACCATCACCAGATCCGCGGCGCCCGTCGTGTCGTTGACGAACAGCACCTTCTGCCAGCTCTTGCCCCCGTCCGCGGTCCGGAACACGCCTCGCTCTGCATTGGGTGCCCACACGTGCCCCAGCGCGGCCACGAATACGACCTCGGGATTGGCCGGATCGATCACGATCCGGGTGATCTGGCCGACGTCGCCCAGACCCATGAACTGCCAGCTCTTGCCCGCGTCGGGAGACATGAAGACGCCGCGGCCGTCCACGACGTCGTTGCGCGGGTTCCCCTCCCCGGTGCCCACCCACACGACGTTCGGGTTCGACGGCGCGAGCGCCACGGCACCGATCGACGAGGTCGCCTGGTCCTTGAAGACCGCCTCCCACGAATCGCCGCCATCGATCGTCTTCCAGACGCCGCCCGCTGCGGCGCCGACGTAGTACACGTTACGGTCTCCCGGCACGCCGACGACGGCGGCCACCCGCCCGCCGGCCACCGAGGGACCGAGATTGCGGAACTTGAGGTTGTTGAGCGAATCCGCACCGCCCACCGGAGACAGGTCGGTCGGCTGTTTCTGCTTCACTTTGCCGCGACCTTGCCCCGCGGCCGGGAGAGCGAGAGCGAAATACAAGAGTGCACTGGAGACGGTGGCTTGACGGAGAGCCAGGCGGTACATCGGACGTGCTCCTAGAGCGGGTTCCTGGAGGGATACGTAGACGCGCCAACGGGCGTTGGCTGATTTACCGGCGCGCCCAACGCGCGTCAAGCGTGTAAGATTTTCCCTATGAAAAGATCCTCGCTGCTCCTCGGAGCTTCGGTCGCTACTGTGGCATTGACGCCACACCTCGCAGGCCAAGATCTCGCCAAGACGCGCCAGACTGCGATCGTCACGGCCGCGAGCCGGCTCGCTCCGGCGGTGGTAAGTGTCAATGTCCTGCGGCGCGAGCGACAACTGCCCCAGGATCCGTTCGACCTGTTTTTCATGCCCCGCGGCTCGGAACAGGTGGTGGAGGGCTATGGGTCTGGCTTCATCATCTCGCCGGACGGTGTCGTGATCACCAACCAGCACGTGACGCAAGGGGCCGAGCAGATCGTCGTCACGACGCGCGAAGGGCGGGACTTTCCCGCCAAGATCCTGGGGGAGGACCCGCTCACGGACATCGCCGTGCTCAAAGTGGACGGTAGCGGTCTTCCGACCGCGCCGCTCGGCAAGAGCACCGACCTGCTGATCGGGGAGTGGGTCGTGGCGGTCGGCAATCCGTTCGCCTACCTGCTGGGCAACACGGAGCCTACCGTTACGGCTGGGGTGGTGAGCGCCGTCGGCCGGAACCTGCTGCCCTCCCAAGGCCAGTCGGGCATTTACGTCGGCATGATACAGACCGACGCGCCGATCAACCCCGGTAATTCGGGCGGGCCGCTCGCGAACGCCGTGGGGGAGGTGGTCGGCGTGAACAGCTCGATCTTTACCAGCTCAGGCGGATCGGTGGGGATCGGATTTGCGATCCCGATCGAGCGCGCCCTCCGAGTGGCCGACGAGCTACGGCGGTTCGGGAAGGTGCGGCGTGCGTGGGTGGGGCTCGACGTCGCGGGCGCCGAGGATCTGCGGGGGTGGAAGCGGGTGGGCGGCCTGCGGGTGACCCAGGTGGCCGCGGGCGGCCCCGCGGGCCGGGCCGGCCTCGCGCCGGGCGACGTGCTCGTGAGCGCGCGCGGCCGGCGGTTGCGCACGTTCCTCGACTGGGAGGCGGTCATGCTCGACACGGGCCCCGGCGACACGCTCACCGTGAGCTTCCGCCACGGAGGCGAAAGCCGCAGCGCCCGGCTGGCGGTCACCGATTTCCCGACCACGCTCGCGGAGAAGGTCGCCGTGCTGGGCGGCATGAAGGTGGTGACGGTGACCCCGGCGGTGCGCGCCGAGCGCAACATGCAAAGCGACCACGGGGCGCTGATCTACGATTTGCCCGAGGAAATGGAGGAGGCTACCGGCCTGCGATCGGGCGACGTGATTCTCCAGATCAACCGGGTGCGGGTGTCGAGCGCCGACGATCTGCGCCGGGCGTTCGCGGCGACGGCGGGGGCCGGGGCGGTCACCGTATGGTTCGAGCGCGCGGGGCGCCTCGAGCGGACGGCGTTCTACGTGAGATAGAGTCACGATCTAGCGGTCAGGCGGACGATGGGGCATTGTCAAGCGTCGAGACCCCATCCGGAGACCGCCATGGCCGACACGATCCGCAGGGTGAGCTACTTCTACACGACCATATCCGACAAGCCCGGCGAGGGCGCCCGTCTGCTCGAGACGCTGCGGAGCGCCGGCGTGAACCTCCTGGCCTTCCACGCTTTCCCGAGCGCACGCAAGGCTCAGGTGGATTTCGTGCCGTCGGATGCGGCGCTGTTCACGGCAGCCGCGAAGGGCGCCAAGATCAAGCTGTCGAAGCCGAAGACGGCGTTTCTGATCGACGGCGACGATCGGGTCGGCGCCCTGGCCAGCGTCATGGCGCGGCTGGGCTCTGCGAAGATCAACGTCACGGCCGTCACCGGCGTGTGTGCCGGCATGGGACGGTATGGAGCGCTTCTCTGGGTCAAGCCGGGCGCGGTGAACAAGGCCGCGTCCGCCCTGGGAGCGATGTAAACGAAAAGGGACGTCGAGTAGGAACGTCGCGCGAGAGCGTCGCGCGAAGGCGTCAGTGCGAAGACGTCAGCGCGCCCCACCCCGCCCGAGAGCGTCCGGGCCGAACTTCTCGCGCACCTCGTCGATCACGCGGGAGATGACGCGGTCACGCTCGGTCTCGAGCGTGTTGCTCGGGGCCTCGAGCAGGGACAACTGGCCCTCCCCGTCCGTTCGCACGAGCTGCGACAGGGCGACGCCGAGCAGGCGAGCCGGGACACGGCGGGCCGCGCGGAGCCGGGTCAACAGCTCGCGCGCCACGGCGTACACGGCGCGGTCCGACTGGACGGCGTCGGCCAGCGTGCGGCTCGCCTGTCGTGTCGTGAAGTCGGCATCGCGCAGCTTCACCGTGACGGTGCGGGCGACGAGGCCGGCCTCTCGGACGTCCGCGCTGGCACGATCGGCCAGGGAGAGCAGCCTGGCGGCGAGCGCCGCGTCGTCGTCCAGATCGGTGGCGAACGTCTCGTCGCGGCTCACCGACTTGGCCTCGCGATTGGGCTCGACCGCCCCCCGATCGACGCCCTGCGCCCGCTCGTGCAGCCACGTCCCCTCGCGCTCACCCAGCCAACCCACCAGCGTCTCTAGGTCGTGCCGGACCACGTCGCGCACCGTGTGGAGGCCGAAACGCGCCAGGCGCTGCTGGAACTTGGGCCCGACCAGCGGGATGTCCGCCAGCGCGAATTGGACCATGAAGTCGGCCTCCGCTCCGGAGGCCACCACGAGGACGCCGTCCGCCGCGCCGCCGGGGTGGGGCTTGGCGAGACCGGCGGCGAGCTTCGCCACGAGCTTCGACGTCGCCCCTCCGATCGACAGCGAGAGGGAAGTCTCGGCCATCACGGCGTCGCGCATCCGTCGCGCCGTCGCCGCGAGCGGTTCACCTCCGTACAGCTGCTCGGTGCCCGAGAGATCGAGATAGAACTCGTCGCTCGAGGCCTGTTCCACGACGGGGGTGAAGCGGCGCAGCACCGCGCCGATCTCCCGGCTCTTCCGCGCACACGCTTCCCACGGCACCGGCACGACGGTCGCCCCGGGACAGAGGCGCACCGCACGCGCCATCGGCATCGCGGAGTGTACGCCGTAGGCTCGGGCTTCGTACGACGCGGAGGTCACGACGCCGCGGTGCTCGGGAGAGCCGCCGACGATGAGGAGCCGAGCCTTGCCCGCACCCTCCGGATCCGCCAGCCGCGCCACCGCCACGTAGAACGCGTCCGCGTCGGCGAGGAGAATCCGTCGGACGGTTGCGTCCATCGACCTAGGGCGACGCGGGCGGATGGTCCTGGAAGATCTGTGCGACGATCTGACGACGCTCGGCGAGGTCGTACAGCGTGAGCCGGAAGACCTCGTCATCGGCGCCCCCCAGCACGCCGCCGTAGCGGTTGGGCTCGGCGGTCTGACGTCGCTCGGCTTTCCGCACGAGGCGCAGCTCGTCGACCCGACTGATGGGAAAGCGGAACGTCGAGTCGCCCTGTTGCACGACGAGCGTGTCGCCCCGGAACCGGACGAGATGCAGATCCCAGAGGATCCGTCCGTCGTTGAGCGTGATCTGCCAGCGGTCGTCCAGCTGCGCCGTGAGCGGGGCAGCGCCGAGCAGGGCGATCCCGGCGACCCAGAGGGCTCTCACTGTCCCTCCACCTTCTCCGTCTTCGCCGCGGCGGCGGCCTGCTTCTTCTTTTTTTTCTTCTTGAGACGAGTGGTGCCGTACGTCCCGCGGAAAATCTTGCCACGCCTGGTGCGAATGTCGCCTTTGCCCATGAAGCCGATCTCCTTACTTCGCGCCACCCATCTTCCGGAGGCGGTTGTACTGCTCTGCCGACGTCGGCATGACCGAGAGGCGGCCCATGCGGACGAGTCCGAGGTCGGCGAACGCCCGGTCCTTCTTAATCTCGGCGAGCGACACCGGCCGCGGCAGTCTCCCCACTGCCCGGAGATCCACCACGGCCAGCTTGGGATCCTGCTGCTTGGGGTCGGGATAGGCGTCGGACATCACTTCCGCCACGCCCACGACGGCCTTCTCGTCTCCGGTGTGATAGACCAGTACCCGGTCGCCAGGCTTCATCTGGCGCAGATGCTTGAGGGCCAGGTTGTTCTTGACCCCGTCCCAGACGGCAGTCTTCTGGCGCTCGAGGTCATCGTAGCTGTAGGTGGACGGCTCGGTTTTCACGATCCAGAACGACATAGTGGAGGTGTTGGAGGTTGGTGGAAGATGGTGGAGGATGGTGGAGGTGGGAATACCTCCACCAACCTTCACCCACCTTCACCATCCTCCACCAACTTCCGAGCCCACCCCACGATCGCCGCCACAAGCTCTCCCATCACTTCCACGTCGCTGCGACCGGTTTTCTTGAGCACCTTGAAGGAGTGATCGCCACCCTCGACGAGGTGCAGCGTGGCCCGCTCGCCGAGCCGCTCCACCACCGGCCGCAACAGCTTCAGGTCCGCGAAGTCATCCCGCGACCCCTGCAGGAACAGCATGGGAACCTGGACCTGCGCGAGATGCTCCGCGCGCGAATCGCCGGGCCGCCCAGGAGGATGCAGCGGAAACCCGAGAAACACGAGCCCCCGCACTCCGGGGAGCGGCGCCTCGGCCTGTGCCGTCGACGTCATGCGCCCGCCGAACGACTTGCCGCCCGCCACGAGCGGCAGCCCCGGCGCGACGCGGCCGGCCTCCGCCACGGCCGCTCGCACCGCCACCGCCGCGACCGCCGGTGGATCGGGCCGACTGGCCCGCCGCTCCATGTAGGGAAACTGATACCGCAGCGTGCCGACGCCGCGCTCGCCGAGCAGCTGCGCGACGGTCTCGAGAAACGGATGGCGCATTCCGGCGCCCGCACCATGCGCCAGCACGTAGAGCAACCGTGCGCCGTCCGGACGGAGCAGCAGCCCCGACACTTCACCTGCCCGCTCGCCGACGGCGATCCGTACTTCACTCGAGGCGGTCATGCAGCTGCTCCAGCGCTTGGACCAAGTCGGGCTTGAGCTCGAGCACCGGGCGCAGTGGGTCCTCCCCCAGCTTCGTCATCCGGGCGGGGGCGGTCTTGATCGTGAATTTCCTGATGTCGAGCTTCGGCGTCACTTCGCTCCACTTGAGGGGCATCGACACCGGCGCGCCCGGCAACGGCCGCGCGCTGAACGGCGCGACGAGCAGGCGTCCGTGGCCGTTCTGGACGTAGTCGAGGTACACCTTGCCATCGCGCTTTTGGACCTGACGTGTCACGGTGGCGATGTCCGGCAGCTCGGCCGCGATGACGCGCGCCAGGAGTCCGCCGAGCGTGCGGGATTGTTCGTACGTGACCTGGCGACCCAACGGGATCAGCACGTGCAGGCCGGTCGAGCCGCTCGTCTTGATGCCTGTCGGAAGGCCGATATCGTCGCACAACGCCCGGACCGCCTTCGCGACGGTGACCACGTCCGTAAACGGGGCCTCCTTCGGGTCGAGGTCCAGGATGCACCAGTCGGGCGTCTCCAGGGTTGCCACGCGGGACGACCAGACGTGCAGCAGGATCGCCGCCATGTTGGCGATGTAGAGCAGCGAGGACGCGTTGTCGCAGACGAAATAGTCGAGGTCGCGCTGCGAGTCCTCGCTCCAGATCGTCACCGTTCGCACGAACGCCTGGGCATACTCCGGGGCGTCCTTCTGGAAAAAGGATTTCCCGTTGATGCCGTCGGGGAAGCGCGTGAGGACCAGGGGCCGGTCGGCGAGATAGGGCAGCATCCACTGGGATATGGCCCGGTAGTACTCGATCAGGTCGCCCTTCGTGTAGCCCTCGTCGGGCCAGAAGACCTTGTCTAGATTCGAGAACTTGACCTCGGGATGCGAGATGCGGGATGCGGGATGCGCGATTGGCAACGGCGGCTCCGCATCCCGCATCTCGCCTCCCGCATCCCGTTTCGCGATCTCCGTGATCGGCTTATCATCCCGAAATCGAACGAACACCGGTTGCCGTAACAGCCCCTCGTCCGTCCATTCCTTGTATCTCACTTCCGCGATCAGTGTTGGCGCGACCCAGGTATGCCCGGCGTCCTGGGGGACCGCGCCGGAGAAGGCAGGCGTCGGGCGGATGCTGCGCTCGAGCACGGCACTCACCTCCTTGAGTTGTGCCGTGGTGAACCCGCTCCCCGCCCGGCCGGCGTACACCAGCTTACCGTCTTCGTACGCGCCGAGGTCGAGGGCCCCGAACCCCGAGCGTGAGCCCTTGGGCCGTGTGAAGCCCACGACGACGAAGTCGTCGGTCCGATCAGCGCGGATCTTGAGCCAGTTGGGCGAGCGGCCGGCGCGGTACGATGCATCCGCCTTTTTCGCGACGATCCCCTCGAGTCCCATCTTCACGACCTGCTCATACAGCGCCTCGCCGTCTTTCTGGAAGTGCGAGAGATACTTGATCGGGCCCACACTCGGCACGATCTGCTCGAGCAGGGCCTTGCGCCGCTCGAGCGGCAACGGCCGCAGGTCGTACCCTTCGAACGCGAGCAGATCGAAGGCATAGAGCACGGCGGGGGACTCGACCGCGGCGCGCCGCACTTCGAGCGCCCGGGACACCTTGGCGCGGTTTTGGAGTCGCTGGAAGCTCGGCCGGCCCGCCTCGTCCGGCACCACCAGCTCGGCATCGAGGATGAATCCCTCGAACGGCAGTGCAGCCAGCGCGTGCGTGAGTTCGGGGAATGCGGCGGCGATATCGTTCCCCTTGCGCGTCAACAAGCGCGTCTCTCCCCGGTCGCGCCCCGCACGGACGCGGTATCCGTCGAGCTTGAGCTCGAACAGCCATCCGGGCTTCGAAAACGGCTGTTCGCGCGTCTCGGCGAGCATCGGCTCCGCCTCTTCGAGCGTCACGGCGCGGCGCGGCGCCTTGATGCGCGCGAGCTCCTTCAACACCGGCGCCGCCCGGTCCTTCCCCGCCTTCAGCTCCTCGACCGTGAGCCCGGACAGCACCGACTCCGGCGGCAGCGCGCTGTCCGCCGAGACGTACGCATCCTTCTCCTTGATGAGCAGCCATTCCTTCTCGCCCTTCTTGAGCTTCACGAGCGTCCACTTCCCCTTGAGCTTGTAGCCCTGCAGCTCGAACAGCAGCTTCCCCTTTTTCATCCCCTCCTCGGGATCCTCGAGCGGCACCCAGCGCCCGCGGTCCCACACGATCACCGCGCCGGCGCCATAGTTCCCTTCGGGGATGATCCCCTCGAAATCGCCGTACTCGAGCGGGTGGTCTTCGACGTGCACCGCGAGTCGCTTGTCCGCCCGGTTGGGCGAGGGGCCTTTGGGGACGGCCCAAGACCTGAGCACGCCGTCCATCTCGAGGCGCAGGTCCCAATGGAGCCGCCGGGCGGCGTGCATGTGGACCACGAACAGGCCGCCCGCGGACGGGGGGGGCCCCGCGGCCGCGGGACGGGCACCGGGCTCCGGCGTGCGGTCCAAAGACCGCTTGGCGCGGTAGGTACTGAGGGGATCGGGCCCGGGCTTCCGTTTTGAAGGCATTGGGGTGAAATCTTAACCCATGAGCGCACACCCGCTTGGTTCCGCCACGCTGTCCTTCGGCCTCGTTTCCGTCCCGATCAAGATGTTCTCGACCGGCGAGTCGTCGGCCGCGATCAGCTTCAACTGGCTGCACAAGAAGGACGGCGCGCGCCTGAAACAGCAGTACGTCTGCTCCAAGGACGGCGACAAGGTCGAAAAGGAAGAGATGGTGAAGGGCTACGAGTTCACCAAGGGGCAGTACGTGATCTTCAAGCCGGAGGAGCTGAAGGCCCTCGAAGAGAAATCCACCAACACGATCGAGATCACGGAATTCGTCCCAGCCGAGCAGGTGGACCGGAAATTCGTCGAGAAGTCGTACTTCCTCGGCCCCGACAAAGGCGGCGACCGCGCCTATCGGCTGCTGGCGGAGGCCCTCAAGCAGACGAAGCGGGTGGCGGTGGGGCAATACGCGGCGCGCGGCAAGCAGTACCTCATCGCCGTCCGTCCCGAAGCGAACGGGCTGCTCATGGAGCAGCTGCGCTACGCGAACGAAATTCGCTCGATCGCCGACGTGCCCATCCCCAAGATCGAGGTCAAGAAGCCGGAGCTCCAGCTCGCCGTCCAGCTGGTGGAGCAGGCGGCGTCCGAGGCGTTTCAACCCGACAAGTACGAAGACAACGTCCGCAAGCGCGTGCTCGAGCAGATCCAGCGGAAGGTGGAGGGGAAGGAGATCACCGAGGAGCCAGCGGAGGCTCCCAAGACGCAGATCATCGACCTGATGGAAGCGCTGAAGGCGAGCCTCAAGGGCAAAGGCGGCGCCGCGGGGGGCGAGCGCAAGCCGGCGAAGCGGGTCGAGGGGAAAGCGCCCAAGGCGGCTCCGGCAGCCAAGCGCAAGGTGGGAGGTGCGAGGGGTTAGGGGCTAGGGGTTAGGGGTTGGTACGGGATGAAGGGATACAATTCCCGGGACGTCGCCAGGCTGCTGGGATTGACCGTCGCGCAAGTGCAGGCATTCGCGCGCGACGGTTTTTTGACGCCCACCCCCCGGGCCGGTCGCGGGGCTCGGCGCAAGCTCCAGTTCTCCTTCCAGGACCTCGTGATCCTGCGGACGGCCAAGGCGCTCGTCGCCGCCCGGATTCCGACTCGGCGGATTCGCCGCGCACTCAAGCAGCTGCGGCGGCAACTGCCGCGCGGGCGCTCGCTCGCCGAGCTGCGCATCACGGCCGAGGGCGACCGCATCATGGTCAGCGACGGATATACGGCGTGGAATCCCGAGTCGGGGCAGACGCACCTCGACTTTGCGGTGTCGGATCTCGCGACCCGGGCGGCGCCGATCGCGCGGCGGACGGCGCAAGCGGCGCGCGCGGTCGAAGGCGACCTGGACGCGGAAGACTGGTACGAGCTCGGGCTCGAGCTCGAGGCCGTCGAGCCGGGGGAGGCGCGGGACGCCTATCGACGCGCCCTGGAGCTCGACGCCCATCACGCCGACGCCCACGTCAATCTCGGGCGGCTCTTGCACGAGCAGGGCATGATCGAAGAGGCGGAGCGGCATTACCGGCTGGCGCTGCGCGAGAATCCCGATCATGCCACCGCGGCATTCAACCTGGGCATCGCGCTCGAAGACCTGAACCAGCCGGCGGACGCGATCGAGGCGTACCGGAGGGCGTTGGCGACGGATGCGCGGCTCGCCGACGCGCACTACAACGTGGCGCGGCTGTACGAGAAGGTAGGAAAGAAGGCGGCGGCGCTACGGCACCTGTCGATTTATCGGCGTCTCACGGTGGAGGGGTAGGCATGAACCTCTTGGCCCCACGCGTCTCCGCGTATCTGGACGAGCTCGTCCCCCCCCGTCCCCCGCGCCTCGCCGAGCTGGAAGCGGAGGCGCGGCGCACCGGCTTCCCCATCATCGGCCCCGCGACGGGGCACCTGTGCTACCTGCTGGCACGCCTCAGCCATGCTCGACACGTCTTCGAGCTCGGCTCGGGGTTCGGCTATTCGACCGCGTGGTTCGCGCGCGCTGTAAAAGAAAACGGCGGCGGGACGGTGCACCATGTCGTCTGGGACGAGCGGTTGTCCCGCGAAGCGCGCGATAACCTCGCGGCCCTCGGCCTGGCCGACGTGGTCCAGTTCCACGTGGGGGAGGCGGTGGCGACCCTGCAACGCGCTTCGGGGCCGTTCGACGTCATCTTCAACGACATCGACAAACAGGATTACCCGAAGGCACTCGACGTCATCGTGACCAAGCTGCGACCGGGTGGACTGCTCCTGGTCGACAACATGCTGTGGAGTGGGCGCATCTTCGAGCGCCGCGACACGAGCCCCGCGACCCGCGGGGTGCGGGAGCTGACGCGGCGCATTCAGACGGACCCGCGGTGGATTGCGTCCGTGATCCCGGTGCGAGACGGCCTGCTGGTTGCGCATCGCATGTAGGGGCCGGGCGGCGAGTCACGTTACTCGAGAAACGTCGCGAACTGTTGCGCCAGCTTCGGCCCGATCCCCGACTCCTCGTGCTTGAAGAAGATGAACGCGTCCCGCCATTCTTTCCCCACGTCCTTTACCGTCCCGGCCCACTGCTCGAGATCCTTCTTCGTATATCCTTCGTCGCGCAGGCGCATATAGCCGAAGTCCGCGGTCGCGACCAGCGGCGTGTGACCGTTCTCCGTGTCCGCGACGCATAACGCCGCGTTCCCGACCCGCAACGCCTCGTAGACGTCGTCCCCGAACCACGACTCGTGCCGGAACTCCCAGGCGCACCGCAGGTCCGCGGGGAACTGGGTGAGCAAGTCGTTCAGCCGGTCCAGGTCCTTTTTGAAATTGGGCGGGAGCTGAAACAGGATCGGCCCGAGCTTGGGACCGAGCTTGCGCGCCGTCTCGAGGAAGTAGCGCAGCGACTCGTCCACGTCCCGGAGCCGGGCGATGTGGGTGATGCGCTGCGGCGCCTTGAGCACGAAGGTGAAGGCGGCCGGCGTGGCGGTATCCCAGCCGACGATCGTCTTCGCATTGGGCATGCGGTAAAACGTGTAGTTGATCTCCACCGTGCCGAGCCGCTGGGCGTAGTACTCGAGCATCTTGGACTCGGGTGTCTTGGCCGGATAAAACGTCCCCTTCCACTCCGGGAAGTTGTAGCCCGAGGTGCCGACGCGGACGTTCACGCCACCCACACGGTCTTGACGTTCACGAACTCCCGCAGGCCCTCCGCGGACAGCTCGCGCCCGTAGCCGGAGCGCTTCACACCGCCGAACGGCAGGCGAGGATCGGATTTGACAAGCCCGTTCACGAACACGCTTCCCGCGTCGATCTCGCGGGCGACGCGCTCGCCACGCTGCGCGTCGCGCGTCCACACCGCCGCACCGAGGCCGAAGGACGACGCGTTGGCGATGCGGATCGCGTCCGCCTCGTCCTTGGCGCGGATCACGGCGGCGACAGGGCCGAACGTCTCCTGGTCGAACGCCGGCATCCCCGGCTCCACCGCGACGAGGACCGTGGGCGGGTAGAAGGCGCCGCGGCCACGTGGGAGCTGGCCACCCAGAATCGCCTGCGCCCCGCGCTGCACCGACTCCTGCACCTGCCGGTGGAGGTTCTCGCGCAGATCGAGCCGCGCCTGTGGCCCGACCTGAGTCGTCGGGTCGAGCGGATCTCCCACCTTCCGGGCACGCATCTCGGTCGTGAACCGCTCGAGGAATTGGTCGGCCACGCGCTCCACGACGATGAAGCGCTTCGCGGCGATGCAACTTTGACCGCTATTGATCAGACGCGCCTCGGCAGCAGTTCGGGCCGCTCGCTCCAGATCGGCATCGTCGAGCACGATGAAGGGATCGCTGCCGCCCAGCTCGAGCACGGTCTTCTTGAGGTGCCGTCCCGCCTGCTCCGCCACCTGGCTCCCCGCGCGGTCCGAGCCGGTGAGCGTCACCGCCCGGACGCGCCCGTCGGCGATCGCGCCGCCGGCGCCCTCGTTCGACAGGAACACCGCGCGGAACAGACCATCCGGGAAGCCCGCGTCCCGGAAGACCTCTTCGATCTCGACCGCGCACCGTGGCACGTTGGGCGCGTGCTTCAGGATGCCGGCGTTCCCGGCGACCAGCGCCGGCGCGGCGAAGCGGAACACCTGCCAGAACGGGAAATTCCACGGCATGATCGCGAGCACCGGACCGAGGGCTTCGAAGCGGATGTAGCTCCGCGATGCGTCGCTCGGACGGGGCTCATCCGCCAGGAGGGCCGGCCCGTGCTCCGCGTAGTAGTCGCACACCCAGGCACATTTCTCGGCTTCTCCCGCGCCTTGCGCCAACGGCTTTCCCATCTCGAGCGCCATCGTACGAGCGTACGCCTCCTTGCGCTCGCGCAACACGCGCCCGGCGGCGCGGAGCCGCTCGGCTCGCTCCGTCACCGGCCGGCGACGCCAATCCCGGGACGCGACATCGGCGCGCTCCAGGATCCCGGTCAGCGCGTCGGGCGCTGTCTCCCCGAACGTCTCGAGCACCTCGCCGGTGGCGGGGTTGACCGACTGGAACGTCACGCGATCACCTCCGGGCGATCCCGCACCCGATCCACCGTGCAGAGAAAGCCCAGCGGCTCGTCGCCCGTCGCTCGGAACTGGTGCGCCACGCCGGGCGACACGTACACGCAGTCGAACGGCGCGATCTCGTAGCTCTTGTCCCCCAGGGTCACCCGCCCGCGACCGCGAATCACGACCACCGCGTGGGGATGCCGGTGCCGCTCGAGCGTCGAGTAGCCGCCGGGTTGGATCTCGAAATACCGGGTGACGAAGCTGAACGGCTCCTCGCCGGCGCCTTCGCCCAGGAGCGTCTGACGGGTCACGTCCCGGTACGGCACATCCCCCGTCTTGTACTCGCGCGCGGGAACGCCGTCCCAGCGGAACCCGCCGAACTTGAGGACCTTCGATCGGTCATCCATGGGAGTGTCGTCTCACTGCGGTCACGAGCCGCTCCGCCGCCGTGGTGGGATCGGCTTGCGCGTACAGGCTCCCGCCGATCAGGAAGATCGTGTCCGCGCCATACCGGTCGATCCAGTGCGGCACACGCGCCGCGTCGATTCCCCCCGCTGGCACGGGGAAGGAAGGGGACACGGGTCCCAGCGGCCCGCGCAGCCGCGCGTTGATCGCGGCGCACGTCGCTTCGGGGAACGTAAACCGCCCCCCGGCGTTGGGATAGATCACCCCGTCGCTCCCCGCAACGCGGAACAGGTCGCCCAACAACACTTCCGGCGAGATGCCGTGGGTCGGCTGGAAGAAAGCACCCGCGAGCGACGGGTGCGACATGATCGCCAGCCCGGTGGCAGCCGCGATCGCGTTCACGGCGCCGAGTCCGGCAGGGAGCGCGTTGACCACGACGCCGCGACAGCCGGCGGCCCGCGCTACGCCCGCGCGCTCCAACATCCCGACCGGGCCGCTCGTGACGTTCGGGAAGTACAGCGCGTTCCCCCCGGTCTCGTCGTTGGCCCGTGCAACGGCCTCCTGGCAGCGCTCGACCCGCTCGCGAAACGGCGCGGTGGTCTGATCCGCGAGGCTGTGATCGTCCTTGATGAGATCGATCCCCGCTCGGGCGAATCCATAGGCCAGCTGCGCGAGCTGCGGGGCGGTGAGCCCGAGCGGTTTGAGCGCCGTGCAGAGGAGGGGCCGTCCGCGGGCGCCGGTGAGCTCGCGTAGCCCCGCAATGCCGAGCCGCGGGCCGCGCAGCGCGGCGAGCAGCTCGTCCGGCCAGTCGAGGCCGGCGATCACGATCCCCGCCTTGAGCGAGATGTTGCCGAACAGGAGGTTCAGGAGCTGGGGCAGGTCGCCGCACACGGCGACCGGGTCGAACGAGACGACGGCGCGGGAGCGTCCCCGGCCGAGCGACTCGACCGACTCGACGCGCCCCGCGACTCGCTCCGCGACCTCCGGGGACACGGCGTCCTCGGGGAGCTCGAGGGTTTGCTCGAACGCGATGTCGCGCGCCTTGGCGGCGGCGACCCGGCGCGAGCAGGCGAGGTGGTACGTCACGCGCAGACGCATGGTGATCGCGGTCACGCTGGATGTTAGCGTCGGAGCGCGGCATCGCGACCGATTCTGCCACAGCCCGGGCACCGACGGTCCCTGGGCGATCCGCCCCATATCCTTATAGCACAGGCCGACTTGTCACGCACGTCTTCCGCCAGGCACACGCCTTGCGACTCAGGTGTTTGCGGTCGCACAGGCGCGGCCCACGAGGAGTGACGTATGACACAGTCTTGGCGACCAGACGATTGGGCGGACGACGACGAGGGGTGGCGCGGGGATCTCCACCGCCCCACCGAGTCGTGGCGCGCGGATCCGAGCGACGATCGCTGGCGCGGCCAAGAGCACCTTGCCGACTGGCCGGAGGCGCAGGCCGGGCCGGAATACTGGATGTACAAGCGCGCGGCGGAAGAGTGACCGCGTAGCCTCGCGAGCTGCATACCGAGGCCCGGCGCCGTCCCAGCGACGAGCCGGGCCTCCTTGCTTCTCCCGCCTTGCGAACCGACCCACTCCCGCGGTATGGTCAGCGCTCTGCCGCCTCCGACCGCAACGCTGCTCGGGCAATTCGCATGGGGAACGCAGTGACTCTTGGAGCGCTGATGCTTCTCGCGCCGCTCGTTGCGAGCGGCGACACGCTTTCGGGCCGGGTAGTCGCCCGTGACGGTCACGCCGTCGCGGGCGCGACAGTGGTCGTGGTCGAGCTGCACCGCGTGGCGCTCACCCAGACCGACGGTCGGTTCCGTTTCGCCGACTTGCCGGCGGGGAGCTACACGGTGACCGTCCGCCGTCTCGGGTTCGCGCCCCTCGCGCGACAGGTGGCGGTGAGCGGGCCGACCACGCTGGATCTCATCCTGGAGCGGACGTCGGTGTGGGTCGAGCCGGTCACGGTGTCGGCGACCCGCGCTCCGCTCGACGTCCTCTCCTCACCACTCCCGACCGAGGCGCTCTCCGAGGACCGGCTGCGCCGCGCGCAGAGCGTGTCGCTCGCCCACGCGCTCGCCGAGCTCCCCGGGATCAACGCCCTCACCACCGGACAGCAGATCGGCAAGCCCGTCATCCGTGGGCTCACCGGGCCCCGTGTGCTGGTGCTCGAGGACGGCAGCCGCCTGGAGGACTACTCCTGGAGCGACGAAGACGGTCCCTCGGTGGACGCCCGGCTCGCACAGCGCGTGGAGGTGATCCGCGGGCCGGCGAGCGTGCTGTACGGCTCCGACGCCCTGGGCGGCGTGGTGAACGTGATTCCCGAGGAGCTGCCGGACGCGAACGGCGGACCGCGAGCGATGCGCACCGGTTTCGAGATATCGGGTGCCTCGAACAACGCCGAGCTCGAAGGTGCCGCGCGAGTTGAGGGAGCGAGCGGCGGCTGGGGTTGGCGCGTGTTCGGCATCGGCCGATTCGCAAGCGGCCTCCACACGCCCGCGGGCGAGCTCGACAACACCGGGTTCAGCGCGATCTCCGGAGAGGTCGCAGTCGGCACGCGCGGCGCGCGTGGCAGCACGACGCTGCGCTACACACGGTACGGGGGCGAGTTCAAGCTGCTCGAAGCCGAGGGACCGGCGACGGGAGAGACGGGCGGCCCCGAGCGCAAACTGTCCGACGACCGCGTGCAGGTCGCGGGTGACTATCTCCTGGGTGGCGTCCGACTGGAGACGAAGGCCCAATGGCAGCGCCATTCGCTCATCGAGGTCTCCGACACGGGCACCAGCCCGAGCGGCGCTCCGCTCGAGGGGACCGCGTTCGACCTGCTGCTCAACACGCTCACCGTCGATGTGCTGGCTCATCACACCGCCGGCCCGCGGCTGCGGGGCACGTTCGGCGCGTCGGGCGTCCACCAGACGAACGATACCCGTGGCATGATTCCCCTGGTGCCCGGCGCACGGATCAACTCGGGGGCGCTGTTCGCATTCGAGGAGGCGACCATCGGCCGAATGACCATCCTAGCTGGGGGCCGGGTCGATGTGCGGCGCCTCACGGCGGATTCCAATGCGGTGCTCAAGCGGGGGGCGGAGCAGCGCGACTACACTGCGTGGTCTGGGAATGCCGGGATCGTGTATCGCCCCCGGGCCGCGGTGGCGTTGACCGCGAATCTCGGGCGCGCCTGGCGGGCGCCGACCCTGTTCGAGCTGTTCTCCAACGGGGCGCACCTCGGCGAAGCGCGCTACGAGATCGGGGACGCCGGCCTCAAACCGGAGGCGGGGACGAACATGGACGTCGGCGTGCGCTGGCAGGGCGCGCGCGTCCGGGTCGAGCTCGCGGGATACTACAACACGATCGACCGGTTCATCTATATCACGCCGACGGACTCGTTCGTGACGGTATCGACTTCCCCGCCAGCCTCGCTGCGCGTGTATCGCTACCAGCAGGCTGATGCCCGCCTGCTGGGCGGCGAGGCGGCCGTCGAAGTCGAAGTCGCCCCCCCACTCACGCTGCGCGCGCGCGGAGACGCCGTCCGCGGCACCAATCGGGCGACCAGCGAGCCGCTGCCGCTCGTACCGCCGGCGCGCGCGGCGCTCGGCGCCGAGCTGCACCGCGCCGGCGGGAGCCGGCGGGCCGACCGCGCCTACGCGGGCGTCGAGGTCGAAGCTGCCACGCGGCAGACCCGCCTCAACCCCCTCGACATCCCCACCGGCGGGTACACGCTGCTCAATCTCTCGGCCGGCTTCGTGCAACCCCTGCGCGGTCGGGCCTGCCACGTCGACCTCGCGGTTCGCAACGCGACCAATGTGAGCTACCGCAGTTTCCTGAGTCGTTATAAGGAGTTCGCACTCAACCCCGGCCGAAACGTGGTGCTGAGAATCTCTCTGGGAGAATAGGGTCGCCGTGAGAATCACCGTCGCCGCCGCTCTGGCGCTGGCCACCGCTGCGCAGACCCTTTCCGCCCAGGTATTCCGCCAGAAGGACTTCGACGCCTACGTCGCCCGAGGACTCCAGGTGCTGCGGACTCCGGGTGCGAGCATCGCCGTTGTGAGGAACGGCCGGGTGCTGTTCGCCAAGGGCTACGGCGTGCGCACGATGGGCGACACCGCCCGGGTGGACGCCCACACGCTGTTCCAGATCGCGTCGAACACCAAGGCGTTCACCACCGCCGCGCTCGCGATCCTGGCCGACGAGGGGAAGCTCTCGTGGGACGATGCCGTGACCAAGTTCCTCCCGGGGTTCCAGCTGTACGACCCCTACGTGACCCGCGAGTTCACGGTTCGAGATCTCGTGACACACAGGAGCGGCCTGGGCCTGGGCGCGGGGGACCTGTTGTGGTTCCACTCGAACTACAATCGGGGCGACATCGCCTATCGGATCCGCTTCGCCAGGCCCGTGTCGAGCTTCCGCAGCGCCTACGCGTACGACAACGTGCTCTACATCGTGGCCGGCGAGATCTTCCCCGCCGTCGCCGGCCAGAACTGGGACGACTTCGTGAAGAACC
>WNGI01001604.1_pt1 | contig 19047 bp, 21 predicted proteins | sample 5400621 | NCBI WGS metagenome assembly WNGI01 (sample SAMN13153374, study PRJNA577476) | soil metagenome | isolation source: 20 cm soil or saprolite under Garry oak tree replicate 1 | place: USA:California | collected 2016-06-15
TGGAGCTCCTCCAGGACAGCCGCGAGCGGTCGCTGCAGGGGCCCGGCCGGGCTGAGAAGTCCCTCGGCGGGCACCGCCGCATCCTGTCCGCGATCCGCGACCGGGATCCGGATGCGGCGGCGGAGGCGATGCTGCGGCACATCGAAGAGATCGAGCAGGTCCTGTTTTCGCGTGGGCCGGGCGCCCGAGGCGGCGCCCGTGCGACGTTGACGGCCGGGGCGTGAACCCGGCGGGAGGTGGGCGATGGCACGCACCATCTCGGTAGAGGTCATCTACCGGGGGATCTTCCAGAAAACGCTCGCGAAGAACATCTGCCGGGGGATCGTGCTGGCCGCCCGGAAGGAGGGCAAGATCGGGATTGCGTTCGGCCGGTACGGCGACTCGCCGGAGCGCAACGGCATCCCCGCCAAGAACTTCGCCATCGTCGCCCCGAACGAGGAAGAGCTCCAGCTCAGCATGGCCCAGTACGAGCCGGAGCAGACCGACGTAACGATCAACGTCGACGACATGATGTGCAAAGGCGTGGAGTCCTGGGCCTGGTACGGTCTGCAGCCCATCAACCAGAAGATCCGTGAGCAGGGGACGCTGATCGTGACCTCGATGCTCCCGGCCGAGGAGCTCATCAAGTTCTGCCACACCAAGACGCACCCCTACCGCCTCGCCGTCCTCCAGGCGATCCCGAGCTTCTCCGGCCTCTGGGTCTACAAGGACGACCACACCGACGTCCGCATCCTCGGGGCGCTGCCGAAGGTCTGTCCGGAACTGGTCAGCTTGGACAGCGTGCTTGCGGCGATCAAGGAGGAGTGGAAGGACGACCTGAAGGCCCGGTCCGCGCGGCGCTCCTTCGAGCAGGTGACGGCGCGGACGGTCCAGCCCGGCGAGGGCAACCGCGAAGTCCCGTACAAGTTCGATCTGCCCGGGTGGAAGACGATGCGCGAGGGCGTGACGATCGATGGCATCCGGCTCGGCGAGCCCATCAAGTTCGGCGACGAGATCGGCGGCTACCGGCCGGCGCGGAACCCCTACTTCAAGAAGTTCTCCACCCGGACGATGCGCCCGGTGATCGACTTCGACAAGTGCATCAAGTGCACGCTCTGCTGGCTGCAGTGCCCCGACTCCTGCTTCGACGTCATGCCGGACGGGACGTACGACCTGAACGCCGAGGCCTGCTGCGGCTGCGGGGTCTGCGAGGCGGTCTGCCCCGTGGATGACTGCGTCACGATGGTCAACGAGGCGGCCTTCGGCGACAACAAGAGCCAGTGGGAGATGTTCAAGACGGACAAAGCGGGCTACAAGGCATGGGTCGACACGAAGATCGCCCACCGGCCGGAGCGGTCCCACGGATTCCGCTACCGGGGGCAGTACCAGGAGCAGGTCGCCAAGATGGACCCGGCGGCCGGCGGACCGGAGAAGGGGAGCGCCGGTCCGGGAGGGCGGAAACAGATGGGCGCAGGCGCTGAGGGGGGTGAGGAGTAATGGATGCGGATGCGGCAACCGCGGTCCGGGTCGCGGCGGCCGAACAGGAGGCGTTGATCAGCGGGAGCGAGGCGGTGGCCGTCGCCACCAAGCTCGCCGACGTGGATGTGCTGACCGCCTACCCGATCAGGCCGTACGACACCTTGATGCAGTACGTCGCCAAGCAGATCGCCAATGGCGAGCAGGACGCCGAATACATCGTGGCCGAGAGCGAGCACAGCCAGTTCGAGATCGCCAAGCACGCCGAGGCGGTCGGGGCGCGGGCGATGTGCGGCTCCAGCGGGGTGGGCTGGTGTTACGCGTTCGAGGCGATCGCCGTCACCCCGGCCCTGCGCCTGCCCCTGGTCGCCATGGTCGGCAACCGGGCGCTGGACGACCCGGGGGCGTTCGGGACGGAGCACAACGACGCGCTGGCGGCCCGGGACCTGGGCTGGATGCACGTCTGGGTGGATACGGCCCAGGAGGCTCTGGACACCACCCTGATCGCCTACCGGGTGGCGGAGGATCGCCGCGTGTTCCTCCCCTGCGCGATCAGCACGGACGGGGCGTTCCTGACCCACTCTCAGACGCTGGTCAAGATCCCGCCGCAGGTCTGGGTCGACGAGTTCCTCCCTCCATATAATCGCGGCGACCTCCGGCTGCACCCCGACAACCCGATCACGATCGCCCCGCAGGTAAACGAGGACTGGCTGATGGAGATCCGGCGCCAGACCGACGAGGCGATGCGGAACGCGCGAGGGGTGATCGAGGAGGCGTATCGGGATTTCCGGCGGATCTTCGGCCGGGGCGACGGCAACCCGTTCTTCGAGGAGTACCAGACCGACGACGCGGAGATCGTGCTGCTCGGCATGGGAACGCTCTCCATGCCCGTCAAGGTGGTCATCCGGAAGCTGCGCGAACAGGGCCAGAAGGTCGGGTTCGTGCGCGTCCGGTGGTTCCGGCCGTTCGATCATGAGCGGCTCGGGCAGCTGCTGTCGCGCTTCGCGGCGGTGGGGGTGATCGACCGGGACTTCTCGATGGGCTCGCCGTTCAACAGCGGCGTCCTGGCCAACGAGATCCGGTCGGTCCTGTACGCGCAGGACCGGCGCCCGCCGGTGGTGAGCTTCATCGCGGGGCTGGGCGGCCGCGAGGTGACGATCCCGGCGGTGAAAGAGATGATCGAGCAGACCCGCAAGGCGGCCGAGACCGGCAAGACCCCAATGGATACGCAGTGGATCGGCGTACGGGCCTAGGAGGGATGAGCGATGGATAAGCCTCAAGCAGCGACGCTGGATTCACCGATCCCAGTCCTGGAGCCGATCAAGGGCGTGAAGAAGGCGCCCATCGAGGAGTACTTCACCTCGGGCCACCGCACCTGTCAGGGCTGCGAGTCGGCGCTGGTCATGAAGCTGATGGTGAAGGCCGCCGGGCCGCGCACGGTGGTGCTCGGCAGCACCGGGTGCATGTATGTCGCGAACACGACCTACTACAGCACCTCCTGGGTGGTCCCGTGGATGCACACGCAGCTCGGTTCCTCGGGGTCGGCCGCGGTCGGGACGGCGGCCGGCTACCGGGCGCTGATGCGGAAGGGGAAGATCAAGCGCGAGCCGATCAACGTCATCTCGTTCTGCGGCGACGGCGGCGGGGCCGACATGGGCCTGTCGGCGATCTCCGGCGCCCTGCAGCACATGGACTATAACCACCTGATCTTGCTGTACGACAACGAGTCGTACGCCAACACGGACATCCAGGCCTCCGGCAGCACCCCGTACGGCGCCAACACCACGTTCAGCCCGCACGGGAAGGCGAAGCGGATCCTGCACAAACGGTGGAAGAAGAACATGGCGGCGATGCTCGCGGCCGGCCACCCCGAGTGCCGGTACGTGGGCACGGTCTGCGCCAGCTACGCGGTGGACTTCATGAACCGGATCCGGAAGGCGCTGAGCATCGGGGGACCGACCTTCATCCACTCGCTCGACCCGTGCCCCAAAGGGTGGGATTACGACCCCATGCTCTCGCACGAGCTGGGCGAGCTCGCGGTCCTCGCGGGCATCTGGCCCCTCTTCGACGTGGAGAACCACACGCTGCGCCTGTACGGGAAGAGCAAGGGGATCGTGGAGGGACGCCAGAAGCGGCTGCCCGTCCGCGACTACCTCATGAAGCAGGGCCGGTTCGCCCATTTCACCGACGACGACATCGACTACTTCCAGGCCAAGATCGACGAGATGTGGACCCGGTGGCTGATCCCGGGCGTCCTGCCGTTCTCCACCGACGTGCTGAACGAGAAAGTCCCCGGCTAGCGCGGCGGAGCGGCGCGCCGGAGCGGTCGGCGCAGCCCGGCTTCGCCCAACAGGGGCCGGGAAGAGCATAGCAGGCAGCAGCGTGGCTTCGCGCTTCAGACAGGCGAGGTGACGGTGTGATGCAGAGGGGGCTTCCTCTCGACGTCAGGAAACGCTGACCGCGGGGGAGCCCTGTCCGTTTCCTCGACCGGGAACGGGCGGGGGGCGCGCGAAAGGAGGGGAGGGACGGGGGCACGGAAGCGAGATCAATCGCCAGCCGGAGGGGGGATCCAGAACACGGGTGTCATCAATCATCCCTGCTCGCCGGCGAAGCTTCAGGGGGGTGAAGGAAGATGGCGACGGCAGCGGCAAGCGATCGGACGACGACGGAGTGGCTGATGCGGTGGCGGTGGTGGATCCTGGTGGCGGCGGTGCTCGCCCAGATCCCCAACGCGAACATGCAATATGCCTGGACGCTGTTCCCGTCCCACATCGTCAAAGACGGACTGGGAAAGCTGAGCAGGGTCCAGGAGGTGTTCGCGCTGTTCGTGCTGTTGGAGACGTGGCTGGTCCCCTTTGATGGATGGCTCGTGGACAGATTCGGGCCCCGGCTGCTCACCATCGCCGGCGGGGCGCTGATCGGGATCAGCTGGGTGGCCGCCTCTACCGTCCAGACGCTCGGCGGCCTGCTCTTCTGGTACGGCGTCGTCGGCGGGACCGGCGCCGGGATCATTTACGGCGCCACGATCGCCACGGCGCTGAAGTGGTTCCCGGACCGCCGGGGGTTGACGGCGGGGCTGGTGGCCGCGGGGTTCGGGGCCGGCGCGGCGCTGTCCGTCGCTCCGATCGATAACGTCATCAACCACGCGGGGTGGCGGGCCGCGTTCTTCCAGTTCGGCATCATCCAGGGGATCATCGTGATCCTCGCAGCCCTCTTCCTTGCCGCGCCGCCGGAAGGATTCAAGGTCACCGCGGCCGCCATCGCGAAGCGGGTCTCCAAGAACGTCCGCCAGGCGGCGGTGGACAGCACCCCGGCCGAGATGATCCGCACGCCGCACTTCTGGGTCATGTACGTCATGATGGTCCTCGTCGGCGGCGGCGGGCTCATGGCGACCGCCCAGCTCGGGCCGATCGCCAAGTCCACCGGGGTGGACAAAGTGGTGGTGATGTGGGGGTTGACCGCGCTCGTGCTGGCCCTGCAGATCGATCGGGTGTTGAACGGGATCACCCGCCCGATCTGGGGGTGGATCTCCGATCACATCGGGCGTGAGAACTCCATGTTCATCGCCTTCGGCATCCAGGGGTTCGCGATCCTCTGGCTGCTGTCGGTGCTGGACAAGCCGGTCGCCTTCATCATTGCCTCCGGCGCCGCGTTCTTCTTCTGGGGCGAGATGTACTCGCTGTTCCCCGCCATGGTCGGCGACATGTGGGGGCGGAAATACGCGGGCACGAATTATGGCCTGATGTACACCGCCAAGGGTGTGGCGTCGATCTGGGCCGGCCCGCTGGCCGCGTACATGTTTGAGGTCCAGAAGGGATGGCACACGGTCTTCGTGATCTCCGCAATCGCGAACTTCGTCGCGGCGCTTGTGGCGATTCTTGTGCTGAAGCGGATGCCGCTGCGCAAGCCGATGATCACGGGACAGATGGCTCACGCGCTCGGCGGAGAGTAGGCGGCCGGCTGGGAGGCGGGACCGCCCGGAACCAAGTTCACAGCGCGATCAGCCCAGCACGGGGTCGGGAGGGCCGCCCGGGCGGCCCTCCGCGGCCACCGCACGTCGAGGCGTCGCGTCTGCGGGACGCACCGGTCGTTTGACGCTCCTGCAAGATCCGTGCTAGAATGACCGGCAAGACGACGAAGACGAACCCGCTGGGCCCCGGTAAGCCACGCCGCCCGGAGGGCAGTGAGCGCGTAATGATTGCGGGAGCCTCCCGTCCCGTGGGGACGCGGGGGCTCTCTGGCTGAGGGAGGCACCGCCGTATGGCCCAACCGTTGGTCTCGCAGCCGTCCGAGGAGAGCGGGTTCGTCAAAGAGATCCCCTCCAAAGCTCAGCACTTCGCGGACTGGTACACCGCGGTCGTCCTCAAGGCGGAGCTCGCCGATTACTACCCGGTCCGCGGGTGTACCGTCATCCGGCCATACGGGTACGCGATCTGGGAACTCATGCAGCAGGGGCTCGACCGCCGGTTCAAAGCCACGGGTCACATGAACGCCTATTTCCCGTTGTTCATCCCGCAGAGTTTCCTCCAGCGCGAGGCGGCCCACGTGCAGGGATTCGCGCCCGAGGTCGCGTGGGTGACCCGCGGCGGGGGGGAGGAGCTCAGCGAACCCCTCGCGGTCCGGCCCACCTCGGAGACGGCGATCGGCCACATGTACGCCCGCTGGATCCGGTCGTACCGGGACCTGCCCGTCCTGATCAACCAGTGGTGCAACGTCGTGCGGTGGGAAAAGGCCACCCGGCCGTTCCTGCGGACGATGGAGTTCCTCTGGCAGGAAGGGCACACCGCGCACCGGACCGCCGAGGATGGCGAGCAGGAGTCGCGTCAGATGCTCGAGGTGTACCGCGATTTCGCCGAGACCGATCTGTCGGTCCCGGTGCTTTCGGGCCGGAAGCCGGACAGCGAGAGGTTTCCCGGCGCGCTGCATTCGTACACTATCGAGGCCCTGATGCCGGACGGCCAGGCGCTCCAGGCCGGCACCTCGCACAACCTCGGCCAGAACTTCGCCCGAGCGTTCAACATCAAATTTCTCGACAGCGACAACACCGAGAAGTTCGTGTGGACGACGTCGTGGGGGTTGAGCTGGCGGATGCTCGGCGGGCTGATCATGGCCCACGGCGACGACCGGGGTCTCGTGCTCCCTCCCCGTGTGGCGCCGTATCAGGCGGTGATCGTGCCGATCCTGTCCGGCAAGGGGCGCGACGAAGTCCTGACGGCGGCCCGGTCGATCGCCTCAGGGCTCGCGCCCGCGGTCCGGGTCCGGCTGGACGATCGGACGGAGGTGACCCCCGGCTGGAAGTTCAACGACTGGGAGATGCGGGGCGTCCCGCTGCGCATCGAGCTGGGGCCGCGCGATCTGGGCCAGCGGCAGGCCGTCCTCGTCCCGCGGGTGGGCGGCGGCAAGCGGCCCGTGCCGCTCGACGGGCTGGCCGAAGCGGTCCCCTCGATCCTCGCGGAGATCCAGCAGACGCTGCTGCAGCAGGCCAAAGCCTACCTGGACAGCCACATCGTGACCGCCACGACCCGCGAACAATTCGCCGCCGCGATCGCCGCCCGGAGCGGATTCGTTCGGGTCGGGTGGTGTGGTGCCGAGGCGTGCGAGCAGGCACTCCGCCGCGAGGGTGGGGCATCGCCTCGCCTGATCTCGACGGAGACGCCCGGCGGCCCCTGCCCTTCGTGCGGCGGCGCCGCGCGCCACGTCGTCTACTACGCCCGCGCCTACTGAGGCCGGGCGGCGGATGGACACCCCCGGCGCGCCGGCGCAGTCCCGCCGTCCTCTCTGGCCCGCCGTGCTGGTGGGAGGGCTGCTGATCGCGGTGGGGGTCGCGATGACGCTCATCCGCATGGCTCCCCCCGGGCCGCGCGGGGGGCTCGCGGCGGGGCCGGAGGGCGGAGGCGGCCCGCCCGTGGGGCGGCCGGCGCCCGACTTTTCGCTCCCCCTGATGTCCGGCGGGACGCTGAGCCTCCACAGCCTGCGGGGGCGTCCGGTCCTCCTGAATTTCTGGGCGTCCTGGTGCGTGCCGTGCCGGGAGGAGATGCCTCTCCTGGTCCGTCTGCATAATCGCTACGGGCCGCGGGGCGTGGAGTTCGTCGGTGTGGACACCGAGGATCTGGAGGCGGACGCCCGGGCGTTTCTCACCCGGTATCACGTGGACTACACGCTGGTCCGGGGCGGGAACGAGCGGCTGATGGACGCCTACGCCGTCCCGGGCCTCCCCACGACCGTGTTCATCGGGGCCAACGGCATCGTCCAGGGAAAGGTCGTGGGCGGGTTCGTCGGGTCCGAAGGTGAGCGGCTGCTCATCGAGCGGCTCGACCGCCTGCTCGAGTCCGCCCGGCGGTGAGCCTCCGTTCGGCGCCGAGCGCAGGGAAATCCCGCCTCACCGTTGTACCTTACACGTGTCCCGCATCTCGGGTCCATCGTATGCAATCCTCGTTGCCCGTCCGGGGGTGGTCGATGCCGTCTTGCACGCGCCTTGCCGGGGTGACGCTCGCGGCGTGCCTCGGCCTCTCCGCCTGCACCGGAAGAGACATCCTGGCGATGCGAAAGCACCCGGAGCAGCCGGAGGCAGCCGCGGTGACCGCGCCCGCCGCCTCCTTCAAGGGACCCGCCCTCGCGGCGGCGACAGACTACCCGAAGAGCCCGGACTCCCCCCGCCCGCAGCCCCCGGCGGAGTTCGCATCGGCGAAAAACCCCCTGCAGCCGACGCCGGAGACCCTCGCCAAGGGCAAGGCCATCTACGACGCCAACTGCGCCATCTGCCACGGAGCGACCGGCCTGGGCAATGGCGCCGCCGGCGCGTCGCTCAATCCCAAGCCGGCAAACTTCTCCACCCCGATCCATTCGCAGCTGCCCGACGGCTACTGGTTCTGGCGCCTGTCGAAGGGCGGCGTCGTGCCTCCGTTCAGCGGGGCCGGGTCGGCGATGCCGCCGTGGGAAACGAGCCTGAACCAGGAGCAGCGCTGGCTCGTGATCCTCTACGAGCACACCTTCTCCAAAAAATAGCCTGACGACTCCCCCCGAGCGCCGCGCGTCCAGCCCGGCCATTGAACGCGTCCGGGCCGCCCTGGCCAACCTGCGCATCGACGCCGATATCGTCGAGTTCCCGGAGAGCACACGGACCGCCGCGGAGGCGGCGCGCGCGGTCGGCACCACGGTCGCGCAGATCGTGAAATCCCTCGTGTTTGTCGCCGACGGACGGCTCGTGCTGGCGCTGGCCTCCGGCGTCAACCGCGTGGACCTCCACAAGCTCGCCCGGCTCGCCGGCGCCGCCCGCATCGAAAAGGCCGCGGCCGAGGCGGTCCGGGAAGCGACCGGGTTCAGCATCGGCGGCGTGCCCCCGGTGGGGCACGCGGTCGCCCTGCCGGTGTTTGTCGACGAGGCCCTGCTGCGGCACCAGGTCGTCTACGCGGCGGCCGGCACCCCGCACGCGGTGTTCGCCGTCAGCCCCCACGCGCTGGTCCGAGCCACGCAGGGCGTCGTGGGAGATCTCGCCGAGGCGTAGTCTTGCAACTCGCGCTGCTGTTCATGGTCGCCGCCGCCGTGGTGGCGATCGTGGCGCAGCGCCTGCGATTCCCGTATACGATCGCCCTCGTCATCGCCGGATTGGCCGCCGGCGCCCTGCGCCTCCTCCCGCCCGTCGCGGTCTCCTCGGAGGTGCTGCTCACGATCGTGATCCCGCCCTTGCTGTTCGAGGGCGCGCTGCGACTGTCGGCCGCCCATCTCAAGACCTACGGCCTGCTCATCGGCCTCCTCGCGATCCCGGGGACCCTCGTGGCGGCGGTTGGGATCGGCTGGGCGGCGGCCGCCGCCGGCGTGCCCCCGCAGGCCGCGATGCTGCTGGGGGTCATCGCCGCGGCGATCGATCCGGTCAGCGTCATTGCTCTGGTCCGGGAGACCGGGCTCGATCCCCGGCTCGCCGCCATCCTCGAAGGCGAGGCCGTGCTCAATGATGGGGTCGCGATCGTCTTGTTCACAATTGTCAGCGGTCCGGCCGCGGGGGGCGTGTGGCCCGCCGTGGGACAGTTTGTCTGGCTGATCGTGGCGGGAGGCCTCGTCGGCGTGCTCTTGGCGGCGGGCGTCTCGTACGTCCTCGGCCGCGTGGCTCAACCGCTGGTGGAGACGCTCGGAAGCCTGATTCTGCTGGTCGGCTCGCTGCTGGCCGCCGGGCGCCTCGGGGCCAGCGGGATCATCGCGGTGATGTGCGCCGGCGTGGTCTTCGCGAGTTCCGGCAGGCGCAGCCTGACCGGCGCCGGGCAGGAGACGCTCCGGACGGTCTGGGATTTTCTCGCCTTCCTGGCGAACTCGGCGCTGTTCCTGTTCATTGGGCTGCAGGTCACCGGCGCCCACCTCGTGCGTCACGGTATGCTGATCGCCGTCGTCATCGCCGCGGCTCTGGCGGCGCGCGCGCTCACCGTCTACGGGTTCGCGGCCGTCTCCCGGCGCTTCGGCGCCGACATTCCCGCCGCGTGGCGGCACGTGCTCTTTTGGGGGGGCCTGCGGGGCGGGGTGGCGATCGCGCTGGTGCTGGACCTCGCCGCCGGCCTGCCGGGGCGCGATGACGTTGCAGCGGCCGTCTTTGGCCTTATCGTGTTCACGCTGATCGGCCAGGGCCTCTCCATGCAGCCCCTGATGCGACGCGTGGGCCTGCTCCCCGCAACTTGACCCCTTCCGAAGCCCCGTGCTATGCTTCCTCTTGCCTTCGGGGCAGGGTGAGCCGGCGGTGTCGCCGGCAATTCCCGATCGGCGGTACAGCCCGCGAGCCCGCTCGCATGGCGCGAGCAGGCAGGATCTGGTGAAAGTCCAGAGCCGACGGTAAAGTCCGGATGGTAGAAGGCGGGGACCGATCTTTGGATCGGTCCGCAGGGGTCATGCCCCGGAGGCGTATCGGCCTGCGGGGTGTTTTATTTGAGCCAGATATCTCATTCGGACGAGCGCTACATGCAGAAGGCGCTCCAACTCGCGCGCCGCGGCGCGGGGACGGCGAGCCCCAACCCGATGGTTGGGGCCGTGGTCGTCTCCGCCGGCCGGATCGTCGGCCGCGGCTATCACGCCCGGCCGGGATCGCCGCATGCCGAGGTCCTGGCGCTCGAAGAGGCGGGTGAGGCTGCCCGGGGCGCCACGCTGTACGTGACCCTCGAGCCCTGCGCTCACTGGGGGCGCACACCGCCCTGCACCGAGGCGATCATCGGCAGGGGGATCCGCCGCGTGGTCGCCGCGATGGAGGATCCCGACGAGAGGATGCGGGGCCGCGGGCTGCGCCGCCTCGCCGAGGCGGGGATTGAGACGACCGTGGGAGCGGCCTGGGGCGGCGCGTCGCAGCTCAATGAAGCCTACATCAAGCACCGCACCACCGGGCTGCCGTTCGTGACCGCCAAATGGGCGATGACCCTCGACGGCCGGATCGCGACCCGCGCGGGGGACTCGCGCTGGATCTCCGGAGCAGATTCACGCGCGCTGGTGCACGAGGTCCGGGCGGCATCGGACGCGATCCTCGTCGGAATCGGGACGGTGGTGCGGGACGACCCGCGGCTCACGGCGCGGGGGGCGGCGCCCCGCGAGCCTGCGCGCGTGGTCCTGGACAGCACGCTCAGGATTCCCCCCAACGCGCAGGTGCTCGCCCGCGACGGCGCGCCTGTGATTGTCGCGACGACGAGCCGCGCCTCGCTGCTCGCCCGCGAAATCTTGGAACGGCAGGGCGTGGAGGTGTGCGTGGCGGACGGACCCGGGGAACGGGTCGACCTCAAGGCGGTCCTCGAAACGCTGGGCCGGCGGGGAGTGATGAGCCTGCTGGTCGAGGGGGGAGGGATCGTCCACGGCGCCTTCGTCGACGCCGGGCTCGTGGACAAGGTGCTGGCGTTCGTCGCCCCGGTGCTGGTCGGCGGTCCGGGGCCGCGTCCCGTGGGTGGGGCGGGCGTGGAGACGCTGGCCGGGGCCTGGCGGCTCACGCGGACCGTCGTCCGCCAGATGGAACAGGACGTGATGATCGAGGGGTACCTCGTCCCGCCGCCGTGGGATCCGGAGACCGGCTCGGGTCGGGCTGGGGAGGGTCGCGCGCAGTGTTTACCGGCATCGTAGAGGCGACCGGGGTCGTGCGGGCGGTGCGGCCGGGCGACGGGTCGCTGCGGTTGAGCGTCGAGGCCCGATGCGCCCTCGAGGGTGTGCGCGTGGGCGACAGCATCGCGGTCAGCGGGACGTGTCTGACCGTGACGCGGATCGCCGGCAGCCTCTTTGAGGCCGACCTCACGGGCGAGACGGTGGCGCGGACGACGCTGGGGCGCTGTGAGGCCGGCGATGTCGTGAACGTGGAGCGCGCCGTCGCCGTGGGAGACCGCCTGGGGGGGCATGTCGTGCAGGGCCACGTGGACGGTGTGGGCCGCATCACCGGCCGGGAGCGCCGGGGCGATGACTGGTGGATCGAGATCGAAGCTCCCGCGCCGGTCGCCCGATACATCGTCGAAAAGGGGTCCGTCGCTGTTGACGGGGTCAGCCTCACGGTGGCCGGAACCGCCGGCGACCGGTTTACGGTGTGTCTGATCCCCCATACGTGCGCGGTGACCACGCTGGGCATGGTCCGGTCCGGCGCGCTGGTAAACCTCGAAGCCGATGTCCTCGCCAAGTACGTCGAGCGGCTGCTCGCCGCAGACGCGCCCAACACGCCGCCGCGGAGGAGCAGCCCATGAGCGCCGGGGAGCAGCAGACGGTCGCGTTCGCTGAGATTGCCGAAGCGGCGGAGGCCATTCGCGCGGGCGGATTTGTCATCGTCGTCGACGACGAGGCCCGCGAAAACGAAGGGGACCTGGTCATGGCCGCGGAACGGGTGACGCCCGAGGCGGTCAACTTCATGGTGAGGCACGCCCGCGGCCTGATCACCGTGCCGATGACCGGCGAGCGGTTGGACGCGCTCGCCCTGCCGCAGATGGTGCAGCAAAACACTTCGCACCAGGGCACCGCGTTTGCGATCTCGGTCGGCGCCAAGGACAAGATCACGACCGGGATCTCGGCGCATGACCGGGCGGCCACCATTCGGGCGCTCGTGGACCCCGCCACACGCCCAGAGGACCTGAGCCGGCCCGGGCACGTGTTTCCGCTGCGGGCGATCGCCGGCGGGGTCCTGCGCCGGGCCGGGCACACCGAGGCCGCGATCGACCTGGTGACGCTCGCCGGTCTCTCCCCGGCCGGAGTGCTCTGCGAGATCATGAGCGATGACGGAACGATGGCGCGCCTCCCCGAACTGCGGGCGTTCGCGGCCCGCCACAGGCTGCCCATCATCTCGGTGGCCGAATTGATCCGCTACCGGCTGGAACGGGACCGGTTCGTCGTCTGCGAGGGGCGGACCCGGCTGCCCACCGCCCTTGGCGAGTTCACCGTCGCCGTCTACCAGAACACGTTGGACGGGGCGACCCATCTGGCGCTGATCCGCGGAGATCTGGCGGGAGCGGACCCGGTCCTCGTGCGCATGCACTCGGAGTGCCTGACCGGAGAGGTGTTCGGATCGCTGCGGTGCGACTGCGGCGAGCAGCTGCGCCGGGCGCTGGACGCCATCAGCCGGGAAGGCCGGGGCGTGCTGGTCTACATCCGGCAGGAGGGACGGGGGATCGGTCTCGCCAACAAGATCCGCGCCTACGCGCTCCAGGACGCGGGAAAGGATACCGTGGAAGCGAACGAGCTCCTGGGCTTCGCCCCGGACCCGCGCGACTACGGGGTGGGCGCGCAGATCCTGGCCGATCTCGGCCTGCGGCGGATCCGCCTGCTGACGAACAATCCCGCCAAGCGCGTGGGGTTGGAGGGCTACGGGATCGACGTGGTCAGCCGCGTGCCGATCGAGGTGACGCCGAATCCCGAAAACTACCGGTACCTGGCGACGAAACGCCACAAGCTCGGGCACCTGCTGAACGTCGAATAGCCAGGAGAGACTGGGGGCGGAGACGGGTGGGCGAACCTCTCCGGGGCGGGCGCAGCGGCGCCGGACTGCGCGTCGCGGTCGCCGTCGGCCGGTTCAACGAGCAGATCACACGCCGCCTGCTCAACGGGGCGCTCGGCGCGCTGCGCACGTGCGGGGTGCCGGAGGACCAGGTGGACGTGGCCTGGGCTCCGGGCGCGTACGACCTCCCGGTCGTCGCCCAGACCCTGGCCCGGTCCGGCCGGTACGATGCCCTGGTCTGCCTGGGCTGCGTGATCCGGGGAGAGACGACCCACGACCGGTACGTCGCGCTCGCCGCCACAACCGGTCTGATGCAGGTGTCTCTCGAGACTGCGCTGCCGGTGACGTTCGGCGTGCTCACCACCCAGACGCTCGAGCAGGCCGAGGCACGCAGCGGGGGGACGCACGGCAACAAGGGCGAGGACGCCGCGCTCGCCGCGGTCGAGCTCGCCAACCTCCTCCGGCAGATTCGCGCGCCGCAGCGCTCCTAGGGCGCGATGGCAGGTCCCCGTGGTTTATGCCGGCCGAAGCACTTCTTGAGATCGGGGTGGAGATGACGGTGGTGGGCGGGGTGGTGCGCTACGCGTCCTCTTCGGGCTCGAGCAGTTCTGCCGGGATCTCGTCCTCTCCCTTCTCGTCCTCTCCCTCAGGTTCCTGACGGTCTTCGGGCTCCTCGTCCTCGGATTCGACCGGCGTCTCAATCTGATATCCGCACTCGGGGCACTCGTAGATCACGACCTCGCCGCCTTCGTCGGCGGTGAGGAGCTCCATCTCTCCCTCACATCCCGGGCAGGGCCGTGTTAACGGAACCGGCATTCGTCACAGACCTCGCGGCGAGCGTCGATGCTGGCGCTGCAACCTTATCTGATATATGCCCGAGTCGTGCGGGGAACGGCGCACAAGACGCGAGGAGCCCGGGGGGGCGTCCCCCGGGCTCCCAGCCCGCCGGCCGGCGCCGGCGCGCACCTACCTTACTTAAAGATCCCGAAATGCTCCGCCTGGCGCTCCACCGCGCCCCAATCCAGCAGCTTGAAGAACGTGTCGATGTACGCGGCCTTCCCCGTGCCGTAGTCCATGAAGTAGGCGTGCTCGAAGCAGTCGAGCGCCACGAGCGGCGTGCCGTTCCAGATCGGGTAGGTGTTCTGCTCATCGCCGATATAGTTGAAGAGGGACCCCGTGTCCCAGTCGTACGCCGTCCACGCCCAGCCGCGCGCGGCGATCCCCGTGGCCCGGAGGTCGGCCTGCCAGCCGTCGAACGACCCGAACGCCTTCTCGATCAACCCGAGAAGCTGGGCGCCCGGCTTCCCGCCCTTCCCGCCGAGGTGGTTGAAGTAGACCTCGTGGTTCTTGATCCCTCCGAGGGCGCGGGAGAGCTCGACCTTGAGTTCGCGGAGTTCGGAGTAGGTAGGGTTGGCCTTGGAGAGATCGACCCCGCCGCTGGCCAGCCGATCCAGGATCTCGTTGGCTTTGCCCACGTACCCCTGATAGAGCTTGTAGTGCTCCTCCATCGCTTTCTTGCTGATGCCGGCAAGCTCGATCTCGAACGAGCGGAACTTCTTTGCCTCGTACTTCGCCATGCTGTACCCCCTCTCGGAGTTGTTGGAGGTGCGTTCAAAGGTGCGGTGCATGCAGGATGCGCAGGCAGTGGAACGATTATACGCCTCCGGCGCGCGGAGGCGCAAGCGCCGCACGCGGCGCTCCGATGCTGCACGGGGCGGTTGCTACTGCATGCCGCGCCCGGCGCTCGGTGAGTTCGGCGCACCCTCCTCCTGTACGCGGAAGTCTTCCTTGTGGTACGTCCCGCGGCGCCCGCAGCGGGGGCAGGTGTGGTAATTGCTGGCGAAGGTCGCCCGGGCGAAGTTGCGCCGGTCCATGCGGATGCCGGTGTCGAACTCATGTCCGCAGGTCTGGCAGCGGATCAGCAGCGCGAGTCTCGCCATCCGATGATCTCCTCAGCCTGCGGCCGGCCCGCCCGGGTTCCGGAATGCGGCGATGTCGGCCCGGCGCCAGACTTGATGGCGGCCCTCCCCCGTGAGGGGGCGCGGGAATCCGGGGGAGCCGGCGAGCTCGAGCACTCGGCCGGGTGTCATGCCGAGCAGATCCGCGGCTTCGACGACCGTCACGATGTCTTCACCGGCCTGCACGAGCCGGCAGAGGGCGGCCACGAACGAGTCTCCGGCCACCGGGCGCGAGAGGAAGAAGTCCACGGCCGTCCGCCCGTGGGGATGGGCCTGCTTGATCAGGTTGCTGAACCGCCGCAGCTCTTCGGGGTACCCCCGCAGGTGCGCAAGGACGGTCAGATCGAGGTCGGTCGATTCGGCGGCGTCCGGCACGCGATGCCTCCCCCGGACTATTCGTCCAGGCGTTCCAGCGGCGTGGAGCCCCACACGACCGCCCGCGCCTTCTTGCGCTTGGGGGCAAACAGAAACCGGGCCAGCTCGCCCGGGGAATCGGTATTGGATCGCGGCGCCATCACGAAGCTGTCCCTCCCCCGCGCTGTCAGCAGGGCGCCGGTCTTGACCGGCGAGGTGGCCCGCGGGTCGAGGGCGACGAGATTGGTGTCGATGCCGACGACCACGACATCCCCCCATCGGTTTCGATAGGCGCCCTCATACCGTTCCTGATCCGGGATCCTCGCGCCGGCGCCGTACCGGTTCTTCTCGTCCACGAACTTGTAGATCGTCTCAAAGATTCCGGCGGTGAGGAGACCCGCGGCGGGGTCGTTCGTATTCGTGAGCGCGATGACGCCGATGTCATTGTCGACGTCGAGTGCGATCCGCGTGGAGAAACCCGCGAACCCGCCGCCGTGGCCGACGATCTTCCTCCGTTCGACGTTGGAGATGGTGAACCCGAGTCCGTACCATTCGTGTTCTTCGCCCGTCGCCCAATGCTCCCGCAGCATTTCCTTTTTCGAGTCCTTGCCGACCAGCGAGCCGTCCCGGCGTGTGAGCGTCAAGGCGGCGAGGTACCTGCTGAGGTCGGGCACATTGGAGAGAAACCCGGCGGCGGGGGCGTAGGCCCGTGTCTCCGGGTGGCGAAAGCGTTCGCGCTCTTTGGACGGGACTGGGCGCGAGTACCCTGTGGCCAGCCACGCCCGCGCGGCGCCGCTGAGATCGGGAGCGGTTCGCGCCATCCCGAGCTTCCGGATGATGTGCGTCCCGACGTACGCAGTGTACGGGACGCCGCTGGCCTTCTGGATCACCTCGCCGGCCAATGCAAACCCGAAATTCGAATACTTGAAGCGCGTCAGGTGTTCGAACACCACGGTCGCATCGGACATCGACTGCCGCAGCCCTGCCGCGTCCGGGAATTCGTCGGTCACCCAGTGAGGCGAGTTGCCGTCTCGGATGACTCCGGCGGTGTGGGAGAGCAGCTGGCGAATGGTGATGCGGCCCGCGTCGGCGGTTTTCGTGCGCGGCTTGAACCACGGGAGGTAGGTCCGCACGCGGTCATCGAGGCCGATCTTTCCCTGCTCGACGAGCTGCATGATGGCAACCGCGGTGAACGTCTTGGAAATCGAAGCGATGCGGTAGCAGGTTCTTGCCGTCGCGGGAGTCTTCGACTCGACGTCCGCGAACCCGAAGCCCCGCTGGTAGACAGGCCTTCCGCTGTGGACGATGCCCACCGAGAGGCTGGGGATCCGATCGTACTGGATCTTGTGGGGAAGCCAGGCATCGAGGATCCTGGCCGTATGGGCGATGGCCTGGTGGTAATCCTCGTCCGTGGTCGAAGGTCTTGGATGCCGGGGGCTCTGGTTTGGCAGGAGACGCGCGCCTCCGTCGTGATCGAACGGGTGAGGTGTGGTGCCGAAGGGGAGACTCGAACTCCCACGGGCTTTCGCCCACTACGCCCTGAACGTAGCGCGTCTGCCATTCCGCCACTTCGGCACGCGTGTCCCGGTCCGCGGCCTCCCTAGCATACTGGAGGCTTTAAAATCGTGTCAAGGACCGGCCAGATCGCGGATGACCTCGGGAAGCGCGCGGAGGTCGGGGACGGCCCGGGTCGGCGCGGCCGCAACGGGCTCGCCGTGCCGGTTGACAAAGACGGTGCGGAAGCCGAGGGCGGTGGCCGGCACGATATCGTGGAACTGGCTGGCGGCGACGTGGACGGTGGCCGCCGTCGCCGCCCCGCTCAGTTCGCGGAAGCGATCCCAGTGGCCCCGCGCCGGCTTGTACGAGCGGCAGTCTTCCGCCGTGACCGTCAGGTGGGGCTCCACGCCGAACCGGGCGATCGAGCTCCGGAGCAGGCCGCGGTCCACATTGGACAGGATCGCCAGCCGCCTCCCCTCCGATTGGAGGGCGCGCAGGGCCTCGGGCACCTCGGGAAACGGGCGCCACGATGGAAGGGAATCGGGAAGCGCCCGCTCCCGGCCGGCCGGGAGCGGGTGGCCCAGCGCAGCCATCAGGCGGGCGCTCGCCACCGCGAGGATCTCGTGGTAGGGGCGATACGCCTCGTGCTCGACCGCGGCCTCGATGGCGATGTACCGGGCGGCGAGCGCCGCGCGATCCACCGGCGGCGGCAGGAAAGGCGCCAGGGCGGCGGTGACCCCACCCTCCCAGTCGATGAGGGTCCCGTAGCAGTCAAAGGTGATCCACTCGACTGAGCCGGCGCGAGAAGGTTCGACGGGTGGATGGCTCACTTTTTGGATGGATCGTCCTTCAGAATCATGAGCCAGAGGACCATGTCCCAGGTGTTGCGGATGCCCGCGACGAGAAGCAAGATGCAGGCCCACGCCAAGACTCTGACCGCCTCAACGCTCCCCAGGAGCAGCCCCGTGCCGGTTCCCATATAAATGAGATAACTGGCCACAGGCGCGAGGAAATACCACCCCCAGTCGTGCATATCGACCACGTGCCGCTGATACTGCTGCCACATGAACGGCAGCGTGCTGAGGGCCCGGCCGACACTGACGAGGCCCGTGAGCACAAGCAGGATCCCGAGTTGCATTCGCGCGACGGTGGGCATCACGAGCACTGAGGCGGTCACGAGCACGTAAATGAAATGGATGAGCGATGGATTGACAAATGTCCGGAGCCCAGAGATGTCTTGCTTGGTGATCGATCCGAACCCCACCGTGATCGCGACAAACGTCAGCCCCACCAGCCCGGCGGCTGCCCCACCGATCAGGAAATAAAAGGTCTGCCAGTCACGCAGCGCCTGGGATAACGTATCAGGCATGGAGCTCACGCTTCGTCGCCCGAACCTCCCCTCCCTGTGCCCGCGTCCCCCGCGGCCGGCGCCGGCAGCAGGACGCCGCGGGTCCCGCTGCGTAACTGATGATGGCACTGGCGCGGGACTCAGGTGATCAGCCGGAGGTGCGGGAAGCGATGGAGCTCGTCGATGAGGCGTTCACGTCCTATCTCGAAGGGCTCATCCCGGGGCGGCCCCCCGTGCTTCAGGAGATGGAGGCCTATGCGCGCAAAGCGCGCTTCCCCATCGTCGGCCCGGTGGTCGGCCACCTGTTCTATCTGCTGACGCGCCTCGGCGGGGCGCGGCGGGTCTTCGAGCTCGGCTCGGGCTACGGCTATTCCTCCGCGTGGTTCGCCATGGGCGTCCGCGACAATGGGGGCGGCGAGGTGTTCCACGTGGTGTGGGACGAGGCGCTGTCCCAGGCCGCGCGCGGCCACCTCGAGCGCCTCGGGCTCACGCCCCTGCTGCGCTTCCACGTG
>WNGI01001607.1_pt1 | contig 19043 bp, 16 predicted proteins | sample 5400621 | NCBI WGS metagenome assembly WNGI01 (sample SAMN13153374, study PRJNA577476) | soil metagenome | isolation source: 20 cm soil or saprolite under Garry oak tree replicate 1 | place: USA:California | collected 2016-06-15
CATCCCTCTCCCTCAGGGAGAAGATTGAGGTGGCGAATGCCACTCCGCAGATCAAACGAATGTTATGAAATCCGGCCTGCAGAAACGGACGGCGCAGCGCGCCGTCCCTACCCAACATCAATCGCAAACCAAGAGCGATGTCACTTAACCCGAATGTTTTTGCGCAGGTAAGTCGGAACGTCGAGGTCTTGTCCTTCGACAATCGTCGGCTCACTTTTTTCGAATCGGCCACGTGTCACGGGCTCGAATTGCAAGACCTCCTGTTTAGCGACCGATTTTTCCGTCGGCGGCGGTTTCATTTCTGGCGGCGGCAAAGGTTTTTTCTTTGGCACAATTACGCGGGGGGCGGGCGGCGGCTTCGCAGGTTCCGGCGGAGCGTCAAACTGAGCCTCGATCGAAACAGGCGTCGCAACGATCTCTTCGAGGGCAGGAGGCGGCTCGGTCGTTATTGGGTCCGGAATAATGTCCACCACTGGTGGCACTGATTCCGGTTCTTCCCAAGTGGGCGGCGGCGCGGGAGCCGGCATCGGTTCGTTTGCAACCACTGTTGGTTGCGGCGCAACCTCGGCCTCAGGCGTGAGTGAACTGATGATTGTCACGCTCAATCGGTTTCCCATCCGTCCATCAACCGCCGTGCCGAAAAGGATTTGGGTATGATCATGAACATGGCGACCCAGTTCCTGCATGAGGATTTCGACCTCCGACAATGTCATCCCCGGTCCCCCGGCCACTTGCACCAGAACGTGCGCAGCGTCTCCGAGCATTTTGCCTTTGCCCATAAGAGGATTTTTCAAAGCCTGCGCCAGCGCGTCGTGCGCACGATTATCAGAATCAGCTTCGCCGAAGCCGAAAAGGCACCGGCCATTTTGACTGCGCAATGCCGTGAGTAAGTCGTCAAAGCCAATCCGAATAAGACCGGGCCTCAGGATTAAATTTATGATCGAGCGCACGCTCTGGCTGATCATTATATCGGCGGCAGCGAACGCCTGATGAATACCCGCTTTGGGGGCAACCATGTCGCCCATGCGATCATTCTCGAAACAAATGACGGCGTTGGCGATCTGATTCAGTTGGGCGAACGAATTGTGGGCTTGCTCCGCGCGACGTTTTCCTTCGAAGGAGAACGGCAGCGTTGCAAATACAATGACAAGGCTGCCATGTTCGCGTGCGAGTTGCGCCACCACTGGCGCCGCGCCCGAACCGGTGCCACCTCCGAGGCCTGTGCAGATGAAGATGATACGCCCGTCGACCAGCGCTTGCCGAATTTCGTCAGCCGATTCCAACGCGGCGTCATACCCGAGCTGCGGATCTCCTCCTGCCCCCAAACCGCGTGTGACTGAGCGCCCAAGCTGCACTTTTTGCGCGGCGACCGAACTGGCGAGCGATTGGACGTCGGTATTTATCGCCACCAGGTCGGCCTTGTCCATTCCATCGAGAACGATCCGGTCCAGAGCGTTGGACCCGGCCCCACCGATGCCAACGACCTTAATCGGAATCGGCTCCTGTTCGCGTTCAGGCAGACTGTAGTTTTTGCTTAATTGAATCATAAATGCTGGGACACGTTTCCAAATTGGAGTTTCGAAAAAGATGGCAAGCTGGAAACTTGCTCGACTTCCCCGGGCGACGTCGGTTCGAGATATTCCGCATCTGTCATTCTGATCCCGCAGGCGCGGGAGAAGAATCTCCCAATCGGTGTTGGATCACGCGTGATAAACTGCGTGAAATTCCGGCCCTTTGTGAGATCCCTCGCTTGCGTTCGGGATGACAGGCAAGAACGGGCGTCTAGTGGCGATACGTTCATCGTATTCCGCTAAAAAGCTTTCCGAAGAGTCGGCCCAACCCACGCCGCGGCCGGTCCGCCTGCACGGCCTGTGCGTATTTGATCAATCCAATGGCGGTAGAGAACTGCGGGTTTTCAAAAGCAGACGTTAACCCGGACATCGTTTGCGCATGAGCGACATGCGCTGGCATCTCGAAGATTTCTTCTGCCAGGTGGTCTATGCCGTTAAGCAGGCTACACCCGCCGGTGATAAAGATTCCGGCGCCCGTAAAGTTGATAAATGACTCTTCTTCAAGTTGTCGTTTGAGAAGCTCGAAACATTCCCGCAATCGCAGGTGAATGATGGTGTTTAAAGTTTCGCGCTCAACTTCTTTACCGGCAAAACCAGAGTCATCCTTCAATACAATCGTCTCTCCGGGCAAACAATTTCCGAGGGTGACACTGCCTTCCTCGATTTTTAATTTTTCCGCTCGCGTCATCGGGATACGCAGGCCCATCGAAATATCGTTAGTGATATGGTCGCCACCGACCGCCAGGATGCCGCTTTGTTTAACGGCTCCATCGACATACAGAATGTAATCGGTCGTCCCGCCGCCAATATCGATGACCAGTGCGCCAAGATTTTTTTGGTGCTGCGTGACCACAACTTGGGCGGAGGCGAGTGGGCTAAAGACCACGTCTTCAACATCGAGGGGCAATTCTTTAACGCAGCGGATGGTGTTTTGGATGCGATTGCGCACACCATGTATGATGTGAAAATCGGCCTCTAATTTCTCTCCCAGCATGCCGATTGGATTAAGCACGCCGTCCTGTCCATCGACGTGGTAGTGCTGGATGATGGAATGAAGGAAAGCGTTCTGCGCCGGGATACTGACCTCGCGCGCGCTAATCTTTACATCTTCAATGTCCTGGTCGTCGATCTCGTCGCGGTCCTCCGGCAGCACGACGCAGCCCCGGTTATTGAAACTTTGAATGTGCGACCCGGCCACAGCCACGTAGACGCTGCGAATCATAACGTCACTCTTTTGCTCGGCGTCGACAACGGCTTCGTGCACGCATTTCATCGCCGTCTCGAAATCCACGATCTCGCCCTTACGAACACCGCGAGATGGTGCCTGACCGACGCCGAGAATTTTTATCGCGCCATCGGCTCGGCCTTCTCCCACCACCACGCAAATCTTGGAAGTGCCGATTTCCAGCCCGACGATTAGATCGTTACCCGTCATCATTAGTCGTTTTTTTCTTGTTGTGTGGAATCGCCCGGCGCACTTCAACTGGCGATGGGCTGGGATGCGATTTCGCAATCTTTTTTGACACAGGTTTATTCGCCGGCGCAGCCGAAGACGACGGTTTGACCGCGGAAAAGGTTTCGAAAGGTTGCCCACGCACGGGCACGGCCTTCATCACACGTGGCACTTCCGCCGGATCAATTGTTTCATTGATCACTTCCGCTGGAGACTTCGCAAAGGTCACCGGAATGTTCCTTTGCACGAGCAAATTGACCGTCGCCAGCTCCTGCTTCGAATCGTCGGAATAGACCAGGAATTTTTCCAAACGCCGCAACTGCGCTCCAAGATTATCGAAGCCGAAGGTTACCTCGGTATGGGTTTTGTCGGTTACGATTAAACAATAACCTTTGGAAAGATCGATCTCACGGATTTGAAAACGCGTCTGCATGAAGCTGCCCATGCTGAGGCGCAGGAGTTCAAGCGCCGCTTTTGCTTCTAATGATTCGACGACTTTCCCGGCCTCGAGCGGCTCACTCGAGCATCCCGCAATGAGGGGCAATCCGAGATATTCCGGCAACAACTTCTTTTCTTTCATCAAAACGCCGCGCGCGTCCACAAGAAAAGCAGCGTCGGAAGCAAACGGATCGGATATTTGTTTTTCGCTGGTAATCCAGGCTACGGGCTTCCGCTCCATGATTTTAATGTCGATCTCGCCCGGCAACTTGCGCTCCACCTGCACTTCATCGACCTGCGGAAGCAGTTGCAAGGCATCACGGATCGTAGCCAGACTTACGCGAAAAATGTTTTCACCTTCACGTAGTTGGGCCGTCTGCAGAATCTGCTCACGAGGCAGCGTACCGTCGGTCTGCACTTCGATCCTGTTTAAGCGATAATCTGGATTGTCGAAGAAAAACCGTTTCGCGCCCTCGCGCGCACCGAAATAGATGCTGACGCAAAGCGCAATCGCGAGGGCAAGCTTTGAGGCAAGCACCAGCAGGCGGCGATTGCGGTGCTGCGTCGCGCTTCGCGACCTTACCTTGACGTCGAGTAAATGCTGCTGACGTCGCTGACGCTGATTGGAGACGCGCCGATTGCGAGGCCGAGAAGTTTTTTTAGCAAAAGTCACCAAGCCCTGCCCCCCATTCTGGCTCGCGAAAGCTGAATAATTCGCAAGCAAAGCCCCGCATAATCGATTCCCGCAGCCGCGGCGGTTTCCGGCAACAAACTCGCCTCCGTCATCCCGGGAATGGTGTTCACTTCCAAGACGGTAGCGGCTCCGTCATCGGGCAAGAGGACATCAACACGCGAATAAACCTGTAAACCCAAGGCGCGATACGCGCGCAACGCCAGGTCTTGAATTTGCCTGGTTTTCTCTGGATCGATCTTCGCCGGGCAAACGTGCTCGGCGGCGCCGCCCGCTTGCGGATTAAGAAATGGATACTTGTTTGTGAAATCGTAAAATCCGCCTTTCGGAATTATTTCAAGAATCGGCAGCACCTGATCGCCCAGGATTCCGATTGTCAGTTCACGTCCTGAAATAAATTTCTCCACCAGCAGTTTCTCGTCATACTTGGCGGCCTCGGCCATGGCGGCATCGATTTCTCGCGCGTTTTTGACGATGTAAACGCCAACCGTTGAACCCTGCCTGGAGGGTTTAATAACAAGAGGAATCGGAATGCTTGGCCGCTGCCCGAGCGTAACTACCTGCCAAGGCGGCGTTGTCACCCCGTGCTCACTGAATTTTTCTTTTGAGCGGATCTTATCGAACGCGATTTCGCTTCCCTTTGCGCCGTCACCGGTGTAGGCCACTCCCCGTTGCTCTAAGATTCTTTGTAACTGACCATCCTCGCCGAAGGTCCCGTGTATGGTAAGAAAGGCGAGATCGACGTCCGCCGGTAACGTGAAATTCTCGTCGCGCACATCCATTTCCACCACCTCTGCGCCTAACGTGCGAAGCGTTTTGGAAACTCCGCGGGCGGTCGCGAGCGACACATCGCGCTCCGATCCGGGTCCGCCCATGAGGACGACAATTTTTTGCCCGGCGAGCGTGTTCATTTCACCGCGATTCCCCCACAATTTGCACTTCGGTCTCGAGTTCTATCCCGCGCTTAGTCCGTGCCGCCTCTTTGATACGATCGATCAATTCAAGCATTTCGCTCGCCGTCGCGCCGCCGTCGTTCACGATAAAATTACCGTGCACTTCCGACACGCGCGCTTTACCCACGCTCGAATTTTTTAATCCAAGCTCATCGACTAATTTCCCGGCGGGCACGCTGTCCGGATTTTTGAAAATGCAGCCCGCGCTCTTCGCGATGGGCTGCGATGTGCGCCGTTTTTGTTGCGATTCTTCAAGGCGTTTCGCGATTTCCTCGGCCGGCGCCGGTTTTCCTCGGAAAACCGCCGAGACGGCGTAATTTTTGGTCAAATCTGGAACATGGCGATAATGGACCTCGAGTTCGTCACGCATTTTCGTGTGCGGGTTGCCCTCGGCGTCGAGGTAACGGACGCGCACAACATTCTCGAAAGTCTGTGCTCCCATCGCGCCGGCATTCATGCGCAATCCACCACCGACCGCTCCCGGAATGCCTTCCATCCACTCCAGCCCACCAAGGCCAGCAGCTCTTCCGGCATAGGCGATCTCTTTTAATTTTGCCCCAGCGCCGGCAGTAATCTCGTGCTTGTGCACTGCAATCTTATCGAAATCGCCCCCGCAAGGGCGAACCACCACGCCGCGCAGGCCACCGTCACGAACCAGTAAATTAGAACCGCGGCCGATGACAAAAAGTGGAACCGCCTCGCGCCGGCAAAAGCGAATCAACCCAGCAAAGGCTTCTTCGTTGCGTGGTTCGACCCAAAACTGCGCCGGCCCTCCTACCCGCAGGGTGGTGTGTTTCGAGAGGGGTTCATAAAGCCGAACTTCACCAAGCGCGCCGACGATCTCTTTCAACTTCTCAGCGATTACGAGATCCGCCGCCAGAATCGATAATTGCTCGTGTATATTCCCCGCTCCGAGACTGAGGACAACATCGCCGGAGTCGATCATGTTTCCGACGTCTTGATGCACCCATTCCAAATGTGGCTGGTAAGTGACGCCGCCATGGCCGTATCGCATTATTTCATCCACGATTGTGCGACCACTAACGCCGGCGATTGGAGTTTCACTCGCCGGATAAACATCTGTTACCACCACGCGGTCAGCATCACCGAACGCGCCGCCAAATTCGTGGCCGAGCGCCTTCGTCCGCGAATAGCGGTGCGGTTGAAACATCGTCAGCACGCGTTTGCGGCCAGTCGATCGGGCCGTTTTCAAGGTCGCGCGGATTTCCGTCGGGTGATGGGCGTAATCGTCAACTAGGAGAAACCGATCGCTGGCGTATTTAATTTCGAACCGCCGTCGCGCGTGCTCAAATTTGCGCAAAGAAGACGCGATTTTCTGGAAAGCAATTCCGAGCTCGGTAGCGAGCGCGATGACGCCGACCGCGTTGTGAATGTTGTGTTGTCCGGGAACGTTCAGAACCGCTTCGCCGAGTTGTTTGCCACCACGATAAACGCAAAAAACCGATGCAAAATTCTGCAATTCAATGTCGGTGACGCGGTAATGGGCTTTCTCTGAAAGACCGTATGAGATTCCACGCGGACACAACTGACATAGCCGCCTGGCATTTTCGTCATCGGCACTGTAAAAAACCGCACCGCTGGTCTGGGCTATAAGCTTGATAAAAACTTTCTCGATCGCCGCCAGATCGGAATAAAAATCAAGGTGCTCTTCCTCTATATTTAATATGAGAACGTGTTCGGGCTGAAAATACTCGAGTGTGCCGTCGCTTTCGTCTCCTTCCGCCACGAAATACTCTCCGCGCGAATCCCAGTGGGCATTGCTCGCGAGAATCGGGATCTCGGCTCCAACATAGTATGACGGATGCAATCCGCCTTCGCGCAGCACGTGCGCGGCCATGGCTGAGGTGGTGGTTTTTCCATGCATTCCGGCAATGACGATGCCCCGTTTCTTGCGCATGATGGCTGCAAGCGCTTGCGCCCGGCGCGCCACAGCTTTGTGCGACTCATACGCGCTGGCCAGAATCGGATTATCGCTTTTTATGGCCGAGGAAAAAACTATCAGCTCGGCCTCGCGCGCGTCTTCCGCGCGATGTTGCCCCTGGAATTGCAAGCCAAGACGTTCTAATCGGTCTGTCTCTTGCGTCCGAACTTTATCCGACCCCGTGACTTGGTGGCCGAGTTCGAGCAACAGCGCAGCCAGGCCGCTCATGCCGCTTCCGGCCACACCGATGAGATGAACTCGGTGTCGCTCCTGGGTGAGAAATGTCGACAGATTCAGCTCAGGCGCGATCGTCATTGGTCGTATATTTTTCCATGGTAGCGGCAACCCGCCCAGCCGCGTCTTTCCGCGCCAGCCGCGAACAATTCTCAGACATGCGTCGAATCTTCTGCATGTCGCCAACTAAATCTTTGATTTTTCGGGCCAGCAGATCACCCGAAAGCTCTGATTCCTTCAACAAAATGGCGGCATCGGCCCGGGCAAAGATTTGCCCGTTACGCGACTGATGATCGTCGGCTGCGTAGGGGAACGGGATCAAAATTCCGGGCAATCCAAAAAAGGCGAACTCAGCCAAACTGGCCGCACCCGAGCGCGCCACCGTGAAATCGGCCGCGCTATAAACTTCTTCCATGCGATGGTGAAAGGCCGAGACGTAAGCAGGAATCTTTTCACGCTGATAATTGTCGGCCACCAGGCGCTCCTCCCGCGTGCCAGAGAGGTGAATTACCTGCATCGGCACGTCGTGCAAGGCGGGGAGCGATTTGATGACTGCTTGATTAATCCCGCTCGCGCCCTGACTTCCGCCCATGACGAGCAACGTCGTCAGATCGGCGCGCAGTCCCAGTTTTTCGCGTGCTATCTGCCGATCAATCCGGCTGAGTTCAGTTCGAATCGGCGTCCCGGTGACTTCGGTTTGAACCTTCGGAAAAAAAGGAGCGCATTCCTTGAATCCGAGCAGGACAGCGCGAACCATGCGCGCGGTCAGCCGGTTGGCCTTGCCGGGAATCGCATTCGATTCGTGGATGAAAGTAGGCACGCCCCGCATTCGGCCGGCCAAAATGGGAGCGGTGGAAGTGAACCCACCCATTCCCAGGACGGCTTGCGGTTTGAACTTCCGATAAATCGATCGACAGAGGGAAAGGCTCTCGTTGAAGCGGCGAAGGAAAGCAAAAATCGCAGGCGAATAGAGCGACGGCAATCCAACCGTCGGTAATTTCTCAAACCGAAACGCGCGGCCCGAGAGGGCGAGGGCATCGACCTCTTTTTCCGAGACAAAGAGCATCACTTCGTGTCCGCGATCGCGCAGAGTCTCGGCCACAGCCAGACCGGGAAAAAGATGTCCACCCGTACCGCCACAGGCAATCACTGCGTTCATAAAAAGTTCACCATCCTAAATTCGCGGAGTCACTCGCACCTGCATGGCGGCGCGCTGGTTGTTGGCCGGCTCAAACACACCCTGCCGATAGACGTTGAGCAACAAACCCACGCCGAATAAACAGGCGACCAGATTCGATCCGCCATAGCTAATAAATGGTAGCGGTAGACCCTTGTTAGGTAAAAGGGACGTGGTCACGCCAATGTTGACGGCGGCTTGCAGTCCAAGCAGCGCCACGATTCCGCCGCTGAGCAAGAGTCCGAAGCGATCTTTCGCGTGTAAGGCAATCATCATTCCGCACACGATAATGACAACAAAGAGAAATACGACGAGCAGGCTGACGCGCAGTCCCAGTTCCTCGCCAATCATCGGAAAAATGAAATCGGTGTGAGCGTAGGGCAGATAGAGCATTTTTTGGCGGCCATTACCGAGTCCGAGACCCTCCATCCCGCCGCTTCCCCAGGCAATCAGCGCCTGCATCTGTTGGAGACCGGCGTCCTCTTTGAAGCGTTGTGGATCGAGGAAGGCGGCCAGACGCCCCATCCGTTCGGACATCCGCGTCGCGACGAAGATGATTCCGCTTAGACCAAAAAAAGATACTAGCCCGAGCAGAACCGGCTTCGCGCCAGCAATAAACATTACCACGAAGGCGGTGGCAGCAAGCAAAACGGTAGTCCCCAGATCGACCTCCGAGAGAATCAACATCAGCAGTGGCGTGATGATGACGAGCGGAAGAACGAAGCCATGCAGGACGCTGTTGCTCGCTTTTTCATGCCGCGCAAACCAGCCAGCCAGGAAAAAAACCGCCGCGATCTTGGCGATTTCTGATGGCTGAAACGTGACCGGTCCCAGACCGACCCAACGGCGCGACCCATTAATGCGCATTCCCAGATGCGGAACAAAACAGAGCGCGAGGGCGATGAGGGCGATGCCAAACCAAACCCACCAAGTGTGCTGCCAAAAATGGTAATCCAGCAAGGCTGCTGCCGCACAAATCATCAGCCCGATGGCCAGCCAAAGTCCCTGGCGTTTGATGAAAAAATAGACATCGCCATGGCTATCGCGTGCAAACGCGCTCGTGCTAAAAAGCATGACAATGCCAATGACAAGCATGCCAAGCACGGCGACAAACAAGATATAAGCGCTTTTACGATGCATTAGGGTTCGGATCGGGGAGAGCGCGCGTCTCGCGTGCTGGTTGCGGTGTCTCGCCCGCAACGATCTTTTCGATTATCTATCAGACAAAAAGTGCGTGATCGCGAGAACGCGATCACCCATACGCGAGACGCGTGCGCTCCCCAGAAAACACTCCTCACGTTGAATATCATTCCTCAGGCTTCTTCCCTTTGACCGCCTTGTTTGGGATTAAGAGTTTCTGTCCGATCTTTAATTTACGGGGATCGTCGATGTGATTGAGCGCGAGCAACTCGTCGTAAGAAACCTTGAATTTCTTCGCAATCGTCACCGGGTTATCGCCCTTTGCCACGACGTATACTTTTCCGGAGTCGAGCGACGCGGTCATTCCTGTTGATTTGCCGGCTTCCGTCTTGCGATCCGGCTTTGCCGCCGGCTTGCTGGGCGAATGTTCCGGTTTCGATTCCTCATGCCGGATTTCTCTTTGTCCCAACCCGGACGGATTCGAACTGGATACTTCAGACTTGGCCGCTGATTTAACAGCCGGGTTCGCGTCACTTGCGCGCGTTTTGATCGCATTAAATGCTATGATTCCCGAAACCGCGACAACGTGCAGGACCAACACAATCAACAAGGCGCGCGATAATTTCATGTTCGGCCCAGCCATGTCGTCGTAGTTGGCCGAGGCCGCGATGCGAAGGGGCCGGCGGGCCGTCGTAGCACGAAGCTTCTTCGGTTGTCGTTTCAGAAATTTGGGGATCTTCATTTACTTGGGGAGAGCGTGCACGAGGGCACGAAATTGATCGCCGCGGTCGGCGTAGCTTTTAAACATGTCGAACGAAGATGTGCCTGGCGAGAATAGGACAACGTCACCGGGCTTGGCTGCGTTATGCGCCCGCTCGACCGCATCGGCCAACGACCCCGCGATTTCGCAGGGCATCTGCCCGCCCCAATCGCGCGCGATGCGCTCGGCCATCTCCCCGATCAATACGATCGATTTGACCTTCTCTTTCACGAGCCCGCGTAATGGGCCGAAGTCAAAGCCCTTGTCTTTGCCACCGGCAATCAGGACGACCGGCTTGTTTTGGGTGAGGAGTGCCTTTTCCAGTGCGTCCAGATTGGTCGCCTTCGAATCATTGACATAATCAACACTATCAACTTGCCTAACGAATTCGCACCGATGTGGCTGCGGCTCATATGCCGATAACGGCGGCACCATTTCCTCAAATGACAAACCGCGCGCCATCCCCACGGCCAGAGTGGCCATCAGGTTCTCAATGTTATGCGAGCCGCGCAGTTTGGTATCGGCCAGACGCAGGACGGGCTTGTCTTGATAAGCGATAAATCCTTCGGTCAGGCGGAAGTCGGCTCGATCGGTATAAGCGCTGAAGGTAATTTTGCGCGCAGCAACTTTCGGCAGACTATCGGCCGCATTAACAACCGCCACGTCTTGGCCGGTTTGATTTTCAAAAATACGCAGCTTGGCCGCGCGATAATCCGCCACGGAGCGATATCGATCGAGATGATCGGGTGCAAAGTTTAGCCACACTGCGATGTCAGGCTGAAAGCTTTTGACCGTTTCGAGCTGAAATGAGCTGACTTCGACCGTGAGCACGTCAAAATCGTTTTTCCGTGGCGCCACCTCCGAAAGCGGCTTGCCAATGTTCCCGCAGGCGATCGTGCGTTGCCGGCAGGCGTTAAGCATTTGCGCAAGCAACTCCGTCGTCGTCGTCTTGCCGTTCGTTCCCGTTACCGCAATCATGGGAAGCTCACATGATCGAAAACCGAGCTCGAGCTCGCCGATCATTTCGATGTTTCGCGAGGAGAAATTCCGCGCCAGCGCCGAGGCCGGGTCGATTCCGGGGCTCAGAACAACTAATTCGTATTTATTGGAATCGCCATCCGCGGCCGGTCCACAGATCACGCAAATGCCCTGCGCCCGGAGATTATCTATGGTCGATTTGAGAAGGTCTTTTTCCTCGGCGCTGTCGAGCACCGTCACATTAGCGCCTTCTGCTTTCAGTAAATGCGCCCCGGCCGAACCGCTCAAACCAGCTCCGAGAACCGCGACATTTTGATTCTTGTAACGCAAGATTTTACCTCAACTTAAGCGTGGCCAACCCGAGCAGAGCGAAGATTGCCGAGAGGATCCAGAACCGCACGATCACGGTGTTTTCCTTCCAGCCGACCAATTCGAAGTGGTGATGAATCGGTGACATGGCGAAAATGCGACGTCCCGTCAGCCTGAAGCTGAGAACCTGCAGGATCACCGAAACCGCCTCGATCACAAAAACGCCGCCCACGACCGTCAGCAGCAATTCTTGCTTACAGCAGATTGCGACAACGCCGATCATTCCACCGATGGCGAGCGATCCGGTGTCACCCATAAAAACTCTCGCCGGATGGCAGTTGAACCAAAGAAATCCCAAGCCCGCCCCCACCAGTGCACCACACACAACCGTTAGTTCGCCGGTGAACGGGTAAAATGGGACCTGTAAATAATCCGCAATTCGAAAATTTCCTGCGGCATAGGAAATCAGGGCGTAGGCGAAGGCCACCGTAATCGTGCAGCCGATGGCCAGTCCATCGAGACCGTCCGTGAGATTCACCGCGTTGGATGACCCAACGATGACGAGCGCAAAGAAGACGAAGGTCAACCAGCTCATATTCGCAATCACCGGCGATTTGAAAAACGGCACGAACAGCTCGCGCGCCTGCACCTCGAGCAGCGGACTGGTTAGAAAAACGGCCGTGACTACACCAGCCAAACCGACCTGGCAAAGAAGTTTAACCCGGCCCGGGATGCCGTCGGTCTTCTTCTTTGTGACCTTAAGATAATCATCAAGAAAACCGAGCACACCGAGACACAACATCGTGAAAAGTACGAGCCAGACGAAGCGGTTGTCCGGCCGCGCCCAGAGAAGACTGGAGACGAAGACGGCGCCAATGATCAGCACGCCTCCCATCGTCGGAGTTCCTTGTTTCGGGCCGTGCAATTCTGCCAGCCGGCGAACCTCATCCGCGTTTCGAATTGGCTGACCGATCTTGAGCCGAATCAGTTTGATGATTACGGACTTCCCAAAGATGAGCGAGAGAACGAACGCCGTCACGGCGGCCGCCACGGCCCGGAACGTGACATAAAAGAACACGTTAAAGCCGATAAACTGATCGCTCAGTCGATGCAGGTAAAACATCATTTGCGCGTACTCTCCATCGATTGCGCTTTGGCGAATTCCTCCAGCACGCGTTCGGTGCGGGCCGCACGGCTGCCTTTTATCAGGACGAGATCTCCCGGTGACGCCACCTCGCCCAGCAGTTGCGCGGCTTCTAAGGTGGAGGCAACGGCAGAAGTTTTTGGCAAACCAGCTTTCTCGGCTGCGCGCGCGATTTTTTTTCCCATTTTGCCAATCGTAATCAGTTGATCGATCCCAAGCGTCGCTGCCTCCTCTCCTACTTCGCGATGTCCGCGCTCAGATTCCCGGCCCAATTCGCCCATCTCTCCCAACACAGCGATCCGTTTTCCCTCCGCATCGAGTTCCACCAGAGTCCGCAAGGCCGCCTTCATTGAATCCGGGTTGGCGTTGTAGCTGTCGTCGATGAATTGCACACCGTGCACTTCTTTGATTTGCAGGCGCGCTTTCGTTAGGGGTGCTGCCACCAGACCAGCCGCGCATTCTTCCAGCGACAAACCAAAAACGCGTCCGACCGCGACGGCGAGCAGCGCATTCTGCACCATGTGCAGTCCAGGCACGGGCAATTGGGCACGACAACGATGCGCCCCCTCCCGGATCGTGAAATCGGATCCATTTGCGCTCTGGGTAATTTCCGCCGCGCTGACCGTGCCGGCGGTTATCCCAGCCCAAATAATCCGCGCCCGTGTACGGGCCGCGATCCCGGCGCTAAAGGGATCGTCCGCATTCAAAATGACCGAACCTCGCCGCCCAATCGCGTCCACCAGTGCGCCTTTCTCTTTGGCAATGGCCTCGCGCGATCCCATGAATTCGATATGGGCGATACCGACGTTCGTAACGACAGCGACATCAGGCGCGGCAATCGTGGCGAGTGCCGCAACTTCCCCCGGATGATTCATTCCGATTTCCCAAACCGCAACCTCATCTTGTGATGTTGCTTCCAGCACGGTGCGCGGGAGCCCGACGTGATTATTAAAATTGCCTTCCGTCTTCGTAACTTTGAAGCGGCGGCGGAGGACGGCCGCGGCGAAATCCTTGGTGCTGGTTTTGCCGTTGCTTCCCGTAATGGCAACCACCTTCAGCTGGAGAGACTTTCGATAATTCGCAGCCAGATCCTGATAGGCACGCAACGTATCTGCGGCGCGAACAATGACGAAGCCTTCCGGCACTTTCCCTTTCCAGTCAGTCTCGACAATTGCGCCGGCGGCGCCGGCATTCGCTGCCGCCTCAACAAATTTATGGCCATCAAACTTTTCGCCACGCAGCGCCACGAAAAGTTCGCCGCGCTTCACTGTCCGCGAATCGGTGCTGATTTTGGTGACAGAAATGTTTTTATCGCCGGAGGCAATTCTCGCTTCCGCGAATTCAGCGATTTGACGAAGCGTCAACGAATTCATAGCGGAATTCGTCGCGCAACTCCGGGGAGCGCACGCGCCTCGCGTGCTGGTTGCGGCGCCTCGCCGCAACAGTCTTTTTCTTCTTCTATATCTGGTAGCACCAAACGCGCTTTGGTCGGAAGAGTTCGCGATGGCGAGGGCGCCATCGCCAGCACGCGAGGCGCGTGCGCTCCCCGGAATTCGCGATGCTTGTGTCTGAAGAGTATCATGACTAAAATTCCACTGGGCGATTTTCCAGGGCATGTCGCGCCACTTGAATGTCGTCAAACGGCACGGTGTGATCGGAGAACTCCTGATAGGTTTCGTGACCTTTACCGGCGATCAGCACGACATCGCGCGGTTGAGCGATGGCGATGGCCCGGGCGATGGCGGCGGTCCGATCAACAATTTTTTCGTGCTGATTGGCCCGAAAACCTTTCTCGACTTCGGCTATAATCGCTTCCGGATCTTCCTTGCGCGGATTATCGGAAGTGATGATGGCGTAATCGGCATTCTGATCGACGATGCTGCCCATGAGCGGTCGCTTCTGCCGATCCCGATCGCCCCCACAGCCGAAAACTACAATCAATCGGCGCGGTTCCAGTTCGCGCAATGTTTTGAGCACATTGAGCAAGGCGTCGGGCGTGTGTGCATAATCGACATAGATCTGAAACTGCCGTTTGGCTGGAACAGCCTCGAGCCGGCCTGGTACTTGCGGCGTTTTACCCAGACTAAGAACCGCCTCCCGCAAAGTGACGCCGAGCGCATTTGCCGCCGCCAATGCAGCCAGCGAATTCGCGACATTGAATCGGCCAATCAGCGGAACGCGCACGAGATAACTTTTGCCCTGAGCATCGAGTTGAAAGGAGGTGCCGCCAAATTCCATACGGTAATTTGACGCGCGAAAATCAGCGCGCGCGCCCATCCCGTAAGTCACGATCGGAATTTTTTTGTCGATTTTGCTAAGCAATTGTTCGCCGTATCGGTCGTCGATGTTAACGACGGCGACGGGATTGCGCTTTTTCGGCTGCTGCGCCAGTTGAGCGAACAGTTTTACTTTGGACTCGAAGTAATTTTCCATTGTCCCATGGAAATCAAGGTGGTCCTGGGTAAGATTCGTGAAGACGGCCACGTTCCATTGCAGGCCCCGAGTCCGCTCCTGCGCCAGCGCATGCGACGAAACCTCCATGGCCGCCGCCTTACATCCGGCGTTGGCGATTTGGGCGAGCAGCTCTTGCAGATCGAGCGATTCCGGAGTTGTGCGTATGGCCGGCAAAATACGCTCCCCAATTTCATAGCGCACTGTGCCGATCAATCCGCAACGTAACCCTGCTTTTTCACAAATGTGTTTGATCAAAAACGTGGTCGTGGTTTTGCCGTTCGTCCCCGTCACGCCAGCGAGTTTCAGTCGCCGGACCGGAAAACCATAGAACGTGGCCGCCAGATCCGGTAGAGCGCTCCGCGTGTTCTCCACAACCAGACAGGACGCGCGCGAATGTTGCTCTGCGCGCTCCGCCACGATGCCCGAAGCGCCCTTTTCTATGGCTTGGCCGATGAAATCATGGCCATCGACTTTTTCCCCCCGCAATGCCACGAACAAGCCATTCTTTTGCACTCGCCGCGAGTCATACGCGATACTTTCCACTGTGCGATCAAGCGTCCCGATGACCTGGCGAACTGGAATCGCGGCGGCAAGAGTTTTGAGCTGCATGAGGTTTCAGCAAGCGGGCGCAAGGCGTTCAACGGTACGAGGCATTGGTTAAGGCGACGTGCTCCACCGGCAGGGCCTTGCGAATTCCCTCATGCGGCTCAAGATCCAGATAACGTGCCGCCTTTTCTGCGATACGTGAAAAGATTGGACCGGCTACCATGCCACCATAGTTCAATTCCGGCTTGCTCGTCTGCGCGTCGTCCAGCACGACCAAACCGACAAATTCGGGGTGATCCGCCGGCAGATAACCGCTGAAAGAAACGACGTACTTTCCCCGCTCGTAACCGCCTCTCGGGTCAACCTTCTGGGCCGTCCCGGTCTTGCCTGCGATGGTGAAACCTGCAACGGCCGCCGCAGCCGCGGTGCCGCGATCGCTCACTACCCCGCGCAACGCATTGCCGATCTGTCTGGCTGTCTGCGCAGAAATGACCTGGCGTAGAACCACCGGTGAAAGAGTGGTTATTGTTTTGCCCTCTGCTGTTGTAATCGACTTCACAATTCGCGGGGTGAGCAACTTTCCCCCATTTGCAATCGTCGCCATCGCGACCGTCATCTGCAGAGGTGTCACTCCCACTTCATGTCCCATGGGAATCCGCGTGATCGAAATCTTGCTCCAGGCCTGCGGCGGCCGGATTATTCCGTTAATCTCCCCGGGCAATTCAATTCCGGTGCGTTCCCCAAAACCAAAGCGACGAATATATTCGTAAAATTTCTGGTCGCCCACGCTGATCGCCAGTTTGGCTGCGCCAATATTGCTCGATTTGATGAGTATATCCTGCACGCTCAGGTCCGAGAACGGCCGGTGATCATGCAAGGCGGATCCGCCGAAATTCCAGAGGCCGTTCTCACAGAAAATAGTCGAGTCAGGTTGCACTTTACGTTCGTTGAGAGCGGCGGCGGCCGTTACAATTTTAAAGGTGGAGCCTGGCTCCATCATGTCGAGGATGGCGCGGTTTTTCATTTGCTCCGGCTTGGCCTGCGCCCGCAGGTTGAGATCGAAATTGGGGCGATTTGCCATCGCCAGGATTTCGCCCGTTTGCGGTCGCATCAAAATTATCGTGGCTTTTTGCGGGTGGTATTCACGCACCGCGGCATCAATTTCATTCTCAACGATGTTCTGCAGGTTCAAATCGATCGTAAGGTGAACCTGATAACCGTCGCGCGGCCCGCGTTCCTGCCCGCGGTAAAGAACGATCTCCTGTCCGGCGCGATTATGCTCGACGTAACGATATCCATCCTGCCCGTGGAGATATTCTTCCATGGAAGCTTCCACTCCCTGAATGCCGCGATGATCAAAATCCGTAAATCCAATGACATGACAAAGCATCGAGCCATTTGGATAAACGCGCGCCGCGTCGTGTTCGAAATAAATGCCACGTAAGTTCTGAGCGCGCAGCTTTTCGCGCAACAGGTTGGCCATGGCCCCGGGCACATCCCGCTTGAGCACAATGTAACGGCGGTCCCCCTGCAACTTCTCAGCCAATTCCTTCGCCGGAATTTTCAGCTCACTGCCAACTAGAGCGATCGTCGCGCTTAGATTATTCAGATGGGTCGCATCCGCCACGACCGTTTGCACGGGAACATTGTGTGCCAGCACCTCACTGTTGGCGTCTAAAATGGCGCCGCGCTCGGCATAAATGCACTGTTTATAAATGTGTTTCTCAGCGGCGAGTCCGGCGTACTCGTCGTGCTTGACCATTTGCAGATAGATCAAGCGAAAAGAAAAAACGCTGAAAAGCGCAATAAAGCCAAGGCAAACGCAGGCGCACCGAGTCCGGCTATTCCATTTCATCGCCCGCCGCGCTGGTTCACCACAGGTTGGATTGCGTCTTCTTCCGGCCGGGCCGGAAGCGTGAGTCGCACAATGTTGCGCTCCGAAATCGGAATCATTTTCAGATAACCTTCTTTTAGGCGCCGCTGCAAAGCCGACCGCGAGGTCAGCGCCGCGATCTGCACGTTGGCCACATCATTCTGCGTCCGCAGGCTGGCCAGCTCGTTCTCCAGCGCCTTTTTGCGATCACCCAGATGATACAGCTGGATGGTCAGATAAACGTAAATCAGTCCGGTCAAAGCGAAAAACCCCGTCAGCACAATCCAGCGCGCGAGCGAAGCCGCCTCCAGTCTGTTCCAGTTTTTTCGACGAGATCGGTTCATCCCAGTTTTTCCGCCACCCGCATTTTCGCGCTGCGTGAACGCGGATTGGCGCGCTGTTCCTCGGCACTCGGTTCCACCGGCTTCGGCGTTACCACGGTCAAATCATAGGCTGGATTACGCTTTGGCTCCGGCCACTCCGGCCGGTCAAGCCATTCGCGACTGTGCTCGCGGAAGAAATTCTTCACGATCCGGTCTTCCAAAGAATGAAATGAAATCACAGCAATACGCGCCCCTGGTTCGAGCCGCGCCGTCAGGACGCGTACTCCTTCCTCGAGGGCGGCCAGCTCATCATTCACTTCCATGCGCAGAGCTTGAAAAACTTGTGTCGCCGGATGACGCCGTCCGTGCCGGCTGACAACTTTTTCGATGGAGCGGGCAAGCCGCAGCGTCTCATGAAACGGCGCGTACTTGCGCTCTTTTACAATTAGACTGGCGATGCGCCGTGCCGCCGGTTCTTCGCCGAGGTCCCGAAACAAACGGATCAGCTCTTCCTCGCTATAGGTATTAATAATGTCCGCGGCCGTGACAGAACGCGCCGGGTCCATGCGCATGTCAAGGGGACCGTTGCGCATGATGCTGAAACCACGTTCGGCGTTTTCCAGCTGTCGCGACGAAACCCCGACATCCAGAAGTGCGCCACCGATCGTCCTGATCCCAAGCTCATCGAAAACCTTGTCCGCGTTTCGAAAATTCGCCTGCCGCAGCGTGAGCCGGCCACCCACGTGCGCCAGCTGTTGGCGCGTATATGCGATCGCGTCGGGATCTTGATCGAGCGCCAGAACATCGACCCCGGTCTTCAAAATTCGTTCGGTGTGTCCGCCGCCGCCGCAAGTCGCATCGACGACGAGGGTGCCGGGCCGCGGCGCCAGCAGTTCCACCGCTTCCTCGGTTAAAACGGGACGGTGATAATTGAAGTCCTCCATTTGCTGGGCCTCCTCTTCGAGAATCAGCGGACCGGTGGCAAACCAGACGGACCGCTCAAACAATAATGCATTCATATTCTTACCGCCCCCTGACTCCTTACAAACCGATCACA
>WNGI01003194.1_pt1 | contig 19038 bp, 18 predicted proteins | sample 5400621 | NCBI WGS metagenome assembly WNGI01 (sample SAMN13153374, study PRJNA577476) | soil metagenome | isolation source: 20 cm soil or saprolite under Garry oak tree replicate 1 | place: USA:California | collected 2016-06-15
ATCGACCGCGCTGGTGGATATCACACCGCCATTCTTACACTGGGCGTATGGCCGACGCCGAACGCGCACCAGACGCCTCCGAGTTCCACTTCTCGCCGCGCCCCAACCGCGCCGCCGAGATCGGCTGGCGCCCGTGGTCGGAGGCGGCATTTGACGAAGCCCGGCGGACGGACCGGCCCATCCTGCTGTCCATCTCAGCGGTATGGTGCCACTGGTGCCACGTCATGGACGAGACCACGTACTCCCACCCGGGCGTCATCGACCTCATCAAGAACGACTACGTGCCCATCCGCGTCGACAACGACGTCCGGCCCGACATCAACCAGCGCTACAACATGGGAGGCTGGCCGACCACCGCGTTTCTGACGTCGTCAGGTGACATCCTCACGGGCGCCACGTACCTGCCGCCGGAGCAGATGGCGGGAGCGTTGCGAAGGGTCGCGTCGTACTACCGCACCAACCGGCCCGAGATCGCAAGCAAGGTGCTCGAGGGCCGCAAGCGCTCGGGTGGGATCGCCGCCCGCAGCGCGGGCGAGCTGGATCCGTCGCTGGTCGAGGCGATCCTCAACGCGGTGCGCAGCTCCTACGACACCGAGTACGGAGGTTTCGGCACGGCACCGAAGTTCCCCCAGACCGACGCCGTCCTGCTCCTGCTGGAGCAGGCGCAGATCCGCGGTGATCAAGAGCTCCGGCAGATGGCGGTGCACACGCTCGAGCAGATGGCGGGCGGCGGGATGTACGACCATGTCGAGGGCGGCTTCTTCCGGTATTCGACGACACAGGACTGGAGCGTGCCGCATTTCGAGAAGATGCTCGAAGACCACGCAGGCCTGGTGAGCGCACTCTCTCTGGCCGGGCTGACGGGCGCGCTCGAAACCGCCACCGGCTACCTGGATCGGGTGCTCCGGAACAACGACACTGGCCTTTACGCCGGCAGCCAGGACGCCGACGAGCGCTACTACGAGCTGGACGCCGGCGGCCGCGCCGCCGAGCAAGCACCTTACGTGGACCGGCGCGTCTACTCCGCGTGGAATGCTGCGCTGGCGGTGGCCTATCTCGATGCCGCGAGGCGCCACGCGCTCCCCGACCTGCGCGCTAATGCCGCGCTGGCGCTCGAGCGCCTGTTCGCCGATCGCTACGCGCGCGCGGGCGGACTCTCCCACGCCGATGGGGTTGGCGGCCAGCTGGGCGACCAGGCGTGGGGATTGCTCGCGGCCGTCAGGGCGTACCAGTCGGGCCTCGGCGACAGATGGCTCGCGATTGCAACCGAGCTCGCAGGCCATCTCGAGGATCGCTACGCCGACAAGCAGCTGGGGGGCTACTTCGACCGGTCCGGCGGCGATGAGCTCGGCAGGCTGGTCGATCCCGTGAAGCCGCTAGGCGAGAACTCCGTCGCCGCGGTGGCGCTGATCGAGCTGGACACGTTGCTCGGCGACCCCGAGCAGGTGCACCTTGGCCGTGCCCGACGCGCGCTCGAATCGGTGGCGTCTCTCCCGCGCCAGTACGGATTGATGGCGGCGGTGTTCGCCCGAGCCCTCGACCGCCTCCGCCCGCCGGTGAAGGTCACCACCGGCAGTGAAGAGCTGGCACGGGCCGCGATGCTCGCCCATCCTTACGCCGTGATCGAGCCGAGCAGTGAAGACAGGGCTGTGGTCTGCGTCGGAACCATATGCTTGACGCCGGTGAGCAGCCCCGCCGCAGTGGCCGAATCGATCCACGAAGCGACGGCGCAAGCGACGAGTGCCTGAGAGCAGGCTCCATTTCTCCGGGCGCGTGCGCCACGCGCTCAACGACGAGAACCTTCAGCGTGCGCTGACGTCCGCGATGACCGGGATTCGTGGGCGGCGCGACGCAGGCTTCGCCGACTTCGACTTCACCAAGGGTCGCGAGGACCTCAAGCGGAGGCGGCGCGCCAACCTCGACCGCCTGCCCGAGCTCGCGCGCCAGTTTGCCGAGCGATTGGAGGCGGTCGGCGGCCAGGTGCATTTCGCCGCCGACGCGGCGGAGGCGCGCGACATCATCGGCCAGCTGTGCTGGAACGCTGCCGCGGAGCACGCTCCCGGCGCAGGGGTGCGGCCGGTAGTGACCAAGGTCAAGTCGATGGCCTCCGAGGAGATCGAGCTCAACCCCTACCTCGAATCGCTAGGGATGGAGGTCGTCGAGACAGACCTGGGCGAGCGCATGGTCCAGCTCACGGGCACCCGCCCCTCGCACATCATCGCCCCCGCCATCCACCTCACCAAGGAAGACGCGGCGCGGGTCTTTGGCACCGAACCGACCGTCGAGGCCATCCAGCACCACGCGCGCCTTTCCCTGCGCCAGAAATTCATCGAGGCCGTGGTCGGCATCAGCGGCGCGAACATGGCCATCGCCGAAACGGGAACGGTTGTGCTCGTCACGAACGAGGGCAACGCGGACCTCACCGTCACGCTGCCTCCTGTCCACATCGCGCTGTTCGGCATGGACAAGCTCATCGCCTCATATGAAGACGCGATCGCCCAGCTGCGAATGCTCACGCGCAGCGGGACGGGTCAGCGCATCACGAGCTACGTCAACTGGATCACGGGGCCATCGCGCTCGGCGGACATCGAGCAATCCCTGACGATCGGCGTGCACGGCCCGCGCGAGATGCACTGCGTGATCCTCGACAACGGCCGCGAGCGCATGCGAGACGATCCGATTTTCCGCGACGCGCTCACCTGCATCCGCTGCGGCGCGTGCTCCAACGCGTGCCCTCCGTTCATGGCCGTCGGCGGTCACCAATTCGGGCATATCTACAACGGCCCGATCGGCCTGGTGCTCACGCCGTTCCACCACGGGCTTGCCGAGGCAGACCTGCCCAACACGCTCTGCACCCAGTGCAACGCCTGCCAGGAGGCATGCCCCGTCGACATCCCGCTGCCGCGGCAGATCCTCGAGCACAGGAGGCGCGGCCGGAAGTCGCTGCGCAAGCGGGCGCTGCTCGGCCTGTGGGAAAGGCCCGCGCTCGCCGACCGCGTCCTGCGGACCGGTGCGCCCTTCAGCGGGGCCCTTGCTGGGACGCCGAAGCTGGCGGGCCGCCCCTACCGGGACCGAGCACCGCGACCCAGCGGCCGCGGCGAGCCGCTCACGATCTTCGCCTCCTGCATGGCCGACCGCGCCCTTCCCGAGGCGGCCGTGGCGCTGGAGCGCATCGCCGCCGCGGCCGGCTTCGACGTTGGGTTTCCCAAGGGTCAATGGTGCTGCGGCCTCATTGCCGCCAACGGCGGCGACTTCGCGGGTGCCTGCAATTTGAATACATCGCTTGTTAACAGCCTTCGAGATTCGAAGGGCCCGATCGTGACTCCCTCGGCCTCTTGCTTCGGAGCCTTCACGATCGACGCCGCCGACTGGGGTGCCAAGCGGGCCTCAGAGCTCGCGCCACGATTCCGGGACTCGACCAGGTTCGTGCTCGAGCTTCTCGAGCAGCGGCCCGAGCTGGTTCGGCGCCCGGCCGAACGGCCGAGGGTGGCGTACCACGATTCCTGCCAGTCCCTGCGCCAGCTCGGCCTCAAGCGAGAGCCGAGGCGCCTGCTCGAGCTGGCCGGTTACGAGGTGGTCGATATTCCTGACATCGCGAACTGCTGCGGGTTCGGCGGGACGTTCAGCGTCGAGTGGCCTGGCGTGGCCACGCGGCTGGCCCAGTGGAAGCTGGACGCGATCGCCAAAACCGGCTGCAGCGTGGTGGCCTCGGACAACCCCGGGTGCCTGGTCCATATCGCCGCGAACGCCCGCGCGCGCCGGCAGAAGGTGCGCATCGCACACGTGCTCGAGCTCGTTGCCGAAAGGTTGGAACCTCCGCCGGTACCTGCGCGTTAAGCTCACATGGCCTTGCTGGCCGACATCAACTCGCCTTCAGATCTGAAGCGACTGAACCAGCAACAGCTCACTCAGCTTGCGGCTGAGGTTCGAGCGTTTCTCGTCGAGCACATCGCCAAAACCGGCGGTCACCTCTCGCCGAACCTCGGGGTCGTGGAGCTCACGTTTGCGCTTCACCGCGTATTCGACTCGCCGAAGGACGCGATCGTCTGGGACACCGGCCACCAGGCGTACGTGCACAAGATGGTCACCGGCCGCACTGCCGATTTCGCGACCTTGCGGCAGCAGGGCGGACTATCGGGCTACCCATCGCGGAACGAGTCGAAGCACGACGTGATCGAGAACAGCCACGCCTCGACCTCGCTCAGCTACGCGCTCGGCCTGGCCGAGGCGAGGCTGCGCCGGCGCGAGCCTGGATTCGTGATCGCCGTCATCGGCGATGGCGCGCTGACCGGCGGCATGGCCTACGAGGCTCTGAACCAGATCGCCCACCTGCAGCCGCCGAACCTGATCATCGTCATCAACGACAACGGGCGCTCGTATGCTCCGACGGTCGGCGGACTGGCCCGGCACCTCTCGCAGCTTCGCGTCGATCCCCGTTACGAAAGCATCAAGGACGAAATCTCCCGGTTGCTTCGCGACCTGCCGCTGGTCGGAGCCACCGCCGACCAGGCCGCATACCGCGTGAAGGAAGGCTTGAAGCAGCTGCTGCAACCTTCCACGGTTTTCGAGAGCCTCGGCATCAAGTACGCGGGCCTCGTCGACGGACACGACGAAGCCGCGCTCGAACAGGTGCTGCGCCGCGCGTCCCGCCTGACCGAGCCGGTCGTCGTGCACGTGGTGACCGAGAAAGGGCATGGTTACGGGCCCGCGGTCGAGGATGAGATAGACAAGCTGCATGGTGTCAGCGCCTTCGACCCGCTGACCGGACGGCCTCTGCGCACCGAGCTCACCTACACGGACGTGTTCGGCGACGCTCTGCTCGCGGCCGCGACCACGCACCCCGACGTGTGCGCGGTCACGGCTGCCATGGCGTCCTCGACCGGGCTGCTCAACTTCGCCAAAGAGTTTCCCGACCGCTTCTTCGACGTTGGCGATGGCCGGCATGCGTCCGGTGGTCTGCATCTACTCGACATTTCTCGCGCGAGCGTTCGACCAGACGATCATGGACGTGGCGCTGCACAAGCTCCCTGTCGTGTTCGTGATCGACAGGGCAGGCGTAACGGGTCCCGATGGATCGTCACACCACGGCGTCTTCGACCTTTCCTATCTGCGGATGATCCCGAACCTGAAGGTGGCCGCGCCCGCCGACGCGACCGAGCTGTGCGCGCTGCTCGAGACCGCGCTCGGGACCGACGGCCCGATCGCCATCCGCTATCCGCGCGGACCGGTGCCTTCCACTCCCGACCTGCCCGCCGAGGCGCTGCCGGTCGGCCGGTGGGAGGAGGTCCGCAAGGGAAGCGAGGCGGTCATCTTCGCGACCGGCCGCATGGTCGAGATCGCCAAAGAGGCGGCCGAGCGGCTCGAGACCATGGGCCTGTCGTGCGGCGTGGTCAACGCGCGGTGGATCAAGCCGGTCGACCCACGCATGGTCGAATGGGCGCGCGGCGTCGGCACTGTCGTGACGGTCGAGGACAACGTCGGCGCGGGCGGATTCGGCGGCGCGGTGCTGGAGTCGCTCGCGCCTCACGGGCTGGCGGGGAAGGTCAGGACGATCGCCCTGCCGGATCAATTCCTCCCGCACGGCAAGGCATCGGACATCCTGCGCGAGCACGGGCTCGATGCAGCGGGTGTCGCGAAGTCGGTCTACGTCGCGGTCAGAGGCGCGGTGCCGTCCGAGGAAAAGAAGCCCTAGCTTCTTCTCAGAGCTTCTTGCGGCCCGCGTAGCCCTCATTGACCCGGTGCCAGAACTCGACCCTGTCCTCACCGAGCTTCCAGCAGAGCTCTACCAGCTCACCTTCGCGGTATGACGGAAAGTCGATGAGCCCCTCGAGCGGTCCTTTCAGCTGGATGCCCATGCCGTTCAGAGCGGCCACGGCTTTCAGCAGCTCGAGCTCAGCGCCGCTGACTGCTTCGCGGGCCTGCTGATGACGGTCGCGGCGATCGTCGCCCGCCCCGTTGCGCTTTGATTCGTACTCTGCGATGCGTGCCTGGTCCTCGAGCTCGGGCAGAAGTGCCGATATCTCGGTGATCTGCGTCACGATGCGGCGCACGCGCGGAAGCTCCTGGTTCGCTTCCTCGACCGTGTATGTACGCAGGCGCTGCACGGGTCAACGATATAGCAGCAGACTTGCCGCATGAACGAGCCGGAGATGCGCGAGCGCTTTGCCGCCGCCAGGCTCGCCCACCTCGCGACGGCGGACTCCGATGGAATGCCTCACGTAGTGCCGGTCGTCTTCGCGCTCGATGGCGACACTATCTATTTCGCGGTCGATCAGAAACCGAAGCGGACGCGTGACCTGAAGAGGCTGCGCAACATCGGGATGAACCCGTCGGTGGCGGTGCTGGTCGATCACTACGAGGAAGACTGGAACGCGTTGTGGTGGGTCAGGGCAGATGGCAGCGCGCGAGTGCTCGATCCCGGCCCTGACACCGAGCGCGCGATGCAGCTGCTCGCAGGGCGCCATTCGCAATACCGCATGCAGCCTCCGCCTGGGCCTGCGGTCGCGATCGCCGTGCACAGGTGGTCGGCATGGTCGGCCCGCTGAAAGGTCACTCGCCGGTTGCGACCAGCTCGGGCTGCGCCTGGCGAACCTGGTAGTCGAGCCCAATCGCCGGCAGCGTGATGCCGCCCATCGGATACGGACCGAGCCACGCACCGCCGAGCAACGCTCTGTAGGTCACGTCGTAAGCGATCGACGCTCGGATCGGGTAGCCGGATCGGTTGTCGGCCTGGAATTCGTGATCGATCGATGACTGCGCCGGGTATGCGACTCCGAAACCGTCGCTCCCGACGTAGCGCGCGATCGAGCCATCCCCGAAATCCCATCGCGCACCGACGGGTGTTGCGGTAACCGCGTACTGCACACCGGCATATGTTTCTGCGGCGACCAGTGGTTCCGGCGACGGCGTGAGCCACAGCCATGTGTCGAATCCGGCCAATCCACGCGGATACGGATCCGCGCTCACGCGGCTCGGAACGGACCACGCAGGCATCGGCGGAGGTGAAAGCGCGCGGCCGCACACCACGCGTTCCGCGCTGGAGTTGCCGACCCCGTCGAAAGCCTGCACGTGGGCGCACGCGGTGTCGCCGGGTATGAGCTTCTGCGTGATCACCCGCGGCACGACGGTCGCCGCCGACTGAAGCCTCATCGAGCCGACCGTGACCCAGGAGGCGTAGTGGTCGATGCCCGCCTCGAAGAAGTCCTGACCCGCGCCGTCGCCGCGATCCGCGACAGGATCCCAGGTGAAGGTCAGCGAGGTCGAGGTCGCATCTGTCACGCGCGGCACCGGGTCGTACGGCGGCATCGCGTCGACGTAGATGTCTACCACCGGCCATCCGTACTGATCCGCCATGTACGGCGGCGCCCACGTGAAACCGTAGCGGCCGAGCCCGCACTGGCCGCCGAAGGTCCAGTTGTAGTAGGCGATGTACTGCTTGACGTGGCCGTGCACGGCCCAGCCGTTGTCGCCGAGGTTCCAGTGATAGTGCTGGGGGTATCGCTCGTGCAGGAGCTTGATCCAGCCGGAAGAATCGCCAGGGCGCCCACGGAAGTCGCCGTAGAAGAAGCCATACCAGTCGTCGTAGCCGGGATCCGGATGAAAGCCGTAGAAGGTTTCCTTCTCGGGATTGGTGACCACCAGCGGATCGTTGGTGACGACCGACGCCGTCCACATGTCCGAATACCTCGTGCACCAGCCGGGCGGGTCGCCGTAGACAGGACTCCCCCAGGCCGACGCGGCGGCGGCCGGGCCGGGCAGCATCGCGAGCACCAGAGCCAATGCCGGCCCCAAAACGCGCCTCACGACGGCCAACGTAAGCGGAAGGCTCGGCCATTGAAACCCAGCCTGTTAATGCTTGGACTTGACTGGACGAGATGTCCAGTCTAGTATCGCCTCGTGCCTCGCGGAAGACCGCGACGAGATCGAATCCTGGCGAGCGCGAGGACTGTGCTCTCGCGAGGCGATCGAGCCTCTGTGGCTTCGATCGCGGCCGCTTCGGGTACCTCCAAGGCCGGCTTCTACCGTGAATTCGAGTCCCGCGCCGCCCTCCTCGACGCCCTCAGCCTCGAGCCCGAACCGGACGCTCGCCAGCGCATCCTCGAGGCGGCCGTCGAGCTGGTCGGGGCCCACGGCCTTACCGCGCTTTCGATGGACGAGGTGGCCTCACGCGCGGGCGTGTCGCGGGCCAACCTTTACCGTCTCTTTCCGGGCAAGCAAGCCCTGTTCATCGGCGTGATCCACGCTTACTCGCCCCTGGACCCTGTCAGCCAGGTGCTGACCGCGAGGAGCGAAGAGCCGCCGGAGGTCGTGATGCCGGAGCTTGCTCGCACCATTTATCGCGTGGTTGCAGGGCCGCACGCGCCGCGCATCGGCTTGCTGCGCGCGATCTTCTTCGAAGTCGGCGCGCTCAGCCCTGACGCGGAGGCCGCTGCCCGCGAGCTGGCCACCACGGTCCTGGGCAGCGTCGGCGCGTACTTGATGAAGCAGATGCAGGCCGGCAGGCTGCGAATGGTCCACCCCATCCTGGCCCTGCAGTCCTTCATCGGACCGATCTTCTTTCACCTGATGACGCGACCCATGGCCGAGCGCTTGCTCGGCCTGGAGATGGAGGGCGAGGCGGCTGTCACCGCGCTCGCCGAGGGCTGGCTTCGTTCCATGAAGCCGGATTGATCAGGAGGAGCGAGTGAGCGAGCAGGTAGCCGTCGAGGTCGACTCCGTCACCAAGGAGTTCGGCGACATCAAGGCACTCAACGGGGTGACACTGCGCGTGCGACGAGGTGAGATCTATGGATTGCTCGGGCCCAACGGCGCGGGCAAGACGACGCTGATCAGATCGATCGTCGGGTTGATCGCGCCCAACTCAGGCACGGTGACCGTGCTGGGGCGCAAGCTGCCCAACCTCGACGTGCTTCGCGAGGTCGGCTACATGACGCAGCAGGCGGCGCTGTATCCCGGCCTGTCGGTCGAGGAAAACGTCAGCTTTTTCGCCGCCATCTACGGCGTCGAAGGCGGGGTCAAAGACGCGCTCGAGTTCGTCGACCTCTACACGAGGCGAGGTTCGGTCGTTGCGACGCTGAGCGGCGGCATGCGGCAGCGTTGCTCACTGGCCTGCGCGCTCGTCCATCGCCCGCGGCTGCTTCTGCTGGACGAGCCAACGGTCGGTGTCGACCCGCAGCTGCGCGTCGAGCTGTGGGAGCAGTTCCGGCGCATGGCCGCCGACGGCACCACGATCATCGTCTCGAGCCACGTCATGGATGAGGCCGAACGGTGCCAACGACTCGGCCTCATCCAGTACGGACGCCTGCTGGCGGAGGGCAGTCCATCCGAGGTGCGCGCGCAGGCGGGCACGCAGAACCTCGAAGAAGCGTTTCTCAAGCTCGCCGGGGAGAAGAAGGAGTCATGAGCGGCCATCGCATCGCGGCCATCACGCGACGACTGCTGCAGGGATTCCGGCGAGATCGCAGGACGCTGGCGCTCCTGTTTGTCGCGCCGCTGGTCATCCTCGGCCTGCTGGGCTACATGCTTCGCAACTCAGCAACTCCGGCGGTCGGGGTGGTCAACGAGGACAGCGGACCGCTCGGGGCAGTGGTGGCCTCGGCGTTGGACGGTTCGACGAAGATCACGACCACCAACATCGCGGCGTCGGACGGCGACGCCAAGCTGAAGGACGGATCGATCGTCGCCTACATCGTATTTCCATCTGATTTCACCCAGGGCGCACAGGGTGGCGTGATCGCGCCGCAGGTTCACCTCGAAGGCTCGCAGCCCAACGCGGCGGCGCAGGCGCTGCAGGCGCTGCAGTCGGCGCTCGCGACGTCCGCATCTAACAGACCGGGTGCGGTGCGCGTGCAGCCCGAGGTCACGTACCTGTATGGCGGTCCGAACCTGGACACTCTCGACTACTTCGGAGCCGCGGCCATCGGTCTGATCGTGTTCTTCCTGGTGTTTGTCGTCACCATCGTCTCCTTCCTCAACGAGAGGTCGCAGGGCACGCTCGAGCGTCTGATGGCGAGCCCGTTACGGCGCGGCGAGATAGTGATCGGCTACATGATCGGGTTCACGGTGCTCGCACTCGTCCAGTCGGTCGAGGTGCTGCTGTTCGCGCTCTATGTGCTCAACGTGCACAACGCGGGCAATGTGTTCCTCATCTTCGGCATCGAGGCGTTGATGGCGATCACCGCGGTGAATCTGGGCATCTTCCTCAGCATGTTCGCGCGCACCGAGTTCCAGGCCGTGCAGTTCATCCCGCTTGTGATCGTGCCGCAATTTCTCCTCTCTGGAATCCTGTTTCCGGTCAGTTCGGAGCCCACATGGCTGCAGTACCTGTCGAATGTGCTGCCGCTGACCTACGCCGTCAACGCGCTTCGTGACGTGATGGTGAAGGGCGCCGACCTCACGTGGTCGTCGCTGCAGCTGGACGTTGGGGTGGTGGCGGCCTTCGTGCTGTTGTTCGTCGTGGCGGGAACCGCGACATTGCGCAGGCGCGTCGGCTGATCGGCGGTTCACGGACTCCGTAAGCTGCGCGGCATGCAACTTGCATGCTCGCGCAGCTGCGGAGGCAGCCTCTACCGCGCGCTGTTTGCTGAGGTCGACCTGGACGCTGACGGCGTCTACCAGGACCACCGGATCGCGCAGCCCGGGTACATCTGCTTGAACTGCGGCGCGCCGGCGTTCGACCTGGGCCTGGTGCCGGCCGAGATGGAGGCCGAGGCTGCGGCCGAAGGGCCGACGTTCATCGAGAAGGCGGACATCCTGTGCCCGGTTTGCGAGACGCTCGTACAGGTCGGGGACGAGATGGAGTGCCCCAACTGCGGGGCGCCGCTGGAGGTCGCCTAGCCTTTCAGCCGTTTCGGCTGAGCGAGGCGGTGCCGGCGAGCACCGCCATCATCGAGCCCACCGCCTCGCGGTCGCGCTTGCGTATGGCGGCGCGGAGCTCGAGCATCGCGGCCGTCGTGTCGAGGTCGTTGGCCAGAGCCGCCGCGAATCGTCTCGGGAGCACGCGCCGCGGCGCGCCACGCCGCACACCGGGGCCCGCCCCTGCCCCCACCACTCGAGGTCGAGGTGCGCCCGCCCCCCGCACCTCCCCTTCCAAGAGCGCGCGGACACGTTCGACCAGTCTGGCCATCCGCGCCAGCCCCGACCACTCGAAGGTCCAGTCACGCCGATAACGATGCGAGGCCAGGTAGAGCCGCACCGCGGCCGCGGGCGCACGTTCGAGAGCCTGGTCGACCAGCACCAGGTTCCCGAGCGACTTGCTCATCTTCCGGCCTTCGTACCGGACCAGGCCAGTGTGGATCCAGGCCCGGGCAAATGGAACCTTGCCTGTTAAGGACTCCGACTGCGCGCGCTCGGACTCGTGATGGCTGAATGCCAGGTCGCGCCCCCCGCCGTGCAGGTCGATCTGCCGGCCGAGGTAGCGCATCGCCATCGCCGAACACTCGATGTGCCAGCCGGGCCGGCCGTCACCGAATCGCGACGGCCATGCAGGCTCGCCAGGCGCAGAGGCTCGCCACAGCGGAAAGTCCAGCGCATCATGCTTGGCTCCCGGCCCGACTGTTCCGAGCAGCTGTTCATCCCGCAGCTTGCGGATCATCGAGCGCCGGCTGCGATGTGACAGCCGTCCATAGTCCGGATACCTGGCTGCGTCGAAATACAGCGCATCCGTCTGGTAGGCAATGCCGCGCGCATGCAGTCGCTCGGCGGCCGAAAGGATCGGCCCGATCTCGGTCGACACATGAGGCATCACATCCGGTGGCCGCCAGCCGAGGTCTGACATGTCACGGAGAAACGCCTCCGTCTCGTGGTCGGCCAGCCGCCGCCAATCGATCCCGTCGCGGCGCGCGCGCTCGAACAGCGGGTCGTCGACATCTGTCACGTTCTGGACGTACCGGACGCGCACGCCCGAGGCCTCGATGAAACGCACCAGCACGTCGAACGCGCAGAAGGTGAAGGCGTGGCCCATGTGCCCTGAGTCATACGGGGTCACCCCGCAGACGTAGAGCGAGAGCTCCGGCCGCCCTCGCACCAGGCGCGGCCGCACCGGCACCAGGCGCCCGGTCAGCGTGTCATGAACACGCAGCCGGAACGCTGCGGTCAGCTGATCGCGCGCGCGCGTACGGATGCGTCCGCGCGCAGAGCCTCGACCTTGTCGGTGAGCTCCCACGGCACGCGGAGATCGTCACGCCCGAAGTGCCCATAGGCCGCGGTGGGCAGATAGATCGGGCGACGCAGGTCCATGCGGTCGATGATCGCGCCCGGCCTCAGGTCGAAATGCCGGCGTATGAGGTCGAGCAGCTCGTCCTCCGACACGGTCCCTGTCCCGAAGGTCTCGACCGCGATCGACGTCGGATGCGCCCGGCCGATCGCGTAAGACACCTGCACCTCGCAGCGGTCCGCGAGCCCCGCCGCTACCAGGTTCTTGGCGACGTGCCGCGCCGCGTATGCGGCCGAGCGGTCGACCTTGCTCGGATCCTTGCCGGAGAACGCGCCGCCGCCATGCCGCGCGACCCCGCCGTACGTGTCGACGATGATCTTGCGGCCGGTCAGACCGGCATCCGCAGCGGGCCCGCCCACCACGAACATGCCGCTCGGGTTGACGAGCACCTTGGTGCGGGTATCACGGGTGTAGCCCTTCAAAACGGGGTCGATGACCTCGGCGCCAACGCCCTCCGCGATCTGCTTTTGAGTCACGTCATACGTGTGGTGTGTCGACACCACGACCGCCTCGATCCGCTTCGGCCGGCCGCGCTCGTACTCAACGGTCACCTGCGTCTTGCCATCTGGCAGCAGGAACGGAAGCGTGCCGTTCTTGCGCACCTTCGCGAGCTGCTGCGCGAGCCGATGCGCCAGCGAGATGGTGAGCGGCATGAGCTCCGGCGTCTCGCTGCAGGCGAAGCCGATCATCATCCCCTGATCGCCGGCCCCCTGCAGCTCGAACGGGTCGCCACCCTGCTCTGCGCTTTGTCGGGACTCCAGCGAGTGGCCCACGCCCGCGGCGATGTCCGGCGACTGCTCTTTGAGATAGACCTGGATCAGTGCGTGGTCGGCGTCGAATCCGATCGCCTCGGCGTTGTAGCCGATGCCACGGATGGTGTCGCGGATGGTGCGCTGGATGTCCAGCTCCGCGTGCGTTGTCACTTCGCCGATGACGACGCACAGTCCCTTGGTGATCGCGGTCTCGCAGGCGACGCGCGCCGCGGGATCCTGCGCGAGCATGCCGTCGAGCACCGCGTCTGAGACCTGGTCACAGATCTTGTCGGGGTGACCTTCCGTGACGGATTCGGAGGTCAGGAGATACGAAGGCGACTCGCTGAAGGAAGTAGCCACAGGTCGCCCATCATAGTTACACGAGCCCAGCCGGGCGCGTCAGGCGCGTGGGCGACTACGACGCCGTCCTCTGCCGCCGCTCCTCCGGTTCCTGGCCGAGAAGCTGCGCCTGCAGCGTGAAGATGTCATCGAGCACGCGATCGAGGCGGCGTCCTTCGAGCCGGTGCTCGGCGATGACGCCCGAGTGCTCGAGCGCCCGCCTGAGCGCCGCGCCCAGGGGTCCGTCCACGCGCACCTGGCCGCGCATCTGCGCCTCCTCGAGAATCTGCAGGCAGCGGTCGAGCGCCAGCTGGCGCAGCCGGTGCTCTCTCCGGCCGCTCATACGCCCAGCACCTCTACGCGGCCCTCGCGCACGCGCACCTGCACCACGTCCAGCGACGGCAGCTTGTACGTCCCGATCGACGACCCCTGCGCCGTGAACGCGCGGTTATGGCATGGGCATACCAGCGAGTGCTGCGATGAATCCCACCACAGCTCGCACGGCAGGTCGGAGCAGATCGACGAGACCGCGGACACGCTGTCGCCGTTGCGCGTCACGAACGCGCCGACAGCTCCGGCTTTCACCATGCGCGCCTCGCCCGGCACGAAGTCCGCGACCGAGCCGACGTCGACCCAGCGGCCGTTCGTCGGCCGCACGACATGGCCCGCGGTCGCGCCGGGTTGGCTGCCGCTGCCGTCGAGCGACCGCCCCAGCAGGCCTCCGCCGACGGCCCCCGCCACGACGCCAAGCCCGGCCACGAGCGCGGCGCGCCGCGTCATCCAGGATTCCGGCGGCGTGGCCTGGAGCTGCTTCACCAGCCGCTGCCGGAACGCCGGGCTCATTCGCTGCGGCCCTCCGCGCGCGGCTGCGAGGCGCGCGGCCATGACGATCGCCTCCTTCTCCTCGGCGTCCCCCCCGCGCAGCTTCAGGCGGCGCCCGCGCAGCAGGCCGCTGACGATGCGGTCGACCCGGCTCTCGGGACGCTCACCCATCGAGGCGCACCTTTGCCGCCGCGCGCAGCGCGCGCAGCTGCATGACCTTCACTGCTCCCACCGTGGAGCGCATCTCAGCCGCCACTTCTTTGAGGGAATACCCGTGCAGGAAACGCAGCTCCAGGACGCGGCGGTAATTGTCCGAAAGCTGCTCCAGGACCTGCCTGACCCGCTCGACCGACTCCTCCGAGTAGCCGCTCTGCGGCATGGCCATCGCGAGGTCCTCATGCAGCTCCGACTCGGAAAGGCCGAGCCGGGTCGACCAGAAGCCTCCGAGCACAGAGCGCGCCGTTGCAAAGAGGTACCCGCGGACGGCGCTCGCCGGCGAGCCCTGGCGCAGTCGGGGGATAGCCTTCATCGCCACCTGCTGCGTGAGGTCCTCGGCGTCCGCCCGGTTGCCGACGCGCGAGTAGATGAACGCATAGATCATCTCGAGCTCGTCGATCGCCATATCGGCGACTCGCGACGCCGCCGGCAGCTCGACGACCTGGCCCTGCACTGCTTCCTCGGGCACCGGATCGGGCGGCCTCGGCTCCGAGGTCACCTAAGGGCCTTCAGAACAAGTTGCCGCACATGAGGTAGGTGGCGTTGCTGCCCTGCATGTCCGGACCCGCGTGCACCACCACGTACCAGTGCCCGCTGGCGGGCGGATATTTCGCCTGGATCGTGGTGCGAGCGTCGGCCGCTCCGGTGCCGTCCGCCACCACCTGGTTCAGCGCGAACAGGATTCCGCCTGGCTGCTGGCAGCTGCCCGAGTGCACGTGCGAGATGTGCGATGAGTTCGACGCCAGGCCCGTGATGTTCAGCTCGATGGTCGTCGACGTAGGCGCCGCGGTCACCATGATCTTCCCCGACGCGCTGGTGTGGATCCCGCCCAGCACGAACTGCAGGCCGGTTGGGCTCGGGCTCGGACTCGGGCTGGCCGCCGGCGTAGGCGTGGTGGCCGCGGTCGAAGAGGCACCGCCGCAAGCGACCGCCGATGCCGTCACCAGCATCAGCAGTGCGATCGCTCGCCTCACGAATCGAACCTCGATCGGTCACCGTTCACGGGCGTTACCCGTGCAGGTTACTGGACACGACCTTTGTTTCGGCCCGCTATGGAAGCCCTCTAGGCGCGCCGCCACATCGGGCTTCCGAGCCGCCGCCATACGAAGTAGGCGAGGGCCAGCAGCAGCAGCACCGGGCCGATCGCGCCGAGGCCGGTTATCAGGTAGTTGATGGTGGTCACGAAGTTGTGCGCCGCGTCGCTGATGGCCGTGGCGAAGCCCCAGTTGTCGCTTGCCGCCGCGGGCGCCGGCGCGCCGGCCTCGACGATGTTGACGGTCACGGTGCTGAACGATGTGTTGTGGTCGAGGTACTGGATCTGCCCCTTCAGCTGCTCGATCTGCTGCGTGATCTGGCCCAGCTGATTCTGGATCGCGATGATGTCGTTCACCGACTGCGCTCTCTGCAGCAGCGCGGCCATCGCATTGCGCTGAGCCTCCGCGTTGGCGAGTCGGGCCTGCAGGTCGACGTACTGCGCGCTCACGTCCTGGCCGCTGATGTGCTCGTTCTGCACCTTGCCGAGCTTCGCGAGCGCGTCGATCGTCTCGTCGAAGTTCTTCGCTGGGACCATGAAGCTGATCACGCCCGTCCGGATGCGGTCATCGGAGACCTGCGGGTTCACCTGGGCGTCGGTGCCGGCGATGAAACCCTGCTCGAGCTCGACGAGCTGACGCACGTCGGAGAGCTTGGAGTCAAACGAGCCGGATGAGACGCTGACGGTCAGCTGCGCCTGCCTGATGACGAGCGGGCCCTGGATCGGCATCGGGGCCGGCTGGTTCGGCGCATAGCTCGTCTGGCCAGGTGGGACGGCGGCGGTCGACTTGTCAGGAGCCTGCTGAGCGGTTCCGTCGGACAGGGCGAGGGGTTGATGGCCCTGGGAGCTCGAAGATGCTTCGCCACAGGCGACGGCAGCGGCAAGGATCACGGCGGCGATGAGCAGCTTTTTCATGACTCACGAAACGACGAACTGCCCTCTACGTAACATTGCCCGGTGCTTCAGGTTCGGAACCTCGCCATCGATGTCGCCGCACGCCGGGTCCTGACCGGCGCCGACTTCACGGTCGGGCCGGGCGACAAGGTCGGACTGGTCGGACGCAACGGCGCCGGCAAGACGAGCCTGCTCAAGGTGCTGGCGGGAGAGGACGACGCGGTCGCCGGGCTGGTGTTGCGCCGCGGCAGCCTGGGCTACGTGCCGCAGAACCCCAAGCCGCGCGCGGAGGCGACGCACTCGGCGCTCTCCCACATCCTTTCCGGCCGCGGCCTCGACCGCGCCGCCGAGAGGCTGGTCCAGCTGCACGAGGTCCTGGACAAGGACGCGTCACTCGCCAACGTCCAGCGGTTCTCCGACGCTGAGGAGCGCTACCGGCTGGACGGCGGCTACTCGGGCGAGTCGGATGCCCGCCGGATCGCTGCGGGCCTGGGGCTCAAGGAAGGCCGCGTCGACCTGCCGCTGGGTGTTCTGTCCGGCGGAGAGCGCCGGCGGCTCGAGCTCGCGCGCGCCCTCTTCGCCGACGCCGACCTGCTGCTGCTCGACGAGCCGACCAACCACCTCGACAGCGACGCCAAGGCGTGGCTGATGGACTTCCTGCGCACGAGTCGGGGGGCGGTGATCGTGGTCAGCCACGACCTGATCCTTCTCGACGAGGCCATCACGCGCGTCCTGCACATCGACGCGGGGCGGATGGTCGAGTACCGCGGCACGTACTCGCAGTACCAGGCGGCGCGCAAGGCGGAAGAGGTGCGCCTGACCTCTCTGGCGCAGCGCCAGCAGGCGGAGATCAAGCGCCTGAGTGTGCTAGCGGAGGTCATGCGCAGGCAGACCGAGAAACGTGCACGCACCGCCAAGTCGATCTTCAAGAGGGTCGACAGGATGAAGGCGGTGCAGGTGAGCGCGCCGCGGCGCGAGCGCAAGGTGAAGATCTCGTTTCCAGATCCGCCGCGCAGCGGGCGGGTCGCGCTGACCGTCGAAGGGTTGGCCAAGGGCTACGGCGGGCCGCTGGTGTTTCGCGACGTCTCGTTCGAGGTCGAGCGCGGCCAGAGGCTGCTGGTGATGGGGCTCAACGGCGCCGGCAAGACGAGCATGCTGCGCATCCTCGCCGGCGAATCGCAGTCGAGCGCGGGCAAATTCCGGCTCGGGCACTCGGTGTCACTCGGCTACTACGCGCAGGAGCACGAAGGAATTCGTGCGGGCGTGCCGGTGCTGACGCAGATGCGTGAGCACTCGGACGTGGAGGAGCCGGCGCTGCGTGCGCTGCTCGGGATGTTCGGGCTCACCGGCGACGTCGCGCGCCAGGATGCGGGCACGCTCTCCGGTGGCGAGAAGACAAAGCTCGCGCTGGCGCAGCTGGTGGCCGGCCGTCACAACGTGCTGCTGCTGGACGAGCCGACCAACAACCTGGACCCGCCGTCGCGCGTGGGCGTGGCGCACGCCCTGGCCGCGTGGCCCGGGACGATGGTGATCGTCAGCCATGACACGGAGTTCGTCGACGCGCTGAAGCCGGGCCGCGTCATCTTCATGCCTGAAGGTCGCGTCGACTACTGGGACGACGAGCTGCTGGACGTCGTCTCGATGGCGTAGCGGAGAATTGGTCAGGTGAGCGCCACCAAGATCCTGATGCCCGACCTGCAGGGCGCCGAGGACATCGTCATCGGCGCGTGGACCAAGAAGAAGGGTGATCACGTCGCCGAGGGCGAGACCATCGTCGAGGCACGCACCGACAAGGTGAACGCGGAGATTCCCTCACCTGTCACCGGCACCGTTGAGGAGCTGCTCGTCGGCGAAGGCGACCCGGTGAAGGCCGGCCAGCCGATCGCCACGGTGACGCCCGAGTAGGCGGATTCGAGCATGAGAGTCGCGGTCGTCGGCTGCGGCGCGATGGGAGCCGCCGCGGGTTGGCGGCTGCAGAAGCGTGGCGCCGAGGTCGTCTGCTTCGATCGTTATTCACCGCCTCACGAAATTGGGTCTACACACGGCGAGTCGCGCGTGACGCGCACCGCTTACTTCGAAGGTCCCTGGTACGTGCCCCTTCTGAAAGAGACCTTCGGCATGTGGCGCGAGCTGGAGGCGGAATCCAAGCAGCAGCTGCTCACGCTGACCGGGCTGTTGATGATCGGTGCGCCCGACTCGGAGGCGGTCGTGGCCTCGCAGGCGGCGGCGAATGAGCATGGGCTCGAGGTCAAAGTCCTCGACGCGTCCGAGCTGCGCCGCCGCTATCCCGGCCACACAGTGGGCGACGGCGAGATAGCAGTCTTCGATCCGCAGGCCGGATTCCTGCGCGTCGAAGCGATCGTGTCGGCGATGACGCGCGAGCTGAACGTCCGGCGCAACACGAAGGTGACCGGCGTGGAGCCGAAGTCCGACGGCGTCGAGGTGTCCACCGCGCAGGGTTCCGAGATGTTCGATGCGGCGGTCATCGCCACGGGACCGTGGATGAGCGAGCTCGTGCCTTTTCTTCCGCTCAAGGTCGAGCGGCAGGTGCTGGTCTGGCTTGCGATCCAGTCAGGCGCTGACTGGTTCAGCCCCGAGCGCTTCCCGGTGTGGATCCGCGAAGCGACCCAGCAGGGCGACGTCTACGGACTGCCCACGCTGGACGGCCTGTCGATCAAGCTTGCACTGCACCACGGCGGTGAGACTGTCGATCCGGCCACGGTGCGCCGGACGGCGACCGACGCCGACCTCGACCCGCTGCGCCTTTT
>WNGI01004320.1_pt1 | contig 19032 bp, 13 predicted proteins | sample 5400621 | NCBI WGS metagenome assembly WNGI01 (sample SAMN13153374, study PRJNA577476) | soil metagenome | isolation source: 20 cm soil or saprolite under Garry oak tree replicate 1 | place: USA:California | collected 2016-06-15
AGCAGCTCGTGCGCAACCCGGAGAATCACGCGATCGGACACGACCGCTTCGGGCAACGTCCGCTGGGCGGACCGCGTCTTGAAGTCCCAATCACGCAGGCGCACGGCGACGGTCCGCGCGGTCAGGCCATCGCCGCGCATATCCGACGCGGCCCGCGTCACCAGCCGCAACAGCTCGCGCTCGATCTCCTCGTCTTCGCGCAGATCCTTTCCGAAGGTCTCGTCGCGACTGATCCCCCGATTCATGACGCGATGGGCGACCGGGCCGTCGTCGCTGCCGTGAGCGCGGTTCCACAGCCAGCTTGCCTCGCGCTGGCTCATCCATTTCCCGAGCGTCGCGACATCGTGCCGCAACACGTCTTCGATCGTGATCAGGCCGTGGGCCGCCAGGCGTGCCTGGAACTTGGGACCGACGAGCGGGATGTCGGCGAGCGTGCAGGAACGCAGGAACGCCGCTTCCGCGCCCGGTTCGATGATGAGTACGCCATCGCCGCCGCGACTGGGCTTGGCGCGATCGACCGCCATCTTGGCGATCAGCTTGTTCGTGCCGCCACCGATCGAGAGCGTGAGTCCTGTCGCATCGCGAATCCCCGTGCGGATGCACTCGGCCGTCGCCGCGAGCGGCTCGTGATGGTAGACGCCTTCCGTCCCCGTCATGTCGAGATACCACTCGTCGATGCTCGCGCCTTCGACGATCGGCGCGTACCGTTGGAGTAACTGCCGGATGTCGGCGCTCTTTTGCACGCACGCCTTGAACGGGACGGGGACGCACGTCGCGTCGGGGCAGAGCCGCAGCGCGCGGGCGATCGGCATCGCCGAGCGCACGCCGAACTTCCGCGTCTCATAGGATGCGGAGCAGACAACGCCGCGACTGTCGCGCGAGCCGCCGACGATGAGGAGGGGCGCCTTGCCGGCGCCGTCGGGATCGACGGCGCGCGCGACGGCGACATAGAAAGCGTCCGCATCGGCGAGCAGAATGCGACGCATAATCCCGAAGATATCCCGAAGCTGATTCGCCAGCAAGCAGGCTCTATGTTCCGCGCCATGAATAAAGGCACGATCGGCATCCTGACCGGCGGCGGCGACGTTCCCGGCCTCAATCCCGCCATCCGCGCCATCACGATTCGCGCCCTGCGCGACGGTTACAAAGTCGTCGGCATTCGCCACGGCTGGGGTGGCCTCGTGGACTACTCGCGAGAGAAGAACGCCGATAACTCCGAACAGATCCTGCCGCTCACCGAAGCGATCGTGAATCGTGCCGGCCGCACCGGCGGCACCTTCCTGCACACGTCGCGCGTGCGGCCGAGTCATCTCCCCAAAGAGCGCGTGCCCGCGCATCTCAGCGGCTACACGGAAACGACCAACGACATCACCAAAGACGTGATCAAGAACCTCGAGCACCTGGGCGTCGATGTCCTGATCCCGATCGGCGGCGATGACACCCTCAGCTACGCCAAGCGCCTGCACGACGAGGGGCTCAGAGTCGTTGCGATCCCGAAGACGATGGACAACGACGTCTACGGCACCGACTACTGCATCGGCTTCAGCACCTGTGTGACCCGTACCATCGAGCTGACGCATCGCCTGCGCACCTCCGCGGGCTCACACGAGCGATTCCTGGTGATCGAAGTGTTCGGCCGCTATGCCGGATTCACGGCACTGCTGCCGACGATGGCGGGGGCCGCGGACCGCTGCGTGATCCCGGAGTATCCCGTGGAAGTGGAGCACTTGGCCGAGCTGCTTGTGCAGGACCGCAACAAGAACTCGAGCCGCTATTCGGTTGTCCTCATCTCGGAAGGCGCGCGGCTCACCTCGCACGAGGGAATGAGCTTCGAGGGCGAAGAGACCGACATGTTCGGGCACCGCAAGCTGGGCGGCATCGGCGACCAGATCGGTACGGCACTCAAAGAGTGCTCGGTGAAATACAACAACGGGCGGCGCGTCGACGTCGTGAACCAGCGGCTCGGCTATCTCGTGCGCTCGGGCGATCCGGACGCGCTCGACTCGATCGTGCCGATGGCGTTCGGCAACCTGGCGCTCGATCTCGTGGTGAAAAAGCAGTACGGCCGGCTCGTGAGCATTCACAAGGGGTTCTACGACACCGTTCCCCTCTCGAGCGTGACGTCCGAGAAGAAAGTCGTAGACGTGTCGAAGTATTACAACACGCAACGACTCCGGCCGATCTATCAGTTCGACGGGGCGCCACTGTTCATCATGACGAGCGACTGAACAGCGTCCGGCGTCGGCTCGAAAAGCGAGATGCTTCAACGAGGCGTTAGGTAACGCGAGTAGAAATGTGTTGCAACACCGCTGCAGCGCTCAGGCGACAGCCTCGGTTTGACGCGACGCCGCCGTCGGGCCGCCTGTAGTTTCGGTTCCGACAAACGGTTGCGCACCGGCTACAGCTGTGTCGGGGGTCACGACGGAGCGGGGGACGAGTCGCGCGGCACGTGCTTTGCGAAAGCGCTTTCCGCGAAATCAGTCCATCCCTGCTCATAAAACGTCGAGCCCCGGAGTGCGCCCGTGCAGCGCGATCCTGGTTCCTCTCTACATGTCATCCGCGATGAGGCACTCGTCGTCGCGCCGCCCGCGTCGCCCGTTGACGCCGAGCGTCCGACCCCGTCGCCCGTCGCACCACCTTCCGCCCTCCCCACTCGCCCGCTTGAAGGCCCGGCGACCGTGCGGGGAAAGTTTCTCTTTGTCGGAGACCAGAAGCTCTATATCCGCGGCGTGACATACGGGACGTTTCGCCCGCGCGCCGACGGCAGCGAGGTTCCGGACCCGGACGTGGTCGAGCGCGACTTCGCGGGCATGGCGGCGCACGGGTTCAATGCGGTGCGCGTGTATTCCGTCCCGCCGCGGTGGCTGCTCGACGCCGCCACGAGGCACGGCCTGCGGGTGATGGTCGGATTGCCCGTGGAGCGCTACATCGGGTTCCTCGCAGACCCGCGGAAGGGCGCGCCCGACCTCGCGGAAATTGTGCGCGCCGGCGTCCGCGCCTGCGCCGGCCACCCAGCCGTTTTGTGCTATGCGATCGGAAACGAGATTCCCGCGCCGGTCGCTCGGTGGTTCGGTCGCGGTCGGGTCGAGCGGTTCCTGGCGCGGCTCTATCGCGCGGCGAAAGCAGAGGCGCCGGACGCGCTCATTACGTACGTGAACTATCCGTCGACGGAGTACTTGCGGCTCGACTTCCTCGACTTCCTGTGCTTCAACGTGTACCTCGAGTCGCAAGAGCGTCTGCGGGCGTATCTCGCGCGGCTCCACACCCTGGCAGGCGAGCGGCCGGTGGTCATGAGCGAGATCGGCCTCGACAGCCAGCGCAATGGCGAGCACATGCAGGCGCGCACGCTCGATTGGCAGGTGCGCAATGCATTCGCCGCAGGGTGCGCGGGAGCGTTCGTGTACGCTTGGACGGACGAGTGGCACCGCTCCGGCGCGGACGTCCACGATTGGGATTTCGGTCTAACCCGTCGCGACCGGCAGCCGAAACCCGCCCTCCGGGCCGTGAGCGAGGCCTTTACCGACGTGCCGTTCTCGCCCGCGCTGCCGTGGCCGCGCGCGTCGGTGGTGATCTGTTCGTACAACGGATCCCGCACGCTACGCGATTGTCTCGACGGCGTGGCGCGCCTCGACTATCCCGATTACGAGGTCATCGTCGTCGACGACGGGTCTACCGACGCGACTCCCGCCATCGCAGAGGAATACCGCTGCCGCTTGATTCGCACGCCGAACCGCGGGCTCGCCAGCGCCCGGAACACGGGGCTGGCGGCCGCAACGGGCGAGATCGTGGCGTATCTGGACGACGACGCGCGTCCCGATCCGCACTGGCTCGCATATCTCGCTGCGACTTTCCTCAGCACGTCGCACGCGGCGGTGGGCGGCCCCAACCTCGCGCCCGCCGGCGACGGTGCGATCGCGGACTGCGTTGCCCGTTCGCCGGGCGGTCCCGTGCACGTCCTCCTCACCGATCGCGAGGCCGAGCACATCCCCGGTTGCAACATGGCGTTCCGCAGGGAATGCCTCGCGGCGATCGGCGGTTTCGATCTACAGTTTCGGGTAGCGGGTGACGACGTGGACGTCTGTTGGCGCTTGCAGGAGCGCGGCTGGACGATCGGTTTTCACCCCACGGCCATGGTATGGCACCACCGCCGCAACTCCATCCGCGCCTACTGGCGGCAACAGCTCGGCTACGGCCGTGCGGAAGCGATGCTCGAGCGGAAATGGCCGGAGAAATACAACGGGCCCGGCTATGTGCGGTGGGCAGGTCGCCTCTACGGGCCGGGGCGGCCGGAGGCGCCCCCGTGGCGCCGCGCGCGCGTCTACCACGGCATCTGGGGCGTGGCGCCCTATCAATCGCTCTACGAGCCCGCGGCCACAGTACTCGGGTCGCTTCCTCAGATGCCCGACTGGCATTTGGCGACCGCGATCCTCGCGGGTGTCGCGGCGTTGGGTCTCGCCTGGGCACCCCTGCGAATCGCCGTGCCGCTGCTCGGCATTGCCATGTTCGTGCCGCTGATGCAGGCCGGCTTGAGCGCTGCCCGTGCGTCGTTCCCTGGCGCGATGCCCCGGTGGTCCCGGGTCGCGCGGCGCCTGCTCACCGGCGCTCTGCACCTGCTCCAGCCCGTAGCGCGGCTGCGGGGACGGCTCAAGGAGGGGCTCACGCCGTGGCGGAGCCGCGGAGCCAGGGGGCTGGCGCCGGTCTGGCCGATCACGACGCGGCTCTGGAGCCAACGGTGGGCGGCGCCCCACACACGGCTCCAGGCGATCGAGGGCGCACTCCGCTCCGTCGGCGCGTGCGTGTTGCGGGGCGGTCCGCACGATCGCTGGGATCTGGAGGTCCGGGGGGGATTCCTTGGCGCCGCGCGCGTCCTCATGGCCGTGGAGGAGCACGGCGGGGGCTGCCAGCTGGTGCGGATCAAGGCGTGGCCCGTCATCCCGGCGCGCGGTCCGCTGCTCTGCGCGGGCCTCGCGGCGGTGGCGCTCGCCGCGCTGCGGGACCGCGCGTGGGGTGTAGCCGCCGTGCTCGGCTTCGCCGCGACCCTCCCGGTGCTGACGGCTCTCGAGGAGAGCGTCGTCGCCATGGCGTCGGTGCTGAGCGCCCTGCGCCGGCTGCGTGAGGCGGAGGAGCAGCCGGGTGGGTGACGTCGCTCTCTATCGGCGGGTGCTCGAGCAGGCGCGCCCGTACCGGTTGCAGTTCGCCCTGCTCTTCGGGCTGGGGCTCCTGGCGAGTCCCATTGCGCTCCTCACGCCCGTGCCGCTGCGCATCGTGGTGGACAGCGTCATCGGCGCGCGACCGGTGCCGCCCCTGCTTCGCGCCGCTCTGCCCGCGGGGGCCCTCGCCACGCCGGCAGCGGTGCTGGTCGTCGCGCTCGGCGTGCTCGTGCTCGTTGGGGCACTCAATCAGGCGCAGCAGCTCGGGGGCACGCTGCTCCGTACCTGGGTCGGGGAGCGGTTGGCGCTGGATATCCGCTCGCGGATCGTCGATCACGTGCAGCGGCTGTCACTGCTCTATCACGATTCGCGCGGGACGCCTGATTCGCTGTACCGCATCCAGTATGACGCGCCGGCAATTCAGAACATTCTGGTCGACGGGGCCATCCCGTTCATCACGGCCGCCTTGACGTTGACGACGATGATCGTCGTCACGGCGCGGCTCGACTGGCCGCTCGCGCTCGTCGCGCTCGGCGTGTGCCCCGTGCTGCTGGTGTTGTCGCGTGCCTATCGCTGGCGCATGCGGCGCCAGTCACGCCACGTGAAGAAGCTGGAGGCCGCCGCGCTGGCGGTCGCGCACGAGACACTCGGCGCGCTGCGTGTGGTGAAGGCGTTCGGGCAGGAGCCGCGCGAGACCGAGCGATTCGTGGGACGCTCACGCGAGGGGATGGTGGCCCGCCTCCGCCTCGCCCTGATGGAAGGCCGCTTCGGCGTGCTGGTCGGTCTGACGACCGCGGCGGGCACGGCCGCCGTGCTGTTCATCGGCGTCCAGCACGTCCGAGCGGGTACGCTCACCCTGGGTCAGCTCCTGATGGTGCTCGCGTACCTGGGACAGCTGTACGATCCGCTCAAGACGATCAGCCGGAAGGCCGCGGGGATCCAGTCGTATTTAGCGAGCGCCGAGCGCGTGTTCGCTCTGCTGGACGAGCCGTGCGACGTGCCCGAGCGCGCCGCCGCCCGGCCCCTGACGCGGGCGAGGGGCGCGGTCACGTTTCGCGAGGTGTCCTTCGCTTACGACGGCGAACGGGGAGGAGCAGTGCTGCGCGACGTGTCGTTCGATCTTCCGGCGGGCGCGTGCGTCGCGGTGGCGGGAGCGACGGGAGCGGGGAAGTCGACGCTCGTGAATCTCCTGACCCGGTTCTACGACCCGACGGCGGGCGCGATCCTGCTCGACGGGATCGATCTTCGCGACTACCGCGTCGCCGACCTGCGCAATCAGTTCGCCATCGTGCTGCAGGAGCCTCTGCTGTTCTCGACGACCATCGGGGAGAACATCGCGTACGGGCGGCCGCGTGCGAGCGCGGCCCAGATCGCGGCAGCGGCCGCGGCGGCCGGGGCGCACGACTTCATCGTCCGGCTGCCACGGGGCTACGACACGCCCGTCGGCGAGCGCGGCCTGCAGCTCTCGGGCGGCGAGCGGCAGCGCGTGGCCCTCGCGCGCGCCTTCCTCAAGGACGCGCCACTCCTCATCCTCGACGAGCCCACCAGCGCGGTCGACGCGAAAACCGAAGCCACCATCCTCGACGCGATGGATCGCCTGATGGAGGGACGCACGGCCTTCTTGATTACCCATCGCGAGCGCGCGCTCGCCGCCTGCGATGTGCGCCTCCAGCTCGAGCGCGGTCAGCTCCTCAGCGACGCCACGGCTGCGATATGCCCGATGTCGTAAAGGGCCCGCTGCGGCGGGCGCTCTTTTGGGGGAACCTGGCGTGGCACCCGGCGGCCCAGGCCTGGAGCGCGCTGCGCGGCGAGACGGTCAACCCCGACGTGATCGAGGTGCTGCGGGGCGGGAGCGAGTCCGCGACGTATCGGCTCACGGGGGCCGGACCAGTCGGCGAGGCCGTCGTCGCGCAGCGGTGCACGGCCGCCCGTGCCGCCGTCGAGCGGACAATCCACGAGCGGGTGCTGCCGCACGTGCCCGTCACGACGCCCCGCTACCACGGCTGGCACGAGGCCGGCGACGAATTCGTGTGGCTGTTCTTCGAGGACGTGGGACGTGAGCGCTCGTCGAAGACCGACCCCGAACATCTGGCGCTCGCCGGACAATGGATCGCCCGGTTGCACGTGGGTGCGGCGGGGATCCGGGCCGCGCAGGTGCTGCCAGACGCCGGGCCCGCGCGGTACCGGGAGCACCTGCAGGCGGGGCACGAGACGATCAGTGCCCGCTTGGCTAACCCCGCCCTGGGCGCGGCGGACGTGACCCGGCTCGCCCGTCTGCTGGGCGCGCTCGACCGGCTCGATCGCTCCTGGAGCGAGGTCGAGCGCGCCTGCACGGGCGTACCGGCCACCCTCACGCACGGTGATTTCCGGGCGAAGAACGCCTACGTCCGGCAGGGCGAGCGGGGACTTGAGCTTTTCCCGATTGACTGGGAGACGGCGGGGTGGGGCGTGCCAGCGGTCGATTTGACGAAGATCGACCTCGCGGCCTACGCAGCCGTCGTGCGTTGCGCGTGGCCGAAGGTCGGCCTCGAGACGCTGCGACGGCTCGCTGCCGTTGGGCGGATCTTCCTCGAGCTCGCCGCGATCCATTGGGTCAGCCCGCAGTTGGCCTACGACTCGGCCGACTACCTGGTGCGTCCCCTGTCATGGCTGCGCGTGTTTTACGAGCGACTCGACGCGGCCGCACACGCGCTGGGGGGCGGGGGGCCGGCATGAGCCACGCCGCCGCCACGCTTCGCCATGTCGTGCCCGGAACCGCCGAACCGGGCTGGGCGGAGTTGTGCGATGCCCTGGCGGAGGTCCTCGACGGGGCGGGTGTCGACGGGCGGCCGATCGAGCTCGATCGTCTGAAGTCACGCGTCTACCGGCTGCGGGCGGGGGAAGACGGCGATGCGCGCTCGATCGTGGTCAAACGCTATGATCCGTGGCTGGCGCGCCGCAACGAGCTGGTGTTGCGGCGGTGGCTGCCCGCGCTGGACCTGGGCGATCGCGCCCCACGGCTCCTCGCGACGGCCGTCGAGCGCGGCGGTGCCTGGGTCTGGCACGTGTATGACGACCTGGCGGGGGACCCGCTCGATCCGCGGAATCCGGATCCCAGCGCCGTCCGGGCGGTGACGGAGTTGATTGCGGCACTGCATACGCGCGCGGTCGGCCACGCCGTGGTGCCCCAATGCCGGCACTTCTGCGGCAGCCTGGGCGCGGGGTTTTTTGCGGCGAACGTGTGCGACGCCATTGCCGTGCTCGAAGCCCTGGCACCACCGCGCGTCGAGCCGACGCCCGAGGAGGGCGAGCTGCGTGGGCGGTTGCTCGACCGGCTCTACCGGCTCCGCGGCGAAGTGGCGGCGCGCCGGGCGCTGCTCGAGGAGCTGGGCGGGCCGGACACGCTGCTCCACGGCGATCTCTGGACCACGAACGCGCTCGTGACGCCCGCGCCGGCGCGCGGCACGAGCGTGGCGCGCCTGATCGATTGGGATCACGCGGCAGTGGGCCCGGTGACGTACGACCTGTCCACGTTCCTGTACCGGTTTCCCAAGCCCGCGCGCCCGTGGATTCTGGAGATGTACGCGCGCGCGCTGCAGCGCGCGGGCTGGCGGCTGCCGTCCCCGCGGGATCTGAACGCGATGTTCGAGACCGCCGAGTACGCGCGCTACGCGAATCGAATCATCTGGCCGGCGGTCGCGTTGCTGGAGGAGCGGGCGGCTTGGGGCTTCGACCAGCTCGCCGAGGTCGAGCGCTGGTTCGACGCCTTGGAGCTCGTCCTGCCCGAGCCATGACGACCGTGGTGGTATCGCCATTCGACGTCGTGAGTTTTCCCGACGGAGCCGGCCATTTCTGGGTGTACATGCAGTACGTGCAAGGCCTGCGGCGCCTCGGCTGCGACGTGTATTGGCTGGAGCAGGTCCAACGCGGCAAGCATCGCGACTCGGGCGCGCTCGCGACGTTCCGCGAGCGGCTGGAGTCCTTCGGCATGGGCGAGCGTGCGCTCCTGTACACGCGCGGCGACGGCACGCGGAACGCCGGCGACGACGCCCCGATCGAGTGGCTCAACGGATCCGGCACCTCCGCCTGGGACGTGCTGCGCCAGGCCGATCTCTTGCTCAACTTCCATTACGGGATCGACCCGCGCATTCTGGGCGGCGTGCGCCGCACGGCGCTCGTCGACATCGATCCAGGCCTCACCCAGATCTGGATGAGCATGGGCCAGATCCGCGTGCCCCCGCACGATACGTACTTCACGATCGGGGAGACGGTGGGGACAGCCGCTGCGCTCTTTCCCGATTGCGGCCTCGCGTGGCGGCACATTCGCCCTCCCGTCTGTCTGGAGCTGTGGCCCTACGTGCACGACCCGCGCTGCGAGTCGTTCACGACGGTGGCGGGGTGGTGGTCGGGGAAATGGGTGAAACTGCGCGAGAACGGGCGCGAAATCTGCGTCGACAATAACAAACGCGTCGCCTTCCTGGAGTTCGCCGACTTGCCGGGCCTTACGGCACAGCCACTCGAGCTGGCCCTGCATCTTGCCGAAGGCGACGGTGAGGACCGCCACCAGCTCGAGCAGCGGCGCTGGCGCGTGCGTCATGCGCGCGAGGTCGCCAGCACTCCGCACCAGTATCAGGCGTACATCCAGCGCTCGCGCGGCGAGTGGAGCTGCGCGAAACCGTTCTTCGTCAGGCTGCAAAACGCGTGGGTCAGTGACCGCACGGTTTGCTACCTCGCGAGCGGCAAGCCCGCGGTCGTCCAGCACACGGGGCCCAGCGCCTACCTGCCGCACGGCGAGGGGATGTTCCGGTTCACGACGCTCGACGAGGCAGCCGCCGCGCTCGATGCCGTCAACACGGCCTACGAGCGCCATTGCCGGGCGGCGCGCGAGATCGCGGCCCAGTACTTCGACGCGAAGCGCGTGCTGGCGGGCCTGTTGCAGGAGGCGCTGCAATGACGGTCCGCATCGGCTTGCTGATGCCGCACTACTCCTCGCGGAGCCGCAGTTACTGGCCGCTCGTCGCCCAGGCGCTTGCGGAGGCGGGCGCCGTCGTGGACCTCGTCCATCCGCCGCGCGGGGCTCTCGATCTCGCGACGCTCCGTGTGGACCACGATCTCTATCTCCTGCGGAAGCTCAGCGGATTTGCACTCAGCCTCGCCGGGGCGTTGCACGAACTGGGCGCCGCCATTCTGAATCCCTACCCCGCCTCCGCGGCACTGCACGACAAGATCGTTGCCAGCCGCGTCCTCCAGGCGGCCGGGATCCCCATGCCGGCCACCTATGTCGCGTCCGACGCCGAGGACTTGCTGCCCCATCTGGAGGAAGGTCCGCTGATCGTCAAACCCTACCTGGGCGCCGGGGGACATCACGTGCACGTCGTCCGCACCGCCGTCGAGCTGGCCGCCGTGCCGGTCAACCGGCGGGAGCCGGTATTCGCGCAGCGTTACCATCCGCCCGGGGGGCGCGACCGAAAGATCTACGCCATCGGCACCGAACTGTTCGGCGTCAAGAAGATCTTTCCGCGGCGGACCGACGCCGACAAGTTCGGCGAACCCTTCCATGTCGGCGCCGAGCTCGCGGACATCGCGCGGCGCTGCGGGCAAGCCTTCGGCGTCGAATTGTACGGCGTCGACATCATCGAGAGTGGGGGGCGGGCGTACGTGGTGGACGTCGCCAGCGTTCCCGGCTACAAGGGCGTCCCGGACGCCCCCGCACGGCTGGCGCGGCACATTTTCGCCGCCGCGGAGCGGGCTCGCCACGGCGCAGAGCTGGTGGCGGCCTCATGATCGCCCTGCTCGCCGTCGTGGCCTTCCAGACGCCGACCGTCACCGCGGTGCGCGTAGATCGCGCGCCCCCCCCCCAGCTCGACGGCCGCCTCGACGATGCCGCCTGGACCCAGGCGACGCCGGTCCGCGACCTGCTGCAGAGCGTCCCCGACGAGGGGCGCCCCGTGTCCGAATCCACGGAAGTGCGGATCGTGTACGACGCGGACGCCCTGTACGTCAGCGCCCGGCTGTTCGACGCCGAGCCCGCCAAGATCGTGCGGCGGCTCGCGCGGCGCGACGCGTCGTCGCACAGCGACGAGTTCCGCGTATTGCTCGACAGTTATCACGACTACCGCACGGCGTTCGAGTTCACCGTGAACGCCGCGGGCGTCCACACCGACGTGCTCTACGGGGGCGACGGCAGCTTTTCCGACAAGTCGTGGGATCCCGTATGGGAAGCCGCCACCGCGGTGGACTCGCTCGGCTGGACGGCCGAAATCCGCATTCCGTTCACCCAGTTGCGCTTCGCCCCGGCCGAGACTCAGGTATGGGGCGTGCGCTTCGTCCGCTGGATCGAGCGCAAGAACGAGCTGGCCCTGTATCCCTTCGTCGCCCGGACCGAGAGCGGCATGGCTTCCCGCTTTGCCCAGTTGGTCGGGCTCTCGGGTCTCGAGACTCGTCGGCACCTCCAGATCCTGCCCTACGCCGTCGGGAGCGGGACCTACAGCGAGCCGACGGGTACACGCAATCCGTTCAAGGCTCCGAACGCGTACGCGCACAATGTTGGCGCGGACGTGAAGTATGGGGTGAGCTCCAGTCAGACGCTCGACGCGACGGTGAACCCCGACTTCGGCCAGGTGGAAGTCGACGAGACGTTCGTGAACCTCACGGCCTTTGAGCAGTTCCTCGACGAGCATCGGCCGTTTTTCATCGAGGGCACCCAGATCTTCGATTTCGGCGGGAACGGCGGCGGGGTGATCCGCTTCAGTGACCCGCCACTGTACCTCTACTCGCGCCGGATTGGGCGGCCCCCGCAGGGCGAGCCCTCGTCGAGCGGCGCCTTCAAGGACGTTCCGCAGAGCACCACTATCCTCGGTGCCGCGAAGCTCACCGGTCGCTCGGCCGGCGGCTGGTCGGTCGGCGTGCTCGACGCGCTCACCGCCCGCGAGCGTGCCACCGTGCTCGATACCATGACGGGGACGCGCTACCGCGATGAGGTCGAGCCGGCCACCAACTATTTCGCGGGGCGAGTCAAGCGGGACCTGAACGGCGGCAATACGAGCATCGGGCTGCTGGCGACGGCGATGGATCGGCGGCCCACGACCGCTGCGCTCGACATGCTGCCGCGCGACGCGTTCGCCGGCGGCCTCGACTTCTTCCAGCGCTGGGGCGACAAGCATTACACGGTTGCCGGTAGCGTCGGCGGCTCCTACCTTCAGGGAGAGCCCGCCGCGCTACAGCGAGTGCAGCGCTCGCCCAATCGATATTACCAGCGGCCCGACGCGCAGCGCTTCAAAAACGATCCCACGCGTACGTCGCTCGCCGGCGTCAGCGCCGACCTGTACCTGAATAAGGTGGCGGGGAACTGGCGCTGGGGTGTCGGCGGGCGCACCGCCTCCCCCGGGTTCGAAGTGAACGACCTCGGATTCCAGAATCGCGTGGACCGCATTTCGGCAGCCGCCGTGCTGGGCTACAAGTGGACCAAATCAGGCAGAACGTTGCGCCAGGCGAACGCCTATCTCCAGGTCTCGCCGAGCTGGAACTACGACGGCGATCCGATCGACCGCAAGATCTCGGCGTTACCACCGACACGCGGCGTGTGCTCGGCGCCTACGCGTTCGTGTCGGTGCAGGGCGACGAGGCGGGCGGCTGGACCGTGAACCTCATCCCTCAGCTCACGCTGCGGCCCAGCGCCGCGCTGTCGCTCAACGCCACGGCCGGCTATCTCGCGGGCCGGGCGGCGGCACAGTTCGTCACCAAGGATACGGGCTCCACCGCCACCGCGACGCTCGGTACGCGCTACGTGTTCGCGGCCCTGTCGCAGCGCCAGGCGTACGTGACGCTGCGGGCCAACGCGACGTTCTCTCCGACGCTGAGCTTCCAGCTCTACGCGCAACCATTCGCGTTCGCCGGCGACTACACGGACTTCAAGGAATTGCGGGCGCGCAAGACGTTCGCGTTCAACACTTATGGACGCGACAACGGCTCGACCATCAGCCGCACGGGCAACACGTACGTCGTCCAGCCCGACGGTGCGGCGCCGGGCGACACCCTACGGTTCACGGACCCCGACTTCCGCACCCGCGCCGTCAAAGTAAACGGGGTGCTCCGCTGGGAATACCGGCCGGGCTCCACGCTGTTTGTCGTGTGGACACAGAGCCGTTCGGGGTACGTGCCGTATGATCCGGCATTCGATCTGCAGCGGGATTTCACGCGGGAGTTGTTCCGCGACCGGCCCACCAACGTGCTGCTGCTCAAGGTGAGTTACTGGCTCAGTCGCTGACGGGCGCCGGATTTTCGCTGTACAATCTGTCGCATGCTCAACGTCGGCCTCGTCGGGTTCGGCTTCGCGGGCAAGGTCTTCCACGCGCCGGTCATCCGGGCCGTGGACGGCCTGCGACTCACGACCATTGTCCAGCGCCACGGGGGGGGGGCACCCGATCCGCGCTATCCCGATGTGGAATTCATCCACAGTGTTGACGAGCTCCTGAAACGGCAGATCGATCTCGTCGTCGTCGCCACTCCCAACACATCCCACCATCCGATCGCGAAGCAGGCGCTGCTCGCGGGCCGGCACGTCGTGGTCGACAAGCCATTCACCACGACGCGCGCCGAAGCGGAGGACCTGGTCCGGCTCGCCAAACAACAGCGGCGCATCGTCACGGTGTACCAGGATCGCCGCCGATTCCGTCCCGAGCAGAAGCCGAACGCGTGGCGCGAGGAACCGTTGCCCGGGTCGGGCGTGTGGTTCGATATCGGACCCCACCTCGTCGATCAAGCGCTGCTGCTGTTTGGGATGCCCGAGGCGATCGGGGCCGACATTCGGATCGAGCGCGATGGGGGCAGGATCGATGATGCGTTCGATGTCACCCTCTACTATCGGCGCACCCGAGCCGTCTTGCGGGCGTCGATGCTGCGGCCAGCGGTCGGACCAACGTGGATCGTGAACGGCACCAAAGGCTCGTTCGTGAAATCCGGCATGGATCCGCAAGAGGCGGCTCTCAAGGAGGGCCGGACTCCGGACGAGCCGGATTGGGATACGGACCCACCCGAGCTGCACGGCCAGCTCATTACGTCTGACGCAACGCGAACGGTGCCCACGCTGCGGTCGAGTTTCGTGCGGTATTATGAAAACGCTCGAGACGCGATGCTGGGAACGGCAGAGCTGGCCGTCACGCCGGAATGGTCGCTCGACGTGATGCGGGGATTGGAGCTCGCGGCCGCGAGCAGCCGAGCGCACTGCGTACTACCATGGAGCCCATGAAAAAACCCTGGATCTGGGTGCTGACTGGCGGCCTCGTCGCCGGCACGTTCGACATCACCTATGCCTGTACGTTCTGGGCCTTGAAGCGTGGTGTGTCGCCGAGGCGGGTTTTCCAGTCGGTCGCTTCAGGGCTGCTCGGCGACGCCAGCTTCACCGGCGGCTGGCCCACGGCGCTGCTCGGCCTCGCGCTGCACTACTTCATCATCGCGACGTCGATGGCGGTGACGTATTACCTGTTCGCGCGACGGTGGCCGGAGCTGTGGCAACGACCGTGGCGGTACGGTCCACTGTACGGCGTGCTGCTCTACGGCATCATGAACTACATCGTCGTCCCGCTCTCGGCGGCCAATCCGGGCTCGAGAAATCTGCTGTGGGTGTTGCTGAGCATCGCGGTGCATGCACTCTTGATCGGCACGCCATGCGCCCTGTTCGCGCGTCGAGCAATGCTGGCACCGACGTTTCAACCTGAAGGCATTTAGGGCGTTTTTGCTGCATCAAGGGGGCGTTGTTGCGGCATCCGAGGCCGGTGCTACTATCGGTGCCATGCCCAACCGTCCGTACATCCTGAGTGAGCTGACCTGGAAGACCGTCCGCGCCACGCGCTACGACGTGGCCGTCCTGCCGTGGGGGGCGACCGAAGCGCACAACCTCCACCTCCCGTACGCCACCGACAACATGCAGGCCGAAGAGCTCGCCGCCCGCGCGGCCGAGCGGGCGTGGACCAGCGGCGCAAAGGTGGTCGTGCTGCCGGTCGTGCCGTTTGGCGTGAATACCGGCCAGCTCGACATCCCGCTCTGCATCAACATGAACCCGAGCACGCAAGCGCTCGTGCTGCGCGACGTCGCGCTGTCACTGGCGGCGCAGGGAATTCCGAAGCTCGTGATCTTCAACGGACACGGCGCCAATGATTTCCGCCAAATGATCCGCGAGCTCCAACCCCAGGTGTCGGTGTTCCTCTGCACGGTTAACTGGTTCAAGGTCGTCGATCCGAAAGGCTTCTTTACCGACCTTGGCGACCATGCCGCTGAGCTCGAGACGAGCGTGATGCAGCACATCGCACCCGATCTGGTGCTTCCGCTGTCAGAGGCCGGCTCGGGGGCCACTCGGAAATTCAGGATCTCGGCATTCCGTGAGGGTTGGGCGTGGGCCCCCCGCCAATGGAGACAGGTCACGGACGACACCGGCTCCGGAAATCCCGCGGCTGCCACCCCGGAAAAGGGCAAGCGCTACGTCGAGGCGGTGACCGCAAAAGTCGCGGACTTTCTCGTCGAGCTCGCTAAAGCCGACACGTCCAAGCTGTACGAGAACCAGTGACCGGCTGAAGGCTCAGGCGCCGAGCAGCTGCTGCACCGCGCGATCCGCTTCACGTATCGAGTTTCGATGATCGCTGGCCCCGGCGAGATCGGTATTCGCAAACGCGATCCGCCCGTGCGGACGATTCCTCAGGATGTCCCTCGGCGCCGGCTGGCCATTGATGCCGAAGAAGAACCCCGGCTGCGGATTCACGTACGCGTGACCCCAGCGATTGAGAATGATGCCGGCGATGTCCCGGCGCGGATCGAATCCGCCGGGCGAGAACATGTCGGCGAGCTGCTCGCGGAATGCGTGCTCGTACTGCGCGAACGACGTGCCGAGCAGCCGCGCGCGTCCCCGGCTCCCCTGCTCGGCGATGGACAAGCCGGGCTGGGCGAAGAGGACCTTGATAGTCAGCACCGTCGGTGAGTCAGGACCGATGGTGCGGGGCTCGTTGCCGACGAGCGCCATTTTCCGCACCGAGAGATAGTCGCCGAGTCCCCCGAACCAGCGGCAGCCGGACAATCCCATCTTGTACAGGAAGCGCCAGTTGCGAACGGCGATGTTCGCCATGAGGCACGGCGATCGATAGAACTGCGCGTACGCGTCGCGATGGCTGGTGGGTAGGTCGTGCACGATGTGCTTCGCCGTCCAGCTGCCGCCCGCGACGACGACCGCCCGCGCTTTGACTGTGTAGAGTCGATTGCGCCCAGCGTACGTGACGACAACGTGTGGCGCGCTCCCAGGATCACCGGCGTGCTCGATGCGAACGACGGTGGAATTCAATCGAATCCGGGTCGCTTGGCCGGCGCGATCGAGCGCGCGAAAGTTCACCCGATTCTGCCACACCGCGTCGACGGTGCGCGGACCTGCGAAGGCATCCGGAATGAGCGTCTTCACCATCAGTCGCGCGAATCCGCCGTTGCCGTCGGGAAACATCTGGTCGCCGAGCGCGTCATCGCCGTCCTCGGGAAACTGGTTCTCGATCGCGTAGTTGCAGTACGCCGACAGCACGTCAGGACCGAGACCGTATCCGCCACCTTCGACGGGCGACAGAAACGTGCGCACGGTCTCGCGGCTGATGGTGTATCGCGCCATCAGGTGATCTTCGAGCGTGATGGTGTCGAGCTGGCGCGAGCTGGCGTCGCCTTCGGTCCGTGGCCCTGGTGCTGCGACGCGGTTCGTTCCCCAACGCAGCAGCTCCGCCCGCGTGGTATCACTGATGGGCGCGCCTTCCAGCTGCCGTCCCCACGGGTCCATCACCCACGTGCCGGACCCGTGGCCGAACTTCGGTCCGAAGTAGAAGCCGTAATTCCGCGGCGTCTCGTACGGTGAGTGCGCGAGCGGTATCTCGGGCGATGCTCCGCGCCACGTCTGGTAGGCGAACGCTGAGCGATCCATTCCGATCATCTCGTAAAACCGATCGGTGTAACCGCCTTTCCCCGGTACCAGGAAGATCGCTGAACCCTGATGCGCGGTGAGCCGCTGTCCGTCGACCAGGAACTCGTTGCGCTTCGCTTCGCCGCCGAAGACGGCGTGGTTGTCGATGACGAGGCAGCGTCCGCCCTTGTATTTCTGGAAGAAGATCGCGGCGGCGAGTCCGCTGATTCCGCCGCCGACGGCGACGAGGTCGTACATCTCGCCGGTGTCCATGGCGTCCGCGATCCGCGCGTCGAGCGTGCCGTCGCGCAGCGCGTGTCCGGCGCTCAGGACATCCCAGGTATTGCCGTTCGCGTGCCGGTAGTCGCCGATGCCGCCGTAGCCGTTGAAGGCGTCAGCGGGGGAGATCGCCGGCGCTTGACCTGGGAGGAGCAGTCCGGCGCCGGCGAGCAGGGCGCCGTTGAGGAAGTCGCGGCGGGAGATCGGCTCGCTCAGGCCGAGCCGGTGCTCGTCCACAGCTCGTCTACTGTCCCGTCGCCGCCGGCGCGCCGAGCCAGCGCGCGAACCACGCCGCCACCTCCTTATAGAAGAAGCGGCTGTCCTCGCCCTTCAGAATCCAGTGGTTCTCCTCCGGCCAGATGATGAGCCGCGAGGGAATCTGTTGGCGCTGCAGCGCGGTCCAGAACTCCAGCGCGTTGTTCATCGGTACCCGGAAGTCGCGCTCGCCCACGGAGACGAGTACCGGCGTGTGCAGCTTCGCGGCCCGCCGCATCGGACTCTGGGTTCTCCACAGGGCGTGGTCTTCCCACGGCGGGCCGCCCACGTTGCGCTCCCGATCGTAGTTGTAGTCGCTCGTCGCCCACTGCGTCTCGAGATCCCATTCGCCGGCGTGGCTGACCAGCGCGCGGTAGCGTGTCGTGGTCACGGCCAGCCAGTTGGTGAGATGGCCGCCGTAACTCGCGCCGCCGGCGACCTGCCGGGACGCATCGATGAACCGGAACCGCCTGATCGCGCTGTCGGCGGCCTCGTTGATGTCATGCGCGGGCCCCTCGAGCGGATCGAACTGGATGTCCTGCGAAAACTTCTCGCCGTAGCCCGTCGAGCCCCTGTAATCGGTCATCAGGACCACGTAACCGGTGGCGCCCAGGAGATGCGGATTCCAGCGCAGGCCAAAGTTGTCGGTCCACATGCTGGCCGCACCGCCGTGGATCAGCACGAACAAGGGGTAACTGCGGGTCGAGTCGAATCCTGGCGGCAGGGCGTAGAAGCTGTGAATGCGGTTGCCGCGGGTTGATGTAAACCAAAACTCGCGCAGCGGTTGCCAGTCGATTTTCGCGGCCCTGTCCGTGTTGAACTTCGTCAGCGCGGTCCACCGGCCGGTCGCCGGATCGATCCTGACGATTTCGGGCGGCTGGGTCGCACTCTCCCACACCGCCGCCATCTTGAATGCGGCACCGGTCGTCGCCGTCGCCACCTGCAACCCACTGAACGTGCCGCTCGTCATCTTGCCGACCTCTTGCTCCAGCCCTTCGGGAGCGGGCGTGCGAAACAGGCGCGTGTGGCCCGCGTCCTCAGCGAGGAAATACACGCTGCGCTTATCCGGCGCGGGATTGTAGCCGCCGACCGAATGCGCGCTCCCTCCGGCGATCACGTGGGGCGCGGACGCCGCGGACATCGGCCAGGGCCAGCTGACGAGCCGGCGGTTGTTGAACGTTTTCTCGGTGGTCGGCGTCGTGACAGCGTACAGCGTCTTCCCATCGGCACTGAACTGCGGCGCGTCGTAATCGTCTTTGCCCTGCGTAAGCCGTAACGGTTCGCCCGCCGTCGCGTTCACGACCCACAGTGCTTGGACGACGTCGCCATGCGTCCAGTCCCCGCGGTTCGTGGTTGCGGCGAACACGACGAGCTTGCCGTCCGGCGTCCATGCGGCGGCCAGGTCTTCGCCGCTGGTGCCGAGCTGCCCACCGAAACCGGCCCCTTGCA